>Ga0160495_100586_pt1 | contig 15711 bp, 16 predicted proteins | sample DID4MG_4_FD_108251 | JGI IMG/M metagenome (GOLD analysis project Ga0160495, IMG submission 108251) | Enriched soil microbial communities from UW Madison campus, WI, USA - DID2933_E24_FP4 MG | ecosystem: Environmental > Terrestrial > Soil > Unclassified | place: USA: Madison, Wisconsin | collected... | reverse complement strand
GTGCCATGGATGATTGTGTCGATGTCCGAAAGTTCGACACCAGCCACCTCGGCGACCTCGCGAATGCCCTTGACGATCGCGTTTTCGGGATAGGAATAATCGGTCAGCACTTTCATCGAATGGAGCGTGATGCCTACCTCCATCGCAACGTCGGTGAAGGTGCCACCGATATCGACACCAACCCTGATCTGCTTGCCATCTTTCGCCATTGTATGCCTCATGCTCCGTAAGCGAGCTGTTGTTGCGCCTTGCCCGAAAAGTTTAAATTTCGGCGTGCAGAGGCCTCTCCCCGCCCGCACTCACAGGCGGGGGCCAAAAGCTCTTCAGTTGTTGATGTTTGCGGTATCCGGCGCGGCGGCTCTCAGGCGGTCGCGCAGAGATCTCGAGTGTTACTGCTTTCCTGTGAAATCGACTCCCGGCAGTGTTGTCGGAAGTTTTGCGCGATCGACACCGATCCACTTCTTGTAGAGCGCGTCTAGCGTACCGTCAGCGGTGTGACGGGCCACGAAGTCGTTGAGGAAGTCGAGCATTTCCTGATCACCTTTACGAACGGCCATACCCTGGAAGTTATCGGAAACCTTGTATTTGCGCCCGAACGACGCCTCGTTGCCGGTCTGCTTGATAACGAGGCCGTAAGTGATGCTACCAACGATCGCATCGACCTGACCGGACAGAAGCGCCTGGACAGTCGTCGCGTCATCGTCGAAGCGTTTGATCTCCGTGCCTTGCGGCGCAACTTTGACCAGCAGAGGCTCGAATGCGCTACCGCGGTTGACGCCGATTACGTATTTCGAAAGGTCTTCGTTTGTCTCGATGTCCGCATCCGCCTTGCCCCAGACCGTGATGTCGTTCGACGCATAGGGGATGACGTACTGAATGACCTTGGCGCGCTCTTCGGTGATCGTCATCGACGGCACCAGGAAATCGACATTGCCATTGACCAGGAGCGGAATGCGGTTCTGGCCGGTGATGCGCTCGAACTTCAGCTGGACGCCGAGTTCCTTGGCGATAAGTTTGGCAACCTCGATATCATAACCGTCATTCTGGCCGTTCTGATCGATGAAACCCCATGGAAACTGGTCCATCTGCACGCCGATGGTTGCGGTCCCCTTGGCCTTGAGCTCTTCCGGCGTCACGGCAAGCGCCGTTGTGGCAAAAGAGGTCGCGGCCAGAAGAACGGCAGCGAAGCCGCCCAAAACTTTCGAACGCGAAAGGGTCGATGCTGTATTGAACATGTGGTCACCTCTGGTTGATTTTTTGGCATGCATTCTTGTTTTACCGAGCGGCGTTCAGGCGTCGTTCGATCCGTGCGCTGCAATAGGTCAGGGGGACGCAGATGATGAAGTAGATCAGTGCGACCGCGCCATAGACCTGCAGCGGCTGAAAGGTAATGTTGGCCATCAGCTGGCCTGAGCGGGTCAATTCCGTCAGACCGAGAAGAGCCGCCAGCGCGGTGCCCTTGATCAGATTGACGAGGAAGCTGATCGTGGCGGGAAGACCAATCCTGAATGCCTGCGGCAGCACGACGTCGACCGTGCGGGAAACGTAGCCGATACCGAGTGCACGTGCCGCCTCGCTCTGCCCATCCGGCACGGCCTGGATGCTGCCACGCCAGATTTCGCCAAGGAAGGCGCTGGTGTGCAGCGACAGGCCGATAGTCAGCGCCACCCAGACATCCACCTTGAAGCCCAGAAGCGGCAGGCCGAAATAAACGAAGAACAGTTGAATCAGCAGCGGCGTGCCCTGGAAGATCTGGATATAGGTGGCTGTCATAAGACGCAGCCAGCGGTATTTGCTGGTCCGGCCGAGCGCCACGCCAAGGCCGAGCGTACCGCCGACTGTGAAGGCAAGGAAAGACAGGACAACCGTCCAGCGCGCGCCTTCGAGCAAAAAGAGGAATTCACTCCAACCAAACTGACGGATCATGTCGCTGCCTCACTTTGCCGGATAGGAAAAATAGACCCGGCCGATCATGCCGAGAGCGATGGAGAAGAACTGTGACAGCGCCAGATAGATGACTCCGAGCGTGAGATAGATCTCGAAGCTGCGGAACGTTTGGGAATCGAGCGTCTGGGCGAAATAGGTCAGTTCTTCGGCCGAGACGGACGACATCAGGCTGGAGTTCAGCATCATCAGGATAAACTGGCTGCACAGCGCCGGGTAGACCGCCCGGATGGCCGGACGAAAGACGATGAAGCGATAGATATCGAGCGGATGCATTCCAAGCGCCCTGCCCGCCTCGATCTGGCCGGGCCGGATCGACTGCACGCCGCCACGCACTATCTCTGCCGCGTAAGCCGCGCCATTGAGCGTCATCGCAAGGATCGCAGCCTGTTCACCGCTCAGGCGGATACCGATCGCCGGCAGACCGAAGAAAACAAAGAACACTTGAACGAGTATCGGCGTGTTGCGGATCATCTCGATATAGCCGATGGCCAGCGCTTTGAGCGCAGGCTGCTTGCTCATCCGCATCAGCATGAACACGATGCCGAGGCTCAGGCCCATAACCATCGATAGCGACGACATTCTCAGAGTGCCGATGATGCCATCGACAAGCATCGGCCAGGCGGCGAAAACCGGGGTGAAGTCGAATATGTAGCTCATCGACGCACCTCAGTGATTGAGGATCTGGCTGAGGAACGCCTTGGTGCGTTCGTGGCTCGGATTGCTAAAGAACACATCCGGCTTGGCGCTTTCGATAATCTCCCCGCGATCCATGAAGATGACGCGGTGGGCAACGGCACGCGCAAAACCCATTTCATGGGTCACGCAAATCATGGTGATGCCGTCATCGGCCAGCGAGATCATTGTGTCGAGCACTTCCTTGACCATTTCCGGATCGAGCGCCGATGTCGGCTCATCGAACAGCATGATCTTCGGATCCATGCAGAGTGCCCGGGCGATCGCCACGCGCTGCTGCTGGCCGCCGGACAGCTGGGCCGGATATTTCAGCGCCTGTTCCGCAATATGCACCCGTTTCAGATGGCGCATGGCCTTGTCCTTGGCTTCAGCGGCGGAAGCCTTACGCACCCGGCGCTGCGCCAGCATGCAGTTTTCCAACACGGTCAGATGCGGAAAGAGATTGAACTGCTGGAAGACCATGCCGACATCACGGCGGATATGATCGGCATTGGTGCCCTTTTGGCTGAGTTCCGTGCCGTTGACGCAGATCCGTCCCTGCTGGACCTCTTCGAGATGGTTGATACAGCGGATCAGGGTGGACTTGCCCGATCCGGACGGGCCGCAGAGCACGATATGCTCGCCGCGCGCGACATTGAGATCAATGCCATTGAGGACCTGAAGCGGGCCATACCACTTGTTGACCCCAACCATCTCGATGGCTTTTTCGCTGATGTTTTCGCTCATGGCGCGTTCCCCTTCCTGTTATCTTCAGGATTTTGTTTCAACTTCGAACACTGCATCGACTTCGACGGACGAGCCGCGCGGAAGCGAGCCGGCGCCGAGCGCCGTACGGACATGGCGCCCCTTTTCTCCAAAAATCTCGACCAACAAATCCGATGCACCATCGATCACCGCCGGGTGCCCGGCGAAATCGGGTACCGCATTGACGAAGCCGCGCAACTGCACACAGGCAAGTATGCGATCGAGATTGCCATCCAGCGCAACCTCGGCGCGGGCAACCAAGTTGAGTGCACACAGACGCGCAGCGCGGTAACCATCTTCTGGGGAAATGTCGCGACCGACGACGCCAACATAATGCTCGACCCCATCAATTCGCGGGATCTGGCCGGAAAGAAAGAGCAGGCTGCCCACTAGCCGGTGCGAAATGTAGTTTCCGGAGGCCGGGGCAATCGAAGGCAATACGATGCCGAGCTCGGAGAGTCGTGCTGAGACGTCACCCATAGCGTTTTCCACTTGATGCGATTATGCGCCGGCAGGCGCAATTTGTTCGTGTTCCCGGAGCTTTTCCCGCTGCGTAGTGCGGCTTTTCCGCTGCGGCGGTGGCTCGCTTGTCTGGGCAAAAGATTACTGAAATAGTATCTCATGTCAACACAAAAACAGGAGGTACTATCTCTGCGCGCAAAGCGTGACTATTTCCAGGTTATCTATTTATAATCAGATACTTAGGCGACTTTTTTTGGCGTATATAGATGTCGCGATAACTACGAGGCAGAAATAATTTCAGACTTTTCGTTCAAAATCTCTTCGTGTAACCCACCGATCCCGACACACCTGAGTGAGTGTGCGCACACAACTGGATCAACTTCGAGACAAGGTGATAGGATCACTTTGCAAGGTCGTGTTATCTTGCTAAATATAGAGTCCTGGCAGTCTGCGAGCGGCAGATCGGAGGCCGGGCGCGATATCAGGCAATGGGTGGTTTTTGGATACTTTGGCAAGCCGGACGATACAGGCCCTCAAGGCCTTCATCGTCGACAATCAACTTGAAAACGGCCACAAGCTGGGCTCGCTGAACGAACTGTCCCAGCGGTTCGCGGTCAGCCGGACTGTGATCCGAGAGGCCATCTCTGCCTTGCGGGCCGATGGCATCGTCGAGGCGCGTCATGGGGTTGGCGTCTTTGTCCGCGAGTTGCCAAAACTGAATGAGACCGATACTGCAGATGCGGACCTCTCCTTTGCTCCGCTGCACAGCCTGAAGACCTCGTTCATGGACCTTCTCGAATTGCGCATGGCCTTTGAGGTGCATGCGGCGGGTCTTGCCGCGACGCGACGATCATGGGCGCAGGAATCCAATATTTGGAATGCTGCTCGACAATTCGAGGGCTCTCTGGAAGACGAAGCAGCACTCGACCAACTTGATTTCGCTTTTCATCGCTCGATTGCCGAGGCGACCAATAACGGTGCTTTCATCGAGTTCTTTAACTTGATGAGCCGTAGCATCCTGCCTCAACCGGCGTTTTCTAAGGAGTTGAACCCTGCGCTGATCACCAGTGATTACATCCACAACACCGTTGTAGAACACCGGGCGATCTGCGAAGCAATCAGCAAAGGCAACCCAGAAGAAGCGCGCGAAGCGATGCGCGCGCATCTCAATCGGAGCCACTTGCGCTATCGGGGCTTCTCAGACGGAGCGAGTTCGCCGCTCAGCAACGTAGCACAGGAGGAATAAAACCTCTCTGCCAACTCAGCAATCATGGCATAACCTGAAGGGGCGCTCTTGAAGGGGGACGAACCATAGACAACTCTCGTCGTGATTGCCCAGCATTGCTTTTCAATTAGCAGAGGCCGATTTCAAACGGACCAAAGTCCGAAGACGACAGGCGCAACCAGTGAAACGCCGGATAAGATCAGCAGCACGAATGCCCCTAGCCGCAGGGTCCACACCGAGAATGACGGGGCCAAGCGGCGAGCCAAGTAGGTGGAGAGGAGTACGGTTGGCAGTCCGGCGGCTGCCCATAGAAGTGCATGGTTTTGCCAGTCGCCATGCACCGCCACGAGACCGAGCCTGAACAAGGAGTTGATTGCGAAGATCGATACAAGCGTTTCGCGAACCACTGGATGCGGCAAGGGCTGCCGGTAGAACTGGAACACCAGCGGCGGCCCCGCCGTGGAAAAGAGCCCGCCCATCAGGCCACCAAGCCCGCCGAAGAACATAAAAGAAAAGCCGCCGGACCGTAGCACCAGCGGTAATGGCCGCAAGATCAATTGAAGGCTCGACATGATGATGGCCACGCCGAGAATGAGGCGCAGGACCGACAGCGACGAAGCTGCCAGAAGCGCGAGTAGCCCGTATCCGGCGCTGACCATTGGCAGTGCGCCGGCAAGCGAGAAGAGGAGAGGTTTCACGGCAATGTCCCGCCAGCCTTTCGCCAGCACCATCACCGCATTGGCAAGCGTCAGCAGGCTGACGACGATAGCCGCCTCGGGCAAGGGCATGAGCCCCGTTAGCGCCACGGCCGCCATCAATAGCAAGCCGAATGCGAATCCCGTCAGGGTTTGCACAAACGCGGCAACGAAACCAAGCGCGGCAAAGACGAAGACATCTGCCGGTGCGATCATGCCAAGACGCCGGACAGCGGATCGCAGACGCGGAAAGGTTCCAGCCGGTCCATGTCCGGCACAACGCCAAGGCCCGGCCCGTCCAGCAACCCGAGCATTCCACCGTCCACCATGGGCCAGGCGGGCGCGATCGCGTCGCGAAGCGGATTCGGATTGACGTCGATTTCAAGCAGGCCATCTCCACCGGCTGCCGCCAGGATATGGGCCGAAGCGGCAAGCCCGATGCCAGCGCCCAGGAAATGCGGGCAGTAGCGCCGGCCGGCGGCAAGTGCCGCCCGGGCCACCGCTCGGCATCCTGTCGGCCCGCCCCACTTTGCCGCATCAGGCTGAATGACCGACAGATGGCCGGCGCCGATGGCGGAGCGGAACGCTTTCAGACCGGCAAGATTTTCCCCGCCGGCCAGCGGCGTCTCGGTCGCCCGCGCAAGCTCGCTCCAGACCGCCGGGCCGGCGTCGACACGCACCGGTTCCTCCAGCCAGCCAAGTCTCAGATCAGCGGTCGCCAGAAGGAAGGCGCGCGCCTCATCGGGAGAAAACGCCTGGTTGGCGTCTGCATAAAGCGTCTCGTTCGGCCGCAGGCTTTCGGCAAGTTCACGGATCAGCGCCAGATCGCGGTCGATGTGGAAACCAACCTTCACCTTGAAGTCGCGGTAGCCAGCCGCGCGCGCCTGCGCCACGACCGTCCTGGCGTCTCGAATATGGATGCCGCTGGCATAAGCACGCACTGACCTGGTGGCATCCGGCGATAATGCGGTGGCGAGCGGAATACCGTGACGACGGGCAATGAGATCCCAATAGGCCATGTCAAAACCGGCGATGGCCTGGGCGTAAGGCCCGATCTCCCCGGTCTGCAGAACGAGAATGTGGGTCTCTGCGGTCAGTTCCTTCCAAAGCTCTGCCGGATCGGGCAACGGCCTGTCCAGGACACGCGGCGCGATGTCGGAGGTGAGCAGTCGGGCGCGGTGCTCCGCGCCGCAACCCGGCCAATTGCACCAGCTTTCTCCCCAGCCGACAAGCCCCGCATCGTCCTCCAGCCGCACCAGAACGGCCGGCCGGTCGCGCATCGCACCGAATGACGTCGACACCGGCTTTTCGAGCGGCACGCGGAAGACATGCGCCTCAACGGACCTGATCACGCAGGATGGGAAAGCCTTTGTCATCGCACCCTCAACCCGCAAGGAAGCCGCCATCGATGGCATAGACCGTCCCAGTGGCGTAGCGGGCGGCCGGCATGGTAAGGAAGATCACGGCGCCTGCCACCTCGTCCGGCTGGCCCCAGCGCTTCAACGCGGTACGCGCGGCGATGCGGTCGCGATGCGCGATGTCTTTGCGTCCCTCGCTGTTGATCGCCGTTTCTATATAGCCGGGGGCAACCGCGTTAACGCGGATTCCCTCCTCGGCCCAGGCGAGCGCCAGCGCCTTGGTCAACATGACGACGCCGCCCTTGCTGGCGCAATAAGCCGGAAGACGCGGCAATGCGGAAAAGGCGTTCATGGAGGCAATGTTGACAATCGATCCTCCGCTGGCGGCAAGATGCGGGCGAAAGGCCATTGAGGTCCGGAAGGTGCCGGTCAGGTTGACATCGAGCACGCGCTGGAATGTTTCGATGCGGTACTCCTCGTCCCGCGCGAGGATGCCAGCGCAATTGACGAGCGCGTCCACCCGCCCGAAGCGTGCGGCGAAAGTCTCGACCGCGTCGTCGGACGTGACATCCAACACGTCGAGTTCGAGCGCCGGCAGATTGGACAGCGGCGAACCGTCGAGCGCGGCTCGGTCGTGACCGGTAGCAGTAACCTTAGTACCACGCGCGTGAAATTGTCTGGCGATCGCCGAGCCGATACCTCCCGCACCGCCGACAACGACGGCGTGGAAGCCGACCGGAAAGGCAAAGGGATCTTCCATGACGTCCCTCAAATGCCTGCCACGGCAACATATTTCAGTTCGAGGAAGCCCTCGATGCCGTAGGTTGAGCCCTCACGTCCCACGCCCGACTGCTTGACGCCGCCGAAAGGCGCCATCTCGTTGGCAAGCATGCCTGTGTTAACGCCCACCATGCCTGCCTCCAGCGCCTCAGCGACCCGCCAGACTCGGCCGAGATCGCGCGCATAGAAATAGGAGGCAAGCCCAAATTCGCTGTCATTGGCCATGGCGATGACCTCTTCCTCAGTGCGGAAGGTGATGATTGGGGCGAGCGGCGCGAAAGTCTCTTCCTTCGCGACCTTCATGTCCTGCGTAATGCCGTTCATGACTGTCGGTTCGAAGAAGGTGCCGCCGAGTGCGCTGCGCTTGCCGCCCGTGAGAATCCGCCCCCCCTTCGCGAGCGCGTCGCTGACGTGTTCCTCCATCTTCATGACAGCCCGCTCGTCGATCAGCGGCCCCTGGCCAACGCCCACCTCCGTGCCGCGGCCGAGTGTGATCGCCGAGACCTTTTCCAGAAGCTTCGTCGTGAAGGTCTCTGCCACGCTCTCCTGTACATAGATGCGGTTCGCGCACACGCAGGTCTGACCCGCATTGCGGAACTTCGAGATCATCGCCCCCTCGACCGCCGCGTCGATGTCAGCATCGTCGAAGACGACGAAAGGCGCGTTGCCGCCAAGTTCAAGCGACAGGCGCTTGATGCCTTCGGCGGCTTCCTTCATCAGCCAGCGCCCGACGCCGGTGGAGCCGGTGAAGGTTATCTTGGCAATTTTGGGGTTGTGGCAGAATTCCATGCCGATCGGCCGCGCCTCGCCTGTGACGACGGAGAAGACACCAGCCGGCACGCCCGCACGCTCAGCAAGGACCGCGAGTGCAAAGGCCGATAGCGGCGTCTGGGCCGCAGGCTTCAGCACCATCGCGCAACCGGCGGCAAGAGCCGGACCCGCCTTTCGCGTGATCATCCCGTTGGGGAAGTTCCAGGGCGTGATGGCCGCGCAGACGCCGACGGGCTGCTTGAGCACCAGGACGCGCTGATTGCGGTTCGGTGCGGGGATTATGTCGCCGTCGATGCGTTTTGCCTCCTCGCCGAACCATTCAAGATAGGCGGCGTTGGAGACGATTTCGCCCCTCGACTCGGCGAGAGGTTTGCCCTGTTCGGCAGTCAAGATTTGGGCGAGATCGTCGGTATTCTCGATGATGAGTTCGTACCAGCGCCGCAGGACGACGGCCCGCTCCTTTGCGGACCGCCGTGCCCACTCCACCTGCGCGACGGCTGCGGCATCGATTGCCTGGCGAACGACATCCACGCCGAGATCGGGCACATGGGCGATGACCGATCCGTTGAACGGGTCCGTGACCGCGATGGTCCTGCCGTCCTCGGCGCCCAGCCAGCGTCCAGCCACATAAGCCTTGTCGGTCAGTAGGGTCCGGTCCGTCAGGGCAGCAACAGGCCGCATTGATCGATCGTCCATCTTCATTCCTTCCATCAATGGTTCGTCAGGCAGCGGCATAGCTGCTGGCGAAGTCACCTTCATTGCGAATACCCTGGAAGGCAGGAGCAGGCGGGGTCCAGCGTGGCGCCTTTGCGGCGGTGAGTGCGCTCAAGCGCTCCACCACGGCGACACCTTCATTCCCAAGCGCTGCGGCGACGGCGGCCGTATCAGGGAAATGTGAACGGATGGCATTGAGCCATATCGTTCGGCCGGCCAAGAAACCACCAGCGCCGGCGGCATAGGCGTAGTCGAGCACCCGCTCGAACTTTTCCGTCGCCGCGCCCCCCGAAAGCAGCACCCACGGGATTCCCGCGCCGGTGCAGATCTTACCGATCGCATCGAATTCCCGCTGTGCGGCCTGAGCAGCCTCGCTTCCATCCCGCGCAGGCAGGCTGTTTGCGGCAAGCGGGCTTTCGAGCTTCAGCAGATCGACGCCGTATTCGGGCTTTGCGAATTCGCGCACGCTTTCGATGACCAGTTCCGGCAGCTTGGTCGGCGATTCGACATAGTCCGCAGTGTGGTTCGCCGTGCCGAGGAACGGGAAGACGAGCAGCTCCAGCACATATGCGATGTCGTGGCGACGGCATTCTTCACCGATCTTGCGCACGAATTCCTTCTGGTGTTCCAGCACGTCGGCCGATGCGTCCGGACGGTACCATGCCAGCACCTTGACCGCATCGCCGCCGAGACGGCGGATCTTCTCGACGCTCCAGTCGGCGATGACCTTGGACTTGCGCCCACCTTCGCTTTCCTGTGTACGATGGTCCTCCAGCGTGACGATAAGCCCGCATTCCGGTGGCAGCACGTCGATGGCGGCAGGAATGGCGTAGTTCGGGTCGAACAGCATGGAGCTGCAATGCGGGGCGAGGTTTTCGACAAGAAGCCGCTTTGCCGTGATGACGTCCGAGAATGACACGTCCGATTTGTCGATGCCCCGCGCTACAGCGATGGCCTCGAAAAGCGGTGGGCGCTGATCGAGCGCCACCATGCAGAAATGACCGTCCTTGTTGGCGAGACGGGCGAGACCACGGGTTTTACCAAGTGTCAGCATGACGTTTCCTTTCAGGATGATTTCAAATCGTCGAGGGAGGGGATGGAGGCGCGGCCACCGGGCCGCGTGCATTTCAGGGCGGCGACCGAGCTCGCAAAGCCGAGCGCATCGGAAATGCCGAGCCGCGCGCCGATAGCGAAGGCGTAGGCTCCGTGGAACACATCCCCGGCGGCCGTCGTATCAACGATCTGGACGGAAGGAGCCGGCATATGGTGCCGGCCGGAATGATCCTGCCAGAGAAGGCCGTCGCCACCGCGGGTGACAGCAACCATACGGCAGCCGAACTTGGCGGCCCTCTCCAGCGCCGAGTCCATGTCCTCTCCGCCGAAGCCGCGTAGGCCGGGCTCGGAGAAGATGGCATGGTCGGTCAGGGGCAGCAGGCACTCGAAGACATAGGTGTCGGCCACATCGCCGTCGAGAACCGTCGGGATGCCACGGCGACGCGCTTCGGCGAAAAGCGCCTGCGCACCCTCCGGCCAGCGCGGATCCGCGAGGACGCAGTCGGCGGAAAGGCTGGTGAGCGGCAACCAGCCCGGATCGACCGGGTAATGTCCCCGAAAATTGACGATCTGGCGCTCGCCCTGCTCATCGACGATGACGCCTGACACGGACGACGCCCCATCTTCGAAGAGACAAAACTGGCTGGTATCGACCCCTTCAGCGGCAAAACTTTCTGCCATCAAACGCCCCGCCTCATCGGCACCGGCCCGTCCCCAGAAGGATGCCGTACCACCGAGCCTGGCCACCGCCACCGCAGCATTCGCCGCCATGCCACCGGGTTCCGTCAGGTGCTGGCCGGCGCGAATCTTCTCGCTGCCGCCGGAAAACGGCACCTCCACGCGCCAGATGCGATCGAGCGCGGAGAGCCCGAGGCACACGACAGACGGAGAAGCACCTTCCGGTATGGTCGGCGGGCGGATCATCGGATGGCCCTTCCGTCCGTGCGGTCGAAGAGATGGACCTTGCCAGCCGGCGCGACAAAACCCAGCCTCTCGCCGGCTCTAGGCCGAAGCTCGGGATTGACACGGGCGACGGTACGCACGCCAGCAAGGTCGAAATGCGTCAGCGTATCGGAGCCGAGCGGCTCTACCAGGTCGATCGTGACCGACAGCACACCGACCGCGCCCTCAGAGGGAAGGAAATGTTCAGGTCGAATGCCCAGTACCGCCTCGCTCCTGTCGCCAAGCGCCGGTTTCAGCGCTTCTGGCACCGGTGCGGCGAGATGTGGCGCTCCCTCGAAGACGAAGCCCTCACCGGCGCGGCGAATATTGAAGAAATTCATCGCGGGAGAGCCGATGAAGCCGGCCACGAACTGGTTTGCGGGCGTCTCGTAAACCTCTTCCGGCCGGCCAAATTGCTGGATCTCGCCGCCTTTCAGGACGACGATGCGATCTGCCATGGTCATCGCCTCCACCTGATCGTGGGTAACGAAGATCATGGTGGTCTTCAGTTCCTGCGAGAGGGCCTTGATCTCGGTGCGCACCTGACCGCGCAGCTTGGCGTCGAGATTGGAAAGCGGTTCGTCGAAGAGAAAGACCTTAGGGTCGCGGACAATCGCGCGGCCCATGGCGACACGCTGGCGCTGGCCGCCGGAAAGCGCCTTCGGCTTGCGCTCCAGGAAAGGCTCGATATGAAGGAGGCTGGCGGCACGACGCACACGCTGGTCGATCTCCGCCCGTGTCATGCCGCGAAGTTCTAGCGCGAAGGCCATGTTGTCGTAGACGGTCATGTGCGGATAAAGCGCGTAATCCTGAAAGACCATGGCGATATCCCGCTTTGCGGCCGGCACGTCATTGACCTTTGTCTCGCCGATGAAAAGCTCGCCGGATGTAGAGGGCTCGAGCCCCGCAATGATCCTCAGGAGCGTGGACTTGCCGCAACCGGACGGCCCGACGAAGACGATGAATTCCTCGTCCGCGATCTCCAGATCGAGTCCGGGAATGATGGTGAATTCGCCGAACTTCTTGGCGATGTTCCTGATTGTGATCGAGGCCATGATATCACCCAAACGATAGAACGGGCTTGATGAGCTTGCCTTCAGCGAAGCGGGCGAAATTTTCCGGCAGCTCGTCGAGCCCGAAAGCGGCATCGACGAGGCGGCGGTAGCGCTCCTTGTTGGCACGCAGCAGCTCGACATTCGGCGCAAAATCGCCGATCGGGAAATAGAAGGTTCGGATCATGTAGAAGTCCTTGCGACGGAAAATTTTGCCTTCCTCGATGGTCCAGGGCGCGGCATTCTCGCCGACCAGCATCAGCGCCCCACGCGGCAGAACCAACTCGATGCCGAGGTTGCGTGCCGAATGGGCGCCAGAGCATTCAAAGATCAGCTTGAAGCGCTTGTCGCGCGCGGAGACCGGATGAGCTATCGCGCCAAAGGAAACGGCAATCGCTAACCTCTCTTCGTTCGGATCGCTGACATGGATATCCTCGTATCCGAGGCTTGAGAGCGCGAGCACCACGCCGAGCCCAACCGGGCCCGCACCGATCACGAGCACCGGAACAGATCCTTCGGGAGGAGCAAGCGGCATGGCGAAGCGAACAGCGTGGGCCGAGGTCCCGATCGTGTCGAGAAGCAGCGGCGCAAGATCGTCCTCGATGTCGTCCGGCACGGGCAACAGGCAAGTTTCCGGCACGACCACATATTCGGCATAGCCGCCTGGCCGATTCCAGCCGATCAGGCTGGAGACCTCAAGGCACATCTGCGTGTCGCCCGCAGCGCAGGCATCGCAATGGCCACAATGCTCCGGAATATAAACAGCGCAGCGCTGCCCGTGGCGTGGATGGCCCGGCTGTTCGACGACGCCGAAGATCTCATGACCGGCGGTGAATTCCGCCCCCTTGTACCAGAGCTTAAAATCCGAACCACAAAGCGCGGTGCGCAGCACCTTTACCAGAACCTCGCCCTGCCCTACGGGCGGCAGGTCCTGCGTCTCGACGGTGATCTTGCGGTCGCCGTGAAAGACGGAGGCGCGCATGCGGGCATTGTGTCTGTCAGTCATCCTGGTCATCCCTTGACGGCACCGAGGGTCAGCCCCGCAACGAGCCAACGCTGGACGAGGATCGCGAGCGCGAGCGGCGGCAGCGCGATGAGCGTGGCGGCCGCCATCAGCGAACCCCACTGGGTGGAACCTTCACCAACGAAGTTGAAGGCGGCGGCAATGAGCGTTTTTGTGTCGGAGTTCGACAGGATCAGCGAGAAGAGGAAGAAATTCCACGAGAAGACGAAAGCGAGGATCGATGCGACAGCGACGCCCGAGCCGACCAGCGGCATGGCGATGCGCCAGAGAACGCGCGCCACGGAGCAGCCGTCCATCTGCGCTGCCTCGAAGACGCTGCGCGGAATGTTGTCGAAGAAGGGAAGCAGCACCCAGATGACGATCGGCATGGTGATAACCGCATGGCTGAGGATCAGCGCCGTGTAGGAACCGATCAGCCCGACTTCGCGGAACATGATGTACCAGGGCAGCAGGAAGAGCGTGCCGGGCGCCATGCGCGCCGCGAGCGTCAGCACGGCCGGCCAGGTGACGCGCGACCAGGAAACGGCAAACGCGGCCGGAATGCCGAAGACCAGCCCAAGCAGCGTCGAACCAATGGTCACGACAAAGCTGTTGACCGCATAGGACAGGAACGGCGTGGTCTCCCACAGCGTCACATAGTTGTCGAAGGTAGGCTGAAAGAACAGCGTGGGCGGATATGCGGTCACCTCGAAGGACGGCTTGAAGGACGACAGTACCATCCAGACGGTCGGCGCCAGGATGAGGATGCCCGCGATCGTCAACTGGAGGGTATTCAGCCAGTGCAGCCAGCGGCGGGCGCCAGAATGATCATTCATCGTCGTCTCCTCCTTACCAGGCGACTGCGTTGCGCAGGCGGTTGAGCACGAGGACCGCGGCCAGCACGATGGCCGAAAGCGTGATCATGAGCGCGCTGGCATAGCCGATGTTGAAAAACTCGAACCCCACCCGAAAACCGTAGATATTGAGCGTGTTGGACGCATTGCCCGGACCGCCCTGGGTGGTGATGTAGATGATGTCGAAAAAGCGCAGCAGGTCGACGCTCCGCAGCACTGCGGCCGTGACGATGGTGGGCAATAGCAGCGGAAGGGTAATGCGGCGGAAGATGCGGAAGGGGGACGCGCCGTCAATCTGCGCCGCCTCGTAGACGCTCGGCGGCAGGGATTGCAGCCCGCCCAGAACGATTAGAGCGACATAGGGCGCCCACTGCCAGGTATCGATCAGGGCAATCGTCGGGATCACCCAGGTTGGGGAAGCCAGCCATTCGGAAGCGGGAAGGCCGAGCGCCTCGAGGATATAGTTCGCCGCGCCGAGGGACGGGTCGAGAATGACAAGCCACATCATGCCAGCCACCACTGGCGGCATCATGAAGGGCGAGATCAGCAGCGAGCGCAGTACCCCGGACAGCCGTTTCGAATGAAACAACAGCATGGCCAGGTAGATGCCGGCGACAAGCTGCAGGGCCATCGACAGGAAGTAGAGCGCGAAGGTGACGTAGAGGCCGTTCCAAAACTCGCCGTCCGCAACAAGTGCGGCATAGTTGTCGCCCCCCGCAAAGCTGGCCTCGCCCGTCGAGGAGAACGAATGGAAGCCGAGCCAGATCGTGTAGACCACCGGGAAGGCGATCATCGCGACGGTGAAGATGACCGCCGGTGCGGACAGGGCAGCAAGCTGCCGGCCCTGGCTGTTGGTCGAGCCTGGTGTCATGGATCCAGTCTTTCCGAATGGGGGATTGCAGCGAATGCCGGACCCTCGAAGCAGGAGCCGGCAAAGGCATTACTTCCGGGCGATCAGACCATCGAGCGCACTGTCCGCGGCGGCACACGCCTCTGCAACCGAGCGCTGGCCAAGAAGCACGTCCTGCACGGCCTGCCCGATATAGTCCCGGGATTCAGGATTGGCGATGATGGGATAGCCGACTTCCGAAGACCCGTCCGACGCCAGAACGCCTAGCGCGGTCTGCCAGTTGGCGCGCACGGGGGCCTCGGCGATCCAGGCCTTGTATTCCTCTTCTTCGGCGACGGAGGCGCGCGGCGAGGCAACACCCTGGAGCGCCAGGCGCTTCTGCATTTCCGGACTTGAGGCCCATTGTACGAAATACCAAGCCGCATCCTTCTTCGCACTGCGGCTGGAAATCGCAAGGCCCCAGCCGATGGCCGTTGGGACAGTTCCCGCCTCGCCGGCAGGCAGGGGAACGACGTCCGTATCGTTCAGGCGCTCGCCTCCTTCCATGATAGTGCGCAGCTCATTGGAC
>Ga0160495_100584_pt1 | contig 15724 bp, 14 predicted proteins | sample DID4MG_4_FD_108251 | JGI IMG/M metagenome (GOLD analysis project Ga0160495, IMG submission 108251) | Enriched soil microbial communities from UW Madison campus, WI, USA - DID2933_E24_FP4 MG | ecosystem: Environmental > Terrestrial > Soil > Unclassified | place: USA: Madison, Wisconsin | collected... | reverse complement strand
CCTGCATCGACCGGGTCATCGCGATTGCGGCCGGCGCCGCAAGCATAGCCGCCACCGTCTCTAACGCGGCAAGATCCCTGGGGTGGAAAGGCGAGAAAATTGTTCTCGGTGATCGACACGCCGATCACCACCACCAACCAAAGCACGAGATCGGTCGGCGTGGTCAGCGCTATGAGACGAATGATCATCTCAGTTTCCTGTCTTGTCATGCAAGCCGATGCGCGTCATCCAGGACGAGATGCCGATAAGATCCACGGATGCGCCCGGCGAGTGTGCCGCAGGCGCATTTTTTCCAGTTGCCACCTGATGGAACCGACAGCCGCGTGCGCAAAGCGTTGCACTTCATGGAGCAGCAGCTCGACCAGCCACCCAACAGCCTTGCGATCGCACGCTATTGTGCGATTTCGCATCGCCAACTTGAGCGCCTGTTTCGCGCAAATCTCAATCAGACCATAGGACAGGCCTTCAGAAGCATGCGACTGAACTATGGGCGCTACCTACTCTCGGGTGGCTCGCTCTCGGTCATGGAGATCGCGAATATCACGGGCTTCGCCGACACGGCACATTTTTCCCGCGAGTTTCGAAAGGCTTTCGGACAAACACCCAGCAGCTTCCGGACATCGTCATGTCTAAGCGGCGCACTTTGAGCATGCTATCGATGTAAACGGTCTGATCGGCGGCCCAGACATCCTGTTGCCTTTGAGCGACGTCAAGCACCCAGCCTCGCTTCACGCATATCACGGCCGGGCGGCATTCCGAACAGACGCGTGTAGTCCCTTGTAAACTGCGGCACGCTTTCATAGCCGACAAGGTGGGCTGCGTGGGCGATGCCGGCGTGTTCCATAAGCATTGTCCGGCGCGCCTCGATCAGCCGCAGCTGCTTTTGGAACTGGAGCGGTGACAGTGTGGTGACAGCCCGGAAATGCTGATGGAATGACGATTCACTCATTCCCGCCTCTGTCGCAAGATCGGCGATGCGTAGCGTGCTGGCATAGTCCTGGCGGATCACTGCCACCGCCCGCGCTATACGATCGGCGTGGGTATCGGCCCTGCCAAGCGAGCGGATCGCAGCACCATGCCGCCCTGTCAGCAACCAGTAATGCATCTCGCGTATCAATGCGTCACCCAGCACCGGTAGAGCGGAGGGCCTCTCCATCAGTCTCATCAACCGCTGCGCCGCGTCCATCACGTCGGCGTCCGCCGGCTCGACATGGATCGGGCCGGAATCGACGGGACGCAGATCAGCCTCTGTGGTCAGCGCGCGCAGTAGTGCGGCATCGAGTTCGAGCGCGACCGCGTAATACGGAGCTGACGAGCTTGCATCGAGAATCTGGCTTATCGTCGGCACATCGGCCGTGATGACTAGGGCTTCGCCTGCGCCATATTCGAAGCTCTCCGTGCCCATGGTCACGCGTTTGCGGCCCTGAAGGCAGATCGCTATCAGCGGCTTTTGCACCGCGACCTGCAATTCGCCTGGATGCAGCACACGAACCGCACCTAAACCGCGAAAGGGCGTGGGCGCAAAACCGGACCGGTCGGAATGCCCATTAGTATGACGACGAACCAGATCGAGAAGAGTGTGCATTAGAACGTCTTATAAAAATTTCGTTGCCGTATCAGGCAAGGATCTCCGCTCATTTGCAAGCCATATCATCGAGATTCGCAGAAACAGGCAAAACTAGGCGAGGAACAGGCAACTCTTCGGGGCGCTTCCGCGTCATCTTTGGCTCACCCCAAAGACGGAAGGAGCATTCCATGAGTAAAATCGCACTGATCACCGGCGCCAATCGCGGCCTTGGCCGCAACACAGCCATCGCGATTGCCCGCCACGGCGGGGATGTCATCGTGGTCCATCGTGGCAATGCCGCGCAGGCCCGTCAGGTCGTCGCGGAAATCGAGGCCATGGGCAGCAAGGCCGTCGCCCTACAGCTCGATGTTGCAAACCTGGCAAGCTTTCCGGCCTTTGCCGATACGCTGCGCAACAGCCTACACGAAATCTGGAACCGCGAAACGTTCGATCATCTCATAAACAATGCGGGCCACGGCGAATTCGCCCTGTTCCGTGAGACGACCGAAGCACAGTTTGACGGGCTGTTCGACGTTCACGTGAAGGGCGTGTTTTTCCTGACCCAAGTGCTGTTGCCGCTCATCGCTGACGGTGGCCGGATCGTCAATTTCTCGACCGGCCTGACGCGTTTCTCCTATGAAGGCTTCTCGGCCTATGCGGCCGCCAAGGGTGCGGTCGAAACCCTGACGCGCTATATGGCGAAAGAGCTGGGCCCGCGCGGCATTGCCGTGAATACCGTTGCGCCTGGAGCTATCGAGACCGATTTCGGTGGTGGAGTTGTGCGCGATAACAGGGATCTAAACGCACAGTTCGCCCAGCTGACGGCACTCGGTCGCGTCGGCCTACCCGACGATATCGGTCCGATGGTCGCGAGCCTGCTCTCCGATGACAACCGCTGGGTGACTGCGCAGCGCATCGAAGTTTCGGGCGGTCAGGCTATCTGACCCTCGGCCGGAGCGGTGGCGAGCCCAAGAGGGCCCTTGCCCATCGCTCCGCTGGCCATACACCTTGTCATAACGCGATCGGCAGCTTGGCCACCGAGGGAACGCTTCCGTCCTATTTGTTCAATAAGCATCGGCAGGAAACTGGCCATCACCTACGGGGCCTCGAACACCCCACGTTTGTGCAAGCGACAAGCACTCCCGCCAGGGTACGATCGCGCCGGTTGTGGAGATGCTGCGAAGGGACGCGGCGGCGGCGGCATGAGCAAGTTGCAATGATTGTGACATTGGCCAATCCTCATGAAGGCCATAGATCATGCCAGCGGCAAAAGCGTCGCCCGCACCGTTTGCCCCCTTGATCTCGCTTTCGGGAATGGCAACCGAGGGCAGGACCGTATGCTCCCCGTCACGCGTTACGGCGATCGCGAAGCCCGGGCAATGCACGGCAACGAGCTTCATCGCGCCCCGCTGCATGACCGCCTGCGCCGCCCTGATGCATGCGTTCCTGTCCGGCGCACCGGCCAGAGCGGTCTCGATTCCGGCAATCGCCCCGATCTCCAGGTCATTTACAATGAGATAATCGAGATGCGGCAGGCATGGTGCGACAAGCGCGGCCATCAGCTTCGGCTCGATGCTGGCCAATTCCATATTCGTCAGCAGGCCGGCCGCGCGCGCCTTTTTCAGCACAGCCACCCAACCATTCGGCTCATCGTGCCAAGGTGCATCAAGAATGCGATGCACGCCCGGCAGCCCGAGATGCAAAAAGCGCATGCGTGTTTCGGTAAAATCGAAATGCTCAGGCGTTAACAGTGCGCCTGTTCCGGCATGGAAGATATGGGTGCGTCTGTGCGTTGCGCGCGACACGAAGGCATCGCAGAACTGGGTGGCGGCGCCTTCCGTTGTCCTCATCTGCCGCGTATCGATCCCGGCGGCCTTGGCGGTCGCCATGAGGAAGCGGCCATCGTCATCGTCTCCGACAAGAGCGATCGTCTCGACTGGGATGGATGGATCGAGCAGCTTGATGTCAACGGCGAGATTGCAGCCCGATCCCCCGCCGTGACGCTCTTCCTCGAACAGTTCGGCAAGGCCATCCTCGCCGGGCCAGTGGCTGACCGTGCGATTGTAATCGACACACCACGTGCCGGCTGTGAGAATACCCCGCCGGCCGCTGGTCATTTCGACTGTTCCGCCTTGAGAACGGCTTCGGTGACGACGTTATCCTCTGCGAGGTCGCGAATAGGTTTGATGCCGTCCTTCGCAAGGCTCGCGTGATAGGCCTTCACGGCCTCGGAGGGTACAATGGTTCCCGAAGCGACCTCGCGCATGAAACGCACCATTTCCAACGGATTTTCGGCAAGGTTGATCTTGCGGCCGAACAAGGCCACCCGTGCGCCGAAACGTTCGGCCTGGTGCAGGAGTTCGAAGCAATCGCGCGTCGTTCCAGCGCCGCCACCGAGGACGCCGACGATGACGCTCGGATCATAGGAGGCGAGTTCCTCCATTGCCTTGGCCCCGTTGAACGGGATTTTGAGGAACTGCGGCCGGTCCGCCTTTGTCACACCGGCAAGGCAGCGCATCATGACGTCGTTGACATAGTGCGGCACCATGTCAGGCGCGATACCGGAATCGACATTCGGATTGAAGACTTCGAGGAAGTATTTGAAATTGTTGCGCGCAGCGTCCTCCCGGAACGCATGGAACGCCTCCAGCGCCTGGTAGTCATGGTCGAGATCGTTGTTGAACGTGATGGAATAAAGCCCGAGGTCCGTGCCGGTGATCGGAGCGCCCGGCGCCGGGTCGATGGTGCCGGTGGCAACGCGCGAAAGAGATGCCGTCCGGAAAGGACGCGACGGCTGTTTCGAATAGGTCGCGCCGCGGCAGACCCAGACATCTGTCGTGTCGTTGGCGCGGATTGCAGGCTTCACCGCGCTGTTGCGGTAAACGCCCATCTCGATCAGCGCCTCCATGTTGGAGGCGGATGTCAGCATGATATCGACGAGATCCTGCTCGACAACGGCGCGGATGTTCTCCAGGAATTCGGGCCGAGTGTAGTGACGCGACCAGCTACCGTCTTTTGCGCGCTTGGGACCGCATGACGTCATGCTCGGCCCCATGTCGCCATCCTTGGCGTCGGCGATGATGAAGTCGTTACGCGTGTACTGACCGGCGCGGATGCGCGCAAGCTTCTGGTCGAGGCGGTACATGGGATTGGTTCCTTTCGTTGCGGCCCTGCCTTAGGCGGGCGGGAAGGCTCAGGCCGTCGCGGCACCGGTCATGATGGCGACGACATCGTTCATGGTATGGGTTTTCGGCGACACCACCGCCGCACGTCGGCCGAGCCGCATGATGTGAATGCGGTCGGCGATATCGAAGACGTTGGGCATATTGTGGCTGATTAGCACAACGGCCAGGCCGCGATCGCGGATCGAACGGATGAGTTCCAGAACCTGCCCGGTCTCCCGCACGCCAAGCGCGGCGGTCGGCTCGTCCATGATGACCAGTTTGCGGGCGAAGAGCGCCGCACGCGCGACGGCCACCCCTTGTCTCTGTCCGCCAGAGAGCGACTCGACAGGATTATCGATGGCCGGCAGACGGAACTTCAATTCGTTCATCGCGCGCCGGGCTTCCTCGCGCATCTTCTTCTTGTCAAGACGACGAAAGAGGCTGCCCAGGAGGCCCGGTGCACGCAATTCACGGCCGAGGAACAGATTGGACGCGATGTCGAGCGCCGGGGCGACGGCCAGATCCTGATATACCGTCTCGATACCGGCATGGCGCGCATCGAGCGGACCCTTAAAGTGGATCGGAACACCGTCCAGCAGAATTTCCCCGCTGGTCGGGTGCAACGCACCGGTCAGCGCCTTGATCAGCGTGCTCTTGCCGGCACCATTATCGCCGACGACAGCAAGGATTTCGCCGGCGCGTAGTTCGAAGTCGACGCCGTCGAGTGCAGTGACATGGCCATAGGTTTTCACCACGTTGCGTGCCTCGAGAACGATATGGGGCGTGGTCTCGGCAGACATCAGTTTTTCCTCCGGGACATCTGATCGAGCGCGACGGCGATAATGACGAGGATACCCGTCACAAGGTCCTGCCAGAGCGGATCGATGCCGGCGAGCGTGAGACCGTTGCGCAGGACGCCGACGATGAGCGCACCGATCAGCGTGCCGATGAGGCCGCCGCGCCCGCCGAAAAGGCTGGTGCCGCCGATGACGACAGCAGTGATGGAATCGAGGTTCGCGCTCTGCATCGCGTTGGGATCGGCATTGGGTATGCGGCCGAGTGCGAGCCAGGCGGCGATACCGTAGATCAGGCCCGCGAGCAGGTAGACCGAGAGCAGATGGCGTCGCACCGGGATACCGACGAGGCGCGCAGCCTCGGTGTTGTTGCCGATCGCATAGACATGGCGGCCCCATTTCGTCTGGTTCAGCAGATACCAGACAACGGCGTAGAGCGCGAACATGATCAGCACACCATAGGTCAGCACGAAGCCGCCGAGCTTCATCGTGTTGCCTGTCCAGGCGAGAAAGGGATCGCGCACCGGAAAAGCGCCGCCCGCTGAAATCAGCCGCAGGGCGGCCGTCAGAATGCCGAGGATACCGAGCGTCACAATGAAGGGCGGAAGCCGGAGCCCGCTGACGAGGCCGCCGGCGGCAAGCCCGGCCGCTGTGCAGAGCAGGATGGCGAAGCCCATCGAAAGAACGGGATCGTAGCCAAGGTTGACAAGCTTGCCCGCGACGATCGTGCCGAGAACGCAGATGGCGCCGACAGCGAGGTCAATGCCGGCCGTCAGGATGACCAATGTCTGGCCGATGGCCAGCACACCGATGATGACGGTTTGCTGCAGGATAATCGACAGGTTGTGCGTTGCTAGGAAGCGCGGGTTGCTGAGTGCGAAAATCAGGCAGAACCCGATCAGCACCAGAAGCGGCCCCGCCGAGGGCGCACCCAAGATGCGCGATTTCAGGCTTCGCGATGCCTCGGCTGGAGAAACGGTGGCTGTTGTCATGGCGATCTCATGCTGATGGTCATCTTGCACGGCATTGCCCCTTCGGCATAGGCAGGCTGCCAGCAGCCGGCTCTGTGCTCACGGACGCAAATTGCCCCGAAACGGGGCCACGCTCGGCACGAACCTCACGTGGCCCCACCGGGAGAAAGCGTTTAATCACCCCAGCAGTTTTCAAGTCCCCAGGCGGTATCCTTCGATTCCAGGCCTTCGACCGGCTTGTCCGTAATCAGGAAAGAACCGGTATTGACGAAGCCGCTCGGCTTTTTTCCCGTGGCTGCGTATTCCACTACGGCGTCGACACCCATAGCGGCCATCTTGTAGGGGAATTGCATGACGGTTGCGGCGATCTTGCCGTCCTTGACGTCGCGAACACCGGCACACCCACCGTCGATCGAGGTCAGCATGACCTCGCCTTCCTTGCCAAACGACTTAAGGGCTGCATAGGCGCCGGCGGCCGCGGGTTCGTTGATCGTATAGACGGCGTTGATGTCGCCGTTCTTGGAGAGCAGGTTCTCCATGCCGACCTGGCCCTTATCCTGTGCACCATTTGTAATGGCCGCACCGGCAATCGACGGATCGCCTTCGGCGATGCCGAAACCCTTCAGGTAGCCATCGTGACGGAAAGTGTCGACGGTACCGCCCGGCGTGCCGTCAAGCATGGCGACGACGGCCGTCTTGTCGCCGAGCGCCTTGCGGGCATAAGTCCCCTGCTGCACACCGGCCTCGAAATTGTCGGTGGCGAAGGTCGCGTCGACAGCATCCGCCGGATCCGTTGCCGTGTCGAGCGCGATTACAAGCACGCCGGCCTCGCGTGCCTTCTTGATGACGTCGAGCATGCCTGACGAATTGTTCGGGGTGACCAGAATACCTTTTGCACCCGCGCTGATAAGATCCTCGATGGCGGCGACCTGGCCTTCATTGTCGCCGTCGAACTTGCCGGCGCGCGCTATCAGCTTCACGCCCTTTTCCTTGGCGCGGGCGTCGGCCGCCTGGCGCATCTTGACGAAGAACGGATTGACCTCGGTTTTCGTGACGAGGCCGACGATGACCTCTTCAGCCGAAGCCGAACCAGCAAAAAAAGCCAGGCCTAGCGCGAGGCCGAGCGCGCCGAAAGCCGTGGAACGCACGGATGTGCGAATGCGATGAAGCGACATGAAATCCTCCCAAATTTGATGACGCCGCCGAGCCTTTGGCTCTCGCGGTCGGCGCAGCCTCTCCTCAAAGGCCAAGAGAATTTGCGCACTTCTTTTGGATAAAGTCAAATACTAATAGCGTCTCTTTTGTATGTTTTTATCCAAAATAAGAACAACGCAAAGACACTGCTTCTTTCAGAGATTGCGAAGCGCATGCATAGCCGAGTGAACAGCGCCGCCTGAAGTAAGCCCGCGGTAAACTTCATAGACGGATCGGTAGCGGCAAGCGCTCTTGGCCCTCGGCTCGATGCGCGTGAACCGTTGCGCACCGATGCGTGTGGCACCTTCAGTATAGGTCTCGACCACACCACTGGCGACGGCACCATGGATTGCAGCGCCCACGGCGGTAGCGTTTTCAATATCGGGCACTTCTACGACACAATCGAGAATGTCAGCCATCATCTGCACCAGCAACGGATTTGCGCGCGCAAGGCCGCTTGCCATCAACACGCGGTCCACCGGCAACCCTCCTGCAGGAAAAAGGTCGAAGATCGTTCGCGCACCAAAACAGAGACCCTCCATGAGGGCAAGATAGATTTCGCCCGCTGTCGTCTGGCGGGTCAGGCCGGCAAGCAGACCCGAGAGATTACCGTCGGCGAACGGCACGCGGTTCCCGCCCAACCAGTCGATCGCGACAAGACGGCCGGCTGCAGGTTCGAGCCCGGCAGCCTCTTCGTTGTAGGCAAGGAAGCTTGCCGGCATATCCGCGCCGCGCGGAAACGTACGCACGAACCATGCAAGCGTATCGCCGAAACTCGGCTGGCCCGCCTCGTAACACCAGAGCTGCCGTACGGATCCATCGAAGGCAACGCCTTCGATGCCGGGTGGCAACGGACGGTACTCGTTCCCGAGATAAAGGTAGGCAGCAGACGTTCCCAGCGCACCGACAAAACAGCGCGGCGAAACAGCGCCGATGGCCGGCAACAAGACGTGCGAATCGATGACTGCCACCGCGACGACAGCTGCTCCCTGAATGCCCGTTACGTCACGCCAGCCCGCCGATAGCGCCCCCGCGGCTGACCCGACCGGCAGGGGGATTGAAAGCCGCTCCTGAAGATCACCCACGATGTCCTTCGGATAACCGGAAGCGGCGGAAAATTGTGCCTTGAAGGCGGCGAAGCCCAGGCCCCGCGCCTCGTGTCCGGTCAATTGCCAGACAAGCCAATCGCCGCTCTCGATGTACCGTTCCGTCGCCGTCCACACATCCGGCGCTTCGGCCGCAATCTGCGCGGCCTTCGCCAGCAGCCATTCGCCGGAAACGCGGCCACCGAAGTTGTCGAGAAATGGTCCAGGGCGGGCGTTTATGCTGTCCGCATAGGCCTGCGCGTTGTGCTTCCAGAGTTTTACATAGGCGTGCGGATCGCCAGGGTATAGTCGCGAAAGCGGCACGCCGTCGGCACGAGCCGGAAGCGGCGAACTGGCTGTAAAACCGAGCCCGATGCCGGCAATCGTTCGTCCGCGCCCCAACTGCGAGAGAATGTCGACCGCTGCCTCCGTATAATCATCGGCGTTCTGCAGCGAGAAACCGGAGGGGATGCGACTTCCGTCAAGCAGGACATCCGTCATGATCCCGTGGCGATAGGGATGGACATGATGGGCCATCTCTTGCCCCGTTTCGGCATCGACCAGCACGCCCCTTGCAGATTCGGAGCCGTAGTCCAACCCGATCAGATATTTACGCACGAACGATCTCTCCACCCGCAATCATGCGATACATACAAAAAAATACATAAATAGCAATGTTATGTATTTTATTATACATAATCGGCCAGAACATTGAAACGCGTCGCTTTATTTCGCCGACCTTTCCCGCTAGAGCGGGAACGACGGGAGCTTTGCATGAAAAAACCGAACCCTGATTTCGACAGGACGATGATCGATGGCGCGGGAAGCCTACTTTCCCTGATAGCGTCGGGCGTAGCGACATCGCGCGCCGAGCTTCTGGAAGCGTCGGGCCTTTCACGCGCCACGGTCACACAACGGCTGAACGGGCTTCTGGCAAGCGGGCTCGTGCGTGAGACGCAGGACACCCTTCCAAGTGGCGGACGCCCAACGCGGCTACTGGCGATCAACGCGGCCAGCGGGTTCGTGATTGTCGCCAACATTGGCGAAACGCATATCCATCTTGCAGCCATGGATTTGCAGCCAGCCGTCCTGGCCGAGACGACGCTGCCCTTCTCGATCACCAGCGGTCCCGACGACACGCTTACACAAATCAGCGATGCGATTGCCGCCCTGGCAGTAGAAGCACGGAAGGCGAACCGCCTGTTCGTCGGGATCGGGTTAAGCCTGCCGGCCCCGGTCGACTTCAAGCGCGGCTGCGTTGTCGGCCCATCCGTCCTGCCCGGTTGGGATGAATTCGACATCATAGGTTGGCTGAAGAACCGTTTCGCGGTACCGGTCTATGTCGAGAACGACGTGAACCTGATGACGATCTGCGAGCACAAGCGCCGTTTTCCGGCCATAGACGACATGGTCTTCGTCAAAATCGGGACAGGCATCGGAAGTGGCATGATCGCCGGCGGGCGGCTTTTTCGCGGCGCGCAGGGCGCTGCGGGTGATATCGGCCACATCCAGTTCCTGTCGGACGATGCGCCACTCTGCCGGTGCGGAAAATTCGGATGCATCGAGGCGCGCGCTGCCGGCTGGGCAATTGCGCGCGACCTGTCCGCGCGCGGCTTTCGCGCGGAAACGGCGCGCGACGTCATCGACCTCGTCGATCAGCGCAAACCCGAGGCCCTGATGCTGCTACGGGCGGCGGGACGAACCATCGGCGAGGTCGTTTCCGATGTCGTCAGCATCCTCAATCCGAGCCTGATCGTCATCGGCGGCACCCTGGCGCGAGGTGGAGACTTGCTGCTTTCGGGCATTCGCGAGCTCGTCTATCAGCGCTGTCTTCCGCTCGCGACGCGCAATCTCTCGATTGTGCTATCGACCGCGCAAGAGGACAGTGCGATGTTCGGAGCAGCATATCTCATATTGGACGACCTGTTTGGCGCCGCGAAGATCGATCAATTGCTTGAGCGATATTGCAATTGCACCGATTGAACATCGGTGGTTTCGACAACCTTCCGAGCCGTGTAAAACGTTGAGCGACTATGCTGGGAGTTGGCGTGTTTCATCATGCGCGAGCGCCTGTGCAACCGCTATTCTCGCCAATTCGAGCGCTGCCTCCCGCGTCCTTGCCGCTGCAATAAACCGCCCGTTGTGACAGAATGTTGCATCAGCGACTCCAGTCGCCATTGCGAGATCAGTGCCGGCCAGACCTGCCCAACTCGCCGGGAGATCGGCCCGCAGCTCGAACCCATCGCTTGATCGCCGGATGCCGGTAATGCACCAGTCGGTCTCTCGCGGATGAACGACGAACAACATATGATCCGCACCCGCCTTCACGATCGCCGGGCGGAAGGGCATTCCCATCGGAAGCTCCAATATCCGGTTATCGCCGGCCGCCGCAATTGCCTGAAGGACGATTGCGTGCGCTCGAAGTTTTGCGGCACTTTGGCGAATGGCCGCTTCTACGAAACTGCGCGCTATGGATAGTGCCTCATGGAAGGCACGATCATCGGCCCGTGGCCCGTTATCGTCGAAAACCGGTTTCAGTGTCTCGAGGAGGACAGGCAGCGTAAGCTTGGAAAGAACCCCAGCCGACGATGGACTAAGGGCACCATTGTCCATGAGGTCGACAGGCAGCACGAAATCACGATCGAACCCATCGTGAAGAGGGTCGATGTCCAGAGCGGGAATACTCAAGGCATTTAGATAATCGCGTCCAAACCGGCGCCAAATCAACCCGAAAGAACTGAAGGGCTGGCCGTCGTCGCGGAGCGGGGCACCTCGCTGGTGATGATCGAAAATCCCGGCATCCGGATCGTATGCTCCACCCACGTCATAGATGATCTTGTCGGAACCTGGGGTGATCCACTCCGGCGCACGGCTTCGGATGACGTTGGCGCGCGGAAACAGCCGGGTCAGGATGACGCTCGATAACAGTTCGTCAGCATGAAAGCCGCCGGAATGAGTGACGAGGAAGTCTGGGGCCATGCTTGGTCAGCCTGTCGATCTTGAGTGTTGCAAATCCAGTGTGGGATACGGATTGGACAACGAGCTTTCAAGAGGGCGGCGCAATGTAATCCTCACGATGGGCAGCCAGCTTACGCGGGAACACTCCGTTGGCGGAACTCGGCCGCTCGAATGATCCGGAGCGCGCAAAAGAAAGATGAGGAAAGTAATCTTGTTTTCCTCGGCGCTGGCGATTACAGGAGGCACATATTTGGTCGAGACCATGAAAAGGATGAGTGAGACGATGAACAGGATGTTTGCAGTTGCAGGAATTTGCGCGACTATCGGCATGCTCGCGACACCGACTCTTGCGGCGTCAACCGCCTATCCGCTCACGATAGACAACTGCGGTGCAAAGGTGACGTTCGACAAGGCCCCGGAACGCGCCGTCGGACTTGGCCAGAACAGTGCAGAGATCATGCTGCTGCTCGGCCTCGAGGACAGGATGGTAGGCACGGCCTTCTGGCCGAACAAGGTGCTTCCGCAACTCGCCGAAGCCAATGCGAAGGTCAAAGTGTTGACCGTCGAGTTTCCGACCTTCGAGGCCATTCTGGCGCAGACCCCGGATTTCGTCGCTGCCGCCTTGCCCAGCCTGATCGGCCCGTCGAGCAAGGTCGCCAAGCGTGAGGACTTCGAGAAGGTTGGCGTGCCAAGCTATATCTCGCCGAGCACCTGCGTCGCCGAAGGGGGAGCCAAGGACAAGTTCGGTTACGGCGACCGGTCGCAGCTCTGGAATCCGGATACACTCTACCAGGAGATCGATGAGATCGCCCAGATTTTTGACGTACGCCATCGGGGAGACGCGCTCATTGCAGATCTGAAGAAGCGTGAGGCTGCGCTGCGCGCCGACGCACCGAAGGACGGAAAGAAGCTGTCCTACGTCTTCTGGTTCTCCAGCCCCTCGCCGTCGGCGGATGCCTATCTTGGCGGCAAGAACAGTGCGTCCGGTTATATTGCCGATGTGCTGGGCGGAACGAACGCCATAACGTCAGAGGCCGAGTCTCCTGCTCTTGGCTGGGAAAGCATCATCGCCAGCAATCCCGATGTCGTCGTCGTCGCGCAGGTCGATCGCAACCGCTGGGACCTGGATAAATCGGAGGCCAAGATCAAGTTCCTGACGACGGATCCTGGCACGAGCCAGATGCCGGCAGTCAAGAACAAGGCGATCGTGATCATGGACGGTCAGGCCATGAATCCGACCGTGCGCACGATCTACGGCGCCGAGCAAATCGCCGAGCAGTTGAAAACGCTAGGCCTGAAGTGACCACCGAAACCATCCGCAGTTCGTCTGGGAGACAATCGCAACACCTCTGGGCGGTCGTGGCGCTTGCCTTGGGCTCGCTGGCTGCCATAGCGCTGGTCGTCGGCATCAGCGTGGGGATTGGTGACATGCCGATCCCCTTGTCGACCACCTACTCGGCCATCACGAACAAACTGGGCTGGACGATGGTCCAGCTCAATCCGATCCATGAGACCGTGATTTGGGAGTACCGGCTGAGCCGTGCGCTGGTCGCGGTGTTCTGCGGCGCGGGCCTGGCGCTATGCGGCGCGATCATGCAGGCGCTGCTGCGCAATCCCTTGGCAGAACCTTACGTGCTGGGCATTTCCGCCGGTGCCTCCACCGGTGCCGTGGCGGTCGTCATTCTAGGCATTGGTGCGGGTACTCTTTCGCTCTCGGCAGGCGCTTTCGCCGGGGCATTCGCCGCATTTCTGTTCGTGGCGCTGCTGTCCAACGGTGCGCGCGGCGGAGCAGACAGAACGATCCTGGCCGGTGTTGCGACATCGCAGCTCTTCAATGCGGCAACGTCGTATATCGTCACCACCTCCGGCAATGCGCAGCAGGCGCGCGACGTGATGTTCTGGCTACTCGGCAGCTTCGGCGGCGTTCGCTGGCCGGAATTTGTGCTGGTTTCCGTCGTCGTTGGCTTGGGATTGATCGTTTGCCTGTTCTATTCTCGTGTGCTTGACGCTTTCGCCTTCGGCGATGAGTCGGCCTCCTCCCTCGGGATCGACGTCGGTCGAATGCGCATTATCCTTTTTGCACTGACGGCGGTCGTGACCGCGACCATCGTCAGCATGGTCGGCACGATCGGCTTCGTCGGGCTTGTCGTTCCGCATGCCGCCCGCTTCGTGGTGGGGCCACTTCATTCCAGGCTTCTCCCCACCTGCGCAGTAACGGGTGCGGTGTTCATGGTTCTGGCTGATATCGCCTCGCGCACGCTGATCCCACAGCAGGTATTGCCGATTGGCGTCGTCACCGCACTGGTGGGCGTGCCCTTCTTCTCCATCATTCTCTACAAGCTCCAGCGGGCATCATGAGTATCAGGGCGGAAAATCTGGTCTGGAAGGTCGGTTCGAAGACGATCGTCAACGATGTCTCGCTCATTGCCAAGCCGGGAGAAATGCTGGGATTACTCGGGCCGAATGGCTCGGGCAAGACCTCCCTGCTCCGGCTGCTGGCAGGTCTGAAGCGGCCTTTTTCAGGACAAGTCACGCTTGATGGGCAAAGCATGGACAGGATCCGACGACGATCCATTGCGCAGCGCGTGGCCTTCATCGAGCAGCACGCCACGACCAACGCAAATCTCAAGGTCGTGGATGTCGTCAAGCTTGGTCGTTTCCCACATCGATCGATGTTTTCGGGCTGGACCAGCGATGACGACGCGGCCGTCAACAACGCGCTCGATCGAACGGAACTCACCGCAAAACGCAACGACACATGGCAGAGCTTGTCGGGTGGGGAGAAGCAGCGCACTCACCTCGCCCGCGCGCTTGCCCAGTCGCCGAAAGAACTCATCCTCGATGAGCCGACCAATCATCTCGACGTTCATCATCAGATCAGCCTTCTGCGGCTCGTCTCGGAGCTTGCCGTCACCAGCATCATTGCGCTTCATGACCTGAACCATGCGGCGATGTTCTGCGATCGGCTGCTTGTCATGCAGGCGGGAAAAATCGTCGCTTCCGGGGCGCCAGAAGATGTGCTGACCAGCGCGCTGCTCAGGCACGTCTTTTCCGTGGAGGCGCACGTGTCCCCCTCCCCCTATCATGCCAAACCGCACATCCATTTCGTGCGTTGACCGGCGACCCGCCCGAAGCGCGGTGGTCACACGGCCGTCGATATTCTGTGAAGGATCGAGAGTGAACGAAGTATCCGAGAAGCCGTCCGTAGGAATTGCGCTTCGCATCCTTTCCGGCTTCCTGTTTGCCGGCATGTCGATCTGCATCAAGGCAATGTCGGCTGAGATACCCGTTGGCGAGATCGTCTTCTTCCGGTCGGCATTCGCGTTGATCCCGCTCGTTGTCTTCCTTTGGCTGCGAAAAGAGTTTCCGCATGGCCTGGCGACCAGGCGACCGCTCGGGCATCTCCTGCGCTCAAGCCTTGGCGCCGCGGCGATGTTCGCGTCCTTTGCATCGATTGCCCGGCTGCCATTGGCCGAAGCGACTTTGCTCAGCTACCTGTCTCCCACCTTTACGAGCATAGCGGGCGTTCTCCTTCTCTCCGAACGCGTAACGATCTGGCGCGTCGGCGGTGTCCTGCTGGGGCTTACTGGGGTTGTGGTTCTCGTATGGCCGGAAATTGGTCACAGGGACCTCAACGGCGATCGTCTGTGGGGATATGTCTTCGGCCTGCTGATGGGCATTCTGACTGCATGTGCGCTTATCATGGTCCGGAGCCTGAGCCGGACCGAAAATCCCGGCGCTATCGCCTTCTACTTTGTCATTGCCTCGATGCTGGGTGGTATCGCAACCATCCCATTCGGATGGGTCATGCCGGATACCTACGGACTGATGATGCTCATTCTAGCCGGACTTCTCGGAGGCTTTGCGCATATTGCCATGACGCTGGCTTTCAGGCACGCCGAGGCTTCATTACTTGCGCCGTTCGAATACCTTGCAATCATCTGGCCGGTCATCGCCGACACGCTCCTGTTCGACACACCCTTGTCCCTGG
>Ga0160495_100583_pt1 | contig 15725 bp, 16 predicted proteins | sample DID4MG_4_FD_108251 | JGI IMG/M metagenome (GOLD analysis project Ga0160495, IMG submission 108251) | Enriched soil microbial communities from UW Madison campus, WI, USA - DID2933_E24_FP4 MG | ecosystem: Environmental > Terrestrial > Soil > Unclassified | place: USA: Madison, Wisconsin | collected... | reverse complement strand
GGCACCGGCTGGTCCACGCCGGCCAGAACGATCGCGCCGGTCGCATCCTCGAAACCGAGTGTCAGGACCTCCGAGCGGACGGGCCCGATCTGGCGCGGCGGGAAATTGACCACGGCAAGCACCTGCCGCCCGACCAGCTGTTCCAGCGTGTAATGCACGGTGATCTGGGCCGAGGATTTCTTCGTGCCGATTTCAGGGCCGAAGTCGATGGTCAGCTTGTAGGCGGGCTTGCGCGCCTCGGGAAACGGCAGCGCCTCGATGATGGTGCCGACGCGAATGTCCACCCGCTCGAAATCGGCATAGGCAATGGTGTCGGTCATGAAGGAAGATCCCGCAATCGTTCAGGGCAATTCCCTGAAAACATGAAGTCCGCAAGGAACTGGATGAAAAGAACGGACTAACCGATTCCCGCGATTCAGGAAAACGGCTTAACCCGCCAGTTCCTCCGCGCGGCTGCGCGCCGCCGCGATCGCCTTGTCGAACAGCGGCTGCATGCCGTCGTCTGCCATAAGCACCGAAAGGGCGGCAGCCGTGGTGCCGCCCGGCGAGGTCACGTTCTGGCGCAGGCGGCTGGCGTCGTCGGGGGACTGGTGAAGCAGTTCACCAGCCCCCGCGACCGTTTCCCGTGCGAGACGCATGGCGAGGTCCGCCGGCAGGCCCGCCTTGCGGCCTGCCTCTGCCATGCACTCGACGAGATAAAAGACATAAGCCGGGCCACTGCCCGAAACCGCCGTGACGGCGTCGATATCGCCCTCGCTGGCGACCCATTCGACCGGGCCGCTGACCTTGAGCAGGGCATGCACGAAATCGCGCTGCGCATCGGTCACGCGGGCATTGGCGTAGGCGCCCGTCACGCCGCGGCCGATCATGGCCGGCGTGTTCGGCATGGCGCGCACGGTGGCAGCCTCGCCGAGATGGCTTTCGAGATTGGCGATGGTCTTGCCGGCGGCCACGGAGACGATGACCGTCTCGGGGCCGACCAATCCCTTGAGCGGCGGCAGCACCTGATCGATGACCTGCGGCTTGACAGCAACGAAGATGACCCCGGCCTTCACGCCCTCGGGCGCCGTGGTCTCGTGGCGCACACCGTTATCGGCAATCAGCTTGGCCATCGCCGGCTGCGGGCCTGGATCGATGACGATCACCGACGCGCCGGAAATACCGCTCTTCAGCCAGCCGGCGAGCATGGCGCCGCCCATATTGCCGGCACCGATGAGAACGATGGGTCCGTTCGCGGCCACGCTCATGATCAGGCCTCCCCGACCGTCTCGAACAACACGGCATCGACAGCCGACTGCGCATCCATGCCGGACCACACGACGAACTGGAAGGCCTGGAAATAGGCTTCGCAAGATTCGAGTGCGCTGGAGAGCAGCACCTCGACCTGCTGGTTGGTCGGCTCAGCACCGCCGGCAAGCAGCAGCGACTGGCGAAAGATCACCACGTCCTCGCGGCGCCAGAGGTCGAAATGCCCCATCAGCACCTGCCCGTTGACGTGGGAGAGAAGGCACATGACCTCGTTCACTCGGCTTTCGGGAACCTTGATGTCGAAGGCGCAGGCCAGATGCAGCGCCTCGAATTCCTCCATCCAGGAGAAGGAGACGTGGTAGTCCGTCCATTTGCCTTCGACGGTCATCGCGATCTCGTCTTCGCCCGACCGTTCGAACGTCCAGTCGTTGTTCGCCGCGACGAATTCGATCATGTCGACCGGGTTGGACTGGCGCCCGATATCCAATTCCATAAGGCTCATGCGTCACCTTCAAGGCCGGCAGGCATGCATTATCGCGCTCACACACACGACGCGGCAAACCTTACTCCGGATACAACACTGAATGATTGCTAGGCACTGCACGCAGACTGGACGACTTACCCTGTCCGAAGCTTGCGCCGCCTGTTTCGAATCATCATTTAAAATCAGTGTATAACGGCGGAGTCACGACGCCAGCCCCTGAGCACCCGTTTTCCCCGGACGGTTGTGGAAAGCCGCTCCGAAAAAGATTCAGGTCGAGCGCTTAAGAGACTCTGCCAAAAGGGCTTTTCGCAAGTGTCCACAGGGGTAAAAATTTTATTAAAAAAAACGGTTGGCACGATGTGAATCACGCCAACCGAGTCTGTGCTGTGAAAAGCTGTAGCGAAACGGTTCAATTGCCTGAACTGAGGCGCGCTTCCAGCGCTTCCAGGCGCTTCAGGAGCGCGTCGTTTTCATCCCGCGCCTTGATGGCCATTTCGCGCACCGCTTCGAATTCCTCGCGCTTGACGAGGTCGAGCCCGTTGATGAAGCGTTCGGCCTGCGCGCGAACCATCGTTTCGGCTTCCTTGCGCATGCCCTGGGCGGCGCCGGCGGCATCGGTCATCAGCTTTGCGAAATCGTCGAGAATGCGGTTCGCACCGGTGGTCATGGGTCTTCCCTCCTCGGGTGTCGATGGTTGCGGCGGGCGCTCGCGCCCGCATCCTGTCCCTTGAGGTAGGGTCTTGGACCGCCGCTTGCAAGCGGATTCCGGTGGATCGGCGCGCCTGGGACCTGCCGGGCAGAAGCAATCGCCATTTCCCGCCTTGACCCTGCCGCAAGGCCTCGCCATCTTCCGCCCGAAACGAGGAATATCCACGCTTGACGAACATCGCGCAGCTCTTTGCCATCATGCCCTATCCCGAAATCGACCCGATCGCCTTCTCCATAGGCCCGGTCGATGTGCACTGGTACGGCATCGCCTATGTCGTGGGCATCATGCTGGGCTGGCTCTATGCCCGCAGGCTGATCGAAACACCGCGCCTGTGGGCGGGTGAAGCCCCGATCACCCGCACCCAGCTCGACGACTTCCTCGTCTGGGCCGCGGTCGGCATCATTCTCGGCGGCCGCATCGGCTATATCCTGTTCTACGATTTTCCGAATGTCGCGGCTGACCCGCTGCGTGCCCTTCAGGTCTGGAAAGGCGGCATGTCGTTCCATGGCGGCTTCGCCGGCACCACGCTCGCCATGATCCTTTTTGCGCGGCGTCACAATATCCCGCTGTGGAGCCTGTTCGATATCGTCGCCGCCGTCGTGCCGATCGGCCTGTTCTTCGGCCGCATTGCCAATTTCGTCAACGGCGAGCTGTGGGGGCGGCTGTCGGATGCGCCCTGGGCGGTGATCTTTCCGGAGGCCGGCCCCTTCGCCCGCCATCCGAGCCAGCTTTACGAAGCCGGGCTCGAGGGCATCCTGCTGCTCGCCGTGATCGCCGTTGCGATCTATCGCTTCGGCGCGCTGAAGCGCCCGGGCCTGGTGACCGGCATCTTCGTCGCGGGCTACGCTCTTTCGCGCATCACGGTCGAGTTCTTCCGCGAGCCGGATCCGCAGCTCGGCTATCTCTTCGGCGGCTGGCTGACCATGGGCATGGTGCTGTCGCTGCCCATGCTCGCGCTCGGCATCTGGGCCATCCTGCGCGCACGCCCGGCCGAGCCGGCCCGCGCCTGAACGGATCAATGCCATGTCGACACCGCTCGCCCGCAAGATAAAGGCGCTGATCCATACCAATGGTCCGATCAGCATCACGGACTATTTCGCGCTGTGCCTCGCCGACCCCGAATATGGCTATTATCGTACGCGAGACCCCTTTGGCCGCGCCGGCGATTTCGTCACCGCACCTGAGATCAGCCAGCTCTTCGGCGAGATGCTCGGCATCTTCCTCGTCCATGCCTGGCAGAAGCATGGCGGACCGGAACGGGTGCGCATCGCCGAGATCGGCCCCGGCCGCGGCACCATGATGTCCGACATGCTGCGCGTCGTCGCCAAGCTCGCGCCGCAGCTCTACGAGAGCGCAACCTTCCATCTTGTGGAGACGAGCCCCAGGCTGCGCGAGATCCAGCACGAGACGCTCGGGCTCCATGCCGGCCGCGTCAGCTGGCACGACAGTTTCGAGGAGTTGCCAGACGGCTTCGTTCTGCTCGCCGCCAACGAGCTGTTCGATGCCATCCCCATCCGCCAGTTCGTCAAGACGCCTACAGGCTTTCGCGAGCGCCTTGTAGGGCTCGATGCCGAGGACGAGCTGACCTTTGCCGCCGGTGTCGCGGGCATCGACCCCGCTCTGCTGCCGGACAATCATAAGACTGTAGAAAACGGCACGATCTTCGAGATCGCCCCTGCGCGCGAAGCGGTGATGGCGACGATCGGCGAACGCATCGCCCGCTTCGGCGGCACTGCCCTCATCATCGACTACGGTCACTTCGTCAGCGGCTTCGGCGATACGCTTCAGGCGGTTCTGAAGCACGACTTCGATCCGCCGCTTGCCCATCCCGGCGAGGCGGACCTGACGAGCCATGTGGATTTCGAACGCCTGGCGGCTGCCGCGGCAGCCTCGGGCCTCCATATCCATGGCATGTTGCACCAGGGGGATTTCCTCGTCGGCCTCGGCATCGGCGAGCGTGCATCCGCCCTCGGGCGCAACCGGGATGAAGCTGCGCAGCAGCAGATTCTGAATGATGTCGCCCGTCTCGCGGGTTCGGGCGAAGGCCGAATGGGCGATCTTTTCAAGGTCTTGGCGGTGGGCAGCGAACCGCTTGCGCTGTTTCCGTTCCGTCAGCCGGATTGACACGCCGCTCTCGGGCGGACAACATCCGGCCCGATTTGCACCCCGCATGCCCCGGCCGCGTTCCTTGCCTGGCGGCCCCTCCAATCCCAGCCGAGAGACCATGAAGGACCAAGCGCTTCCCTCCCCGATCCAGAGCCCGCTGATCGCCGACCGCGTGGGAGAATCGGCGCGTCACGGTTTCTTCACGCGCGCCGGCGGCGTCTCGGAAGGTATCTATTGCGGCCTCAATGTCGGCCTCGGCTCGAACGACGCGCGGGAGAACATCCAGGAGAATCGCGCCCGTGTCGCCCGCTGGTTCGGCGTGGCGCCCGACAGGCTTGCGACCGTGCACCAGATCCACTCGCCGGATGTCGTGACCGTCGATGCCGGTTATGACGGCAGCCGCCCGCAAGCCGATGCGCTCGTCACATCGACACCCGGTATCGTGCTCGGCGTTCTCGCAGCCGATTGCGGCCCAATCCTGTTCTGCGATCCGGAGGCCCGCATCGTGGGTGCGGCGCATGCAGGCTGGAAGGGCGCGCTCTTCGGCGTGCTGGAAAACACCGTTGCCGCCATGGAGGCGCTCGGCGCCCGCCGCGAGGCCATCGTCGCCAGCCTCGGCCCGTCGATTGGCCGGCAAAACTACGAGGTCGGCCCGGAATTCGTGGAGCGTTTCCTGTCCGTCGATCCCCGGTACGGCCGCTATTTCACGCCGTCCGAAAAACCCGGCCACAGCATGTTCGATCTGCCGGCATTCACCACGCAGCGGCTGAACGATGCCGGCGTTACAGCCGAAAATCTCGACATCTGCACCTATCCCGACGAAGATCGCTTCTTCTCCTACCGGCGCACCACGCACCGGCAGGAGCCCGATTACGGCCGCCAGATTTCGGCGATCATGATCGCGGGCTGAAGCGCAAACAACAGACGAAGACGAGGGAGACACCGCCATGGCACTTCACTTCGACAGCGAGGAATACGCCAACCGGCTCCAGCGGCTCACCGCGCGCATGCGGGAGGACAAGCTCGACGCCATCCTGCTTTTCGCGCAGGAAAGCATGTACTGGCTGACCGGCTACGACACTTTTGGCTACTGCTTCTTCCAGACGCTCGTCGTGAAGGCCGATGGCAGCATGGTGCTGCTCACGCGCTCGGCCGACCTGCGCCAGGCCCGTCACACCTCCAATATCGAAAAGATCGAGATCTGGGTCGACCGCGTCAATGCGGACCCGACGATGGACCTGAAGAATCTCCTGTCGGACCTCGACTTGCTCGGCTGCCGCATCGGCATCGAATATGACACGCACGGGCTGACCGGCCGCAACACCCGTTTGCTGGACAACCAGCTCCAGAGTTTTGGCGAGATCGTCGACGCGTCCGGCACCGTCAGCCGCCTGCGGCTCATCAAGAGCCCGGCCGAGATCGCCTATGTCGAGCGCGCCGCTGCCCTGTCCGACGATGCGCTCGATGCCGCTCGCCCGCTGATCGCCGCCGGCGCCGACGAGGCGGCGATCCTGGCCGCCCTACAGAATGCCGTACTGGCCGGCGGCGGCGATTATGCCGCCAACGAATTCGTCATCGGCTCGGGCGCCGACGCCCTGCTCTGCCGCTCGAAATCCGGCCGGCGCCGGCTGGATGCGCAGGATCAGCTGACGCTCGAATGGTCCGGTGTGAGCGCGCGTTACCATGCGCCGATGATGCGAACCGCCATCGTCGGCGAGCCGACCAGCCGCCACCGCGAACTCTACAGCGCCTGCCGCGAGGCCTTGCAGGCGATGGAGATGGTGCTTCGGCCCGGCAACACCTTCGGCACCGTCTTCGAGACCTTTACCCGCCTCATCGACGAGCGTGGCCTTGCGCGCCACCGGCTCAACACCTGCGGCTATTCGGTGGGCGCGCGCTTTGCGCCCTCCTGGATGGACCATCAGGCCTTCCTGCTCGGCAATCCGCAGGAGATCGAGCCGAACATGTCGCTGTTCGTGCACACGCTGCTGTTCGATTCGGACACCGGCACCGCGATGACGCTTGGCCAAACATACCTGACGACAACAGACACGCCGAAGGCGCTGTCGCGCTACGGGCTCGACTTCATCGAGGCCTGACGCGGTTTTCACCGGCGACATCCTGTAATTGACAGGGCCCGGAACCATCCCGCATAACTCGATGCGGGGAACGGAGGTCAACACCTCCGCAGGACACGGACGATGACAATGCAGAAGCTGAACAAGCGGCTGGCACTGATCGGCCTCATTGCAATCCTGGCCGGCTGCAACAGCACCGATGCGCTGATCCCGCGCGTCGATGTCGGTGGCAATTTCAATTCGCCGCCGGTCACCCAGGGCGATCTCGACCGGATGAGCGCCGACACCGGCCCGGTGACAGGCACATCCGCGGAAACGGCATTCGCCTCGCCCGGTATCGGCGGCGGCTCTACCGGCGCGGATACGGCCGGCACACTTCAGGGTCAGGCCGATGCGCTCGCGCGCAACCAGGGCGGCGGCAGCGTTTCCGCGACGGAAGCGGAACTGAGCCGCACGGTGGCCCAGCGTTCGCTTGCAGCCGAGACATCCGAAGGCGCAGAAGAACTTGCGGCTCTCCCGCCGGCCAAGGCCACGGGCGGCGAGACGATCCGTTTCCTGCCGATCATCGGCGCGCCGGTGCAGGCCGTCACACCCTTGTCAAAACGGCTCGGGGCCGAAGCCCGATCGAGCGGTCTGACGATCCGCAGCGCCTCCGACAATTCCGCAAGCCATATCCTCAAGGGCTATTTCTCGGCGATGAACGACGCCGGCAAGACCACCGTGATCTATGTGTGGGATGTGCTGGACGGCTCAGGCGCGCGGCTGCATCGCATTCAGGGCCAGGAAAGCGTCGATGGCACGGCCACCGATCCGTGGGCGGCGGTCCCGGCGCAGACGATGGAGGGCATCGCGCAGAAAACCATTCGCCAGTACCTCGACTGGCGCGGCTCCGCGCCCGGTTAAGACCCTCGAAACGGTAAATCACAGCGAAATGCGAAGAATCGCTTTTCCAAGCGCCCTAGGCCCTTGCATTCACAGTTTTTGCCGCTTAAAGGCCCCCCATCAGCAGAATAACAGGCGGACCATAAATGAAGGTTTTCGCGGGCAATTCGAACCGGCTTCTGGCCGAAGCGATCTGCAATTATCTGAATGTTCCGCTTGGCCGCGCGACGGTCAGACGCTTCGCAGACCAGGAAATCTTCGTTGAAATCCAGGAGAATGTGCGCGGCGAGGACGTCTTCGTCGTCCAGTCCACGTCCTTCCCGACCAACGACCACCTCATGGAACTGCTGATCATGATCGATGCCATGCGCCGCTCTTCGGCGCGCCGCATCACGGCCGTGATCCCCTATTTCGGCTATGCCCGCCAGGACCGCAAACCGGGTCCGCGCACGCCGATCTCCGCCAAGCTCGTCGCTAACCTGATCACCGAAGCCGGCGCCGACCGCGTGCTGACGCTTGACCTGCATGCCGGCCAGATCCAGGGCTTCTTCGATATCCCGACCGACAACCTCTACGCCGTGCCGATCCTGGCTCGCGACGTGAAGGAAAACTACAACCTCGAAAACGTCATGGTCGTTTCGCCCGACGTTGGCGGCGTGGTGCGCGCCCGTGCCCTCGCCAAGCGGCTCGACTGTCTGCTTGCCATCGTCGACAAGCGCCGCGACCGTCCGGGTGAATCCGAAGTCATGAACGTCATTGGCGATGTCTCCGGCAAGGATTGCCTGCTGATCGACGACATCGTCGATTCCGGTGGCACGCTCTGCAACGCGGCCGAAGCACTGCTGAAGAACGGCGCGACCAGCGTCACCGCCTATATCACGCATGGCGTGCTCTCGGGCGGCGCGGTAGCCCGTGTCACGTCCTCCAAGCTCAAGGAGCTTGTGATCACCGACACGATCCAGCCGACCACGGCCGTGCAGTCCGCGCACAATATCCGCGTCATCTCGACCGCAAACCTGCTCGGCGAGGCGATCAACCGCACGAGCGCGGAAGAATCCGTTTCCAGCCTGTTCGACTGATACGGCTCCCTTCTCCCATTCAGGCCTGCGCACCGGCACCGGTTGCGCAGGCTTTTTCGTCTCCGGCGTCTTTCCGCGCAGATCCCGATGTTGCGCCCATCGAATCTGCGCTAGGCTCCATCAGTCTCACAGGAGGAGTCCATGAACGTGACGTCGCCTTTCCTACGCCGGCTTGCCGGTCGCATCGCCATCCTTCTCGCGGCCGGCACGCTCGCAGCCTGCCAGGTCGAGGTCGATCAGGGCGGCGGCGGTTACCGCCCCGGCCCGCAGGCCTGCACGCGTGAGTACCGCCCGGTCTGCGGCGCGCGCGGCGGCGATCTCCAGACCTTCGCCAATGCCTGCGAAGCCCGCGAAAGCGGCTACCGCGTCGCCGGCCCCGGCGAGTGCCGGCGCGATGGCGGCCGCCCGGAGCCCTATCCGGGTCCGGATCGTGCCTGCACACGCGAATATGCGCCGGTCTGCGGCACGCGAGGGCGTGACCGCCAGACCTTCGCCAACGCCTGCGAGGCACGCAAGAGCGGCTATGACATCATGGGCCGCGGCGAGTGCCGGGCCGGCCGACCGGACAACCAGTGGGGCGGCGGCGGCCGCGATCGTCCGGGCCGCGACCGTGACCGTGACGACGACTGGGCCGGCGGCGGCAGCGGTGGCGGCCAGCGCATGTGCACGATGGAATACAATCCGGTATGCGCCCAGCGCGGCCGTGACCTGAAGACCTTTGGCAATTCCTGCTCGGCCGATGCCGCGGGCTATCGCGTGGTCCGGCCCGGCGAATGCCAGGCCTACTGATCACGGCCTGACGTAACTGCACGCCCCGCCCGCAAGGCGGGGCTTTTTTTGCGCCCTATCGCGGCGGAATCGGGCAGGCCTCGCCACCGCCGAACAGGCGCGAGCGGGTGAGAAAGCGCTTTTCCCTTCCGTTATCGAGCGAAAACATCCCGCCGCGTCCCGGCACGACATCGATGATGAGCTGCGTGTGCTTCCACACGTCGAACTGGCTCTCGCTGATATAGACCGGCACGCCGCCGATTTCCCCGAGCTTCACGTCGCGGTCACCGACGATGTAATCGTCCGCCGGATAGCACATGGGGGACGAGCCGTCGCAGCAGCCGCCCGACTGGTGGAAGAGTATATCGGGATAATCCGTCTGGATTTCCCTGATGAGCGCGAGCGCCGCATCGGTCGCAACGACCCGCGGCTCCGTCATGGCTTCTGGCACGTCTGGCATCGCGGCCTCCCGAAACAGATTTCCCTCCCCCCGGAGACCGGAGAGAGGGAGGAGGCAGGTCACGGAGAATGCGCCCTGCCCTGCGGTCACCTCCTCCGGGGGGTAGGAGAAGGTTATCGGCGGCTCAGAAGAAGCCGAGCGCCTTGGGAGAGTAGCTCACCAGCATGTTCTTGGTCTGCTGGTAGTGGTCGAGCATCATCTTATGCGTTTCGCGGCCGATACCAGACTGCTTGTAGCCGCCGAAAGCGGCGTGCGCCGGATAGGCGTGGTAGCAGTTGGTCCACACACGACCCGCCTGGATGTCGCGGCCGAAGTGGTAGCAACGGTTGGCATCGCGGCTCCACACGCCGGCGCCGAGGCCGTACAGCGTGTCGTTGGCGATTTCGAGCGCTTCCGCATCGTCCTTGAAGGTCGTGACCGATACGACCGGCCCGAAGATTTCCTCCTGGAACACACGCATCTTGTTGTGACCGCGGAAGACGGTCGGCTTCACGTAGTAGCCGCCGGCCAGATCGCCGCCAAGATCGTTGCGGCCGCCGCCGGTCAGCACTTCCGCGCCTTCCTGCCGGCCGATGTCGATATAGGACAGGATCTTTTCCAGCTGCTCGGACGACGCCTGCGCGCCGATCATCGTCGCCGTATCGAGCGGGTTGCCCTGCACGATCTTCTCGACGCGCTTGATGGCCTTTTCCATGAAGCGGTCATAGATCTTCTCATGCACCAGCGCACGGCTCGGGCAGGTGCAGACTTCGCCCTGGTTGAGCGCGAACATCGCAAAGCCTTCCAGCGCCTTGTCGAGGTAGTCGTCATCCTCGTTCATGACGTCGGCGAAGAAGATGTTCGGCGACTTGCCACCCAGCTCCAGCGTGACCGGAATGAGATTCTGGCTGGCATATTGCATGATCAGGCGACCCGTCGTCGTCTCGCCGGTAAAGGCGATCTTGGCGATGCGCGGGTTGGAGGCGAGCGGCTTGCCGGCCTCAAGACCGAAGCCATTGACGATGTTGAGCACGCCGGCCGGCAGGAGATCGCCGATCAGCTCGGCCCAGACGAGGATCGAGGACGGCGTCTGCTCGGCGGGCTTCAGCACCACGCAGTTGCCCGCGGCAAGCGCCGGTGCCAGCTTCCAGGCGGCCATCAGGATCGGGAAGTTCCAGGGAATGATCTGGCCGACAACGCCGAGCGGCTCGTGGAAGTGATAGGCGATCGTGTCGTGGTCGACTTCGCCGATCGTGCCTTCCTGCGCGCGGACACACGAGGCGAAGTAGCGGAAGTGGTCGATGGCGAGCGGAATGTCGGCAGCCATCGTTTCACGCAGCGGCTTGCCGTTGTCCCAGGTCTCGGCGCGGGCAAGCAGATCGAGATTGTCCTCCATGCGCTGCGCGATCTTCATCAGGATGTTGGCGCGCTCCGTCGAGGAGGTGCGGCCCCACTTGTCCTTGACGGCGTGGGCCGCATCGAGCGCCAGCTCGATATCGGCGGCGTCGGAGCGTGCGACTTCGCAGAGCTTGCCGCCGGTGATCGGCGTGATGTTGTCGAAGTAGCGGCCCGCGACGGGCTCCTTCCACTCACCACCGATGAAATTGCCGTACTTCGCCTTGTACGGATTTTCGACGATCTTCTGATGCAGCATTGTCATTCCTCCCATGAAGAGCCCGGATGGGCCGTGAGGGAATGGTGCGGTGCTTTGCCCTTTCGCGATAGGGCGACGGGGGCGATGGCCGGCGCGACTGTTTCAGAATTGAGACAAGGCGACGCGGCAGGCTGTGCTGCGACGCAGCATCAGTTGATCGAGAGCTTCTTCATCTTGCGATAGAGCGTTGCCCGGCTGATGCCGAGCAGATCGGCCGCGTGGCTGACATTGCCGCCGGCACGCGTCAGCACGCGGCGCAGCGCAGCGCGCTCGGCGTCGTCGAGATCCCGGCCCTCCTCCACGCGATCCTCCTTCAGGAGGTCGGAGGCGGCGATGCCGGTGGCGATGCGCCGGTCGTCGAGACCCAGCACCTGCCGTGCCGCACGTGTTGCGCCGAGCACCAGATCGTCCCGGTCGACGGCCAGCAGAGCCGGCGAGGCCCTGCCTTCCACAGGCACGAGCAGGATGCGGGCTGCGGAGAAGGCGCGCCGGAACAGCCCGGCCTCGATGCGCGCCGCAGCATCGCGAACCGCCTGCGAGAGGATCGACATGGTCATCTCGTTGGCATCGTCGCGGCAGGTGGAGATATCGATGGCCGCAGCGATTCGGCCGGTATGATCGCGGATCGGCGCGGTGGTGCAGGAAAGCCGCGTGTTCTGCGACAGGAAATGCTGGTCGCGCAGGATAAGGACCGCGCGCTCGTCGGCAAGCGCCGTGCCGATGCCGTTCGTGCCGACGCTCGCCTCGCTCCACACCGTGCCCGACCACAGGCCGACACCGCGGAAATCGCGGTCATCGCCGGCAGCGCCACGCCGTTCCAGTGCAATGCCGTTCTCGTCGGTGAGAAGCAGGCAGCAGCCGGCCTTGCCGACGGTGGCGAACAGACGGTCGATTTCGCCGCGCGCCTCCTCGATGAGATCGCTGGAGCGGGTCCGGGCCTGCCGGAACTCGCCTTCGGTCAGCCGCCAGGGAACGCGCGCTTCTTCCGGTGACAGGCCGTGCAGCGTCAGGCATCGCCGCCAGGAGGCCGCAACGGGTGAATTCGCCGCGGCCGAGGCATGGGCCACCACCGTCTGGACATGATCCGCGTGATCGAAACGCACAGGCATCCGCTCTCCTCCCGAAAGCTTCCGACCGACCGTCGCACTGGAGTACAGTGCCGCGAACTATAGAACCGTTTGCGGCGAAAGGTCCAGCGGGACGAAGGTTCAACATGGATATGGGCAGCGCGGGGCCGCACAACAAGGCTGTTTCCAACCGTCACGCCGCCTGTTACGAGTGCATATCCTTTTCCAGCATCGATCCTGCCATGTTCCGCGACTTTTCCGCCCAAGCCCTGTTCATGGGCCTGCTCACCGCCTTTGTCGGTTTCGCCAGTTCCTTCGCCGTTGTGCTGCACGGCCTGACGGGGGTCGGCGCCAGCGAGGCGCAGGCCGCCTCCGGCCTGATGGCGCTTTCCGTTTCGATGGGGCTCTGCGCTGTCGTTCTGAGCGTCGCGACACGGCTTCCCGTCTCGATCGCCTGGTCGACACCGGGCGCTGCGTTGCTCGCCACCTCCGGCACCGTGGAAGGCGGTTTCTCGACGGCCGTGGGCGGGTTCCTCATCTGCGCAATGCTGATCGTGATTGCCGGCCTGTGGAAACCGCTCGGGCGCATGGTCGCCGCCATTCCCGCGACGCTCGCCAATGCGATGCTGGCGGGCGTGCTGATCGGCCTGTGCTTCGCGCCGGTGAAGGCCATCGCTTTTAATCCGTTGCTCGGCCTGCCGATCGTGCTCGCCTGGGCGATCGTCGGCAGCATCAACAGGCTTTACGCCGTGCCGGCTGCCCTCGTCGCCTTCATCGCGGTGCTTGCCTTCGGCGTCGACATTCCGGACGGCGCCCTCAGCGGCCTTGCCGCATCGCTGCTGCCACAACCCGAACTCGTCGCGCCGTCCTTCACCATGGCGGGGCTGGTGGGCATCGCCCTGCCGCTCTTCATCGTCACCATGGCATCGCAGAACATTCCCGGCATCGCCGTGCTGAAGGTCAACGGCTACGAGCCGAAGCCGGGGCCGCTATTTGCCGTGACGGGCGCGTTCTCGTTGCTTCCGCCCCCTTCGGCGGCCATGCCGTCAATCTTGCCGCCATCACCGCCGCCATGTGCGCGGGCAGCGATGCGCATCCCGACCCGGCCAGGCGCTACTGGGCGGCGATCAATGCCGGCATCTTCTATGTGATCTTCGGGCTTGCGGCCGGTGCGGTTACGGCCTTCGTCGCCCTCGCCCCGCCGATCCTCATCCAGGCCGTCGCCGGCCTTGCGTTGATCAGCGCCTTTGCCGCCTCAGCGCTGAATGCGTTCCGAGAGCCCGAGGGCCGCGAAGCCGCGGCGGTGACGTTCCTCGTCACCGCCTCCGGGGTTTCGTTTCTCGGCATTTCCGGCGCGTTCTGGGGGCTGCTTGCGGGCGGGCTGATGCTTGGCCTCGCCCATGTCACAGCCCGACGCCGGCGCTGATTATGGCTGGAACGGCAACGGGCGGCCGTTGATCAGCACCTTGCCGTCCTCGCCGACCGTGACGTCCCAGGCCTGCGCCCCGTCACCCGCATCGCGCGCGAGACCCTTCATCATCAGAAGCCCGAAGGAAGCCTGACCGAATTCCGGAACCACTGTGGCGTTCTTCTGCAGATAGGCGACCGTCTCGTCGAATTTGCGCATCGTCAGTGTCAGGTCGGCCCTGCGGCGGTCCTTGTCCTCGATATGGACCCGCATCGTGCCGGTGAGGCGCACGTCATAAATCGGGGAAACGGCCGAGACATCCTCGAGCTCGAACGTCATCATGCCGCCAGGCAGCACGATACGGCCAAGTTCGGCGCTCTGCTCCTCGGTCAGCGGTTCCTTTTTGGAAAAGTCGCCATGGTCGAGCATGTAGGTAACGGCGCCGGCGAGGTCGAGATTGGCAACGGCCATCTTGAAGGTCGCGTGCTCCGGCACCGCGCTTTCGAAAGCCGCCGGCACCACACCGGCAGGCAGCCTCGGCTTGTCGATATCGATGCCGAAGCCGACGCGCGTGGAATGGGCGACCCCGTTCATGTCGATATTGTAAACGAGGCCGTCAGCTCCGAACGTCCCCTTGTCCGTGCCGATGGTGACGTTGGAGGCCCGGATCGTCTCCTTCAGGTTGTCGAAGACTGGAAGGGAATTGCGAAGGAGTTGCTTGAGGCGCGCGATTTCCGGCGGATCGAGAAGAGGCTTGTCGATGTTGTCGAGGATAAGGAAGACAAGGTCCTGCAACGTCTTGTAACGTGCGCCGTCCATGCTGACGTCGACATCCACCTTGTCGGCGCTGATATCCACCTTGCCGGAATCCTTGCTGGTAATAGTCTCCGCAAAGGCCTGCATGACGCCCGTCGTGGAAATGTCGAGGGTATCGGCACCCTTCTTCTCCGCCGCGATCGACATCACCGACTGGCCGAAGCTCGCCGAAATGCTTTCCCTGGGCGTCACGCTGGAGAAGGCGATCTTGCTGGCGGACCAGTCGGCCGAGGTGAAGTAGCGGATCTCGGGATCGTAGATCCCGTCGAGCTTCATGGAATCGATCACATAGGAGAAGGAGGTTGCCTTGTCCGCAGGGGTGTCGAGCGTGCCCTTGATGTCGAGGCTGTCGTTAGACTCGATGCGATAGGTCCCCTCCGGCATGGGCCGCAGATAGGATGTCATCGGCTTCAGGCCTTCGACCTTCACCGCTCCGCTCTTCGCCTTGGCAAGCAGCGGCGCGGGATCGAAGCGCAATTCATAGAAAGACGTCGCGGCCCGCACCGTGACCATGCCGGCATCGACCAGGTCCTTCGGCAGGTAATGCGTCAGGCGCTTCTGGATGTTTGCGGCCTCGGATACCGAAACCTCCTGGGCATGGACCGTGCCTGCACAAACGAGCGCAACAGCGGCCGAAGCCATCAGGGTCTGTCTTATCATCATGGTCTCCTTGCCAAAAACGAGCTGGGCGGAACTTCCATATACCGCGGCGATGTGTCAATCCGGTCGCGGCCTTGCATTTCCGGGGATTCTCGTTTATCGAGCCCCCGTCCGCGTAGACACCCTTGGAGGCAACGCGGATGAGGCTTTCACGAAATCCTCAAGTTTTGCGCGGCCGGCGAAGACGTCGGCCGGGGAAAACTCTCCAGTAACATATGAAAGGTTTTGCCATGAGCAACGATACCTACGAGCTTAAGGCCGAAACGCGCGAACGGGTTGGTAAGGGGTCCTCCCGTGAACTTCGCCGCAACGGTCTCATTCCGGCAG
>Ga0160495_100582_pt1 | contig 15767 bp, 9 predicted proteins | sample DID4MG_4_FD_108251 | JGI IMG/M metagenome (GOLD analysis project Ga0160495, IMG submission 108251) | Enriched soil microbial communities from UW Madison campus, WI, USA - DID2933_E24_FP4 MG | ecosystem: Environmental > Terrestrial > Soil > Unclassified | place: USA: Madison, Wisconsin | collected... | reverse complement strand
GACGAGCCGACGAACCATCTCGATGTCGATTCCATCGAGGCGGTGGAGGCCGGCCTGCGGGCCTATGACGGTGCGCTTGTCGTCGTCAGCCACGACGAAGCGTTTCTGGAGGCGATCGGCATTACGCGCAGGATTACCCTCTCGGGGCAGCCCTAACGCAAACGACCGCCGGGTTTGCCGGCGGCCGTTTTTATCTCGGGATGCCGCTGACGGCGTCAATCCGGATAGGAGGCTTCCACGACGGCAAGCGCTGCCATGTTGACGACGCCGCGCGAGGTGGCCGACGGCGACAGGATATGGGCGGGCATAGCGGCACCGAGCAGGATCGGGCCGACATGCAGGCTGTCCGTCATCGTCTTGACGACGCCCATCGTGATGTTGGCGGCGTCGAGGTTCGGGAAGACCAGCAGGTTGGCTTCGCCCGACAGCGTCGAGTTCGGCATGACGCGCTGGCGCAGCGTTTCGGAAATGGCGGCATCGCCGTGCATTTCGCCATCTGCTTCCAGCGTCGGGTCGAGCTCGCGCACGATATCCATCGCGCGGCGCATCTTGTAGGCGCTGTCGGAATCGCGCGAACCGAAGTTCGAATGCGAAACGAGGGCGGCGCGCGGCGTGATGCCGAACCGGCGGATTTCCTTTGCCGCCATCACCGTCATCTCCGCGACTTCCTCGGGCGTCGGATCGAAGGTGACATAGGTATCGGTAAAGAAGGTCGCGCCGCGCTGCGAGATCAGCAGGCTCAGACCGGAGAAGTCTAGAACGCCCGGCTTCTTGCCAATGATCTGGCTGACATCGCGCAGGTGCTTGGCATAGCGGCCTTCCACGCCGCAGATCAGCGCATCGGCCTCGCCGCGCTTGACGGCGAGCGCGCCGATGACGGTCTGGTTGGTGCGCACGATGGTGCGCGCGGCTTCCGGGATCACGCCCTTTCGGCCGACGATGCGGAAGTAGTCGTCCACATAGTCTCGGTAGCGCGGATCGTCTTCCGGATTGATCACTTCGAAATCGGTATTGGGACGGATGCGCAGGCCGTAGCGCTTCAGGCGCGTCTCGATGATCTGCGGGCGGCCGATGAGGATGGGCTTGGCGATCTCCTCTTCCAGCAGCACCTGGGCGGCGCGCAGCACGCGCTCGTCTTCGCCTTCGGCGAAGATCACGCGCTTCTTCTCGGCGTTCTTCGCTGCCGCGAAGATCGGCTTCATGATGAAGCCCGAACGCCAGACGAAGCGGTTCAGCTGGTCGAGATAGGCGTCGAAATCGGCAATCGGGCGCGTGGCCACGCCGGTTTCGGCAGCCGCACGCGCAACGGCCGGCGCGATACGCAGGATGAGGCGCTGATCGAACGGTGAGGGGATCAGGTAGTTGGGACCGAAGACCGGCGTTTCACCCGAATAGGCGCGGGCTGCGACGTCGGATACTTCCTCGCGGGCGAGCGATGCGATGGCCCGCACGGCGGCCATCTTCATTTCCTCATTGATCGTGCGGGCGCCGCAATCAAGCGCACCGCGGAAGATGTAGGGGAAGCAGATGACGTTGTTGACCTGGTTCGGAAAATCCGAACGGCCGGTGCAGATCATTGCGTCCGGGCGGGCAGCGCGCGCCTCCTCGGGCATGATTTCCGGCTTCGGATTGGCCAACGCCATGATCAGCGGCTTTTCTGCCATGCGCACGAGCAATTCGGGCTTCAGCACGCCGGCGGCGGAAAGGCCGAGGAAGACATCGGCACCGTCGATGGTTTCGGCGAGCACCCGCTTGTCGGTTTCCTGGGCGTAAACGGCCTTCCACTGGTCCATCAGCTCTTCGCGGCCCTTGTAAACGAGGCCTTCGATGTCGTGGACCCAGATGTTTTCGACCTTGGCGCCGAGCACAACCAGCTGGTTGAGGCAGGCGAGCGCAGCCGCACCGGCCCCGGAGGCGACGATCTTGGCGTCGGCGAGGGATTTCCCGGCAAGCTCAAGGCCGTTCAGGACGGCGGCCGCAACGATGATGGCCGTACCGTGCTGATCGTCGTGGAAGACGGGGATATCCATCTTCTCGCGCAACTGGCGCTCGACCTCGAAGCATTCGGGCGCCTTGATGTCCTCAAGGTTGATGCCGCCGAAGGTCGGCTCAAGCGCGGAGATGACATCGACCATCTGCTCGACGGTCGGCGCATCGATCTCGATGTCGAAGACGTCCACGCCGGCGAATTTCTTGAAGAGGACGGCCTTGCCTTCCATGACCGGCTTGGAGGCGAGCGGCCCGATATTGCCGAGGCCGAGGACGGCCGTGCCGTTGGAAACCACGGCCACGAGATTGGAGCGTGCCGTGTAATCGGCCGCCGTGCTCGGATCGTCGCGGATGGCAAGACAGGGGGCGGCGACGCCCGGCGAATAGGCGAGCGCGAGGTCGCGCTGGTTGCCGAGCGGCTTGGTGGCGGTGATCTCGAGCTTTCCGGGGCGGGGATAACGGTGGAAGAAAAGCGCCTGCTGGTCGATGTCTCCACTTGCGGGGCCGTTCTGCGTCCGCGGTTTGTCACCGGTGCTCATGATACTCCTGCCATATTCTGTTTTCGTTGCGGGCTTCGTGGCACAAAACCGCCGCGACGTGAAGTTTAACGGGTGTACCATAAAGCCGCATTCAACGGCGGGTGCAATGCCTATTTGACTGCCGAAAATGCATAGGTGTGTCATCAATCTGAAATAGGAGTCTGGTTTTCAGAAGACCGAGAGCCGCCCGTCATGACGATGACCGCGGTGGCCGGCCACCGGAGACGAACGCATGACCGTGACCCCTGCCGACCCTGATGTCCGCCACTTCCGAACGCTCTTCATCTCGGATGTGCATCTGGGATCGAAGGCCGCCAAGGCCGATTTCCTGCTCGACTTCCTGCGGCATCACGAGGCCGAGACCATCGTGCTCGTCGGCGATATCGTCGACGGCTGGCGGCTCAAGCGCAACTGGTACTGGCCGCAGGCCTTCAACGATGTCACGCAGAAGATCCTGCGCAAGGCGCGCAAGGGTACACGCATCGTTTACATCCCCGGCAATCACGACGAGTTCCTGCGCGATTTCCCCGGCACGCATTTCGGCGGTGTCGAGGTGGCCGAGCGCATGATCCATGAAGGTGCAGACGGCCGACGCTATCTGGTGCTGCACGGAGACGAGTTCGACGTGGTCGTGCGTCATGCGCGTGTCGTCGCCTATCTCGGCGACTGGGCCTATGACGCGGCCATCGCGATCAACGTGGTCTTCGCCGCCATCCGCCGCCGGCTCGGCCTGCCGTACTGGTCGTTCTCCTCATGGGCGAAGCAGCAGGTGAAGTCCGCCGTCAATTTCATCGGCGAGTTCCAGAAGGTCGTCGTCGAGGAGGCACGCCGCAACAACGCCGATGGCGTCATCTGCGGCCATATCCACCACGCCGTCATCACCGAAATCGACGGCATCCGCTACATCAATAGCGGCGACTGGGTGGAAAGCTGCACGGCGATTGCAGAGCATCACGACGGCGAGATGGAGCTGATCACCTGGCAGACGATGGCCTCCAGGCCCGCAGCTATCCTTGCCGTGTCCCACCAGATGCCTGCTATCGAGACGCGCGAACGGGTTGGCGCAGAGGCCGCCTGACGCGTTTTCGCGCGCGGGCGGGATAAGGCTGGTATGGCTGGAGGGTGGCGCCCGGACAGAGTGCCACCGCCTGAAAAATCGTGGATTGGCCTGTGCCCTCCGGCATGATAGAGCGGCAAGCGTTTCAATGCAGGTTTCCCGCCAATGACGCCCCCTTCCGGGTTCAGAGTTACCGCCGGCGCGCCGCCGTTCTTCGCCGTGCGGATCGCGCTTGTTTTCTGCGCACCCATGATGGTCAACGGCATCGCCCTGCCGTTTTTCCCGGTCTGGCTGGAAACGCTTTCGCTTACCGATTTCCAGATCGGCATCGTGCTTGCGGTGCCGCTGTTCGTGCGGGTCTTCACCGCGCCGGTCGCGGGCGTCATCGCCGACCGGATCGGCGAGCGCTCGGTCGTGCTTCTGTGGTCGGCACTGCTCTCGCTTTTGACGGCCGTGGCACTGTTTGCGACCGGCTCGTTCTGGCCCATCCTGCTGCTCTACACGCTTCAGGGTGCGGTCTATTCGCCCTATGTGCCGATCACCGAGGCAATCATGCTGTCAGGCGTGCGGCGTTGGAATTTCGACTATGGCCGGATGCGTCTTTGGGGATCGCTCGCCTTCATCGTGGCGACAATGGCGGGCGGCTGGCTCGCTGGGCTCTATGGTGGCGCCATGGTGCTGCCGGCGATGGCGGCGGCTTTCGTCCTGACCGTCGTGGGCGCCCTGATCGCGCCGAAGATCGGCAAACCGCGCCGGCCGTCGCCGATTGCCGCCATCGCGACCATGCCGTCCAAAAGCACGCTTCGACAAAGCGATGTGCAGCTCATGTTGATCGGCGTTTCGCTCGTCAATGCCAGCCATGCCATGCTGTTCGCCTTCTCGGCGATCTACTGGCAGAAGATGGGTTTCAGCGGCGTGGATGTCGGGATCCTCTGGAGTGCGGGCGTTCTGGCGGAGGTGGTGTTCTTCTTGTTCGCCGTCCAGCTCAGGCGGCGGTTCAATCTCTGGTCCATGATGATCGTCGGTGCGTCGGTCGCCGTCGTGCGCTGGATCGTCTTTCCGATGGAGATGTCGTTCGCCGGCTACTTCGCGCTGCAGTGCCTCCATGCCTTTACCTATGCGCTCATCCATATGAGCGCGCAGAGCCGCCTCGTGCAGCGCGTTTCGGAAGAGCAGGAGGCGGCGGCGCAGGGGCTCTATTTCTTCTACACCGGCATCTTTACGGCTCTGGCGACCTTCGTATCGGGCTATGCCTTCAGCTGGTACGGTGTTCAGGGCTTCTATCTGATGTCGCTCGTCGCTGCGGCCGGTCTCATATCCATCGTCGCGGGTCGATTGCTTGCGCCGTCCGCTCAGCCCCAGAGCGCCGGCTCCGGCGGATAAACGTCGGAGCCATCGTAGCGCAGGGCTGGCTCCCGGTCGCGGGCCAGCAGCAGCGGCCCGTCGAGATCGACGAAGTCGGCGCCCTGCGCCAGAAGCACGGCCGGCGCCATGCCGAGCGACGTGCCGACCATGCAGCCCACCATGATTTTCAGCCCCTCGGCTCGCGCCGCCTGCCGAAGCGCCAGCGCTTCCGTCAGCCCGCCGGCCTTGTCGAGCTTGATGTTGATGGCGTCGTAGCGGTCGGCGAGGCCGGCGACATCGCTCGTGCGGTGCACGCTTTCGTCGGCGCAGACGAGCACGGGGTGCGCCATGCCGCGTAGCGCCGAATCGTTGTCCGCCGGCAGCGGCTGTTCGACGAGGGCGATGCGCGCCTCGGCGCAGAGGGCGAAGTGATGGGCGAGATTGTCCGGCGTCCAGCCCTCGTTGGCGTCGAGGATGATGGCGCTGTCGGGTGCCCCCGCGCGCACGGCGCGAATACGGGCCTCGTCGTCAGCCGTACCGACTTTGACCTTGAGCAAGGGACGCCAGGCATGCTCGGCCGCCTGCCGCTGCATGGCCTCCGGCTCGCCAAGGGAGAGCGTGTAGGCCGTCACCAGCTTTTGCGGCGCCGTTGTGTCCAGCACCTGCCATGTCGGGACGCCGGACAGCTTCGCCTCAAGGTCCCAGAGGGCGCAGTCCAGCGCATTGCGCGCGGCGCCCGCTGGCATAAGGCGTGCAAGCTCCTCGCGGCCGATGCCGCCCTCGATGGCGCCGCGCATATCCTCGATGGCGGCAAGCACGCCCGGCACCGATTCGCCGTAGCGGGCATAGGGCACGCATTCGCCGCGTCCCACGCCGCCCGAGGCGCCAATCGTGCAGGTCACGACCTCGGCGGTGGTCTTTGCGCCGCGCGAAATGGTGAAGGCGCCGGCAATCGGAAAGCTATCGGCGGCGGCGAGGAGTGTTCTGCGCATCGGATCGGCTCTCCCGGTATTGAAAAAAGCACAAGTGGGCAGGCTTTTGCGCCTTCGTTCGGTGACAGACGAGGCGCGAGTCGATAAGACAGGGCATGTTGTCCCACGCACGGGAAGATGCAAGCGACTTGGCCACGAACACCAATACCCCCGCCGAGATAAAGACCGAGAGCCTGACGGGTGGAGCAGGCGAGATCTGGCGTCTCTCCGGCCGCTGGATCAACACGACGGCTGTCGCTGCGTCCAGGCAGCTCGACGGCATGAAGGGCGATACGGCGGGGCCGCTGGAGATCGACCTCGGCGGCGTCGAGGAAATGGATACCGCCGGCGCATGGCTATTGCGCCGCGCCATCACCGAACGTCAGTCGGGCGGCGGTGAGGTCAACATCACCGACCGGCAGGGCGCGCGCTATGCGGACCTGATCGCGGCACTGCCCGAAAAACTGGCCGAGCCCGGCGACGGGCGCGGCGCGGCCGGTTCCCGCTTCGAGCGTATCTTCGCGCCCATCGGTCGCGTCGTGATCGACGTCTGGAACGACACGGTCGCCGCCATGTTCATTCTGGGATCGGCGGTGCGCGGTGCGCAGCTCAAGCTGGGCCGCAAGAGCGGTGTTTCGCCCGCCGCGATCGTGCACCAGATCGACCATATGGGCGTGCGCGCCGTTCCGATCATTCTCCTGATGTCGTTCCTCATCGGCGCAATCATCGCGCAGCAGGGCGCCTTCCAGCTGCGCTATTTCGGTGCGGAAGTCTTCGTCGTCGACCTCGTCGGTATTCTGCAGTTGCGTGAAATCGGCGTTCTGCTCACGGCCATCATGATCGCCGGCCGCTCTGGCAGTGCCATCACCGCCGAGATCGGCTCGATGAAGATGCGCGAGGAGATCGACGCGCTCAAGGTGATGGGGCTGAGCCCCATCGGTGTCCTCGTCTTTCCGCGGCTCGTCGCGCTGACAGTCGCGCTGCCGCTTCTGACGATCATCGCCAACTTCGCCGCACTTGCGGGTGCCGCTTTCGTGGCCTGGGCCTATTCCGGCATTACCTTCGATACCTTCCTGTCGCGCCTGCGCGAAGCAATCGACCTGTCGACCATCGTCTCCGGCATGATCAAGGCGCCCTTCATGGCGCTCATCATCGGCATCGTCGCATCGGTGGAGGGGCTCAAGGTCGGCGGCAGCGCCGAATCGCTCGGCCGCCACGTGACGGCCTCGGTGGTGAAGTCGATCTTCGTCGTCATCCTCGTGGACGGGCTCTTCGCCATGTTCTACGCCGCAATCGACTTCTAGGAATGCAGATGGACCCGGTTTCGGCAGATCAGAAGGACGTCGTGCTCTCGGTCAAGGATCTGACCGTTGGTTTCGGCACGAAGGTCGTTCTCGACAAACTCAATCTCGATATCTACCGCGGCGAAATCCTCGGATTCGTCGGCGCATCCGGGACCGGCAAGTCCGTTCTGATGCGCACCGTGCTGCGGCTTCTGCCGCGCCGCGGCGGCAACATTCAGATCTTCGGCACGGATTTTGACAAGGCGACGGATTCCGAGCGCATGGCGCTGGATATGAAGCTCGGTGTCCTCTTCCAGCAGGGTGCGCTGTTCTCGTCGCTGACGGTGCGGGAAAACATCCAGGTGCCGATGCGCGAATATCTCGACCTTCCGCAGGCGATGATGGACGAGCTGGCACGGCTGAAGATCGAGCTTGTCGGCCTGGCACCTGACGCCGCGGAGAAATTCCCCTCCGAGCTTTCCGGCGGCATGATCAAGCGCGCCGCACTGGCCCGTGCGCTGGCGCTCGATCCGGCGCTGGTCTTCCTCGATGAGCCGACTTCGGGTCTCGATCCCATCGGTGCGGCCGAATTCGACGCGCTGATCGCCAAACTGCGCGACACTCTGGGCCTCACCGTGTATATGGTGACTCACGACCTCGACAGCCTGTTTTCGGTATGCGACCGCATCGCCGTGCTCGGGCAGAAGAAGGTTCTCGTCGAAGGCACCATCGAGGACATGCTGGCCTTTGACGATCCTTGGGTGCAGTCCTATTTCCAGGGCAAGCGTGCACGCTCGATCGTGCGATAGACATGAAGGACATCCGGGAGCATCCCGTCCCGGCGGATGGAACTGCGAGCAGGACTGAAGAATGGAAACGAAAGCCAATTACGCCCTCGTCGGTTTCTTCACCGTGCTGGTCATGGCGGCCGCCTTCGTGTTCGTCTACTGGATGTCGCAATACGGTCGTGGTGGCGAGATGGCGCAGCTGGCGATCCGCATTCCGGGTTCGGCCAACGGCTTGTCCATCGGCTCGCCCGTGCGCTTCAACGGCATACCCGTCGGCTCTGTACGCAGCCTTGCCATCGACAAGGACGATCCGCGCTTCTCCGTCGCCATGACGGAGGTCGCGACCAGCGCGCCTGTGAAGAAATCCACCTCCGCCGTGCTTGAGGTCCAGGGTCTCACGGGCGCTGCCTATATCGAGCTTTCCGGTGGTTCGGCCGGCGATCCGAACATTCTGCGAGACGCCTTCGACAACGAGACGGCCGCCGTTCTCGAGGCGGAGCAGTCGAGCGTGACCAACATCCTGTCGACGGCCGACAAGATCCTCAAGCGCGCCGATGCAGCCATTACCGACGTTCAGGGCTTTGTTGCCGATGCGCGCGGCCCGCTCACCAAGACCATCCAGAACGCCGAGCGCTTCTCCGATTCGCTTGCCGCCAATGGCGAGAATATCGACGAGTTCCTGAAGAGCGTCGGCGGCCTTTCCGATACGTTCCAGAACCTGTCCGGCCGGCTGGATTCCACGCTTGCCTCGGTCGACTCGCTGATCAAGGCAGTCGATCCGAAGAAGGTCGAGGATTTCGTCGGCAATGTCGACAAGGTGAGCAGAGACATCGCGGATGCATCCAGCAACGTGAAGGCAACCGTCGAGGGTTTCCGCAAGACTGCGGAGACCTTCGATACCTTCGGCAGGAATGCGACGGCCACGCTGGACAAGGTGGACAGCCTGATTGCGTCCGTCGATACGCAGAAGGTCAGTGGTGCCATCGACAACATCTCGGTCGCGACCCAGGATGCGCGCAAGGCGATCTCGTCCGTAACAGGGGTCGCCGACAAGATCGGCGCCCGTCAGGAAGACATCGACCAGATCATCACCGACGTGCAGCAGATGAGCAGCAAGCTCAACGCGGCGTCCACGCGCGTGGATGGCGTTCTTGCCAAGCTCGACGGCTTCCTGGGTGAGGGCGATTCCGAATCGCTGTTTGCCGAGGCCAAGGCGACATTGCAGTCGATCAAGCAGGCGGCGGATACGCTCAACGGCCGGATCGGTCCCATTGCCGACGGGCTTCAGCGCTTCTCGGGCTCCGGTCTTCGCGATGTCGAGGCGCTGGTGCTCGACACGCGCCGCACCATACAGAACCTCGACAGCGCGATCTCCGGTTTCGAGCGCAATCCGCAGCGTCTGCTGTTCGGCGGAGACACCGTCAAACAGTATGACGGCCGCACACGCCGCTGATATCCCATGAAGTGTGGCCGTATCTCCACAACGGCCGCTCAGCTCTCGTTTGCGTGCAAGGACTTGGCCCGCACCACCGTGACAGCCTGCAAGGCCGCTGCTACATATCGATATCAAGGGTTTCGAGGATAATATGACGGTATCGGGTATCGAGATGTGGCGGAGAGGGCCTGCGGCGCGGATCGCACTCTCGGCTGTTCTGGCTGCATCCTTGGCCGCCTGCGGCGGTGGAGCGGCCAAGAACGATACGTTCAGCCTCACATCGGCGGCACCGGTCGAGGGACCGTCCGCGAAGAGCCGGCAGATCCTCGTGCCGCAGCCGACCGCTCTGAAGGCGATCGACAGCGAGCAGATCGTCATCCGTCCGTCGCCGTCGGAGATCCAGTATCTCTCGCAATCGCAGTGGAGCGACAGCCTCACCAAGATGGTGCAGGCAAAGCTCGTACAGGCGTTCGAGAACACCGGCCGTCTCGGCGGTGTCGGCACGCCCGGCCAGGGGCTGGCCATCGACTATCAGATCGTGACCGAGATTCGCGCCTTCGAGGTTCAGACCTCCGGCGCCGGCACCGCGATCGTCGAGATTTCCGCCAAGCTGCTCAATGATCGTAACGGTTCGGTGCGCGCGCAGAGGGTGTTCCATGCCACGGCGCCGGTTCGCGGAGCGGGCAACACTGCGTTCGTGAAGGCGCTCGATGCAGCCTTTGCCACGGTCACTGCCGATATTATCGGCTGGACGCTGAAAACGATCTGATCGATCTTTCCGCTGGTTTCGGCCGCGCGCTGCCCTTGGGGTCGCGCGCGGCCTTTTCACATCAGGCGGCTTCGACGCCCTGGATGGCAGAGACCTTCCAGTCGCCGCCGTTCCTGCGCAGGAACGTCCATATTTCGACGGTTTCCGTGAGATTGTCCGGATCGCCGGATACCAGTTTGCCTGAAGTGCGGTCGCGCATGACGTCGATGCTCTCATAGCGCATGGCGACCGTGGCATAGTCGTCGGTGCCTTCGCGCCAAGCCTCTGCTACATCGCCCTGCACGAGGTGGATGTCACGCACCTCGTTGCGCAGGCCCTGCGTGGCGTTGTCGCCAATCTCCTCGGCGAGGTAGGACATCGCCTCCGGCGTCGTGATCTGGCGCAACGTGCGGAAATCTTCCGCCGCATAGGCCGCCTGCAATTCCTTCAGCATGCTCTCGAACTGTTCGAGGTCTTCCTGGCGGATGCCGATCTCGTCGCCGGACTTCGGCTGCGCCGCCGCCTGGCGCTGGCCGCCGCCGATGCGCGGGATCTCGAAATCCGAGCCGTTGCTGCCCTGATACGCGCTGCGCGACGAACCAGCACCGGCATAGGCGGGCGCGTTCTTCTGGGCGAACATACGGCGGATGAACAGGAAGGCGCCGGCGATCAGCAGTACCTGGAGGAGCAGGCCGAGGAAGCCGATGCCGCCGCCGAGCCCGTGACCGAGCAACATGCCGACGAGGCCGCCGAGCATCAAGCCGCCGAGCATGGAGCCCGCGAAGCCGCCGAACAGGCCCGGACGCGGGTTCGTTGCCGTGCTGTTGCGACCTGCGGCCTGCTGGGTGGAAGGCTGGCGCGTCATCGTGCGGTCGATCGGCTGGGCTTCGTTCGGCGCGGTGCGTGTCGTGGAGGGCGTGGAGAAGGTGCGGGTGCCACGGCTGCCAAAACCACCGCCGGCGCGACGCGCTTCGGCGACGTCCACAACCGTCATCATCACGACGAGCGCCACGGCCAGCGTCGCGAGAAGGCGTCCAAACCCCTGTATTGCAATCATATTCGTCTCTCTCCCTTACGGCATAAGGCCCATGGCGTGGGATATAGAGGCTGGCGGCTGCGAATATAAGAGAAAGGCGCGTGGAAACGACACGGGCGGCTCACAAATGCGTTATCGGCCATCAACGCAAAACGGCCGCCCCGAAGGACGGCCGTCAAGTCTCCCACGATCCGCTTTGCTCAGCTGAAGCGGCCTGCGGCATGGGCCAGCATGGTGTAGACCTTGCCGGTATCCGAGGTGAGGTAGGTCTGCGTCATCGTCTTGTCGCGGTCGTTGCGGGCCACGTCGGCGAGCAGCTTCTCGAAGTCGGAGATGTAGCGGTCGACGGCGGTGCGGAACTCCGGCTCGCGCTCGTATTTGCGCTTGATCTCGTCGAAGGTCTGCTGCCCCTTCAACGTGTAGAGGCGACGGGTGAAGACGTCGCGCTCGCCGCGCTGGTAGCGGCGCCACAGGTCGACCGAGGCGTCGTGATCAATCGCGCGGGCAATGTCGACCGACAGCGAGTTCAGCGATTCGACGACATGGCGCGGGTTGCGGCTGTCGGCGGGACGGGCCGTCTGGCCTTCGCTGCGGGGCTGGGTGAACTGGCTTTCCTCACGCGAGACGGCGCCGCGCAGAAGATCACGCATCCAGCCGCCTTCGCCGCCTGCCGTTCTGGCATCGGTTTCGGCGGGCAGGGGCTGCGCGCGCTGCGGAACAGTGGCTGCTGCTGCGCGCTCCAGTCCGAGGCTGCCGCGAAGCTGTGGCTGTTCCTCACGGCGTGGCTCGACGCGGGCCTGCTGCTGAACGGGCTGCTGGGCAGGCGTTGCCTGAACGGCCGGGCGCGAGACTTCCAGCGCGGCCGAGGACTTTCCGATAATGTCGGACAGGTCCTGCAGCGCCTTGATCTGCTCGCTGACGGCGCGTCGCATCTGGGCGGCGTTTTCCTTTGCTTCTTCCGGCAGGTCGAACGCGCCGCGCTTGAGCTCGCCACGGGTCTGGTCGAGTTCGCGCCGGATTTCGCCGGCGGCGCGGCGGATTTCCTCGGTGGCGCCGGAGAACTTGCCGATGGCTTCCTCGACCGCCTCGCGCATTGCATCGCGCATGACGGCCGTCGCGGCCTCGGATTTCTTCCCGGATTCGTTCAGCAGGCGATCGACATCCGAAAGCGAGGCGCTGACGCTGCCGCGCAGGCGGTTTGCGACCTCCTTGGTGCGCTCCTCGGCGCGTACGAAGGCGCCCTCGACGGACTGGCCCGCTTCCTCGCCGGCCTTGACGAGCGAGTCGCGCAGCGTGGTGGCCGCAGTCTCGGCGCGTTTTTCGGTCTCGCTCAGGATGCGGCCGACTTCGGCGAACGAGCCCTGGATGCCGCCGCGCAGGTTGCCGGCGATCTGGCTGGAGCGTTCCTCGGCGCGGCTGAAGGCGCCTTCCACCATGCCCTCGAGCGAGCGCATGGTACCCTCGATTTCCTCGGACCGCTGCACGAGGCCGACGGAGAGCGCACGCAGCGCATCCTGACGTTCCTCGAGCGTCGAGACGAGGTTGGACTGGGCGGCGGCCAGGAGATCGGATGCCTGCGACAGGATCTTCGAGTGGTCCTCGAAACGACCGACGATGCCGCCGATCTGGGAGAGGGTGCCGGCCGCGATGTCCGACAGGCGGTCGACCTTGCCTTCCAGCAGGCGCGACGTGGTGGCGACCATTTCGGAGGCGCGCTCGGCCGACGAGCTGAAATGCTCCGCCGTGCTGCTGAGACGACCGTCGATGGCACCCAGCGTCTGGCTGGCGGCGTCGACCATGCCGGCGATGGCGCCGTTGCTTTCCGAAAGGCGGGCGATCAGGCCGTCGACATTGGCCTGGAGGCCATCTTCGATCGCGCGCATCGCGCCGGCCGCTTCGTCGGTGCGGGTCGTGATGGCGGCCAGCGTGTCGGCGGTGCGGGCCGAAATCGCGTTGATGAGCGCGGCGTTCTCGTTGCGCAGGCGGTCGGCACTTTCGCGGGCGACGCCGGTGATGCGTTCGGCAGCCTCGCGGCCGACGGCGGCATAATCGTCGATGACCGGGCGGGCTTCCTCGTTGATGAGACGCGACAGCTCTTCCGTGCGGCTCGCCAGCATGGAGTTGAGCTCGCGGGTGCGCTCATCAAGCGTGGAGCGAATGGAGGCGCCGCGCGTATCCAGCGCCTTCTGGACATCGCCGAGGCCCTGCTGCAGGGCCTGCGCCTGACCGGCCAGTCGGCTTTCCGTCTCCTCGATTGTGCGAGCGAAAGCCTCGTTGCGGCTGGTAAGGTTTTCGGCAAATTCAGCGCCGGTGCGCGCGATGTTTTCGGCAACACGCTGGGCTTCAGTGCCCATATCCGTGGCCGCACGGGATACCGCGCCGCGCAGCGAACTGCTGATGTTGACGAATTCCTCGCCGGTCTTTGCCAGCGACTGGGCCGAGCGCACGGCTTCGGCATCCATGTCCTGCGCAGCCTGCGAGACGGCTTCGCGCAGCGTCTGGGCAAGACCGGCGGCCTTGCCGTCGATGGTGCGGTTTACATTGTCCAGACCGATGGTGAGAGCGCGGTCCATGGTGCCGAGGCGTTCCTCGATCCGGCCGGTCTTGTCCTCGATGGTGGTGGCGATGCGTTCGGAGGCCTCACCGGCGATCTGGGCGATCTGGTTGGCGCGCTCGGTCAGCGTGCCATCGATACGGCCGGTGGCTTCGTCCACCACCTGTGCAATCTGGTTGGCGCGCTGGGTAAGCGTGCTGTCGATGCGTCCGGTGGCTTCGTCTGCGACCTGTGCAATCTGGTTGGCGCGCTGGGTGAGGGTGCTGTCGATGCGCCCGGTGGCTTCGTCTGTGACCTGCGCGATCTGGCTGGCGCGCTCCGACAGCGTGCTGTCGATGCGCTGGGCAGCGTCGCCGGCAACGCGCTCGATATCGCCGACATGGCCCGCGAGGGTCGCGGCGATGCGCGCCGTGGTCTCGTCGCCAATGCGGTCGACTTCGGCGATGGGGCGGGAGAGGGCGTCGGAAACGCGCAGCGACACATCGCTGCCCACGCGCTCCAGGTCGGCAAGGCGCTCGCCGAGCGTGTCGGAGATGCGCGATGCTGCCGTATCGACGATGCCGGAGACGTTGTCGACGCTGTGCTCTATGCGGGCTTCCAGCTTGCCGAGGTTTTCTTCCAGGCGGCTGCCGGTGGTGTCGAAGCGGTTGGCGACGCTGTCGACGGTCTGCTCCATACGGGCACCGAAGGCATCCGCGGCCTGCGCGATCTTGGACGTCGTCTCGCCGAGGCGTTCTGCAACCGCGTCGGTGCTCTCGCGAACGCGGTCGTTCAGGAGATCGGCGCTGGTGTCGATGGTGCGGCGGAGCGATTCCTGCTGCTGCTCCAGCGAGATTTCCAGCATGCCGGCACTGGTCGCGATGGCCGTGCCGATGGCGGTGGTCTGATCGTTCAACGTCTCCGTGAGCTGATCGCGGCCTTCGGTGATGGCAACATTGATCGCATGAATGCGGTCGTCGAGCGTCGCGCGGATCTGTTCATGCGTCGAGACGAGCGAGCCGGCAAGCTCCGAGGCGCGGCCCGAGAGGGCTTCGGCGATTTCCGCGGCGCGGCCCGAGAAGGCGTCTGCGAATTCGGTGGCCTGGCCGTGGAGCACGCCGCCAAGCTGCTGGCTGCCTTCCGACAGTACGTACTCGACGCGGTCGGCCGCGTTGTCGATGGCCGTCTGCATGGAGCCGGCGCTGTTGGAGAGTACGGAGGCGAGGTTGGCGGTGCGGCCGGTAATGACCTCGTCGATCTGGCGGGCAGCGCCTGTGAGCGCGGTTTCGACGCGGTTGGCTGCCGAACCCACGGAATTCTCAAGCTGGCTGCCGGTCTCGTGCAGCATGGCAGAAAGGGCGGCCGTGCGCTCCGTGAGCGCGCTGTCGAGGCGGTTGTGGCTCGCCGCGATCGTGGAGGTGATCTCGTCGGCGCGGGCACCGAGCGCTTCTTCCATGCGGGCCTGTGCGGCCTGGATATCGGTCGCAATGGCCGTGCCGCGGTTGTCGAGTGCTTCCGTCAGACGGCGTTCGCTGCCCGAGATGCTTTCGGCCAGCGCGTCGGCGCGCGCGCCGAAGCCGCTTTCGATGCGGTTCTGCACATCGGCCAGGCCACCGAGCAGGGCGGACGACTTTTCCGACAGGACAGCACCCATGCGCTCATGCGCGCCGCCGACGGCATTGCTGATGGCATCGGCATGGCCGGAAACGGCGCTTTCGAAGACTTCCTGGCTGGTGGCGATGGTGGTCGCCAGCGCAAAGGACTGGTCCGTCAGCGTGTTGCCCAGGCGGTCTATGCTGGAGGTGAGAATGCCGTCGATCGCCTCGCGGCCGCTTGCGACGGTCTCGTTGATGCGGGCAAGGCTCTCCATCAGCTTGGAATCGAGCGAGCCGGCACGCTGGTCGAAGGCCTGGGCGAATTCCTCCACGCGCTGGTCGAAGGCACCGGCGATCTGGCCGACGGTTGCCTGCATGCGCTCGTCGAAGAAGCCCGAACGCAGGTCGAGGTCCATGACCGTATCGTCTGCGGCGTTCTTGAGGCTCTG
>Ga0160495_100581_pt1 | contig 15782 bp, 11 predicted proteins | sample DID4MG_4_FD_108251 | JGI IMG/M metagenome (GOLD analysis project Ga0160495, IMG submission 108251) | Enriched soil microbial communities from UW Madison campus, WI, USA - DID2933_E24_FP4 MG | ecosystem: Environmental > Terrestrial > Soil > Unclassified | place: USA: Madison, Wisconsin | collected... | reverse complement strand
CGGTGACGAGTATGGTCTCGCTGACCTCGATGCCCCAGCCGTCCATCCACATGCCGAGAATGGAGTGCAGCACGTTGCCGGGTTTCAGGATGGTCGTGTCGCCGGGGCGCAGGCTGATCGTGTGCTCGCCCCAGTCCGGGGGATAGGCGACGCCGATGGAATAGCCGATGCGCGATTCCTTCTTCAGGCCATAGCGCTGGATGACCTGACGCCAGGCCGCCTCCACGGCCTCGGCAGTCACACCAGGCCGGATCGTGTCGAGAACGGCTTCCATGCCTTCCAGAACCGCCTTGCTCGTGTCGCTCACCTTGGCGGGCATGGCGCCGAGCTGCATCGTTCTGGCAAGACCCGCCGTATAGCGGCGCACGACGCCGGCCAGTTCCAGTGCCACCGTCTCGTTTTCGCCAAACCGCCGGTCGCTCCACATGACATGCGGAGCCGACGCGTTCTCGCCGCCGAGAATGGTGGGGGGCAGAGCGGTGATGTCGCCGGCGAAGTCCGGTGAGCCGGCGACCTGCGCGGCCTGAATTTTCGCGATGGCGTCGCATTCGCGAACGCCGGGCGCGATAACCTCGTAGGCCGCCGTAACGGCCGCCTCGGCCAGACGCGATGCCTTGCGCAGATAGTCGACTTCGACAGGCGATTTCACGCTGCGCACCCAGTTCACCAGCAGGTCCGCGTCATGGAAGGTCGCATTCGGCAGACCGGCGGTGAGACGGGCATGCGCCTTTGGCGAGTAATAATAGGCCTCCAGCTCGATGCCGATATGGCCCTTAGCCCAGCCCTTGCTGGTCATCCATGCAGCGATCCAGTCCATGGGATGGCGGTCCGCGCGCTGGACGTGATCTTCCGGGAAGCCCACCACGTTTTCCGGCTTCATCCACGCCGTCAGCAGGCCGCCCGCCGCATCCATCGCGCGGCCGATCCAGACGGGTTCCTCATCCGCCAGCGGCACGAGTACCACCTGCGGCGTATAGAAGGACCACCCATCGTAACCGGTGATGTAATGCTGGTTGGCGACGTCGTTGACGATGAGAAGGTCGAGATTGCGGCGCGCCATTTCCGTGCGGATGGCATGGAGACGGGCCTTGTATTCCGTCAGCGCGAAGGGAAGCTGGATCATGAAGAACACATCCTGTTCGTTGGGAGCGGTGGTCTCGGGCGTGTGTTACGCCTGGAGACCGTGGCTGCGGTCGTAGCCGTTGCGGGGCGGAGACTGCCAGCCTTCCGGCAGGCGCTTCGGCTTGTAGATCTCCACGACCATCGGGTAGCAGGCGGCCGTGTCGGTGGAGTGCTGCGCCGAGCAGTCGCCGCCCGGACACGCCGACATGCAGCCGAGAAGATCGATTTCCGCGAAGAATTCCAGGTAATCACCCGGTCGCACCGGGCTCGCCTTCATGAAATACTGCCCGGTGTCGCGCGTGAAGCCGGTGCACATGAAGACGTTCAGCACGTCGTGCACGTGGCGCTCGGCCTCCGCAAGCGGAAGGCCGGTTTTCTGTGACAGCGCGCGCGTGAGATTGGAGTGGCAGCAATGGTGATAATGGCCGCCGTTGCTGAGCAGGTTGTTGGTATAGGGATCGCAGCGCGTGCCGATGACATCGTGTACCGATCCGCCGAATTCATCGAAGCCGTACCAGTCGAGCGTGTCGTGGGTGATGGTGGCGATGGGGCGCATGTAGGGAAAGTTCGAGAAAAGCTGATCGCCGAGACCGACATGCGTTCCGTTCAGCGCGCGCGTCTTGCCGCTGAAGAATCGCTCCTCGATGTCGTGCAGGTTGAAAAGGTTGAGATCGCCGACCTGCGGCCCCTCGGAACACAGCATGCGGCAGAAATGGCCGGCCGGCACCTCCCAGGTCGCGGCCTCTCGCGGCGGTATGACCACCGTCTCCACAAGCTCCATATCGTCGCGCACGGCGCGGTAGGCGGCAAGATCGGCCGTCGGGAGCGTATCACGCGGATAGCAGATCACCGGCTGGATCGCCTTGCGCGCACTGGCGTCGGATGGCGGTTGCGTGATGGGATCTGGCTTCATGGCTCTCCGTCCTGTTTTCCGCTGCAGGTTGCCTGTTCCGGCGAGAGCATAATGGCCAATAATTTGATCGGATAATCAATGTTCTTCATGCATCCGGCGGACAATCCACACCGTTTGTCCCGGAGGGCCGTTCCCGGTTGACCGGTGCTTCACTGGATTTCGACGGGCGAAGCGTGTAGGCAGCGGTCACACCCTCCCAGCCACCTGCCGCAGACACAAGAATCGATGTTACGAAAACTCTATGCCTGGACCCTCTCGCTTGCCGGCCGCAAGGCTGCCGAAGTGTGGCTCGCCGTTATCGCCTTCGTCGAAAGCTCGGTATTTCTCGTGCCGGCGGACGTTTTGTTCGTGCCGATGGCGATTGCCCGGCGCGAGCGGGCCTATCGCTACGCCTTTGTCGCAACCGTATCGTCGGTTGCGGGCGGCATCGCGGGCTGGCTGCTCGGCTATTATGCCTATGCGACCATCGCCGTGCCGGTGCTGGAGTTCTACGGCAAGCTCGAGGCCTTCGAGCGGTTGAAGTCGCAGGTCACGGAAGAGCAGCTCAACCTGCTTCTGGTCACGTCCGGGCTCGCCCATCTGCCGCCGATCAAGATCGTCACGATCCTTGCCGGCGTGGTGCATATCAAGCTCTGGCACTTCATCGTCTCGGCGGTCATCGCACGCGGCCTGCGCTTCTATCTGCTCGCCTTCCTGCTGCGCCGCTACGGCGAGGCGATCCAGGCCTTCGTCGAAAAGCGGCTCGGGCTTATTCTGGCGGCGATCGCTGTCCTGCTCGTGGTGCTCTACGTCGCCTTCAAGATGCTGTTCGGCTGATCGCCGGCCGCAACGGCCAATACGACCACACGGGGATGAACGCATAAGAACAGCCGCATCCTGTGGCCTGTCGTGGTGATGCCCTGGCCGCGCGCGAGGTCCACGCGGATATGTTCGTAGCCAAGGACTTCTCCGTCGAGCGGATGGGCGGCCTTGTAGACCGCTTCCTTGGCGCTGAAGAGAACACGTGCCACGAGCCCTGCTTCGACGCCGCCAATCCCATCACCACCATTGAACACGAGGGCTGCAATCTCGTCGGGCAGCGGTTCGGCGGGCTCCACGTCTATCCCCACCGAAAGCACGTCGGCTGCCCTGGCAATGGCCGCCACCGCCATCTGGTCGTCGTGGGCGAGCGAGCCGACCACACCCTGCGGCCAGAGCGGAGCGCCGGTGCCGGATCGGCCAATCACCGCGTCCGGGATGCCGTCATGCATCAGCAGGTGCCGGGCGAGGGCGCGTGCGGTGCCGCTGGCGCGCCGGGCGGCGGGCTGGCGGGCGGGAAGGGCTGAGGCCTCTTCGGGAAGGAGCAGCGCCTCGTCGCCATCGCGAATAAGACGGCAGCCGAGGCGGATGCCCGGCGGCGCAATCCGCTTCATTGCCGCCGAAAGCGCCGCCTCACCCGCGCTGTCACTCATTCCGCCGCGACCGGCTTGACCCAGCCGTAGAGCTTGGCCGGGTTGCCGCGCCATATCGAGTTCGGCTCGAGAATTTCGCCCTTCATGACGAAGCAGTCGACATCCGCAATGGAGCCGTCGCCCATGGTAACGCCGTAATGCACGAAGGCGGCCGGGCTCAGCGTGCAGCCGTTGCCGATGCGGATATAGTCCGACTTGAAAGCGCCTTCCTCCAGTGAATGGGCCTGGATGACGCAGCCCTCGTTGAGCGTGGCGTCGTCGCCGATCTCCACCAGCGAGCGTTCGGTGAGATTGGCCCCACCGTCATAGACGCGCTTGCCGACCTTCACGCCGAGCGCCCGCAGGATCATGGGGCGGAAGGGGGTGCCGGCGAAGAGGCGCACAATGGGCGAATCCGACAGTTTCCAGTGGCGCTCGTGCCGCCAGAAGGCGACATCGTAGATGGTCGTGACCTGCGGCTGGAGCTTGCGGAAGCCGAGGCTTGCCCATTCCATGAAGATGTAGAAGGGAATGGTGATGGCGCCCGTCAGCACGACCGCGGCGAACAGTGCGACATTTGCCCATTCCGTATAGTAGTTCAGCGCGCGGTCCCAGATGGCGAGCGTCACGAACAATGTCGTCCATTGCACGGCAATGAACATCATCGCGGTCGCGAGGTTGTGGCGGTTCTTGTGCGGAAGGCGCGCACGGCGCTCGTCGTCGCTGACGCCCTGGATCAGCTCCTTGTCGCGCTTGACCATGCGCGGGATTTCGAAGGGCGGCGAGCCCAGGAGGCCGACATTCTCGCGCATCGGCCCGTCGATCGGCACCATGACCTTGGTGCCCAGAAGCACGTTGTCGCCCGTGCGCCCGTCCGGCGGATAGAAGATGTTGTTGCCGAAATAGTTGCGCTCGCCGACCTTGGTATGCTCGAGCCGGAAGGCGGAGGCCGATTTGTGGACGTTGATCATGTAGAGACCGTCCGACACCATGGTGCCCGTGCCGATCTCGCAGAACAGCGGGTTGTCCTGCTGCTGGTTGCTGCCGAAGTTGGAGCCCGTCTGGACCACCGTGTTGAGGTTCCAGCCAAGCGCGCGGATATAGTGCACGACGGCCGAACTGTCGCCGAAGAGCAGGTTGAGCAGCCGGGCGTTCGTGCAGACCTCCACGATGGATTGCAGCCAGAAATGGAAGCCATAAAGCCGGTAGACGCGGCCGGGCTTCAAGACGAGGCTGAACAGGCGCGGCAGCACCAGCGCCACAAACAGCAGCGCGCCAATGAGGATGAAGAGCGTCACCGTCGTGCCGATGGCGACGATGCCGATGGATTCCTGATAGTCGTCGCTGACATTCTGCCAGTAGCTGTGGAAGAGCAACGGGAAGGGCGTTACGACGGCAAACAGCGTGACCAGCTGCACCGCCTCGTAGAAGAAGCGCCGGGTCTTCGACAACGTGACGATGGGAACCGCGCAATAGTCCGCCGATGTCGGAACGGCCGGCGATCCATGCCAGTGCGCGTCATCGGGAATGTGCTGGCAGCGCTGGAGCGAGGAGCCATGCCCGAGCTGCGCGCGGTCGCCGATCGAGGTGTCGATGTCGATCATACAGCCGACGCCGACGAAGGCGTCACGTCCGATGGCGATGGGGCCGGTATGGATGTAGCCGGCCTGGGCACGGTAGCCCAAGACCATGGATTCCTTGCGCAGGATCGCATTCTCGCCGATGGAGATGAGGTCGGTGCAGACGGGCACGGCCCGGCATTCGACGGTGGTGCTGCGGCCAAGACGCGCGCCGAGCAGGCGAAGATAGAGGCTGTAGAGCGGGCTGCCGCGGAACAGCACGACGGGAGCCGTACGGATCAGCGTCTTGACCACCCAGAACCGATAGTATCGCAGGCCCCAGATGGGAAAGCTCTCGGCCTTCCATCGCCCGACCAGCAGCCACTTCATGGCCACGGCGAAGCCCGACATGCCGAAGAACACGGCGGCCGACAGCACGGCGCATCGCAGGTAAAGCTGAACCGGGTCGTCCAGCATGTCATAGACCCAGTTGAGTCCCGAATTGAGGATCCAGAAGCCGAAATAGCTGTAGAGGCCGTAGAAAGCGAGCTGGGCCGCACCGCAGGTCCAGTAGGCGAGGTCCGACGCGCGGTGCGTCAGGCAAGGCTCCTCGGGAAGGGCGACGTCCTCCTGCGGGCCGTGCAGGTGGCGTGCGAGTGCCGCGACCGTCGGGTGCATGTAAATGTCGCGCATCGAGGTGCCGGCCCATTCCTTGCGCGTGCGCAGCCTGGCGCAGAAGCGGGCCATCAGCAGGGAATTGGCGCCGAGATCATCGAAGAAGTGATCCTCGACATAGATGTCGTCCATCTTCAGGACATCGCGCAGCGCTTCCGTCATGAAGCGCTCCTCGCCGGTGGAGGGCAGGATCGCCTTGCGCTCGCCGCCGAGCCGCAGGCCCGAGGGCTTAGGAAGCTTGCGCGTGTCCACCTTGTCGGAAACGGTCATCGGCAGCGCCGGCAGCTCCTCCAGGAAAGCGGGAACCATATAGTCGGGAATGCGCTGGCGCAGCGCCTTGGCCAGATCGGCGCGCAGGACTGCATCCGCGCCCGATTTCAGCGCGTAATAACCGACGAGCTCCACACGGCCGGGTTCCATTTCCCAAGTGGTGACGGCGGCCTGGGCAATACCGGGCTGGTCGAGCAGCACGGCCTCGATCTCGCCGAGCTCGATGCGGTAACCGCGGATCTTCACCTGGGTGTCGATGCGGCCATGGTACTCGACCTCGCCATCGGCATTGATGCGGCCGAGGTCGCCGGTGCGGTAGATGCGCTGCGAGGGATTGTTCGGCAGGCCGAGAAAATCGGGAATGAATTTCTGCGCCGTCAGGTCTGGCCGGTTGAGGTAACCGACGGCGACGCCGATGCCGGCAATGCCGATCTCGCCCATTTCGCCGGGTCCGGTCAGCTGCGGGGCGTCGGCATCGAGGATGACGATGGAATAGGTGGGCAGCGGCGTGCCGATGGTGACGACGCGGTCGGGCGTAAGATATCCCATGGTTGCCGTGACTGTCGCCTCGGTCGGGCCATAGGTGTTGAGGATCTGGCGGCCGGGCTTCGACCAGCGCGTGACGAGATTGTGCGGGCAGGCCTCGCCGCCGACGAGGATGGCGCGCAGGCTCGGCACGTCGCTTTCGATGGAGGACAGCAGCGTCGGCGAGCAGGCCATGCAGGTGATGGCGTTGGCGCGCAGGAAGTCCGCGAGCTCCTCACCCACCAGCGTCATGCGGCCCGGTGCGGGCACGACGGTCGCACCGGCAGCGAAAGGCACCCAGATCTCCTCGGTGGAGAAATCGAAGGCGATAGTCATGCCCTGGTAGACCCGGTCGCCCGGTCGATAGCCGTAGGCATGGGCAGCCACGCGCACGAAGTTGCAGATGCTCTGGTGGCGCACCGCCACGCCCTTGGGTCGGCCCGTCGTGCCTGATGTGTAGAGGATGTAGCAGATGTCGTCGCCGGACATATCGACGGCCGGCGGCGTGTCGGGGAAGCGGGCGGTTTCCTCGCCACCGGCGGTGACCACGACATGCGGCACGACAAGGCCTGCGGCGCGCGCCGCGTAGCCGGCAACGGTGACGACGAGGCGCACGCCAGCATCCTCGACGATCAGCGCCATGCGCTCGTCGGGAAAGGCCGGTGCCAGCGGCACGAAGGCCGCACCCGCCTTCATCACGGCGAGGATGGTGATGTAGGTCTCGGCGGAACGGTCGAGCAGCAGCGCGACGCGGTCGCCGGGCGCGACACCGCGTTGGGCCAGCAGGTGCGCGAGGCGGTTCGCCTCCGCATCCATCTCCCGGTAGCTCCAGACCCGGCCGTTATCGAGCACGGCGGGCGAGGCGCCGAAGGTTGCGGCCAAACCCTCGAAGACGCCTGAAAGCCGCTCTTCCGGCTGGCCGGGATGGGAGAAATCGGGACCGCAGAGGATTTGCGGCATGAGGCCGCTCACCGTGGATTCCACAGCGCCCTGGGTGAGGCCGCGCAAAAGGGGCCCTGCATCGTTCATGTTCTAAAATCCTGCTTGTGCCTTGTCCGGCGAACTGGCGTTCGGGCAGTGGCGCGCCTGGGGCGCGGGACCGTTCGAATCGCCCGGCGGGGGCCGTTGCGACTGCCGCCATCGTCGAGGTGGCGCCATACGTCCGGCTCTAGAAAAAGAAAAGTGGCTTTTTGAGGCGGAAAACGTGCGGCCGATAAATTCTGTTTGCTGTTGTGCCGCCGCACCATGGCGCACCGGCTGTCACGGCAGAAGGTGCCGTTTCAGCAGGGCCTCGAGCCATTCTATAAAGACCTGGAGGCGCTGCGACAGGAACTGGCGGTGAGGATAGAGCAGCGTCATCGGCATGGGCTCCGGGCGCTGTTCCGGCATGACCTCCACAAGCTCGCCCGCCTCCAGATGGCGGCGCACGTCATAGGCGGGAATCTGGATGAGGCCGAGCCCCGCGAGACAGCAGGCGATATAGGCTTCCGCGCTGTTGACCGTGACGCGGCTCTTGACGGACAGGGTTCGCAACGCGCCATCCTCCTGCCATTCCCAGTCCTCGACGCGGCCGGATGACGGGGAGGCGTAATTGACGGCCCAATGCGCCGCGAGGTCGGCCGGCGATGCGGGCGTGCCGTGGCGCGCCAGATAGGTGGGGCTCGCGACGTTGATCAGCGCCAGCTTGCCGATGGGCCGTGCAATCAGGCCGGAATCGCTGAGCGGTCCGACGCGCAGCACGCAGTCCAGGCTGTCTTCGAAAAGATTGACCGCGCGGTCGGTGACACCGAGGCTGATATCGATCTTCGGATAGCGCTCCAGGAATTCCGGCAGCGCGGGCGCGATAATCAGCCGACCGATCCGACCGGGAACGTCGATGCGCAGCATGCCGGAGGGCTGGGCGGCGTCGTGGCGGAAAAGGTTTTCGGCCTCCTCGACATCGAAGATCAGCCGCTGGCAACGCTCGTAGAGGGCAAGGCCCTCCTGTGTCGGCGAGACCCGGCGGGTGGTGCGTTGCAGGAGCCGTGCCGAAACGCGGGTTTCAAGCTCCTGAACTGCCGCCGAAACCGATGATCGCGGCATGCCCAATGTATCGGCGGCCCTGGTGAAGCTGGAGCATTCGACCACCCGGCAGAAAATGCGAAACAGGTCGATTCGGTCCATCACGCCCCATCATTGTTCTTGATTTCTGACAAGTGATGTCACGATAGGCGGCTTTATCCCGAAATCCTAGACCGTACATTTGCTAATGTAAGCGCGGCATGAGGCCGTGCCAACGAAGGAGATCATACTCCCATGACCGATCACAGCATCAAGGGCAAAACCGTCATCATCGCCGGCGGCGCGAAGAATCTCGGCGGCCTGATTGCCCGCGACCTCGCCGAGCACGGCGCCAAGGCCATCGCCATCCATTACAACAGCGCAGCCAGCAAGGCCGATGCGGACGCCACTGTCGCCGCCATCAAAGCCGCCGGCGCCGAAGCGGTCGCCTTCCAGGCCGACCTCACCTCGGCCGGCGCCATGGAAAAGCTCTTCGCCGATGTCACCGCCGCCGTCGGCCGGCCGGACATCGCGATCAACACTGTCGGCAAGGTGCTGAAGAAGCCGATCGTCGAGATTTCCGAAGCCGAATATGACGCCATGAGCGCGGTCAATGCCAAGTCTGCCTTCTTCTTCATCAAGGAAGCCGGCAAGCACCTGAACGACAACGGCAAGATCTGCACGCTCGTCACCTCGCTTCTCGGCGCCTTCACGCCGTTCTACGCGAGCTACGCCGGCACGAAGGCGCCGGTCGAGCATTTCACGCGGGCCGCATCGAAGGAGTTCGGGGAGCGCGGCATTTCGGTCACTGCCATCGGCCCGGGCCCGATGGACACGCCCTTCTTCTATCCGGCCGAGGGCGCCGACGCGGTCGCCTACCACAAGACGGCGGCGGCCCTGTCGAAGTTTACGCCCACGGGTCTGACCCATATCGAGGATATCGTGCCCTACATCCGCTTCATGGTATCCGAGGGTTGGTGGATGACCGGCCAGACCATCCTCGTCAATGGTGGCTACACCACCAAGTGACGGGGTGGCCACCGGCGGTCCGTCCCGCCGGTGGTCTTTCATTCCTTTCACAAACCTCAACGGGAGACGTCCCATGCACATGCTTCTTGTCATCGTCGGAGGAGTGATCCTTCTCGGCGTTTTTGCGCTTTTCGGAAAGCTGTGGGGCGCGGATGTCGCCGGCATTGCGGCGGGCGCACGCCTGTTCATCCCGGTCTGGCTGGTCGTTGCAATCACGAACATGTGGGTGGGCGTCACCAAGGCCGGTTACACCGTGACGCAGGAATTGCCGATCCTTGCGGTGGTGTTCATCGTTCCGGCGGTCCTGGCTGGCGGGCTCGCATGGCAGCTTGCGAAATGATTGCCGTCCCGGCACTATCGCTCCATTAGGAATCAGGAAAATACCTATATGCCGGTTTCCCTTCCGCCTGCGCTCCAGACCGCCGTCGACGCTATCAATGCAGGCGATGAAGCCGCATTCGTTTCCGCCTTTTCACCCTCAGGCAGCATCAACGACTGGGGCCGCATCCTGAAAGGTCCCGCAGGCGTCCTCTCATGGGCCCGCTCCGATGCGATTGGCGCCAAGGCGCACATGACAGTGATCGAAGCCGCGACCGAGGGCCCGACCACGCATATCGTCTTCGACTGGAAAAGCCGTGTCTTCAACGGGCGCAGCGAGGCCTATGTCACGCTGGCCGATGGGCTGATCACCGAATTCCGCATTCCCGCACAATAAGAGGGTACGTGCATGGCAGCAGAAGCAGTCTCGCATGCCGCCGAGGCGGCGCAGCATGGTGGTGTTCAACTGACGGGGGTCGTGGTTCTGCTCGCGGCCGCCGTCATCGCCGTTCCCCTGTTCCGGCGCGCCGGGCTGGGTTCTGTGCTCGGCTATCTCGCGGCGGGACTGGCCATCGGCCCGTTCGGGCTCGGCTTCTTCCATGACGCCCCGTCGATCCTCCATATCGCGGAACTGGGCGTCGTGCTCTTCCTCTTCATCATCGGCCTTGAAATGCAGCCCTCGCGGCTGTGGAGCATGCGCGGCGAAATCTTCGGGCTGGGCCTCGTTCAGGTCTGCCTCGCCATCGCGACGCTGGTCTGGGTCGGTATCCTTCTCGGCTATCCCACGGAGGCGAGCTTCGTTGCCGGTACCGGCTTCGTGCTGACCTCCACGGCGATCGTCATGCAGATGCTGGAAGAGCGCGGCGAGATGAACCTGCCGCGCGGGCGGCGCATCATCGCGATCCTCCTTCTGGAAGACCTCGCCATTGTGCCGCTTCTGGCGCTCGTCGCCTTCCTGGCGCCCGGCGGCGCGGAAGCGACGATGGCGGACCGCCTCCAGGGTGTGGCCATCGGCCTCGCGGCCATCGCCGCCCTCGTGCTTGCCGGCCGCTACCTGCTCGATCCGATGTTCCGCCTTCTCGCCCGCTTCGGCGCGCGCGAAGTCATGACGGCCGCCGCGCTGCTGGTGGTTCTGGGTGCGGCCGTCCTGATGCAGGCAGGCGGGCTTTCCATGGCGATGGGCGCGTTCCTCGCGGGCGTCCTCTTGTCGGAATCCTCCTTCCGCCACCAGCTGGAAGCCGATGTGGAACCCTTCCGCGGCCTGCTGCTCGGCCTGTTCTTCCTCGGCGTGGGCATGGCGCTCGATCTCAACATCATCGCCGCCAATTGGGTGGTCATCGCCATTTCCGTTCCCGCTTTCATGATCCTGAAGATGGTGGTCATCTATGCGGTCGCCCGCTTCATGAAGGCCGGCCGTGCCGAAGCGCTTGAGCGCACGATCCTGATGGCGCAGGGCGGCGAGTTCGCCTTCGTCCTCTACGCAACGGCAACCCAGTTCGGGATCCTCACACCCGAATGGAACGCCAACATGACGGCCATCATCATCATCTCCATGGTGCTGACGCCGATCATGATCATCCTGCACGACCGGCTGGTGCCCAAGGCGTCCCCGTCGATGGACGGCGTGGAGGCGGCCGAGGGCCTTTCCGGCAGGGTGCTGCTCATCGGCTTCGGGCGCTTTGGGCAGATCATCAGCCAACCGCTTCTGGCGCGCGGCCACAGCTTGTCGATCATCGAATCCGATCCCGATGCCATCCGCGATGCCAAGGATTTCGGCTTCAAGATCTGGTATGGCGACGGCGCACGGCTGGATATCCTCCATGCGGCGGGGGCCGCCGATGCAAGCCTGATCATCGCGGCGGCGGGGGATGCCGAGGCCACGACCCGCATTGCGGAACTGGCGAGGCACGAATTCCCGACGGTGCCGGTGCTGGCCCGCGCCTTTGACCGCGAACACGCGCTAAAGCTCGTCGAGGCCGGCGTGGATTTCCAGATCCGCGAGACCTTTGAGAGCGCGTTGCTGGTCGGCCGGGAAGCCCTCATGCGGCTGGGTGATACGCCGGAAGAGGCCGCGGAGCTGATCGGCGACATCCGTCAGCAGGATGCGGAGCGCTTTGCTCTGGAAACGGCAGGCGGAATCTATGCGGGTCGTTCGATGATCCATGGCAATGTCGCGCAGGAGCAGCAGCATTGAAACGGCCCCTGGCCGAGGCGCACGCGGTCGTTGCCTTCTGGCAGGACGCTGGGGAGAAGGGGGCGTGGTTCGCGAAGGACCCGGCCTTCGACACGGCGTTTCGCGAGCGCTTCCTCGATCTTCACGTCGCCGCCGCGCGCCGCGAATGTGACGGCTGGGGCGGGACGCCGGAGGGTGCGCTCGCCCTGATGGTCCTGCTCGACCAGTACCCGCGCAATGCCTTCCGCGGCACGGCGCATATGTATGCGACCGATCCGCTGGCCCGGCTCCATGCACGCCATGCGCAGGAAAATGGTCACATGGCGCGCTTCGAAGGCGATATCCGGCTGTTCTTCTGCCTGCCCTTCGCCCATTCCGAATCGCTTGCCGATCAGGATGTGTCCGTTGCGCTCAATGCGGTTCTTGGAGAACCATGGCTTTCGCATGCAGAAGGACACCGCGATATCATCAGGCGGTTCGGCCGCTTTCCGCATCGCAATGATCTGCTCACCCGCGACACCACGCCGGAAGAAGCAGCCTTCATGCTGGAGGGCGGCTTTGCGGGTTAGGGCACATCGAACGCGATCTGCCTTACCCTGAGCCGCACCGCCTTGTGCTTGCGGCCACGGCTTCTTATGGTGGCCGCCTGATGCGAATGACCGCTGGGAGGAAACCAGGTGTCGAGTGAAGCCGCGCGCGTGCCGCGCGACACGTCCGTCGATCCAGAGTTCGGCCCCTGGCTGGCGCAGGCCTCGATCCTGGTGGTGGACGACGAGCCGGGCATGCGCAACTTCCTGATGCGGACACTGGGGCCACGCTGCGCCCGGCTGGAACTGGCCGCGGATACGGACGAGGCCTCACTGAAGCTCGACCAGCATCATTTCGACGTTGTGATCCTCGACAATATCATGCCGCGCAAGAACGGCGTGGAGTGGCTTGCCGAGCAGCGCGCCATCGGTTTCTTCGCCGATGCCATCCTGATGACGGCCTATGCCGATCTGGAGACGGCCATCCAGGCGCTGCGGGCCGGCGCGGTCGATTTCATTCTGAAGCCGTTCCGCTCCAACCAGCTGCTCAATGCGGTCGCCCGCTGCCTGGACCGTATCCGCCTGCAGCGCGAGAACTATGTGCTGCGCTATGAGCTGAAGGCGGCCTCCGACCACATTCTCCTGCGCGACCGGCTGATCGGGCAGTCCTCGGCCATCGCTCGCGTGCGCGACGCCATCGCCCGTGTTGCGCCGCTGCCGACCACGGTTCTGCTCACCGGGCAATCGGGCACGGGCAAGGAGGTCGCCGCGCGCTCGCTGCATACGCTTTCCGACCGGGCGCAGAAGCCCTTCGTTCCCGTCAATTGCGGTGCCATTCCGCCCGACATGATCGAAAGCGAGCTGTTCGGTCATCTGAAGGGGGCCTTTACCGGTGCCGAGCGGGCGCGCGAGGGCCTGTTCCTGCATGCGCAGGGCGGCACGCTCTTTCTCGACGAGATCAGCGAAATGCCGCTCGCTACGCAAAGCAAGCTGCTGCGTGTGCTGGAAGACCGCAAGGTGCGGCCCGTCGGTTCCGAGCGCGAGGTCCCGGTGGACCTTCGGTTCGTTTTCGCCACCAATGCGGAGCTTGAAAAGGAGGTTCAGGCCGGCCGCTTCCGCGCCGATCTGTTCTTCCGCATCAATGTCATGCAGATCCACCTGCCGCCGCTCAAGGAGCGCGATGGCGATGCGGTGGAGCTTGCCGCGCTCTTCATGAACAAGCTGTCGGCCCAGCTTGCCATGCCGGCCGTACCCATCGACGACGCGGCCCGCCGGGCCCTTTCGAGCTATGACTGGCCGGGCAATGTGCGCGAGTTGCGCAACCTCATCGAGCGCACGCTGATCCTCGGCCGCTTCCCGGAAGGGTTCGGCTCGGCCTTAGCGTCGCCCGTGCCTGGCGACGCCGGCTCGCTCGCCGATGTCGAGCGACGCCACATCCTGTCGGTGCTCGCTGCCTGCAACGGCCAGCGGGATGATGCCGCGCGGCAGCTCGGTATTTCCCGCAAGACCATCGATCGCAAGCTGGCGGCCTGGGATGGCTGAAATCAGGCCTGCCGGGGCCGTGCGGCCCGCGCGCTCCGTCCGCTACCGGCTGCTCGCCATCGCGCTCCTGCCGATGCTGGTCATCCTGCCGCTTCTGCTCGGCGTGACGGTCTATCGCTGGAACGAGAAATTCGACGCGACGCTGATCTCCAAGGTCAATGGCGACCTGACGATCGCGCACCAGTACCTTGCTCATATCCTCGACAATACCGGCGAGCATGTCACGGCCCTCGGCGGCTCTGCCGGCTTCCGCGATGTCGCCAACGACCCGACCGCGCTCAAGTCGCTGCTCGACGATGCACGGGCAAGGCTCGAACTCGATTTCCTCTATGTCATGGAGCCTGACGGCAAGCTCGTCGCCTCCGTCATCACCGAGACGTCGAACACCCTGCGCACCGACTGGCCAGTCATTCGCGATGCGATTGCCGGGAAATCCGAAACCGGTATCGATATCTTCGACAATGCAGATCTCGAGAAGCTCTCGCCGGATCTGGCGGCGCGGGCGCGCCTGCCGCTCGTTCCCACGCCCAATGCCGTGCCGACCGAGCGGCAGGAGGAAACGCGCGGCATGGTCGTGCAGAGCGCAAGCCCCGTGACGCTCGGCGGCGGGCGCGGTGCCGTTCTGGTCGGCGGCATCCTGCTCAACCAGAATCTCGTCTTCATCGACACGATCAACGACCTCGTCTATCGCGAGGCGAGCCTGCCCGAGGGGAGCCAGGGCACGGCGACGCTCTTCCTCGATGACGTGCGTGTGAGCACGAATGTCCGGCTTTTCGAGGGTCGGCGTGCGCTCGGCACGCGCGTTTCGTCGGCGGTGCGCGCGGCGGTGCTGGACGAGGGGCGCACCTGGCTCGACAGCGCCTTCGTCGTCAACGACTGGTACATTTCCGCCTACGAGCCCATCGTCGACAGTCACGGCAAGCGGGTCGGCATGCTTTATGTCGGCTTCCTGGAGGCCCCCTTCACGGCGGCGAAATATCAGACCGTGCTGACCATCGTGGCCGCCTTCTTCGCCATCGCCGCCGCCAGCGTGCCGATCTTCCTGCGCTGGGCGCGCGGAATCTTCAAGCCGCTGGAGCGTGTGGATGCGACGATCGCGCGGGTGGAGAGCGGCGATCTCGGTGCGCGCACCGGGCCGGTGGACAGTCAGGACGAGATCGGCCGCGTCGCTGTCCATCTCGATGCGTTGCTCGACCAGCTCGAGCGCAACGACCAGCAGCTGCGCGGCTGGAACGAGGAACTGAACGCCCGTGTCGACGAACGCACGCGCGAACTCCAGCTTGCCAACCGCAAGCTGGAGGCGACGACCAAGCAGCTCATCCTCTCCGAGAAACTCGCCGCCATCGGCGAGATCACGGCAGGCGTGGCGCATGAGATCAACAACCCGATTGCCGTCATGCAGGGCAATCTGGAGGTCGTGCGTTCCGTGGTGGGAGACCGTGCAGAGCTGGCCAAGGTCGAGTTCCAGCTGCTCGATGAGCAGATCCAGCGCATCAGCCAGATCGTCACCAAGCTCCTGCAATTCGCCAAGCCCGAGGAATTCGCCGGCATTGTCGATCGGCATGCACCGGGCCTTGCGGTGGCCGATTGTCTGCCACTCGTCCAGCACCTGCTTGCGAGGGCCGACATATCGGTGACGCTCGACAACACGGCCGCCCG
>Ga0160495_100579_pt1 | contig 15846 bp, 13 predicted proteins | sample DID4MG_4_FD_108251 | JGI IMG/M metagenome (GOLD analysis project Ga0160495, IMG submission 108251) | Enriched soil microbial communities from UW Madison campus, WI, USA - DID2933_E24_FP4 MG | ecosystem: Environmental > Terrestrial > Soil > Unclassified | place: USA: Madison, Wisconsin | collected... | reverse complement strand
CTCGCCGGCCGTGCCTCCCGCCTCGCCATGGCGCCAGACCGCGCTAGCGGCCGCCTCGAACGCCGGCATGCCTTGTGCAAGATGCGCGCCGACGAGACCGGCCAACACGTCGCCGGACCCGGCGGTCGCAAGCCATGGTGGCGCGTTTTCATTAACGAGTGCCCGGCCGTCCGGTGCGGCGATTACCGTATCCGCGCCCTTGAGGATAACCACGCCATTGCTGCGCGCCGCGGCCTTTTGGCCCCTCTCGATCTTCGAAAGCGTGCTGTCTTCGGCAAGATCGGGAAACAGCCGGGCGAATTCGCCGTCATGCGGTGTCAGGACCAGCCGCGGCTCTCCTTCGGCAAAGAGGTCGAAAAGCATCTGCGGGTCGTTGCGAAAAGCCGTGATGCCGTCGGCATCGAGAACCAGCCTTCGTTCGCCCGAGGCGATAAGATCGGCATAGCGCCGCGCTCGTTCTCCATCCCCGAAGCCAGGCCCAAGCACGAAGGTCTTGAGGCGGACATCCTCCAGCAAGGCCGAGAGGTCGTCGTCCCCATCGACCGGCTTCAGCATGACCGCGGTGAGATGAGCGGCATTGGCGGATAATGCTGCAGTCGGCGATAACAGCGTGACGAGCCCGGCGCCTGCACGAAGCCCGGTCATTGCTGAGAGCCGACCCGCCCCTGTTGCGGTGGCAGGCCCGGAGAAGACGGCGAGATGACCCCGCACATATTTATGCCCCGCCCCCGTCTTGACCGGCAGAACATGGCGCCACGCCGCGGGTGCGTTCACCCCGATCTTTCCGCCATGGGCAAGCAAGATGCGTTCGGGTATGCCGATGTCGAAGATTTCCAAGTCATCTGTCATCATTCGGCCCGGCAAGAGGAGATGCCCGGGCTTGCGGCACATAAAGGTGACGGTCGCAGCGGCCTGGAAGGCTGCCCCCCGCACTGCGCCGGTTCTTCCGTCGATACCTGAGGGCAGATCAACCGCAAGCACGGGAACAGCGCTTTCGTTGATGGCCTCGATGGTCGTGATCACGCCGGCCGCGAGGTTCCGTGCCAGCCCAGCCCCGAACAGGGCATCCACCACGACGTCGCCGCTCCGGGGATGATAAGACGCAAGCGGCGCGACGGAGCCGGTAAAGTGCGCGTAAGCGGTTGCCGCATCGCCGCGCAGAGCCGCCGGCTCGCCCAAAACATGAACGGCGATCTCCGCGCCGGCCGCAAGCAACGCGCGCGCCGCGACATACCCGTCTCCGCCGTTATTTCCGGGGCCGCAAAGGATGACGAAGCGCAGCGCGCCGGGAAAGCGACGCAGCGCGCAGGCAGCGACCGCCTGCCCCGCCCGCTCCATGAGGCCGTAGCTTGAAAGACCGGATGCGGCGGCGGCGCGATCAACTTGCCCCATGTTTTCGGGCGTAAGAAGCAATGTCTCTTTATGGCTTTGCATGCTCCACCATGCCTGCAAAACAGTCGCCCAGACAAGAGCGACGCCTTAAACTCCCGTAGAGACTATTATTTATGCATATGCCTATAATGGATGCTCAAATTTGCGGCTTTTAAAGCCATCACGCTCAACGATGCCATATCGCGCCTTCGTCACCCATGGAAAGTGATAAATTTTAGGCAGATTTCGCTAGCCCTTTTGCCTGCAAAGTCGCATCATCCGGGATGTGATGACGAGCCAGGTCTTCGGGAAACGGGATTTTTCGGATTCGGTACCCATCCTGCCTCAAGTTGGCATGCTACATGCATCAGATGTCTGCAGCGGGCGCAAACCGCGCGCAAACGGGAGAAGCGGAGAGACATTTTCTCATGAAAAAGATCGAAGCGATCATCAAGCCCTTCAAGCTCGATGAGGTGAAGGAAGCCCTTCAGGAAGTTGGCCTGCAGGGTATCACCGTCACCGAGGCGAAGGGCTTTGGACGCCAGAAGGGGCACACGGAGCTTTACCGCGGTGCTGAATATGTTGTCGACTTTCTGCCCAAGGTGAAGGTCGAGGTCGTTCTGGCCGACGAGAATGCGGAGGCAGTCATCGAGGCTATCCGCAACGCCGCACAGACCGGCCGCATCGGCGACGGCAAGATCTTCGTCTCCAATGTCGAAGAAGTCATCCGCATCCGCACCGGCGAGACCGGTGTCGACGCCATCTAATCCCGCCTGGCCGTCCGGCCCGGGCTTTCATAACCTCGTCATCTCACACAGGGACTACACACATGACGACTGCCAATGACATCCTCAAGCAAATCAAGGACAACGACGTCAAGTTCGTCGACCTGCGCTTCACCGACCCGCGCGGCAAGCTGCATCACGTCACGATGGACATCGACTGCGTCGATGAAGACATGTTCGCCGACGGCGTCATGTTCGACGGTTCCTCGATCGGCGGCTGGAAAGCCATCAACGAGTCCGACATGGTGCTGATGCCCGATCCCGCAACGGTTCACATCGACCCGTTCTTCGCGCAGTCCACCCTCGTCGTCATGTGCGACATTCTCGATCCGGTCTCGGGCGAATCCTATAACCGCGACCCGCGCGGCACGGCCAAGAAGGCCGAAGCCTACCTCAAGGCATCGGGCATCGGCGACACCATCTATGCCGGTCCGGAACCTGAATTCTTCGTCTTCGACGACGTCAAGTACAAGGCCGACCCGTACAACACCGGCTTCAAGCTGGATTCGTCGGAGCTTCCCTCCAACGACGACACCGACTACGAGACCGGCAACCTCGGCCATCGTCCGCGCGTCAAGGGCGGCTACTTCCCGGTTCCGCCGGTCGACAGCTGCCAGGACATGCGTTCCGAAATGCTGACCGTCCTCAAGGAAATGGGCGTCACCGTCGAAAAGCAGCACCACGAAGTGGCTGCCGCCCAGCACGAGCTCGGCGTGAAGTTCGACACGCTCGTCCGCAGTGCCGACAAGGTGCAGATCTACAAGTATGTCGTGCACCAGGTCGCTAATGCCTATGGCAAGACGGCAACCTTCATGCCGAAGCCGATCTTCGGTGACAACGGCTCGGGCATGCACGTCCACCTGTCGATCTGGAAGGACGCCAAGCCGCAGTTCGCTGGCGACGAATATGCCGGCCTGTCGGAAACCTGCCTGTACTTCATCGGCGGCATCATCAAGCATGCCAAGGCGATCAACGCCTTCACCAACCCGACGACGAACTCCTACAAGCGTCTTGTCCCGGGTTATGAAGCACCGGTTCTGCTTGCCTACTCGGCACGCAACCGCTCGGCATCGTGCCGCATTCCGTTCGGCACGGGCCCGAAGTCCAAGCGCGTTGAAATCCGCTTCCCCGACCCACTCGGCAACCCCTACCTCGGCTTCGCTTCCATGCTGATGGCTGGCCTCGACGGCATCAAGAACAAGATCCATCCCGGCAAGGCCATGGACAAGGACCTCTACGACCTGCCGCCGAAGGAACTGAAGAAGATCCCGACGGTCTGCGGCTCGCTGCGCGAAGCTCTGGAAAGCCTCGACAAGGACCGCAAGTTCCTCACGGCCGGCGGCGTCTTCGACGACGACCAGATCGATGCCTATATCGAACTGAAGATGGCCGAAGTCATGCGCTTCGAAATGACGCCGCACCCGGTCGAGTTCGACATGTACTACTCCGCCTGATCGGCGCTTTTCCTCCCGCCTTCGGGCGGGAGGCCTCCCGAGACAAAAAACCCGGCCATTGGCCGGGTTTTTTGTTGGTCTGCGATCCGGTCAGGGCTTCAGCCGCTGCTTGAGGAGGTTGAGATACTCCTCGTTCGAATCGTCCGTGGCGCCGGTTGCCGCGCCTGCTTGCGGCTTGCAGGCCGGCTTGTAGTCCAGCGCCATGCCGGCCTTGACGCAGACACCCACCTGCCAGCCCGGCGGTAGCGCCGTCAGGTCGACGGTCTTCCATTTGGGATGCCCCGTCGCCTTCAGCTTGTCGAGACCACCGACGATCAGGCTCGAGAAGTCGGCGACGGTCTTGCAGCTGTCGCGGTGATAGGCATTGCGCTTGACGTCGTAGTCATAGGTCATCATCACGGCCTTCACCGCGACGAGATCAACAGGCTGATCCTGAAACGAATAGGTTCCGGCCTCTATGCGCGAGGGCATATAGGTCGCAAGCAGCGGCGCCTCGGTGATCGGCAGAAGGTGGAATTTCGCCTTGTCGATCGTGTTGCCGGAAAACAGTGCCGCTGGCGCGCCGGCGACATAGAAGAACGCGTCGATCTCGCCGGAAAGCAGCTTCGGCAGCGCGTCGTCCGGGTTGATATCGACCCGCTCGCCCGCCTTCACCTGAAGGATATCCATCACCAGCGTCGCGGTCAGGAAGGTTCCCGAATCCTTTTTGCCGACGGCGACCTTCTTGCCGGCGAGGTCCTTCACGCCGGCAATGTCCTTGCGCGCCAGCACGTGGATTTCCTCATTGTAGAGCGGGAACATGATGCGCACGCCCTTCACCGCCTTCTGCACCTCGGGATCGTTCGCCTCGAAGGTCTTCAGATATTCGAGCACGTCGCTCTGGACGATGCCGAACTGCGTGTTGCGGCGGTTGCGCACACCGACGAAATTCTCAAGCGACCCGGCGCTCTCCACGACGTTCAGCTTCAGTCCGCACTCGGCGCCGAGTGCGGCAATGTCGCGGCCGATCTTGATATAGGTGCCCTGCGGCCCCCCGGTCATGATGTTACGCTCGAACTCCTGGGCAGATGCCGTTCCCATCGATAGGGCAAGGCCGAGCGCGGCCGCCAGAACTGATCGCTTCATGCAAATCTCCTTCCGTGAGCGGGCATTTCCCCCGCAGGTCAGGCTTTTCCTGAGGACGAAAAACGCCTCATCGAGGTTTCTTCACGACCTGCGAAAGCGAAACCATATCCACCTTCGCCGGAAAGGCCTAGCAATCGCTGTCGAGGTCGCGCATCAGGCCGCGAAGCGCCAGAATGGGCACACGGTTCAGCACGCTGCCCAGCGCATTGGTCACGCATTCTCCGGAAACGAGTGTCTGTTCCAGTTGCGTGCGTTGCGCACCCGTCAGCCGGTCTAGCCCCGGCGTTCTCTCGATGACCTGTGCCACCAGTGCGGCGTTGCGGGGGCTGCGGCCGTCGGCAGGCTTGGCGTTATCACGCGCGCCGTTGTCATCCGCCTGTTGCGGGATCTGCTGTTGGGTGGCCGTTTCTAGTGCGGCAATCCTCTCCGCAAGGGCGGCGTTGTTGGCCGTCAGCGTCGCGATCTCCTGGTTCTTGCGGGCGATTTCGGCCACTAGGTCGGGCAGTTCGCGGGTGCGGAGCCTTTTGGCGGCCTGCTCGGCCTCAGCAAGTTCTCCGCGCAGCGTTTCTGCCTCAGCTTCCAGGCGTTCGACCTCGTCATTCTGGCTTGTCGTTTGTGCGCTACGTGCCTCGGCAAGCACCTTTTCAAGCTGTGAGATTTGACCGGCCCGCGCTTCAAGCTGCCGGGCTCGGTCTGCTGCAGCCGCTTCGGCCTCTCGCTGCAGTCGTTCGGCTTCGGCGAGTTTCTGTTCCGTGTGCTGCAGTTCGCGTCTCAGACGGGGAACCACCTCTTGCGACAGTCGTGCGTTTTCCGCGACCGCCGCGGCGTCGGATTGGCCGGAATTGGCGCGCACGGCGTCAAGCTGGCGCTGGAGGGCATCGTTCTCGTCGGCCAAGGCTTTTGCCTTGCGGCTGTCTTCCTCGATCTGCGCCACACGCGCATCGAGTTCACCGGCCAGATCGGCGATGCGACGGTCACGTTCTTCCAGGGTTTTGTCGGAGGTTGAACCGGACATGGCACGGAACGCGCCGTAACCAGCAGCGCCGCCGAGCGCCAGGCAGATGACCGATGCGAACAGAATGCCGCCAATGCCGCTACCGCCACCGGTCGCTCCGCCGCTGCTTCTGCCCCATTGATTGTTCATGCATTACGATCCGCTTGACGCTGTCTTTTGGAGGTACGCCGAAACCGGAGCAGGCGCAAGCAGCACTGCCTTGTTCCGAACGTGCATCGCATTCGACTGGAACTATTGATGTTTTAGCACAATTACCCAAATATAAGGAGAAAGGTAGGTACGCCATGAAGATGCGTCATGCAAAATTTGCCATCGGCGACGTTGTCCGCCACCGGGTTTTCCCGTTCCGTGGCGTGGTCTTCGACGTTGACCCCGAATTCGCCAATACGGACGAGTGGTGGAACGCGATTCCCGCAGAAATCCGCCCGTCCAAGGATCAGCCCTTCTATCATCTCTTCGCGGAAAACGACGAGTCGGAATATGTCGCCTATGTCTCCGAACAGAATCTGGTCGCGGACGACAGCGGCAAGCCGGTGCGCCATCCGCAGGTCCGCGCGCTGATGGACGTCGATGAAGGCCACTACAGGTGGAAGGAACAGAGTGGTATCTTCCACTAGCTGTTCCGGCAGGCTGCGAGGCCGAACGTGACGTTCGGAAAAGTATGTCACGGTAGCTTCAGACGAAAAAAGGCGCTCCACCGGAGCGCCTTTCTGTTTTTGAGGTGATCGATACGATCACTTCGGCAGCTGGTCGTCCACGCCGGCGATGTAGAAGTTCATGCCGAGAAGCGTGCCGTCGTCCGAAACAGCACCATCAGCCAGCCAGTCCGAGCCGTCCTGCTTCTTGATCGGGCCGGTGAAGGGGTGCAGTTCGCCGGAGCGGATTTTCGCTTCGGTCTCTTCCGCCAGCTTCTTCACGTCGTCAGGCATGTTCGTGTAGGGCGCCATGGTGAGGATACCGTCCTTCAGGCCGTCCCACATCTGTTCGGACTTCCACGTGCCGTCGAGAACGGCCTGGGTGCGCTTGATGTAGTAGGCGCCCCAGGTGTCGACGATGGCGGTCAGCTGCGTTTCCGGGCCGGCCTTGATCATGTCGGAAGCCTGGCCGAAGGCCTTGATGCCACGCTCGGAGGCAACCTGCATCGGCGCGGTCGTGTCGGTATGCTGCGTCAGGATATCGACGCCCTGGTCGACGAGCGCCTTGGCGGCATCTGCTTCTTTGCCCGGGTCGAACCAGGTGTTGGCCCAGATGACCTTGACCTTGAACTCCGGGTTCACGGACTGGGCGCCGTGGACGAACGAGTTGATGCCCATCACGACTTCCGGGATCGGGAAGGACGCGATGTAGCCGGCGAGGCCCTTCTGCGACAGCTTGGCGGCAATCACGCCCTGGATGTAGCGGCCTTCATAGAAACGCGCATTGTAGGTCGCGACATTGGCGGCCGACTTGAAGCCGGTTGCATGCTCGAACTTCACGTCCGGGAATTTTTCTGCAACCTTGATGGTCGCGTCCATGAAGCCGAACGACGTGGTGAAGACGAGAGCGCAGCCAGAGCGGGCCATGCGCTCGATCGCGCGCTCGGCATCCGGGCCTTCCGGCACGTTTTCGAGGAAAGGCGTCTCGATCTTGTCGCCGAAGTGATCCTGCAGCGCCTGGCGGCCGATGTCGTGCGCCTGTGTCCAGCCGCCGTCGGTCTTGGAGCCGACATAGATGAAGCAGATCTTCGTCTTGTCCTGGGCGCTGGCGGCAGCGGCGAAGCCGAGAACGGCGGCCGATGTTGTGAGAGCGAGAATGATTTTCTTCATTTTATCCTCTGTAGGTGGGTTGGATTGGTTGTGTCCCGTCTTCTTGTTCTTCGTCACCGATCGGGCACGAATGGCTTGCCGAGGCAGGCGGGCGTGTTGATCAGCGTCATGCGCCGGTTATGCGATATCAGGATTAGTACGATAACAGTGGCGGCATAGGGAAGAGCCGACAGGAATTGCGAGGGAATGCCGAGGCCGAGCGCCTGGGCGTGCAGCTGGCTGATGGAGACGGCGCCGAACAGATAGCCGCCCGCAAGCAGCCGCCATGGCCGCCAGGAGGCGAAGACGACGAGCGCCAGCGCGATCCAGCCGCGTCCGGCCGACATGTTCTCTACCCATTGCGGCGTGTAGACGAGCGACAGCTGCGCGCCGGCGAGACCCGCGCATGCGCCGCCGAACATGACCGCCAGATAGCGCGTGCGGATGACGTGGATGCCAAGCGCATGCGCCGAGGCATGGTTGTCGCCGATCGCCCGGATCTTGAGCCCTGCCCGGCTGCGGAAAAGGAACCAGTTCACGCCGAAGACCAGCGCAATGGACAGGTAGAAGATCAGGTCCTGCTTGAAAAGCACCGCTCCGATGAACGGGATATCGGACAGGAGCGGAATGGCGATAGGCTGGAGCTTGATGCCGGACATGCCGACATAAGGCTCACCGATCTGTCCGGATATACCAAGGCCGAGAATGGTCAGCGCAAGGCCGGTCGCCACCTGATTGGCAACGAGCGTCAGTGTCAGAAAGCCGAAAAGCAGCGAAAACAGCGCGCCGCAGGCGATGCCCGCGAGAATGCCGACATAGGGCGAACCGGTGGCCTGCGTAGCAGCAAAGGCGAGCACCGCCCCCATCACCATCATGCCCTCCACGCCGAGATTGAGCACGCCCGCCCGCTCCGACACGAGCTCGCCGAGCGAGGCGAGCACCAGCGGCGTGGCGGCGGTGACGACCGTCAGGAGGATGGCTTCGACGATACCCATCAGTGCGCTCCCCCTTCGGTGGTCTGGCGGAACCGGGAGAACACCAGCCGGATCTTGTACTGGATCAGCGTATCGCAGGAGAGCACGAAGAACAGGAGCAGGCCCTGGAAAACACGCGTGACCTTGTCGGAGACACCGAGCGTCAGCTGCACGGCCTCGCCGCCGACATAGGTTAATGCCAGGAACAGGCCGGCGGCGATGATGCCGAGCGGATTGAGGCGACCAAGGAAGGCAACGATAATGGCGGTGAAGCCGTAGCCGGGCGAGATGACGGGTTGGAGCTTGCCGATGACGCCGCTGACTTCGAAGATCCCGGCAAGTCCGGCAAACGCGCCGGAAAGCAGCATGGAGAACCAGATCATGCGCCTGGAGGAAAAGCCGGCGAAGCGGCCTGCCCGTTCGGATTGGCCAAGCACGGTAATCTCGAAGCCCTTCAGCGTATAGCGCATCATGATCCACAGGCCGACGGCAGCGACGACGGCGAAGACGAAACCGAGATTGGCGCGCCCGGAGGACACGAGTTCAGGCAGGATTGCCTCCGGCGCAAAATCGCGGCTAACCGGGAAATTGTAGGCATCCGGGCTGCGCCAGGGACCGCGCACCAGCCAGTCGAGGAAGAGCTGGGCGATATAGACCAGCATCAGGCTCGTCAGGATTTCGTTGGTGTTCATATGCGCCTTGAGGAAGGCGGGTATGGCCGCATAGAGCGCACCACCGATCATGCCGAAAATCAGCATTAGCGGCAGAACCAGCGACGAATGCCAGTCGTGGAAGACGACCGGCACGATGGCGCCCGCAATCGCGCCGGCAATGAACTGCCCCTCGGCGCCGATGTTCCAGTTGTTGGAGCGATAGCACACCGAAAGACCCGCGCCGATCAGGATGAGGGGCGCAGCCTTGATGGCGATTTCGTGCAGCGACCAGATGTCGAGTAGTGGCTCGATGAAGAAGCTGTAGAGTGCAGAAACCGGGTCCTTGCCAAGCAGCGCGAACATGATGCCGCCCGCAAACACCGTCAGCGCCAACGCCAGAAACGGGGAAATCACGGAAAACAGCAGGGACGGGTTGGCGCGTCGTTCGAGTTCAATGCGCATGGGCAACCTCTTCGCCTTCCGTCTTGCCGTACATTCCACCCATCAGAAGGCCGATCGTTTCGCGCGTCAGCGCGTGCGCCGGATAGACATCCGACAGGCGTCCCTCGCTGATCACGGCGATCTCGGTCGCAACCTCGAAAATCTCGTCCAGATCCTGGCTGATGACGAGCACGGCCGAGCCGGATTTTGCGAGATCGACGAGCGCCTGGCGGATGCGGCTTGCCGCTCCCGCATCGACGCCCCAAGTCGGCTGATTGACGATCAGAACGGCGGGCTGGCGGTCGAGTTCGCGGCCGACAATGTACTTCTGGAGATTGCCCCCCGACAGCGAGCCGGCCGCCGGATCGTCACCGCTCTTGCGCACGTCCATCGTCTCGGAAATGCGCCGCGATGCGAGGCGCACGACCGCGTGCTTGATGATACCGAGCACGCCACCGCCGAGGAAGGTCCGCCGGTCGGACTGGCTGCGCGCCAAAACAAGGTTGTCCGATAGCGGCAGCGACGGCACGGCCGCATGGCCGTGGCGTTCCTCCGGCACGAAGCCCGCCCCCATCAGGCGGCGCGCCGTAATGCCGAGATTGCCGGCCGGCTTGTTGCGGATGAAAACGGCGGAGGCGTCCGCCGCGGGATATTCACCGGAAAGCGCGTCGAAAAGCTCGCCCTGCCCGTTACCGGCAACACCGGCGATAGCCAGCACTTCGCCACCGCGGACCTTGAGACAGACATTCTTGAGCGCGACTGCAAAGGGGGTGCGCGCGGGTACGCTCAGATGGCGCGCCTCCAGCAGCACGTCACCCTTGGTGTTCGTGCCGGCGGTGCTCACCGAGGCGACATCGCTGCCAACCATCATGCGCGCGAGCGAAGCCGGCGTTTCCTTGCGGGGGTCGCAGGCGCCCGTCACTTTGCCATGGCGCAGCACGGTCGCACGGTCGCAGATACGCTGCACCTCTTCCAGCCGGTGGCTGATATAGAGAACGGAACGCCCTTCAGCTTTCAGCTTGTCGAGTGTCTCAAACAGCCTGTCAGCCTCCTGCGGCGTTAGGACGGACGTGGGCTCGTCGAGAATGATCAGTTCGGGGTTTTGCAGCAGGGCGCGCACGATTTCGATGCGCTGGCGCTCCCCAACCGAGAGATCCGCAACATGCGCCTTTGGATCGAGCGGCAGGCCGTAAAGATGCGAAAGGCGCGATGCTTCCTCGGCGACCTTCGACAGCGATATGCCGGGGCTCAGCGATAGCGCGATGTTTTCGGCGACCGTCAGCGCCTCGAACAGGGAAAAGTGCTGGAACACCATGCCGATGCCAAGACGGCGGGCGGCGCCGGGGCTTGGAATCCGCACGGCATCACTCTTCCAGACGATCTCGCCGCTCGTCGGCGCCAGAACGCCGAAAAGCATCTTCACGAGCGTCGATTTTCCCGCACCGTTCTCGCCAAGCAGGGCATGGATCTCACCGGGCTGGATTTCGAGGTCGATGCCGTTGCAGGCGGCAAACGAACCGAACAATTTTGTCAGGCTGCGAACGGCCAATAAAGGTCCGCCCGCGGATGATCCAACGGCTGGCACTTTGCCCCTCTTTCCTGCGATCCCGGCCCTTTTTTTGCCCCGTCGGGGCGGTCAGGGAATGAGCAGTGTCGTTCCACTCGTTTTTCTTGTTTCCAGATCCGTGTGCGCGCGCCCCGCGTCCGCCAACGGATAAGTCTGATTAATATTGATACGCACTTTGTTGCTTTGCACAATATCAAACAGCGAGTTTGCACATGCATCGAGTGCGTCGCGCGTGGCAATATAGGCAAACAATGTCGGGCGCGTCGCGAAGAGCGAGCCCTTCTGGGCGAGCAACCCCATGTTGAAGGCTTCGACCGGGCCGGAGGAATTGCCGAAGCTCACGAACATGCCGCGCGGTTTGAGGCAATCCAGCGATTTCGGAAAGGTGTCCTTGCCGACGGAATCGTAGACCACGTCGACACCCTTGCCGTCCGTCAACTCCCGCACGCGCTCGGCAAAATCTTCCTTGCCGTAATCGATGACATGGTCGTAGCCATGAGCGAGTGCGAGATCGATCTTGGCCTGCGAACCTGCCGTGCCGATCACGGTCGCGCCCAGTGCCTTTGCCCATTGCCCCGCGATCAGGCCGACGCCGCCTGCCGCAGCATGGAAGAGGATCACGGTGCCAGGCTTCACCTGATACGTCTGGAGAAGCAGATATTGCGCGGTCATGCCCTTCAGCATCATGGCTGCCGCCGTTTCCAGCGAAATGCCGTCCGGCACCCGCACGAGATGTCGCGTCGCGACATTACGTTCTGCGGCATAGGCACCGTCGGACGATCCGTAGGCTACGCGGTCACCAACGGCGAACTCCGTCACGCCCTCGCCCAGCGCCGTGACGATGCCCGCTCCCTCCTTGCCGGGAGTGAATGGCAGGTCCGTCTTGTAGAGGCCTGTGCGGAAATAGACGTCGATGAAGTTGAGGCCCACGGCCGCCTGCCGGATCTGCACTTCGCCCGGACCGGGTGCCTCAAGCGCGACATCCTCTAGCTTCAGCACCTCCGGTCCACCCAGGCTGCGTATGACGATCGCCTTGGTCATGGCATGCTTCCTTGCTTTCTAGCGACGGCCGAGACGGGGGAATACCTGCATCACGGCGCCGATGACATAGAGATAGAGTCCCGTCGCGACCACGCCCCACACTACCCACGTGGGCGATGCGAAATGCAGGAGCAGCGCATAGCCGCTCAGCAGCGCCCAGAGGAAGAAAACGGCGAGATTGACGTTGCGCAGCCGCTCCACCCGCACCGGGTGCAGGAAGTTGATCGGCATGAAAGTCAGGAAGACTGAAACGAAGACGATAATCGACGCGGTCAGTTCGCTCGCCTGTATGACGAACAGCGTGAAAACCACCATGTTCCAGACCACAGGGAAGCCGGAGAAAAAGTATTCGTCGGTCTTCATGCCCATGTCGGCATAATAGATGGCGCTGGACACCACGATGGCGCCAGCCGCCACAAAGGACCACGGCTCGCCGATCATGCCGCTCTGGTAGAGCGCGAAGGCCGGCAGCAGCACATAGGTCACGTAATCGATGACATTGTCCAGCGTATCGCCGGACCAGTTCGGCAGCACTTCCTTGACGCGCACCTTGCGGGCGATCGGGCCGTCGATGCCATCGACAAGGAGTGCGAGGCCCAGCCACCAGAACATGTCGACGAAGCGGTGCTCCGCTGCGGCGACAACGCCGAGAAAGGCCAGGAAAGAACCGGATGCCGTCAGGATGTGAACGGAAAAGGCGCGGATTTCCGCGTAGGGCACGCGCTTGTAGTTGAAAAACTTCATTGCCGGTCGCAGTCCATCCTGGGGCTTTGTCACGCGTTCGTCTTGTGCCGAACGCGCCCTCCTGTGCGGTCACGTCAGGTAATATGCACTGATTGCCCGCCATCGCCAGTGAAAATCCCGGCCTTTGCGCGCCGTTTGCGGCCTGCGCGGATTCATCCCATGGAAATTGCCTCTTTGCCGGCCTAGTCTTGCGGGATAGAAGCCCAGCAAAATCTGTGGGTAATCGCGTCGCGCTGCGGAGGCCGGTCATGAGACAATTCGATATCGCCATCGTCGGGGCCGGTCTTGCCGGTAATCTCGCCGCTTTGGCGCTCGCCGACTCGGGCCGCAGTGTTGCGCTGGTGGCACCGCCCGCCCGCAAGCCGGATGGGCGCACGACCGCACTTATGGACCAGTCCATCGCTTTCCTGAAGACGCTCGGCCTGTGGGAGGATATCGCCCCACACGCAGCGGCGCTGGAAACCATGCAGATCCTTGACGGGACCACACGTCTGTTGCGCGCCCCGCCCGTTGCATTCCGCGCCGGCGAAGTCGGCCTTCCCGCCTTCGGCTACAACATCCCGAACGCCCCGTTCCTTGCGGTGCTGGATCGCAAGATTTCCGAGAGCGCCGGCATCGCCCGCATAGAGAATGGCGTGACGGCGGCCAACAGATTCGAAACCGGGATCGAATTCGTGCTGGATGACGGTGAGCGTGTCATGGCCTTGCTGGTCGTCGGCGCCGACGGTCGGCAATCGCTTGTCCGACAGAGCGCCGGTATCGGCGTGCGCGCCTGGTCCTATCCGCAATCCGCACTCGTGCTCAATTTTGCCCATGACCGCCCGCACGGCAACATCTCCACGGAGTTCCACACGGAAAGCGGTCCCTTCACGCAGGTTCCACTGCCCGGCCATCGCTCCAGCCTCGTCTGGGTGCTGCCGCCGAAGGAGGCTGCAAGGCTCGCCGCCCTCCCCGTCGCAGACCTGAGCGTCGCCGTCGAGCAGCGCATGCAGTCCATGCTGGGCAAGGTTTCGGTGGAGGCAGGCGCCCAGAGTTTCCCGCTGTCCGGCATGACCGCCGACCATTTCGGCAAGGATCGTATCGTGCTGATCGGCGAAGCCGCCCATGCCTTCCCGCCGATCGGCGCGCAGGGCCTCAATCTCAGCCTGCGCGATATCATGGCCCTCAAGGACCTGCTGAAGACATCAGAGACGGCGAACGACGCCGCGATGGGTATGCGTTTCGACCGCAAGCGCCAGGCGGATGTGCGTTCGCGTACGCTCAGCGTCGATCTCCTCAACCGTTCGCTGCTGTCCGATTTCCTGCCCGTGCAGTTTCTCCGCTCTGCCGGCCTTCACCTGCTCTCGACCATCGGCCCGCTCCGCAGCGTGGTCATGCGAGAAGGCATCGAGCCACTCGGTTCGCTCAAGGCGTTTCGCGACGGCTTACGGGAACGGGTCGGGCGGAAGCAGGCCTGATTTGATGCGGTAGAGAAGCGCCGTGACCGTCGCGACGGACAGCACCGTCGTCACGAGAATGGTCGCGGATGCCCGCTCCTGCCACACGCCGTATTGCTGGCCGATGACGAAGACGTTGGTCGCGGTCGGAAGGGCGGCAAGCAGCACCGCCGTATAGACCCAGACCGGATCGAAACTGCCGGCAAGCCCGAGCATGAGATACATCGTCACCGGCAGCAGGATGAGCTTCGCCGGCACGATGTAGCCGATCTCGACCGGCACCCGCTTCAAGGGCCGCAGCGCCAAGGTGACGCCCATGGCAAAAAGCGCGCAGGGCGCGGCGGCCTGCGCCAGATAGTCGATCAGGCGCTGCAGCGGTGCCGGCGCTTCGAAACCGGTGAAGGCGGCAAGAAAGCCGGCCGCCGTTGCGATGATGAAGGGATGGGTGACGATCCGGCGCGCAACGCCCGCCGCGAGCCTGTGCGCCGGCTGCTTTTCCCCGCCACCGAGCGCCATCAGGGCCGGCGCGATCGAGAAATGCAGCATGTTTTCAAAGCAGAAGACGAGTGCCACTGGAACGGCCGCCGGTTCCCCGAAGGCCAGCAGCGCCAGTCCCGGCCCCATATAGCCGATATTGCCATAGGCGGCGGCAAGGCCTTGGATCGTCGCCTCACCCGTCGTTGCGCGACGCAACAGCAGGCCGGCGGCGAAGATGAGCGCGAAAACCAGATAGGTGGCGCTGACATTGGCGAGAATGAAATCGATCCGCGTCAGCTGCTCGATAGGCGTCTTCGCCACGAGCTTGAAGAACAGCGCTGGTAGCGCGATGTAGATGATGAAGGTGTTGAGCCAGCCCAACGCCTCGATCGGCTGGCGCGTGATCCTTGCGACGACATAGCCCAGGAAAATCATGCCGAAGAACGGCAAAACCAGTCCGATGATGTCCGCCATGGCTGTCGCCCAATCCCGCGTGCTGAGGCTGATGCCCCGAACTAGCCGATTTGCGAGAGAATGGGAAACGTTTGCTGGAACCAGATGGCAACGGCACTGATATAGCCGAAGATGAAGGCCAGTCCGGTGAGGATGAGCAGGATACCCATGACCTTCTCCACCGTGCCGAGGTGACGGCGGAACCGCACGAGAAAGCGCATGAAGGCGCCGGAGAAGCTGGCCGCGATCCAGAACGGAATTGCGAGCCCCAGCGAGTAGACGGCAAGCAGCGCCGCACCGTCCCCGACCGTTTCGCGTGCGGCCGCCACGCCGAGAATGGCGCCCAGCACCGGCCCGATGCAGGGTGTCCAGCCGAAGGCGAAGGCAAGGCCCATCAGATACGCGCCCGATGCCGTCGCCGGCTTGCCGCTGCCCTGGAAGCGCGCCTCACGGGCAAAGAGCCCGATGCGCAGCACGCCGAGGAAATGAAGGCCCATCAGGATGATGATCACGCCGCCGACCTGGG
>Ga0160495_100578_pt1 | contig 15872 bp, 9 predicted proteins | sample DID4MG_4_FD_108251 | JGI IMG/M metagenome (GOLD analysis project Ga0160495, IMG submission 108251) | Enriched soil microbial communities from UW Madison campus, WI, USA - DID2933_E24_FP4 MG | ecosystem: Environmental > Terrestrial > Soil > Unclassified | place: USA: Madison, Wisconsin | collected... | reverse complement strand
TTGAGGGTCTGGCGGCGACGGTAGTCTTCCGGCACCTTGTCGGTCTGGCCGTGCGTGACCTCGATGTAGAAGCCATGCACCTTGTTGTATTCCACCCGCAGGTTGGCGATGCCGGTGCGTTCGCGCTCGCGGGCTTCCAGGTCGAGCAGGTACTGGCCGGCGTTTTCCGACAGGCCGCGCAGCTCATCCAGCTCTGCGTCAAAGCCGCGCGCGATCACGCCGCCGTCACGCACCATGGCCGCCGGTTCCAGCATGATGGCGCGTTCCAGCAGGTCCAGGCATTCCACCGGCGTGGCCAGGTCATCGTGCAGTTGCGCCAGCAGCGGCGCATCGGCGTCGCGTCCGCACATCTCCACGTAGGCGCGCAGCGAGCCCAGTTGCTGCAGGCCGGCGCGCAGCCCGGCCAGGTCACGCGGGCGCGCCGACAGCAGGGCGATGCGGGTGGTGATGCGTTCGATATCGGGCACCGCCGCCAGCGTGGCCGACAGGCCCGAGCAGGCATCGGTGCGCATCAGGGCGTTGATGGCGGCATGGCGTGCGCGCGCCACCTGTTGGTCGCGCAGCGCGTGGTGCAGCCAGTGGCGCAGCAGGCGCGAACCCATGGCAGTGCGGCAATGGTCCAGCGTGGAGAACAGCGTGGGCGCCAGCGCATTGGCGTCTTGCGAACGGATGGTTTCGGTCAGTTCCAGGTTGCGGCGGGTAGCGCCGTCCAGGCCGATGAATTCATTTTCGGACTCGACGGTGAGCGTGCGCACGTGCTGCAGGCCGCGTCCCTGGGTCGATTGGGCATAGCGCAGCAGGGCACCGGCAGCGCAGATGGCCGGCCCCAGCCCGTCAGCGCCGAAGCCGTGCAAGCTCGCCACGCCCAGTTGGTCGAGCAGGGCTTTTTCGCTGCTGGGCTGGTCGAAATGCCAGTCCGGCACCGTCACGGCGCGGTTGGGCAAGAGCGGTTCGCACAGTTCCAGCTGGCCGTCGGCCACCAGCACTTCGGCCGCCGAGATGCGTTCCAGTTCCTGCTTCACGCGGCCGTCCAGCAGCGCGGCCTCGACCGTGAACTCCATCATCTTCAGCACGCCACTGGCCATGGACAGCCAGGACAGCCCCACCTGCATCTGCTTGCGCGATTTCGACGGCAGCAGTTGCATGGCCAGCAGGCAGCGCTCGGCCTTCTCGGGCAGCAGATCGGAATCGGTCAGCGTACCTGGCGTGACCACCCGCACCACCTTGCGCTCCACCGGTCCCTTGCTGGTGGCCGGGTCGCCGATCTGTTCGCAGATGGCGACCGACTCGCCCAGCTTGATCAGGCGCGCCAGGTATTGCTCCAGCGAGTGGAAAGGCACGCCGGCCATCTTGATCGGATTGCCATTGGACGAGCCGCGCTGGGTCAGCGTGACGCCCATCAGGCGCGAGGCCTTCTCGGCATCTTCGAAGAACAGTTCATAGAAATCGCCCATGCGGTAGAACACCAGCGTGTTGGGGTGGTCCGCTTTGATGCGCAAATATTGCTGCATCATCGGCGTATGTGCGGCGAGGTCTTTGGTCATTGGTCACTCATGGCGATGCGTGGATCGCGTCTTGCAAGTTCGGGGATGCGATGCCGCGCGTGCTGGTCCGGAGGGCGGATCGGCGATCCGCGTTCCGGCCCTGGCTGGCGGCGGGAAGTCTGCCTGGCGTCCCGGCAGGCGGGTCGCCATAAATCAAAAATGCGGACCTGGGTCCGCATGCTTGAGCGAGGATTGTACGCGCATTGGGCCGGTGCAGCCAAGCGCAGCCCCTGGCCCCGGCCCGAATTCGGTCGAAGCAAAGGTCGATCTTGCCTGCCCGGCCAGCGCCCAGCGTCGGCGCAACAGGCAGCGCCGCTTGGCGCAGGCAAAAAAAAACAGGCAACCACGGGAGTGGTCGCCTGCCCAGTCCGCAGGGGAGGACGGACTGTAGGGGAGCGGTAAGGGCCAGCCTGATTCAGTGCGCCGCCGAGGTGTCGGCCACCCGCTTTGGCTTGGGGGCCAGCCATACGGCCAGGGCCGCCAGCGAGAAGGACACCGCCGCCATCATGAAGATGTGGTTGGTGGACAGCATCACTGCCTGGTTCTGGACCGTTTGTGCCAGCGAGGCGGTGGCCTGTTCGGCGCTCATGCCGGAGGCCATCATGGTATTGACCGCATCGCCGCCGCGATCGACCAGGCCGGACAGCTCGGCGTGGAAGTAGGTGGCGTCGTTTTCCCAGCTGGTGTTGACGATGGAGGTGGCAATGGCCCCGGCCATGGTGCGGCAGAAACTCATCAGGCCGGCCGCCGAGGCGGTTTCTTCCTCGTTCACGCTGGACAAGGCCAGACCGGTCAGCGGCACGAAGAACAGCGGCAGCCCGATGCCCTGCAGGAACAACGGCCAGCCAATCTGGAAGAACGACATGTCGGTGTTGTTGAAGGCCCGCAGGAAGGTGATGAAGCCCAGCCACGTCACGCCGATGCAGACCAGCTTGCGCGCATCCACGGTGGTGGACATCTTGGCCACCATGGGCGCGGTCAGCACCGCGAGGATACCGGTCAGCGCCGAGATGCAGCCCGACCAGGTGGCGGTATAGCCCATGTAGCCTTGCAGCCAGAGGGGCGTGAGTACCACCGAGCCGAAGAAGGCCCCGAAAGCCAGGCAGATCGTGGTCACGCTGGCGGTGAAGCCGCGATGGCGGAACACCCGCAGATCGACGATGGGATTGCGTTCGGTCAGCTCCCAGATCAGGAAGGCGATGAAGAACACCACCGCCGTCACGGCCAGCAGCACGATCTCGGTGGAGGCGAACCAGTCCTTTTCCTTGCCTTCATCGAGCATCAACTGCAAGGCGGCCACCCAGACCACCATCAGGATCAGGCCGACGCGGTCGATGGGCAGCTTGCTGGTCTTGCTTTCGAAACGCTTGAGCATGCGCCAGCCGAGATAGCCGCAGATCAGCGCCACTGGGACGTTGATCCAGAAGATGTAGGGCCAGCTGTACTGGTCGCACAAGACGCCACCCAGAATCGGGCCGGCGATCGGCGCCACCAGCGTGGTCATGGCCCACAGCCCCACGGCAGCCGGCGCTTTTTCCTTGGGGAAGATGCGCAGCAGCAGGGTCTGCGAGAGCGGCATCAGCGGGCCGCCGGCCAGGCCTTGCATGATCCGGAAGGCGATCAGCATGCTCAGCGAATTGGCCAGGCCGCACAGCGCCGAGAACAGCCCGAACATGATCATCGAGAGGATGAACACGCGCACCGTGCCGAAGCGGTTGGCCAGCCAGCCGGTCAGCGGCACCGTGATGGCTTCGGCCACCGCATAGGAGGTGATGACGTAGGTGCCCTGGCTGGTGGACGCGCCCAGCGCGCCGGCGATGGTGGAGACCGAGACGTTGGCGATGGTGGTGTCGAGCACCGCGATGAAATTGGCAGCGGCCAGCAGGATGCCGGCACCCACCAGTTGGCCGCCGGTCAGCGGTGCGTCGGCGGGCGCGCTCCCGGGGGCGGGCAATGCCCCCGCGTCTGCGCTCAGTGTGGATGACATGGAAAACCTCTTCTGATGGGAGCGTGCGCCTTACAGCGCGGCGGCCTTGGCGCTATCGTTCCGGGCGCTCTTGGGCTGGGCGTCGCCGGCCTGGATCGGGCCGCGCGTATCGATCTCCACCATCATCGACAGACCCACCGACAGCGGGCGCTGTGCCAGTTCCGTCGGGTCCAGCGAGATGCGCACCGGCAGTCGCTGCACCACCTTGATCCAGTTGCCGGTGGCGTTCTGCGCCGGGATCACGGCGAAGGCCGAACCGGTGCCACCGGACAGGCCCGTGACCACACCGTGGTATTGCACCGAGCTGCCATAGAGATCAGCGGTCATCGTCACCGGCTGGCCGATGCGCACCTTGGTGAGCTGGCCTTCCTTGAAATTGGCGTCCACGTGCATCTGCTGCAGCGGCACCACTGAGACCAGGCTGGCGCCACTCTGCACGCGCTGGCCGACCTGCACCTGGCGGCGGGCGATGACGCCATCGACCGGCGCGCGCAGCACGGTGCGCTCCAGGTCCAGCTTGGCCTGATCCAGCTTGGCGCGGGCCAGCACCACTTCCGGGTTGTTGGCCACGGTGGTGTTGGCGGTCAGCACGGTGCTGGCTTTTTCTGCGCCCTGGGTGGCCTTGATGTTGGCGCGGGACTGTACTTCGGCCGCTTCGGCTGCCTTCAGGTTGGCCTGCGCGGTCAGCAGGGCGGTACGGGCATTGCTCAGTTCTTCACCAGAGACCGAACCCGACTTGGCCAGCGCTTCGCGACGCTGCAGGTCGATCTGGGCACGCTGCAGATCGGCCTGGGCCGACAGCAACTGGGCGCTGGCGCGCTTCTGGTCCGCTTCGCGGGCCAGGACCTGGGCGGCCAGGCCGGCATCGTTGGCGAAGTAGCCCTTGACCTTGCGTTCGGTGCGGTCCAGGTCGGCGGCGGCTTGATCCACGGCCAGGCGGGCATCGGCGTCATCAATGCGCACCAGCACATCGCCCTTCTTGACAGCTTGGGTATCGACCACATCGACGGCGGCCACGATGCCATTGATGGCTGGGGTGACCGTGGCGATCTCGGTGGCAGTGTAGGCGTTGTCGGTCTCGACGTAGCGCGAGCCGATCAGGTACCAGTAGGCGCCATAGCCGACGGCGGCGATCGCGACCACGCCGCCGAAGATGGAAAACAGTTTCTTGCGCTTTTGCGCAGCCGCAGCCGCGCTGGCGGCTTCATTGCGTTGCTTGGCCTCTTCGGCCAGGGTGTGGGCGGCTTGGGAATCGCTGTGGGACATGATGATCAACCTTTTTCTTGCGTATCGTGGAGGGGCGCGTGGGCGCTGTTCTGGCTGCTGCCGTCGCTGGCGGTGCGGTAGCCGCCGCCCAGGGCGCGCACCAGCGCGACATCCAGGGTGAACATGCGCGAGCGCAGATCGGAAAGCTGGCGCAGGTTGCTGATGAGCGTGTCCTGCGCATTGAGTACGTCAAGGTAGTTGGCCAGACCGCCGTTGTAGCGGTTGCTGACGATCCGATAGGCTTCCTCGGCGGCGTCGGCGGCGGCCTGCACGTCGGTGAGGCGGCCGGCCAGCGCCTTTTCGCTCACGCCGACGTCGGCCACGTCCTGCAGCGCCTGGGTAACGGCCTGATCATAGTTGGCCACGGCTTCGTCATAGCTGGCGCTGGCCGAACGGAACTGTCCGCGCAGACGGCCGCCATTGAAGATGGGCAGCGAGATCGCCGGGCCGAAGCTGCCGATGTCCGAACCGCTGCGGGTGAGCATGTCGATGCCCAGCGACTGGAAGCCGAAATAGGCCGACAGGTTCACGTTGGGATAGAAGGCCGCACGCGCCACCTTGATCTGCTTGCCTGCCGCCTCGGCGCGCAGGCGCGCGGCCACGATGTCGGGACGGCGGCCCAGCAGTTGCGCCGGCAGTTGCGCCGGCAGGCCGAAGGGTTTGGACAGGTCGATCTGTGGCCGCGTCAGTTGCAGTCCGCGATCCGGACCTGCGCCCAGCAGGGCGGCCAGCTTGTTGCGTTGCAGACCGATGGATTCGTCGGTGGCCTTCAGGTCGGCCTGGGCGATGGCGCGGCGGGCTTCCATCTGCTTGACCGAACCGCGCGTTTCCAGACCGTTGTTGAAGCGCTGGTTGAACAGGTCCAGCGTTTCTTCACGCACCTTCAGGGCGGCCGCATTGGTATCGCGCTGGGCATAGAGCTGGGCCAGGTCGGCGTAGGCCGAGGCGATCGAGGTGGCCAGGGTGATGCGCGCCTGGGCGGCATCGGCACGGCTGGCTTCCAGTTCCGAGGTGGCGGCGGCCAGTGCCGCGCGGTTCTTGCCCCAGAAATCGATATCGTAGCTGAAGTCCAGCGTGGCGCGGGTCTCGTTGTTGTAGCCCTTGGGCACGAAGTCCGGCGGCACGCCATTGTTGTAGGACTGCTTCATGCGGTCCAGCGAAGCGTTGCCGCTGACCTGCGGATACAGCGCCGCGCCTTGCTGCTGGGCGCTGCCCTCGGCCTTCATCAGGCGTGCCTTGGCTACCGCCATGGAGGGCGCGCTTTGCAGGGCTTCATCGATGAGGGCGTTCAGTTGCGCGTCACCATAGACCGTCCACCACTGGTCGCTGGGCCAGGCAGCTTGCACGGCGCTGGCGGCCAGGGTCTGGCTGGTCTGGTAGTGATCGATGGCCTTTGGTTCGGCGCGCGCACCGAGATCGGTGAAGGAGGCGCAGCCGGCCATGAGCGCCGCCGTCAGCACGGCCGCCGAGACCGCCGCCGCCCGCCGCCACGGCAGGGTAGGCCGCGCGGACCGCGGCGCCGGATGGGGCGCCCGCTGGTCGGGGAGAGATGAGTTCTTGTTCATTTGCGTGGAGAGTGGGGTGAACGACTGAATCAGAAAATCGGGTGTTTATTAACTGTACAGTTCAGTATAGTATTCGGTTTTATGAAGTGTCAAGGCACATTGCGATAAATTACTCGTCTTTTTGCGGCATCGCCGCAACACGTTTTTTTCTACCGTATTTGAGGGTAATCAGGCGGCTTTCGACGGCATCGTCGCCTATAATTCGGGATTGGCCGGTTTTCTGGCTGGCATCACAGGACAATCATGCGTAAGAAGAGTGAAGAACGGCGGCAGCAGATGATCGACATCGCGGCCGAGGTATTCAACGAAATCGGTTTCGAAGGCGCCTCCATGGCGGAAATCTCGGCCCGTATCGGGGGCTCAAAGGCCACGCTGTACAACTATTTCAGCTCCAAGGAAGAGATCTTCGTGGAGGTGATGATCAAGCAGGTGGGTTGCCAGTTTGAAGAACTGTTCATGGCCTTGCGCAATGAAGACGAAGTCCGCGCCGGTTTATTGCGGCTGGCCGATCATTACCTGGGCGTGGTATTCCGTCCCGAGATCGTGGCGGTCAAGCGCCTGGCCATGTATTACGCCGGCAAGTCGGAGCTGGGGCCGCTGCTCTACGAGCGCGGTCCCAAGCGCGGCTGGACGCGCATTGCCGATTTCCTGAAGCTCAAGATGGAGGAGGGAAAGCTGCATGCCGCCGATCCGTGGATCGCCGCCATGCAGTTCCGCGCACTGATCGAAGCTGAATGGATGGAAGTGCGCATGCTCAACGTGGTCACCGAGATCCCCGCAGACAAGCTGCGGGCCTCGGCCGAGCGGGCGGTGGAGGCCTTCGTCCATCTGTATCAGCCGCGCTGAGGAGCGTACAAGCGCGGTGCGGCTGCTTCAGCACAATCGCTCAGCGCTGATGCACTCGCACCCCCGCCGAATAGGTCGCTGCAACCGCGCGGTCGTCGCCCAGGATGGCCAGTGCGAACAGTTGTTCCTCCAGACTGTCGGTGGTAGCGCTGCGGCGCGCCAGCAAGGGCGTGGCGTGCGGATCGAGCACGATGAAGTCGGCATCGCAGCCGGGCGAGAAGCTGCCGATGCTTCCTTCCAGCTGCAGGGCACGGGCGCCGCCCAGCGTGGCCAGGTAGAACATGCGCTGGGCCGGCAGGTAGGTGCCACCCATGCGCGCCACCTTGTACAGCTCGTTCATGGTCTGCAGCATCGAGAAGCTGGTGCCGCCGCCCACGTCGGTGGCCAGTGACAACGGCACACGCGCGGCGTCGGCGCGGGTAAAGTCGAACAGGCCGCTGCCCAGGAACAGGTTGGAGGTCGGGCAAAGCGTGGCCGCCGATTGCGTGGCCGCCATGCGCGCGCGGTCCTGGTCATCCAGCCAGATGCAGTGCGCGTACAGTGCGCGCTGGCGCATCAGGCCGTAGCTGTCATATACATCCAGATAGCTGCGCGCATCCGGATACAGCTCCTTCACCCATTTCACTTCATCGGTATTCTCCGCCACATGGGTCTGGATATACGCGTCCGGATATTGCGCCGCCAGCTCGCCGGCCAGCTTCATCTGCTCATGGGTGGAAGTCGGCGCGAAGCGCACGGTGATGGCGTAATGCTGGCGGCCCTTGTTGTGCCAGCGGTGGATCAGTTCTTCGCTCTCTCGTACGCCCGATTCGGCGGTATCGCGCAGGAAATCGGGGGCGTTGCGGTCCATCAGGCACTTGCCTGCCACCATGCGCAGGTTGCGGGCATGGCTGGCTTCGAAGAAGGCGTCCACCGACTGCGGGTGTACGGTGCAATACACCGCCGCACTGGTGGTGCCGTTGCGCAGCAGTTCGGCCAGGAAGAAGTCGGCCACTTCGGCGGCATGCTCCGGCTGCTGGAAACGGCGCTCGGCGGGAAAGGTGTAGTTCTCCAGCCAGGGCAAGAGCCCCGGGGCAGGCGAGCCGATGATGTCGGTCTGCGGGTAGTGGACGTGGGTATCGATGAAGCCGGGGCAGAGGATCTTGCCGCGCAGGTCTTCGATGATGGCCTCTGAAGGCAGGCTGGCCGACAGGGTGGCATAGTCGCCGGCGGCGTGGATCTTGCCGTCCTGTACCAGCAGCAGACCATCGCTGTGCCATTGGGTGGCGTGCTCGTCGAAGGCGGGATCGTTGGTGAAGTACAGCAGGCTGGCGCGGTAGGCGTGCAGGGATGTGCTCATGGGTTTTCCTCAATGCGGACGGGCGCAGACGCGCAGACCGTCGAATCAATGCTCATCATACTGGAAGGCGCGCCGGTGGCGGCGCTTTCCGGGACAGGTGGAGTCGCAGCGGGAAGGTGCGCCTGTCGATGACAGCGCCTTTCCCGGAGGGTGACGGCAGGGTATTGCTTCAGCCTCTGCCGTCCAGAGCGTGTGTGGCCAGGGCCGCTGGAGAGGGGTGGGGTGCGGGCGCTGCCAGCGGCCTTTCCCATAGCTGCACCAATTGCGCTGCCACGGCGATGGCGATGCTGGCGGGTTCCTTGCCGTCGATGCCGTCGATGCCGATGGGGCAGGTGATGCGCGCCAGCTGGGCAGCGCTCAATCCGCGCTCGGCCAGTCTATGCTCGAATTGTCTGCGCTTGGTGTGCGAGCCGATCAGCCCGAACCAGGCCACGTCCTGGCGCTTGAGGATGCGCTCGCTCAATTGCTGGTCGAGCGCGTGGCTATGCGTCATCACCAGAAAATACGCACCGGGATCGGCCATATCGACCGCCGCATTGGGGACGTCGGTGGCTTCGGTGCGGATCTGCGCGGGCAGTCCGGGCGGGAACATGTCTTCCCGTTGGTCCACCCAGAGCACCCGGCAAGGCAGCGTGGACAAGAGCGTAACGATGGCTCGACCGACATGGCCTGCGCCGAACAGCACCACCTGCGGCTGGTGCGCCCGGCACCAGTCAAGCAGCCAGCGGCGGCCCTGGCCATCGCGCAGCAACTGAGTCTGGGGCGATGGCGGCAAGGTGTGCAGCGGCAAGTCGTGGTCGTTCGCATCGGCAGCCGATTGCGCGGCCTTGTCGCCGAGGAGCACTGGCGCGCCGGCGTGATCCAGTGGCAGCGCGCGCCACACATTCTGCCCGCTGGACCAGGACCGCTCCAGCGCCTGCCATGTGCGCGTCGCGGGCTCATCGGCCGTGATGCGTTCGAAGCAGAGAAACACCACCCCGCCGCAGCATTGCCCCAGGCTGGGCCCGAGCGCAATGCGCTCCAGCCGGCGCTGGCCGTCCAGTTGGCTGTCCGGGGTGTGCAGCATGGCGCGTGCAATCTGGGCGGCGCGCCATTCCAGGTGGCCGCCGCCGATGGTGTCGAACTGCTCGTCGGCGCTGTAGAGCATGCGCGCACCCGGTCCACGCGGCGTGGAACCCTGTATCTGCGCCACCGTCACCAGCACCGCTGGTCGCGCATCTTGCTGCATCCTGCGCAGGGCCGCTAGCCATGTCGTCATCATCATTCTCCGCAGGCTGATTCAGTTCTGGGTCGTGGCGGCCCGCACTGCATCCACCGCATCGAGGATGGCTTCGCTGGTGGCCGGTGCGCGCAGCGGTGGATTGACGCGATGATCGCCGACAGCCGAGATGGCATCGCGGATGGCCAGCAATACCGAGAACGGCAACAGTAGCGGCGGCTCGCCCACCGCCTTGGAGCGATGGATGGTATCGCTGACATTGCTGTTGCGGTACAGCTCGGTGTGCAGCCTGGCCGGGCAATCGGAGATGGCCGGAATCTTGTAGGTGGAGGGTGCGTGGGTCATCAGCTTGCCGTCCTTGTTCCACCACAGTTCCTCGGTGGTCAGCCAGCCCATGCCCTGGATGAAGCCGCCTTCGACCTGGCCCACGTCCAGCGCCGGGTTCAGGCTTTGGCCGGCATCGTAGAGCAGGTCGGCCTGCAGCAGCTTCCATTCGCCGGTCAGCGTATCGACGACCACTTCCGACACCGCCGCCGCATAGGCGTAGTAGAAGAAGGGATGGCCGTGCATGCGCTTGGCGTCCCAATGCACCGTAGGGGTGGCGTAGAAGCCATCGGACCACAGTTGCACCCGTTGCAGATAAGCCTTCATGACCACTTCGCCAAAGGCCATCGATTGCTCGCCCGCCATCACCCGCCCATCGGCAAAGCGCACCGCGTCTGCCTCTGCACCCAGCAGCGTGGCCGCAACCTGCGCCAGCCGGGCGCGGATCTGCAAGGCGGCGTCCTGCGCGGCCTTGCCGTTCAGGTCACTGCCGGTAGAGGCGGCGGTGGCGGAGGTGTTGGCGATCTTGCTGGTATCGGTCGCGGTGCAGCGCACCTGCTCCAGCGGTACGCCCAGCGTGTGCGCCACCACCTGCGCCACCTTGGTGTTGAGCCCCTGTCCCATCTCGGTGCCGCCGTGATTGACCAGCACCGAGCCATCCGTATAGACATGCACCAGTGCGCCGGCCTGGTTCAGGTGCGGCACGTTGAAGGAAATGCCGAACTTCACCGGCGTGAGCGCCAGGCCCTTCTTGAGCACGGCGCTACCGGCATTGAACGCGGCCACGGCCTGGCGGCGCTCCTGGTAGCGGCTGTTGCGTTCGAGCTGGTCCACCAGTGCGTGGATGATGTTGTCTTCGACCTTCTGGCCATAGTGGGTGACATTGCGGGCCTGCGGTCCTTCTTCGTCGCTGGGGCCATAGAAATTGTTGCGGCGGACTTCCAGTGCATCGCGCCCAAGGTTGCGGGCGATCTCGTCGATGATGTATTCGATGGCCAGCGCCCCTTGCGGCCCGCCGAAGCCACGGAAGGCGGTGTTGGACTGGGTGTTGGTCTTGCCGCACATGGCGTGGATCTCCACGTCCGAGAGGTAGTAGGCATTGTCGAAGTGGCAGACCGCGCGCGTGGCCACCGGGCCGGACAGGTCGGCAGAAAAACCGGCGCGCGAGATCATCTCGATCTTTGCCGCCAGGATGCGGCCCTGGTCGTCATAGCCGATCTCGTAGTCATAGGCGAAGCAGTGGCGCTTGCCAGTGACCATCATGTCATCGTCGCGGTCGGCGCGCAGCTTGACCGGACGTTGCAGGCGCGCCGCCGCCACCGCTGCGGCGCAGGCCCACAGCGCTGATTGTGATTCCTTGCCGCCAAAGCCGCCGCCCATGCGCCGGCACTCTACCAGCACATCGTGCGAGGCCAGCCCCAGCACCGTGGCCACGTGGTGCTGCATTTCGCTGGGGTGCTGGGTGGAGCAGTACACGTGCATGCCGCGCCCCTCCTTGGGGATGGCATAGGAAATCTGGCCCTCCAGATAGAACTGCTCCTGTCCGCCCACATCGAACTGCCCGCGCAGCCGGTGCGGCGAGAGCGCCAGCGCAATAGCCGGCTCGCCGCGCGTCAGATGCATGGGCGGCAGCACATAGGCCTGCTGTGCATGGGCCTGGCGAGGCGTGAGGATCGCCGCCAGCTCCTCGTAGTCGATCACCGCCAGGCGCGCGGCGCGGCGGGCCTGGTCATGGCTGTCGGCCACCACGATGAAGAGCGGCTGGCCCACGTATTGCACCAGGCCGTCGGCCAGCACCGGATCGTCGTGAATGATGGCGCCGCATTCATTCTCACCGGGGATGTCGGCAGCGGTGAAGACTGCCCTGACACCCGGCGCGGCTTTCACCTTGTCCAGATCGATGGCGCGCACCCTGGCATGGGCTTTCTGCGACAGGCCCAGCGCCGCGTGGAGGGTGCTGCGCAGCTCGGCAATGTCATCCGTATAGGTAGCTTCGCCGGTGACATGCAGCCGCGCCGATTCGTGCGGATGCGGCTTGCCCACGGCGGCCCAGTCATGGGGCGGCTGGGCCAGCGGGGCGAGGAAGGCTTCGGTGTGTTGGTTCATGGCATTCTCCGACGGATTCAGTGGCGGCGCTTGCTGTATCGCTTCATGCCGCATCAACGGCGAAAGCGCGCAGCTCCTGGCGCGTCAGCGGCGCGTCGCTGCGGGTTTCCAGCCAGTAGCGATAGAGCAGGTTCTGTGCCGCGCGCAGGCGATAGGCGGCGCTGGCGCGCATGTCCGACAGCGGCGCATAATCCTCGGCCAGCGCGGCCATGGCCGCCTTGGCCTGGGCTTGGCTCCAGGGACCGCCCAGCAACACCGCCTCGGCCTGGGCGGCACGCTTGGGCGTGGCCGCCATGCCGCCATAGGCGATGCGCGCCTGGACGATGGTGTCGCCTTCTATCTGTAGCGCGAACGCAGCGCAGACCGCCGAAATATCCTGGTCGAACCGCTTGGAGAGCTTGTACACACGAAAGCGTACGTCCTTGCGCGGCAGCGGCAGGCGCACCGCCTGCACCACCTCATCGGCTTGCAGGGCTGACTTCTGATAGGCGAGATAGAAATCCTCCAGCGGCATGACGCGCTGGCCGCGCACACTGTAGAGCACGATCTGTGCACCCAGCGCGATCAGCCAGGGCATGGAGTCGCCGATGGGAGAGCCGTTGGCCAGATTGCCGCCCAGCGTGCCGGCATTGCGCACCGGCAGCGAGGCGAAGCGCTGCCATAGTTCCGACAGTTCTTTCGGATAGTGACGGGCAGCCTCGGCATAGGCCTCTTCCAGCGAGACGCCCGCGCCGATCTCCAGCTGGCCGTCGGCTAGCTGCATGGCGCGCAGTTCGTCCACGCGGCCGATATAGAGCAGATCGCCCAGCGTGCGCATCTGCTTGGTCACCCACAGGCCCACATCGGTGGAGCCGGCCAGGATGCGCGCCTGCGGCAGGTCCGCGCGCAACTGCGCCAGCTGCACCAGCGTGCGCGGCGCGTGGAAGGTCTGGCCCTCGTGCGTGAACGAGAGTGGCGCGTCGTTATCGATGCTGCGCAGCGCCTGCCGGACCTCTTCGCGGTCGAATCCCACCTTGGGCAACTCCCCCATGCGGCGCGCCGCGTCGATGATGGGACGATAGCCGGTGCAGCGGCACAGGTTGCCGGAGAGGGCATCGTCGATCTCGCGCTTGCTAGCCGTGACGCCATCCTGGTCATGGCGCAGATACAGCCCCCACAGCGACATCACGAAGCCCGGCGTGCAGAAGCCGCATTGCGAGCCATGGCATTCCACCATGGCCTGCTGCACCGGATGCAGGCTGCCATCGGCCTGCTTGAGGTCTTCCACGGTGAACAGCGCGCGGCCATCGAGGGTCGGCAGGAACTGGATGCAGGCATTGACCGTCTTGAGCGCCAGCTGGTCGCCCCGCAGTTCGCCCACCACCACCGTGCAGGCCCCGCAATCGCCCTCGGCACAGCCTTCTTTGGTGCCGGTGCAGTGCAGGTCTTCGCGCAGATGCTGCAGAACGGTGCGAGTCGGTGAATGGCCGGCCACGCTGTGGGTCTGGCCGCGAAAGTAGAACTGGATGGGGCGATGCGTTTCTGACATGGCTTTACTCTGGTGAATTGTCTACAAAACAGACTGCTTTATGGCGCGCTCCAGGGCGTATCGTGGGGCGTGCTTCTTATTGTTGGATCTGCTTTCAGGCGATCCGCCCGTCCTTGGGGCGGGCCTGCCTGTGGTGTCTCCCGTGGCCAGATGGCATTCAAGAAACGTGCCGGGGTTGTCAAAAGAGGAAACGGATTGTCCGCGCAGTATTGTTGCAGACGATTGCGGTGTTTGCTCTTTTCACAATCCCGACGGGGTGATCCAGACATACTGCTGGGTCTGGACCATCCCGGCGGTCGGGGTCAGTATTACTCGCCCAGGTAGATCAGCTTGAACAGGAAGATCGCGGCGATGATCCAGATTACCACCGACACGTCCTTGGCGCGTCCGGTCAAAAGCTTGAGCGCGGCATAGCTGATGAAGCCCATCGCCAGACCGTTGGCAATGGAATAGGTGAAGGGCATCACCAGTGCCGTGATCACTGCCGGCACGCATTCGGTGGTGTCATCCCAGTCGATGTGCACCAGTTCGCGCAGCATCAGGCAGGCCACGAAGAACAGTGCGGGCGCGGTCGCATAGGCCGGCACCACGCCGGCCAGCGGGGCGATGAACAGGCACAGCAGGAACAGTACGGCAATGGCCACGGCGGTAAGGCCGGTGCGGCCGCCTGCCTGTACCCCGGCCGCGCTTTCGATGTAGGCCGTGGTGGAGGAAGTCCCCAGCAGGGAGCCGGCGACGATGGCGGTGCTGTCAGCCATGAGGGCTTTGTTCAGCCGTTCCATCTTGCCTTCCTTCATCAGCCCGGCGCGGGTGGCCACGCCCATCAGGGTGCCGGTGGCATCGAACAGTTCGACCAGGAAGAACACCAGCACCACATTGAGCAGGCCCATGGACAGCGCACCCTTGATATCGAGCTGCAGCAGGGTCGGGGCAATCGAGGGCGGGGCAGCGAAGATGCCGGAGAAGTGGTTGCCGCCGAAGAGGAAGGACAGCACGGTCACCAGCAGGATGCCGATGAGCAGCGCGCCGCGCACCTTGAGACGGTCCAGCGCCACGATCACCAGGAAGCCGATGACGGCCATCACCGCCGGCGGCTGGTGCAGGTCGCCCAGGGTGACGAAGGTGGCGGGATTGGCGGCGATGATGCCGGCGCTCTTGAGGGAGATGATCCCAAGGAACAGGCCGATGCCGGCCGGAATGGCAGTGCGCAGCGAGCGCGGGATGCTGCTGATGATGAGCTCGCGCACCCGCAGCACGCTCACCAGCAGGAACAGGCAGCCGGAGATAAGCACCGCGCCCAGCGCGGCCTGCCAGGGAAAGCCCATGCCCTTGACCACGGCATAGGCGAAGTAGGCGTTCAGACCCATGCCAGGGGCCAGGCCGATGGGGTAGTTGGCGTACAGCCCCATGATCAGGGTGCCTACGGCGGCGGCGATGCAGGTGGCGACGAAGACGGCGTCCTTGGGCATGCCGGCGTCGCCGAGGATGGAGGGGTTGACGAAGATAATGTAGGCCATCGTCAGGAAGGTGGTCAGGCCGGCCAGCAGTTCGGTGCGGATGGTGGTGCCGTTTTCTTCCAGGCGGAAGAATCTGTTGAGGGCGTTCATTATGGCTGGTCTCCGTATGTCTCGTTTTTATCTGCCGGGAAACTGGGCTGCGGCGTGGGCAGTGCGGGCTGCACGCGCAGGCGGTACTGGGGTGGTGCGGGTGGGGTTGCTGTCGGCATTTTATTGGCAGCGTTGGTAATGTCGTTCAATTTCATTTGGGGGATGTAAGGGCTGGGGAATAGCCATTATTAACCGGGGGTTATAACTGGATTGTGCGCTGGAAATGGCGGTGGTGCTGGGGGGATGGTTTTGCAAGGGCAAGATTTTGCCAGTTTTGCGGGGGGAGAGCTTTGATTGCCTTGTTTGTTGCTCTTGGGGAATTTATTTTTGTTGTTGAGCTGTTGTTGAGCTGTTGTTGAGCTGCTGTTGAGTTGTTGTCGGTTGATTCGGCTGGGGCTGTCTGCACGGAATCCTGTTTTGCGCTCTAGCTTAATGCTTATCTTTCTCCGGTCGGGAGAACGCGCCGGGGGCGGCCCGGCAGCCGCTCACTTTTCTTGTCTCGCCAAGAAAAGTAAGCAAAAGAAGGCGACCCCAAGATCCA
>Ga0160495_100574_pt1 | contig 16082 bp, 21 predicted proteins | sample DID4MG_4_FD_108251 | JGI IMG/M metagenome (GOLD analysis project Ga0160495, IMG submission 108251) | Enriched soil microbial communities from UW Madison campus, WI, USA - DID2933_E24_FP4 MG | ecosystem: Environmental > Terrestrial > Soil > Unclassified | place: USA: Madison, Wisconsin | collected... | reverse complement strand
GCCGGAAGGCCAGCGCGGGAACATCCGCATCTGCGACGCGGCCATTGTCGAAGGATCGATCATGGCGGGAGCCGAGGCTGCTTCGGGAGCGTCGCTCGATGACGTGCAGCGCGCGGCCGAGGAGTATAGATCGTGAGCGGCATGATCATCGGCACGGCGATGATACGCAACCCGACGGGGCTGCACGCCCGTCCCGCCGTCAAGCTCGCCAAGCTTGCAAAGACGTTTGATGCCTCCGTCGAAGTCTCGACCTCCAATGGCGCTTGGGTCAATGCTAAGTCGACCAATTCCCTTATGAAGATGAAGGCGACCTTCGGCACGCCACTGACGATCCGGGCGGAGGGTCTCGATGCCCAGACGGCAGTTCATGAGCTTGTTAAGCTGATTACGCAAGATTTTGAGGCGCCGTGAGATGATGCAGGTACGTGGTATTTCAGCGTCGCCGGGCATTGCCCGCGGCCGCGTATGTTTTCTGCACACCGCCCCGCCCGTGGGGGAGCGGCCGACGTGTTCCGTGGATGAGGAGATGGCAAGGCTTACCGAGGCGATCGGTCTCGCCCATCAGGAGCTGAGCTTTCTGGCCGATGGGCTTGCCGACATCGAAGCCGGCATCATCGAGTTCCAGATGGAGTTGCTCGAGGACGAAAGCGTTACGGGCGCAGTCCGCAGGGCTATTGAAAACGGCCAGTCGGCGCTGCAAGCCTGGCAGGCGGTGATGGCCCGCGAGATGGAGGATTATCGCTCGGAAGCAAACGCGTATATCAGCGCGCGCGCCGATGATCTTCACGATCTCGGCGAGCGCGTCGCGCATCATCTCGTGGCCGACCCGAAGTGGGTCAAGAAGGAGCCGCTGCGAGGGGAACGTCTGGTGCTCGCTGACATCCTGTCGCCGTCGCGTTTCCTCGAGCTCGACCTAGCTCAGGTCAGTGGCATTGCGACGGCGGGGGGCAGTCCCACGAGCCACGTTTCCATTCTGGCCAAGGCGCGGGGAATCCCGATGATTGTCGGTTGCGGAGAGGGGCTGGCGAAGGTCGCCGACGGCGCGGAGGCCTTCCTCGACGCCGAAATCGGCCTCTTCTGCTACGCGGTCGATGCTGTAGAAAGGAAAGCGCTTCTCGCGAAGATTGCAGCACGGGCCATTAGCGATGGCTTGGCCGAAAGCAGGCGAGCCGGGTCGGCCGCGACCATGACCGGCGAGCGTGTTCTTATCCTTGCCAATCTGGACGGACACGATGCCACCGGGTGGCCGGATCTGCGAGATTTCGACGGAATCGGCCTCTTCCGCACCGAGTTTCTGCTCACTGCGGGAACCTTCCCGGGCGAGGACGAGCAGTATCGGATTTATCGCAGCCTGCTGGAATGGGCCGGTGACCGTCCCGTGACAGTAAGGCTTCTCGACGCGGGGGGGGACAAGCCGATCGCGGGGATGACGGCGGCCGGCGAGCACAACCCGTTTCTGGGTTTGCGCGGGTTTCGCCTATTTGCACTTCATCCTGAAATCTTCCGTGGCCAGATGCGGGCATTGGCCCGCGCAGCGACTGCTGGCCGGTTGAAGGTCATGGTGCCGATGATCACTATTCCCGCTGAAATGCAGGCATTCCGAGCAGAGATGGTGGCGATCGTCGAGAGCCTGACACAGGACGGTACGACCTGCCGTCTTCCCGAGCTCGGCATGATGGTGGAAGTGCCTTCAGCCGCGCTGATGGCAGGCGAGTTCGAGACGGATTTCTATTCGATCGGCACCAACGATCTGATTCAGTTCACGCTTGCCGTTGCCCGCGACGAACACCGGCTCGCCCATCTTGCGCGCGGCGACAATGCAGCCGTGCTCGGCCTGATCAAGCAGGTCGCGGATGCCGGCGGGCTGCGCAATCGTGAGGTCAGCGTGTGCGGCGACATGGCATCCGATCCACAGATGGTGCCGCATCTTCTTCGCGCGGGCATACGAAGCCTGTCTATTACGCCGGCGGCGGTAGCCGCCGTCAAACATTCGATTAGACTCTGGTCAGAGAACTGAACCCATGAATGACACACAAGTTCAGGCTGAACTGATCGCTGCCTACAAGGAGTTGCTCCGCGGGTTTTTGGAGAAACGCCCCTCAGGTCTGCGCAAACGCATATCGGATGCGATCGGCACCAATCGCAGTTTCGTTTCGCAGATCACGAACCCTAAATACACGGTTCCCATCCCATCCAGCTACGTTCAACAGATCATCGAGGTGTGCCATCTATCACCGGCGGAGCGGACGCAGTTCACTGCAGCCTACCTTGAAGCGCACCCCGGCCAGACGGGCGTATTCGAGAGCCACCAGGCCGTCGACAGCGAATTGCTCACCATCGATCTGGCCAAGGTGAAGGACCGGAGCCAGCGCGACCTCATCAAGCAGACGCTGAAGTTTACCGCTGAAACGCTGATCGCCCTAGCAGTGAGGGAGAGCGAGGAGACCAGTGAAGAAGATCATTAACGCCCCTGAAAAAGCGCTGCCGGAAGCGCTGGAAGGTTTTACCACCTGCCATGGCCACATGGTGCGCTACGATGCGGCTGCGCGGACTGTCTTGCGCAGAGAGAGAAAGAAGGACGGCAGGGTCGCTCTGGTTTCGGGCGGTGGTTCCGGCCACGAGCCGATGCATATCGGCTATGTCGGGCGCGGCATGCTGGACGCTGCCTGCACTGGACAGATCTTCACGTCGCCCACACCCGACCAGATGCTGGCCGCGGCAGATGCGGTGGAGACCGGGGGCGGCGTGATCTTCATCGTCAAGAACTATGCCGGCGATATCATGAATTTCGAGATGGCGGTCGAAATGCACCATGGCAGGGCAATGATCGTCATCACCGACGATGACGTAGCACTGGAAAATTCGATGTGCGCATCCGGGCAGGGCAATCGCGGCGTGGCGGGCACGTTGGTCGTCGAGAAGATCGCCGGAGCTGCGGCGGAGCGCGGCTACGGTATCGACAGATGCGTCGAGATCGCCCAACAAACGAATGCCGCAACGGGATCGATGGCGGTGGCGCTCAGCAGCTGTGTGGTGCCGGCCGCCGGAACGCCGAATTTTCTGCTCGGCGAGGACGAGATGGAGTTAGGTGTCGGCATTCATGGGGAGGCCGGGCGCGAACGCATCAAGGCAAGGTCTGCGGACGATCTTGCCGAGCTCTTCGTCGACAGTATTCTGGAGCGGATCGGAACAGCGAAAGACGATCCGCTTTTGCTTATGTGCAACGGCCTTGGCGGCTCGCCGCCGATCGAACTCTACATCCTATACAATTCCGCGCGGAAAATCCTGACGTCGCGCGGCTACAGGGTGGAGCGCAGCCTCATCGGCACATTCTGTTCGGCGCTGGAAATGGCCGGCGCGTCCATCACCTTGACCAAGCTGGATATGGGCCTGCTGAACCTTTGGGACGACCCGGTGGAGACACCGGTCCTGCGTTGGGCGTGACGGCTTTTTGATAACCGCGAGACCGCATTTGTAACGGGAGAACAGACGTGCGTACTTTTTTTAATCGTAAGGAAGATATCGTCTCGGAGGCCATCGATGGTCTTGTGGCGGCAAGCGGCGGCCGAGTAGTGCGTTTTTCGCCCGATAGCAGCGCCAGGGTGGTTGTCAGGGCAGACTGGCAGAAAACCGAAGTGGCTATCATTTCCGGCGGCGGCTCGGGACATGAGCCCTCCCACGCGGGCCTCGTTGCTGATGGTCTCCTGACGGCGGCGGTTTGCGGTGAGGTTTTCGCCTCCCCAAGCGTCGATGCCGTGCTTGGCGCCATCGTCGCCGTGACTGGTGAGGCGGGGTGCCTTCTGGTCGTCAAGAACTACACTGGCGACCGGCTGAATTTCGGTCTCGCGGCAGAGAAGGCCAAGGCGCTCGGGCTGAATGTGCGGATGATCATCGTTGCAGACGACCTGGCGACTTCCGGCTCGCAGCAGCCCCGCGGGGTTGCAGGCACGTTGTTCATTCACAAGGTCGCAGGACATCTGGCGCGTGCCGGCGCGTCGCTCGATGCGATCTTCACCGCCGTCGATCAGGCACGGCGCAGCGTAATCACGATCGGCGCCGCGCGCGATACCTGCACCCTGCCCGGCAATCCCAAGCAGGAGCGTATCGGACCGGATGAGGTGGAGATCGGGCTGGGGATCCATGGCGAAGCGGGTGTGGAGATCGCGGTACCGACCAGCTCGGGCGAGCTTATTGACGATCTCGTGTCGCGCCTCATCGCCCATCTCAAGGCCGATAGCGCCTATGCCCTGATTTTCAACAATCTCGGCGGCCTTTCCAATCTCGAGTGCCTGGTCCTTTTTTCCGATCTGATGAAGTCGGCGCTCCGCCCGAAGATCCGCTATATCGCCGGGCCAGCCAGCGCGATGACGGCGCTCGACATGCCGGGCTTTTCGATCTCGCTTCTGGAAATGACACCGGAGCGCGACACGTTCCTGACCTCACCTACTGAGTCACCTTATTTCCCGCAGTTCGTGCGGCTTCGCGACGTGGCGCCCATTACAGCTACGCAAGTCCCATCTGATACCAAGGTCGTGGCTTCGACGGATAGCGCGGTGCGGGCGGTCGTCGAGATCGTCATTGCCACATGCCTCGGCATGGAAGCTGAGATCAATGCGCTCGATGCGAAGGTGGGAGACGGCGACACCGGCAGTACGTTTGCCGGCGCCGCGAGAAGCGTGGCGAACGTGATCGACACCCTGCCTTTCGCCGATGGAGCCGCGCTTTTCTCGGCGCTTAGCGACCTCAAGCGCAAGGCTATGGGCGGGTCGAGCGGCGTCCTGTTTGCCATCATGATGGCCCGTAGCGCGGAAGCCTACCGTCAGTCGAAGAACTGGACGGCGGCACTTTCCGAAGGCCTCGAGGCCATGCAGCAATATGGTGGCGCGAAGCCGGGAGACCGGACGATGATAGATGCACTGGCGCCGGCGCTTGCCGCGCTTGCTAGGGGAGAGGATATCGCCTCGGCGGCTACTCTTGCGCGGCAGGGAGCGGACGCGACGGCCCGCATGACGCGTGCCAATGCGGGGCGCTCCTCCTATCTCGACGCCCGTTCCCTGCAAGGCACTGTCGATCCGGGCGCCGAGGCGATCGCGCGCATTTTTGCGGCGGTGGCCGCGGTCGACGGGTCTGGCAATCGAAATCAGTGACGAACTTAAGGCCGCTTCAATCTGGGGACGGCGAGAAGGCATCCATGTTCGCAAAGAGCCGGCTTTTTCGGCGGTGAAGCTGACCAGCTGAGAAAATCGATGGCCACGTTCAAATTCTCCAGGGCGTTTCGAGATTCAAGGAAAAGCTCGTTGCCGGCATGGTCCGGAATGCCTACACGGCTGAACTTTCCGAGCAGACATTCTCGCAGTTGGGGGAATTTGATCGGTCTCACCCTCCACCAACATCCGGTGGCCTTCCTTCGAAAAGATCTTCGCGAGAGGCGGATAGTCACCTGCGCCGAGGCGATGGCCGCGCGCGACGGGCGCTGGTTGATGACCGGCGGGCTCGCGCCTGTACGTCCGGGGCCGGATTCGGCCCAAGGTTTCATGTTCATGACGATCGAGGATGAGACCGGCATCGTCAATGCCGTGGTCTGGCCGAAGCTATTCGAACGCCAGCGCCGTCTGGTCCTCTCCGCCTCGATGCTGGCGATCGAGGGTGGAAGGGGACGTCGTTGATCTTGTCGCACAGCGACTGTTCGACCTGTCCGACGACCTCGGCAGGCTGGGCGAACGCGGCGAGGATTTCCCGCTTCCTCATGGGCGCGGCGACGAGTTTGCCTGCGGCAACGATGCCCCGGACTCTCGCGAGCGGTCGAAGGCAGCCGCGTCGGCGCTCGCTATTTTCATCCCGGATTTGTTGATCGACTGCCTGAAGGTGAAAAGCCGGAATTTCCACTAGATGGCCGGTTGTGCCGATTGCGAAGCTACGGAGACCGAGGATGAGATCACCTTCCCAGTACCGGGCACCGCTCTATCGCCAATCTCCGCGGGGCGGTCGCTGATCATCAGTGCATCACCAAGAAAGGATTACCACGGCTGCGAGCGCGTTTGCGAGGCAACTTCAGCGCTCGACCGGAACGCAAGCAGGCCGATAGTTCACGCTTCAGAGCGCCTCGACCTTGAAAATAAAGCGCCTGATAGATGGCTTCGTGGCTGATGCGCATGGTCGCGTCCTCGGGGAAGTCCAGTCTCAGACGCCGCACAATCTGTTCCGGGCTCCAGGCTTTGGACCAGCGTCGGCTTTGCCGATGAACGGCCCGGCGTTCTTTCCATACCATGATCGGGCCATCGAAGGCGATGCCGTCGGGTATGGCAATGAGGCTAGCGAGTCGGTCCTGGACGTAGTCGCGAAGGGCAAAATTAGCTGCAAGTTTCGCCACCTTCGGCCTTCGCGCCGTTCGATCAGCATGCCACTGTGCAGTAATCGCATGATAGTCGAAGTCGCCGCCGCGTGTCGCTGAATTGCGTCTGATCTCGCTCGAGATTGTGCTCGGTGATCGTCCAAGTTTACGTGCGATAGCACGGATTCCAGTACCTCGGGCGCATTCCAAAGCAATTTCTTCTCGCTCTCGGAACGTCAGGCTGCGGTTCCTGAGTGATATTGCCGAGGGTGAAAGATGTGTGGGAGGCATACCGCCTGAACTCCGAAACGACCGGTTCCCAACTGGGGCAGAGACGCCGGCTTCCACAGCGGCATCCTCGCTGGACAAGCCTGCCGCTATTTCTCGCCAGAACCGGCACAGGTTCTCACGCTGCCACACCGGTGGTCGCCCTGGCGGGGATAATTTCTGCCGCGTTGACCGCTCCGATTTCCGCCTTCCCGTCACAATAAACACCTCCATGTTTGGGGTGTTGCGGCGACCGGTTGAATCTGCCTTGGCATCCGCGGTTCGTGTGGTGGATGCGGCCGGGTGAAGGCTTTCTGTACTCAAGCGCCGAATGCAACGCTGCCAATGCCAGCGGCGTATCCAGGCGTTTTGACAGACCATAACCGACGACTTTCCGGCTGCAAGCGTCCAGAATGACTGCAAGATAGCAGAAGCCGACGGCTATGCGGATGTATGTGAAGTCAGCCACCCAGACCATGTCAGGCCGCGACGGGATCACATTGCGATAAAGGTTCGGGTAGATCGGTGAAGCGTGGTTGCTACCCGTCGTGCGAACATAGCGCTTGATCACGCGCTCGCGACGTAGCTCAATTGGTAGACCTCTGCATTGCAGAAGGTTGGGGTTCGAGCCCCCCGTCTTTCCCATTCCTAAGCCCTTTACTTGTCATCGGCGCCAGGCCTTCTATACCCCTCTTCGAACCAACGAAGGGGTCGACGAGATGTGCGGTGACGGCGAACTGACGCAAATCCTGACGTGTGATATCGAGATCCAAATTACCGGCCCGACGGTCGCGGCGAACAACACGCAGGTCGCTGACGTGTTGCGGGTACTCGCGAACCGAATTGAAAAGGGCGATTTCGACCTCGGCCATCATGAGGTAACCGATAGGCTTGGAAAGCCGGCGGGCTTTATCTACGTCGATTACTCTGAAGGCGGAGAACGGTAACGCTAAGCCGGAAGTTGGGGGCGGGGAATTTCCACGTTCTCGCCCTGATCGGCGAATCCTGTGCAGGCAAGTCGACCATCGGGCTTACCGCGCTCGCCAATGGACGCGGCGGCGTGCGCATCACCGGAGGCGAGGTCAAGCTCAACGGCGAAGACCTCCTCAAGCTCTCGCCGTCGGGCATCCGCAAGGTGCGCGGCGCCAAGGAGTGCTACGTCGCGCAATCGGCCGCAGCCGCCTTCAACCCCGCCCACCGGCTCGGCGAACAGGTCATCGAGGCCTCGCTGAAACACGGCATCATGAACCGTGCAGAGGCGGAAAAACACGCGCTCTACCTGTTCAAGGTGCTCGGCCTGCCGAACCCGGAAACCTTCGGCCAGCGCTATCCGCACCAGGTGTCCACCAAGTCGGTGGCCGACGGAAACGGCAATGATGTCGATCGGGAAATCCCGTTAGTGAAGGCATACTCGGTGTTCAATATCGAGCAGATCGATGGTTTGCCCGAAACCTATTATGACCCGTCGGCAAAGGTGCGTGATCCTGTCGAGCGAATTGAAAGCGCCGAGCGCTTCTTCCGCGACACTGGCGTGGTGATCCGCCACGGCGGCAACCAAGCCTACTACTCGCCGGTCATGGACTATATTCAGATGCCGCCCATCGAGGCGTTTCGCGATGCTGCCGGATACGCGGCCGTCCTCAGCCATGAGGCGACGCACTGAACATCGGGTCGGACGTGATCTTTCTCGATATGCCAAGGACCGGACGGATCCCGCCCGCGAAGAACTTATCGCGGACCTCGGCAGCTGCTTCCTCTGCGCCGATCTTGGCATCGCGCCGGAGCTCGAGCCACGGCCGGAACACGCATCCTATCTGCAATCTTGGCAATCGGTCCTTGCCAACGACAAGCGGGCGATCTTCCAGGCGGCGGCCCATGCGCAGCGCGCGGTGAGCTTCCTGCATTCCTTGCAGCCGGAAGCGGATTTGAAGACTGCGGCCTGACGCTCAGGCGCGGTCGGCACCACCGGTGGCGGCCGCGTCATCCATGTCGCGCTGGTCTTGAAGACCTTGTGCAATATCAGCATTCAGCCTTCCCCAGATCGACGGTCTTGCAGCGTCGGGTTTTGGTTTGCGGGATGGTTTGCGCTCAATGATGAACGGATTGGTCTGCTGACGCATTGTTCCTCCAGGCTTCGATTCACATGTTCACGATATCGAACGGCGAATAGCGGGCAGGCTGGCCAATGTTTACGGGATAGCGTTTCCCCAACTCAAGCATGCGGCGAGCGCGGTGCGAGTGCGGCGATGGAACGGATGCCATTCGTGCCCAGCGCAAATGCGGCGGAATGCCATTGCCATATCTCTTCACGTCAGAGTTTTCGGCGACCCATCTGCGGGCTCGATGAGGCATGTCTGACCGGAGACCGGCTGCGCCTCGATCGTCCACCCGCAACGACAAAACTCAGATTTCTTACCCTGGAAGGCTGCGCCCTCCTCCTCGCCCACTAACAAATCTGCGACTTGCCGCCCTCCATTGCATTGCGGCCCTATTGGGTGCGGTCCGATCGTCTCCGGTCTTGTCGACTGCCATCGAGGCAGCGATGGGCGCGGCCCGAACACGAGAAAAGGAATACGACAATGGCTACCATCGGCACCTTCACTTCCGAAAAGAACGGCTTCACCGGCTCCATCAGCACGCTCGCATTGAACGTCAAAGCCCGCATCGTCCGGGTTGAGAACGCCTCCGACAAGGGCCCGCAGTTCCGCGTCTACGCCGGAAGCGTTGAGCTCGGCGCCGCCTGGCAGAAGACCTCCGTTGAGGGCCGCGACTACCTCTCGGTCAAGCTCGACGATCCGAGCTTCCCGGCTCCGATCTACGCAACGCTCGCCGAGGTCGAAGGCGAGGATGGTCTCCAGCTCATCTGGTCCCGCCCGAACCGCGACTGATCTGGATCACAAGGCTCCGCCTTTGGCGGAGCCTTCTCTACTGTCGAGAGATCAAAGCCGGATCTGGCATTGAGCCAGGCCCGGATTTTTGGGTGGCATACGGTAAGCGGGGGGAAGCTGCTCAGAATGCAGGATTGTGCCGAGCCGTAATGCCGGCCTCAAGGATGAGCGGCTCCCCCACTCCCCAGCTCTGCCGATCGCTGGCGCGCTCCCTGACCCCGCCATTCCCTCTCGGACCCGCCGGTCATCCTTCACAAACGTCAGGGGACGAAGATGACCTATGAAATCGAAATCCAGATCGAAGAACTGCGGGCCGAGCTGCGCAATGCTGTCGATGGCGCCGAGCGCCGCCAAATCGCGGCCGAGCTCGAAGTCGCCCAGGTGGAATTGGCCATCGCAGCTGCCGGTTTGGATGGCCTTGTCGAAGCCGAGCCGCCTTTCTGAGGTAGCTGGTGCGGGCACCTATCGTCGTGATCGATCTGCTGCACGTTCTTATCGATCTCATTTCGTCGACATTGGGAATGACGCGGATCGTGCGGCCCGCCGCGACCTGATGCCGGCAGAATTTTCTCCACCTTGGGTCCCTCGCGCAGGAAAATTCAGCCGCCCACAGGTCCGCCGTTGCGCTTCGGCCGTGACCGGTGAAGCGCTCCTTGTCGATCCGCAATTCATCTCAGCGACGAAACGCAATCGACAGGTGAAACCATATGCAACAGCTCACCAAATTTCTCCAAGCCACAGGGCGCCGCCTTCACATACTCGCGAAGGTAATCTGTCACTTTTTCCGCAAGGGCAGGCTCGGCATGAAGATCGCAATTAAGATCTCGTTCTTCGCCGAGGTCGAAATCAGTTTCGAGACCGACTGGAACCGACGGCGTTAAACGCTTGCGGCCCGGCTCGCCGGGCCGGTATTTACAGCTCAACACCATGGTTCTCGCCGGCCGCTCCATGTCCTGGCGAGCCCTTCGGAGACCAGAATATCGCCGAGACTACGGCCGTCGCGGACCAGCACGCGAAGCTTGCGCCCATAGCGGTCGGCATCACGCCCTGGCCAACCTTTGAGTTCGAACGGTCCCTCGTTGATCAGTCCAAGCAGTCTTTCCGTGGGGCGGTTCCCAAGATCAAGCTCCGACGAGCATCTCGGTTCGCTCACCTCCGGCGTGTCGATATCCGCGATACGGATCTTCTGGCCGTACAGCCAGATCGTGTCTCCGTCGACGACGCATGCCTTGGTGAGCCCGTAGCGCATTTTTTGAAGGCCACGCTTATTTTTTGATCTGGCGGCGCTCGCGTAAGCCTTTTCAGCAGTCGAAACATAGACAGCAGACGATAGTGCAAACATCACCATGAGGACCAATTTGACGATGCTCAGCATTTGCCTATGAGCTACAACATCTGATTTGTCTTCCATCCCTGTCTCTCAAATTCCGGCGTCATCTACCTGATATGGGTGCATGATTGGCGGACACTTGCTGAGTAGCCGCGGCGCCGCTTCTCCAGGAGGAGATCGAGGAACAGTGCCACGGCCTCTCGCTCCGTCTCGAAATGATGGCTCATTGACTGGCCGTTGGTTCCGATACGTCCCCAACTCCGTATCAGACAAGCCTCTCCAAACAGGTTAGGCTCGATGGCCATCGCATAGAAGCGAGCCATGTTTTTCGTGAGGTCCGATCTTTCGATATAGAGGTGATAGCGCTGGGAGATGATGCAAGACATGATCGTGTTTCTATGAGTCGCCGTCCAACGAGAGTTTTGAATCACCATAGCTCAATTGATTCATTCTTGTGATGTATAGGGAGCAACGGCATGGCTCCCGCCGAGTGGGTGATGACCTCATCCACATGAGCACCTCACGCTTGTCATTGCGCAATACCTGTGAAAATAAGCTGCCGAACCAATCGCAGGAGTGGCAGATGGAAGACGCTATTCAAATCGGCAACCGCGGCGACTTTGGCCTCTGGGCAATCGAAGTGGCGAAACACATCGTCGCGGATCAGGGCTATGAACTTGCCCGTGCTGCGCGCGACGGATCTGAGGACGACGTTCGCGTGGCTGGCAATTCGCTCGGCCAGGCCATCACCAACGCGATGATGGAAGTGTTCGACGGACTGACCGAAGGCGCCACTGACGAGCAGACGGCCGTTTGAAGCGGGATGCTTCCGTCGGGGCCAGTCGGTCCTGCTTTCCGCTTATGCGGCGAGATGCTAAGCCTCCTGCGGCTGCCCGATTTCCGACCGAAGCATGGCGAGAATTCCCGAAACCATGCCCTTTCAGGTCGTCGCTATGCTGATTTCTCCGATACTCTTCATCGTGGGTCGGCAGGTGCTTCGCGCCGCTAGAACCTGCTCGGATCAACGCAAGTTGTCATATCTTTCCGCCGAAACCAGATGGCGCGTCCGCACCTCAGTGGCGCATTGCCGGCCGTGAAGACGATCTGCTCATCTGCCCTCATGCGCAGCACTTCGTGTGGCTGAATAAGCGGCCGGGAGGCCAACTGCTTCGACCGGGTCCGCGACGACCCGCGTGACTGGAAACTTCGGCTGACCTGATCGATCTCGACCGTCGTCATGCCGCAGCGGCGAGAGATGTAATCGGCTGTTTCCGGATCGTTGATGGAGGCAAAACTAATCCAGCTGGCGCTCTCGAACCACTTACTGGACGCGTCGCGCCCACCATAACTTTCGCGCAACTGGCCGATCGACTGATAGATCATCGTCAGCGTGATGCCATACTTGCGACCGGCGTCACGCGCTGTCTCCAACATCCGCATATAGCCGAGCCTTGCGACCTCATCGAGAAGAAAGAGGGCCCTGCCTTCCATTGCGCCATCGCGATTGTAGATCGCGTTCAGGAATGAGCCGATCACGACACGCGCCAATCCGCTATGGGTCTCTAGCGTCTTCAGGTCGATGTTGATGAACACGTCGGTCCTACCCGACGCGATATCCTCGGTGCGGAATGTCGAACCCGAGATCAGAGCCGCATAGTTCTGGTATGACAGCCAGTGCGTCTCCTTGATAGCATTCGCATAAACACCGGAGAAGGTTTCCGGCGTCATGTTGACGAATGCGGCGACGTTCTCTTTCACGAAGTCCGATCCCGAATTGTCGTAGATATCCTGCAGACGTTGTCGCAGTTTCGGCTCGGGTTCGGACAGGTTTTCGCGGACCTGGCGGAGCGTTTGCCGCTCCTTCGGTGTGTGGCCAGATAGGCAGACGTCGGCGATGATCGCCGTCAGGAGCTGAAGACCGGAAGCTCGGAAGAAGTCGTCGCGGACGTCGCTCGCGCGACCGCTATCGCTCATGATCCATGAGGCGACCGAGGCGATATCCTCCTCCTTCGTACCGCCATGCTGGCCGACCCAGTCAAGGGCGTTGAAGCCCGTCGAGGGTTTGCGCGGATCGAGAATCCTGACCCGCCGGCCCGCCTCTTCTCGATGTTGCGACACCATCGGCGCGACCTCGTTGGAGGGGTCGAGCACGATGAGTGATCCGCCCCACTTCAACGCTGTCGGGATCGTTACCGAGGTCGTTTTGTAACCGCCAGATCCGGCGAAGACGATGCCATGCGTGGAACCGAACGATCCGTCGAAGCAGAGCAGCGGGGACTTGCCGCCCGCGCCCCAGGTCTCGCTGTTATCGGCACGGAACGGAACGCCAGCGACACCGTCGCGGTCGACACGATACCGCTCGCCAACCACGATACCGCCAGTGCATGGGAAGAGGTTCTCCGCTTCGGCAAGTTTCATCCAGTCAGCCTCGCCGTGCAGGGCACGCTTGCCGATGATCCGTTTTGGCGCTGCCCGGGCGAAGGCGGCGTTGCCGACCATCGCCACGCGCAATGCGAAGCAGCCGGACATCAACGCCGCGGCCGCGCCGATCATGGTCGAAGGATCGAGATAGGAAAGCGCGGATCTTCCCGCCGACACCTGGGTCGATAGCGCTGCAATCCGGATGCCCTCTCGCAAGCACGCCGTCAGTATGACGGCGGCGTTTCCGATTGCAGCACCAGCGCCTGCAGAGCGAATGCTTGCCGACCCGGCCGTTGCAAACAGAATCGTTAGGCCCAGAGCTGCGGCCGTCACGAATGGCGCCGCGACACCTGTCCGTCCCAAGATGAGCTTTGCCGCCTCGGTCTTTCCAAACCCGGAAAGCCACGTCTCCATCCCTGTCATCGCGAACACGGTGGCACCCATCATGATCGCGGGCAGAATGACGAGAATGATCTTATTCACCTTCATTGCCGAACGCCTCCGCTCCGATTGCGGTCAGTCGTGTTCGCTCATTGGTATCGGACTTGAGCCGCTTCTGCAGGTCGATCAGGGCACCGAGCAGAAGCGCGCGCCTCTCGAAGCGAAGGCCGGCTTTGACGATCAGGCCGCCAAGCTCGATCTTGTCACGCGTGTCCTTCTTCCGGGCATAGGACGTTACGGTCTTGTTCATGCGTTCAAGCCTCAGGAGTGCTGCCCGAATTCGCGACAGACGCGAGCGCTTGGGACTGCCCATTGCCCGTGCTGCTTTTCCCTGCCCCTTTCCGTCCGCTCGGGCCGGCTTTGCCTCCCCGAAAGCGTTTCGCCAGCTCCTCGAACGCTGCCTGAAGCTCGGTCTCCTCGATCTCGATCTCGCCAAGGCCTGCCCGGAGCGCAATGCGGCCGATGCGCTCGGCCTCCCTCGTTTCCGCGTGCTTGAGCTGTTCCTGGAGCTTGGCAATTTCTTCGCGGATCTTGGAAGATGGTTTCTTCATCTGTGGATTGTCCTCTAATGCTGCATGTCGTGGTTCAGGCAGCCAGAGTCATTCAGATCGGCGTGCCGATCTACTGACAGAAATGCGAGTAGGCGGAGCCTACGCTTTTGAGCATCATCCCGACCGTTCGCAAGGACGGATCCGAAGGGCGCAATTATACGTCGCTGACGCGACGCTCTGCGTTTGGATCCAGGCGTGGCCATCAGCTCCCGATGAACACGTTGATTTTGTTCGCTCGCAGGAGTTTCTCTGGCAATGGCCGTCCCGCATTTCTCAGTCAGCATCGTTGCACGCGGCTCCGGCCGCAGCGCCGTGCTGTCGGCGGCGTATCGGCACTGCGCCAAGATGGACTTCGAGCGGGAAGCCCGGACGATCGACTACACCCGCAAGCAGGGCCTGCTGCATGAGGAGTTTGTCATTCCGGCCGACGCGCCGGAATGGTTGCAATCGATGATTGCTGATAGGTCTGTCTCGGGAGCGTCGGAAGCCTTCTGGAACAAGGTCGAGGAGTTTGAGAAACGGTCGGATGCACAGCTCGCCAAGGATGTCACGATCGCCCTGCCGATAGAGCTGTCGGGCGAACAGAATATCGAGCTCGTCAGGGACTTTGTGTCGCGCCACATAACGGCCGACCGAGTGGTGGCCGATTGGGTTTTCCACGACGCGCCGGGCAATCCGCACATCCATCTGATGACGACATTGAGGCCGCTGACCGAGGACGGTTTTGGGTCAAAGAAGGTGGCGGTCACTGATCCTGATGGCAATGTTTTGCGCAATGACAGTGGCAAGATCGTCTACGAACTTTGGGCCGGTGGGCTCGATGACTTCAATGCGTTTCGCGACGGCTGGTTTGCCTGCCAGAACCGGCATCTGGCGCTTGCGGGCCTCGATATCACGATCGATGGCCGTTCCTTCGAAAAGCAAGGAATCGAGCTGACACCGACCATCCATCTCGGCGTCGGCACGAAGGCGATCGAGAGAAAGGCTGCCATCGGGAAGGGACCTGCGCAGGAGAAGGTTGCGCTCGAACGGTTGGAGCTGCAGGAGGCGCGGCGGGCAGAGAATGCCCGCAGGATCCAGCGAAATCCGGGGCTCGTGCTCGACATGATCACGCGAGAAAAAAGCGTGTTCGCCGAACGTGATATCGCGAAGATGCTGCATCGCTATATCGACGATGCGGGCCCCTTTCAAAGCTTGATGGCACGCATCCTGCAGAGTCCGGAAACCCTCCGGCTCGATCGCGAACGTCTGGACTTCGTGACGGGGGTCCGTGCGCCGGCAAAATACACGACACGCGAACTAATCCGCCTCGAAGCCGAGATGGCCAACCGGGCGATCTGGCTCTCGCAGCGGTCTTCGCATGGCGTGCGGCAGCCCGTGCTTGAGGCGACGTTCGCGCGCCACGAACGGCTGTCCGACGAGCAGAAGGCCGCCATCGAACACGTTGCCGGTGGTGAGCGGATCGCCGCCGTGATCGGCCGCGCCGGCGCCGGAAAGACCACGATGATGAAGGCGGCGCGCGAGGCATGGGAGGCGGCCGGCTACCGTGTCGTCGGTGGCGCCCTCGCCGGCAAGGCGGCGGAAGGTCTGGAGAAAGAAGCGCGTATTGTCTCGCGCACGTTGTCGTCCTGGGAGCTTAGCTGGAGCCAAGGTCGCGGGACGCTCGACGACAAGACGGTCTTCGTGCTGGACGAGGCCGGCATGGTTTCCTCGCGGCAGATGGCGATGCTCGTCGAGACCGTCACCAGAGCCGGCGCCAAGCTCGTGCTTGTCGGCGATCCAGAACAGCTTCAGCCAATCGAGGCGGGTGCGGCCTTACGCGCAATTACCGATCGCATCGGCTATGCCGCGCT
>Ga0160495_100572_pt1 | contig 16125 bp, 17 predicted proteins | sample DID4MG_4_FD_108251 | JGI IMG/M metagenome (GOLD analysis project Ga0160495, IMG submission 108251) | Enriched soil microbial communities from UW Madison campus, WI, USA - DID2933_E24_FP4 MG | ecosystem: Environmental > Terrestrial > Soil > Unclassified | place: USA: Madison, Wisconsin | collected... | reverse complement strand
TCCCCGGGTCACGGGGTCGGTTTGGGTCCGCCATGCAGGCAGAGTGGCAGCGCATATCCCCGAAAAGTGCGGAACGCGGTTTTCGGAAAAGGCATATGCGCCAACAAACTGCGCAGCGAAGCCTTCGCCATGCCTGAAGGAGGACAAGACCGCCTCCGAAGAACGCCTGGGCCGCGCGAAAGCGAAGCCAACCATACAACCCCTTCCAGAGGCAACGCTTTCGCGCGGTTCTCCGGATTGCCGAATGCCTTTCCCCTCCCGGCGGCCTCCGCGCGGGATCGTTGCCGCATGCGCCGGAAACCCTCGAAAGACTGGCGTTTTATGAAGAGCCCTGTTAAGGAGCGCCAATACTTTACCGGAGACTGCAATGAGCCGCACCGCCAGCGTTTCGCGCAAGACGAACGAGACCTCCGTATCGGTCACCGTCAATATCGACGGCACCGGCACGTCGACCATTTCGACGGGCGTCGGTTTCTTCGATCATATGCTCGACCAGCTGTCGCGCCATTCGCTCATCGACATGGAGATCAAGACCGAGGGCGACCTGCATGTCGACGATCATCACACTGTCGAGGACACCGGCATTGCCATCGGCCAGGCCATTGCGAAAGCGCTTGGCGACCGTCGCGGCATCACCCGCTACGCCTCGCTCGACCTCGCCATGGACGAGACGATGACACGCGCCGCGGTGGATGTCTCCGGCCGTCCATTCCTCGTCTGGAACGTCGATTTCTCGGCACCCAAGATCGGCACCTTCGACACCGAGCTGGTGCGCGAATTCTTCAACGCGCTTGCCCAGCATGCCGGCATCACGCTGCATATCCAGAACATCTACGGCGCAAACAACCATCATATCTCGGAGACGTGCTTCAAGGCCGTCGCGCGCGTGCTGCGCACCGCGACCGAGATCGATCCCCGCCAGGCGGGCCGCGTTCCCTCGACGAAGGGTTCGCTGGCCTGAAAGCAATTCCAGCAAAAGTGTGAAGCGGTTTTGCGTCCGGAATTGCGAAGCTAACAAAAGCCGGAGGCCGTCATGGCCACATTCCTCGTTCTGATACCGCCGGGTGCCCGCAGGGGCGATGAAAAGGCCAGGTTCGTGCGCGACCGCTTCTCCTGGGTCGCCTTCTTCCTGCCGTTCTTCTGGCTTGCCTGGCATCGCGCATGGCTTGCCGCAGCCCTTGCCTTCGCCGTGCAGATGCTCGGCTCGGCCATCTCGGACCACCCCGTCTTCGGGCTTGCCGGGCTTGGCATCTGCCTTGCCACCAGCCTCGTCGTCGCACTCGAAGGCCCCTCGATGGTCGTCGCCGGCCTTGAGCGCAAAGGCTGGACGATCGATGCGGTGATCTCGGCCGAGGACCGCGCGACGGCGGAAGAAATCTACGACATGGAAACCCCGGCCGGCGAGACGGAGGCGCGCGACGGCGTGTCCCTGCCGGCCTCCGGAACCGCGACGCGCCCGCACGCTCCCATGCTCGGCCTCGTCGGTTTCAAGGAAGGACGCTAGAATGCGCGTTGCAATCATCGATTACGGCTCGGGCAACCTGCGCTCGGCCACCAAGGCCTTCGAGCGCGCCGCCCGCGAGGCCGGCATCGACGCCGAGATCGACCTCACCGACAAGGCCGAGCGCGTGGCGTCCGCCGACCGCATCGTGCTGCCCGGTGTTGGCGCCTATGCCGATTGCCGCCGCGGCCTCGATGCCGTGCCCGGCATGGTCGAAGCGCTGCGCGAGGCGGTGGAGGCCAAGACCCGCCCCTTCCTCGGCATCTGCGTGGGCATGCAGCTCATGTCGTCGCGTGGGCTGGAAAAGACCACAACGCAAGGCCTCGGCTGGATCAAGGGCGATGTGGTGCTGATGACGCCGCGCGACCCCGACCTCAAGATCCCGCAGATCGGCTGGAACACGCTGGACCGCAAACGCGCGCATCCACTGTTCGAAGGCATCCCGGAAACGCTGCACGCTTACTTCGTGCACTCCTATCACCTCGCTGCCGAAAACCCTGACGACGTGGTCGCGACCGTCGACTACGGCGGCCCGATGACCGCCTTCGTCGCCAACGGGAACAAGGCCGGCGCGCAGTTCCACCCGGAAAAGAGCCAGGCGCTCGGCCTGGCCCTCCTCACCAATTTCCTCCGCTGGAAGCCCTGAACTGGAAAACGCCATGATCCTCTTTCCCGCCATCGACCTGAAAGACGGCCAGTGCGTTCGCCTGAAACTCGGCGACATGGAACAGGCCACCGTCTACAATCCCGACCCGGCCGCGCAGGCCAAAGCTTTCGAGGACCAGGGCTTCGAATGGCTGCACGTGGTCGACCTCAACGGCGCCTTTGCTGGTGAGAGCGTCAACGGCGCGGCCGTCGATGCCATCCTGAAGGCGACGAAGAACCCCGTACAGCTCGGCGGCGGCATCCGCACGCTCGACCATATCGAAAGCTGGTTGTCGCGCGGGCTCTCCCGCGTCATCCTCGGCACCGTGGCCGTGCGCGATCCCGCGCTCGTCATCGAGGCTTGCAAGGCGTTTCCGGGCAAGGTCGCCGTCGGCATCGACGCCAAGGGCGGCAAGGTGGCGGTCGAGGGCTGGGCGGAAGCCTCCGAACTCGGCGTCATCGAGCTTGCCAGGAAGTTCGAGGGAGCCGGCGTTGCCGCGATCATCTATACCGACATCGATCGCGACGGCATCCTGACCGGCATCAACTGGGCCTCCACGCTGGAACTGGCCGACGCCGTCTCCATTCCCGTCATCGCCTCGGGCGGCCTTGCCTCGATGGACGACATCCGCCGCCTCGTCGCCCCTGACGCCCGCAAGCTGGAAGGCGCGATTTCCGGCCGCGCGCTCTATGACGGCCGCATCGATCCGGCCGAAGCGCTGGCAACGATCCGCGCAGCACGGGGAGAAGCCGCATGACCCTCAAGGCCCGCGTTATTCCCTGCTTGGATGTAAAGGACGGCCGCGTCGTCAAGGGCGTCAGCTTCCTCAATTTGGTCGATGCCGGCGATCCCGTCGAATCGGCCAAGGTCTATGATGCCGCCGGCGCAGACGAGCTGTGCTTCCTCGACATCACGGCCTCCTCAGACAACCGCGACACGATCTTCGATGTCGTGGCCCGCACGGCCGATCATTGTTTCATGCCGCTCACCGTCGGCGGCGGCGTGCGCTCGGTCGCCGATATCCGCAAGCTTCTGCTGGCCGGCGCAGACAAGGTCTCGATCAACTCGGCCGCCGTCTCCAATCCGGATTTCGTGGCCGAGGCCGCCGACAAGTTCGGCAACCAGTGCATCGTCGTCTCCATCGATTCGAAGAAGGTCTCGGCCGAGGGCGAGGAAGACCGCTGGGAAATCTTCACCCATGGCGGTCGCCAGCCGACAGGAATCGACGCCGTGGCCTTTGCGGAAAAGATGGTGGAGCGTGGCGCGGGCGAACTGTTGCTGACCTCCATGGACCGCGACGGCCAGAAGGGCGGCTATGACATTGCGCTGACACGGACGATTGCCGACCGCGTTTCCGTGCCGGTCATCGCATCGGGTGGCGTCGGCACGCTGGATCATCTCGTCGAGGGCGTGCGCGACGGCCATGCGACGGCGGTGCTGGCCGCATCCATCTTTCACTTCGGCACCTATACGGTCGGCGAAGCCAAGCGCTACATGGCCGAGCATGGCATCGCCATGCGGCTGGACTGAGGAGGTCCCGATGAGCAGCTTCACCCTTGCCGATCTCGTCGAGATCGTCGATGCCCGTGCCAAGGCCGATCCATCGGAAAGCTGGACGGCCAAGCTCGTGGCGGCCGGGCAGCCGAAAGCGGCGAAAAAACTTGGCGAAGAGGCTGTCGAGACCGTGATTGCAGCGATCGAGGGCGACAAGGCCGCGCTGACCAGCGAGGCGGCCGATCTGCTCTATCACCTGATGGTCGTCTTGAAAATCGGCGGCGTGGCGCTACAAGATGTGCTGGGGGAGCTGGAGAGGCGCACAGGCCAGTCCGGCCTTGCGGAAAAGGCCAGCCGGAAGAATTGATGATCCAGGCAGCGCGCGACAAGGACCAGCCGGATATTCCGGATGATTTCGGCAACCGGAATTATTCGCCGTATCGGTTCTTCCCGGTGGAAGAATGGGCGCGTTTCCGTGCCGATACGCCGCTAACGCTGACGGCAGACGAGGTGCAGCGCCTGCGGTCGCTGAACGACCCGATCGATCTCGATGAAGTCCGGCGCATCTATCTCTCGCTGTCGCGCCTGCTGTCGGCCCATGTCGAATCCTCGCAGATGCTGTTCGAACAGCGCAAGCGGTTCCTGGCGCTGTCGAACGAGGCGAAGACACCCTTCGTCATCGGCATTGCCGGCTCGGTCGCGGTCGGCAAGTCGACCACGGCGCGTATCCTGAAGGAACTGCTGTCGCGCTGGCCGTCGAGCCCGAAGGTGGATCTCGTGACCACGGACGGCTTTCTCTATCCGAACGCCGTGCTGAGCCGTGAAAACCTGATGGAGCGCAAGGGTTTTCCGGAGAGCTACGATACCGGCGCGCTCCTGCGTTTCCTGTCGGCGATCAAGGCCGGCAAGCCGAACGTGCCGGCGCCGATGTATTCGCACCTCACCTACGACGTCCTTCCGAACGCCTTCCGCGCCGTCGACCGGCCGGATATCCTGATCTTCGAGGGCATCAATGTCCTGCAATCGCGCAACCTGCCGGCCGATGGCAAGGTCGTGCCGATGGTGTCCGACTTCTTCGACTTCTCGATCTATATCGATGCGGAGGAAAGCCTGATCCACAGCTGGTATGTCGAGCGCTTCATGCGGCTGCGCGACACCGCCTTCCAGAATCCGGATTCCTACTTCCACCGCTATGCGCGGATAAGCGAGGCGGATGCGCTCGCCATCGCCGAGGGACTCTGGCACAACATCAACCTTAAGAACCTCCACCAGAACATCCTGCCGACGCGCCCGCGTGCCGACCTCATCCTGCAGAAGGGTGAGAACCACCTCATCGAGACGGTTGCGCTGCGCAAACTTTAGCCGGATTCAAGCATTGCTCTCAAGGATTAACGCGACGCAGCGTCAAGTTGATACGCCCTGGATTTCTCAGGAGCGTGGACGTGCCGGGATAGATCCGGTCGACACCGTGGAAGATCAGCCGGCTTTCGCCACCGAACGCGAAGACGTCGCCGCTCGATAGCCGGAACGAGCGCGTGGGATCGCTGCGGGAGGTGCCGCCGATGCGAAACAGGCACTGGTCGCCGAGCGAAACGGAGACGACGGGTGCGGCAAAATCCGTCTCGTCGCGATCCTGATGCAGGCCCATCTTCGCCTCCGGGTCATAGAAATTGACGAGGCAGGCCTCGGGCGGCCTTGCGAAGCCGGAAACCGCATCCCACAGGGCCAGAAGCGTCTCCGGAATGGCCGGCCAGGGGCGGCCCGTTTCCGGGTGGGCGGACTGGTAGCGGTAGCCGTTGTCCTTGTCCGTCACCCAGCCCAGCGCGCCGCAATTGGTCATGCGGACGGACATCGCCTTGCCGGTCTTCGGCATGCGCGGCACGTAAAGCGGCGCTTCGACAACGACCTGCCGGATGGCGGCCACGAGGGCTTCCTGCGCCGGGCGATCGAAATAATCAGGGAAATAGCGCAACCCCGGTGCGAGGTCGTGCCCCGTCTCCGTCAAATCAGGTCTCCGACAGGTCCGGGATGCGCAGCACCTGGCCGGGATAAATCTTGTCCGGATGGGACAGCATCGGCCGGTTGGCATCGAAGATGACGGTGTGCTTGGCGCCCTTGCCCTTGCCGTACTGGGCTTCGGCGATCTTCCAGAGGTTGTCGCCCTTTTTGACGGTGTAGAACACCGGCTCCCTGGCGGGCGCGGCGGCCACGGCAAGGCCTTCCGTATCGACCTTGGAGACGCCCAGCGTGTTGCCGACGGCAACGATAGCCTTCTCGAACACGGCCTGGTCGGCGACGCTGCCCTTGAGGACGACCTTGTCGTCGACAACCTCGACCTGCACCGCGTCGGTGCCAAGACCGTGCGATTCCAGTTCCTTCTTGACCGCTTCGGCGTCCGGCGCATCGTCGTCACCGCCGATGCCCAGCTTCTTGCCCGCGTTCTTGATAAAGCTGAAAAGACCCATGTGCTTACCTCCCGTTTTCAGCCGACTTAAGCAGACACCGCTTTTAAAGGAAAGGTTTTGTTTTCGTCATATTGATGAACGGCGAAGTTGCGGACCATCACTCGCCATCCGGCCGGGCGCGCATGCGCTTGACGTCGGAGCGGCCCGATTTTGCCTTGAGACGGCGCTCGATCGAGCCTTTCGTCGGCTTCGTCTTGCGCCGGGGCGGCGGCGGCGGTTCGGCGGCCTTGAGAATCAGTTCCTTCAGCCGTTCGCGCGCATCCTCACGATTGCGCTCCTGGCTGCGAAAGCGACTGGCCTCGATCATCAGAACGCCGTCCTTGGAAACCCTGCGGCCGGCCAGTTTCAGTGCATTGGCCTTGACCCGTTCGTTGAGCGCGGGCGAGTTGCGCAGGTCGTAGAACAGCTGGACAGCGGTCGACACCTTGTTGACATTCTGCCCGCCCGGGCCGCCCGCCAGCACGAACTGCTCGGTCAGTTCCCAGCCCGCAATGGTGATCGTATTGCTGATGTAGAGGGGTTCGCTGGCCATAAGAGTTCCTTTCCACGCCGTTGTAACGGCGGGACCGGGAAACGGAAAGCCATTTGCGGCAACGAAAAACCCGGCCTTGCGGGCCGGGTTTCACGTGAATCATCGATTGTCGCAGACCTATTCGGCGGCGACCTTCAGGCCTGGAGCGGCATCGCGCACGCTGCCATCGACCTGATCCTCGAATTTCTCGAAGTTCGCCACAAACATGTCGACCAGCTTCTGGGCCTGCTTGTCGTAGGCGGGGCCGTTCGACCAGGTCGAGCGCGGATCGAGGATCTTCGTGTCGACGCCGGGCACCGACACGGGCACCTGGAAGCCGAAATTGTCGTCGCGGCGGAAGAGGGCATCCTTCAGCGAGCCGTCGAGGGCAGCGGCGAGCAGCGTGCGGGTCGCCTTGATCGGCATACGACGGCCTTCGCCATAGGCACCGCCGGTCCAGCCGGTATTGACCAGCCAGCAATCAACACCGTGCTCGGCGATCAGTTCCTTGAGCAGGTTGCCGTAAACCGTGGGATGACGCGGCATGAAGGGCGCACCGAAGCAGGTCGAGAAGGTGGCTTCCGGCTCGGTCACGCCACGCTCCGTGCCGGCAACCTTGGCGGTGTAGCCGGACAGGAAGTGGTACATGGCCTGATCGGGCGTCAGGCGGGCGATCGGCGGCATGACGCCGAAGGCATCGGCCGTCAGCATGATGATCGTCTTCGGGTGCGGCGCACGGCCGGTGTCGCTGGCATTCGGAATGAAATGCAGCGGGTAGGCGCAGCGCGTGTTTTCCGTCAGCGAGCCGTCGTTGAAGTCAGGCACGCCGTTGGCATCGAGCACGACGTTTTCCAGAACGGTGCCGAAACGCTGCGTCGTCGCATGAATCTCCGGCTCGGCTTCTGCCGACAGGCGGATGGTCTTGGCGTAGCAGCCGCCTTCGAAGTTGAAGATGCCGTTCTCGCCCCAGCCGTGCTCGTCATCGCCGACCAGCGTGCGATTCGGGTCGGCGGAAAGCGTGGTCTTGCCGGTGCCCGACAGGCCGAAGAAGACGGCAGCGTCGCCATCGGGGCCGACATTGGCCGAGCAATGCATCGGCATGACTTTTTCCGACGGCAGCAGCCAGTTGAGCACCGTGAAGACCGACTTCTTCATTTCGCCGGCATAATAGGTGCCCGCGATCAGAACGATGCCGCGCGTCAGGTCGCAGGCGATCATGGTTTCCGTGCGCGCGCCGTGGCGGGCCGGGTCTGCCTTGAAGGTCGGCAGGTCGATGATGGTCAGCTTCGGCGCGAAACCCGAGAGATCCTTCTCTTCCGGACGGATGAGCAGGTTACGGATAAACAGCGAATGCCAGGCCAATTCCGTCACAACGCGGGTCGGCAGCGCGTAATCGGCATCGGCACCGCCGATCAGATCCTGCACGAAGAGATCGCGACCGCTCGCATGGGCCAGCATGTCGGCGTGAAGCGCATCGAAATGCTCACGCGACACGGCCTTGTTGTTATCCCACCAGATGGCGCCTTCGGTGTTTTCGTCGCGCACGACGAACTTGTCCTTGGGCGAACGGCCGGTGTGCTGGCCGGTCAATGCGCGCAACGCGCCGTGGGCGGTCTTGACCGCCTCGCCACGGCCAAGCGCTTCCTCATAAAGCGCTTCGGCTGCAAAGTTGTACCGGACCGTGCCGTTTGTATGGATACCCATCGCGGTAAGCCCCAGCGCGGGGTTGCGAACGCCAAGTTCCTGCATGGTCCAGCTTTCCTCCGTGGACGAAGACGCAAGGTCAATCTGGGCGGAACCTAATATGCGACTGTCACAAAGGCAAGCAGTGAATCGAAATTAGGCAATGATATCAAATAATTAATCGATTTAAATCTTTGTACTACTTTTTTAATCGTTTGAATAATCGATTTAAAAATGATTCGAAAAGCCGCCGCCGAACGTCACCCTTTATCTTTGCCACAATTTGTTCCACCTTTATCCTCACAGAGGCGCATCACTTACCAGGACAGGAACTCGATCCGAGGTCGGGAAAGGCGCTCATGACTATGGAGACCAGCAAGATGCAAACGATCGCACTCGTCGACGACGACCGGAATATTCTGACATCCGTGTCGATCGCGCTTGAGGCGGAAGGATACAAGGTTGAGACCTATACGGACGGCGCCTCCGCGCTCGACGGCCTTCTCGCCCGCCCCCCGCAGCTTGCAATCTTCGACATCAAGATGCCCCGCATGGACGGCATGGAGCTTCTGCGCCGACTGCGCCAGAAATCCGACATCCCGGTGATCTTCCTCACCTCCAAGGATGAGGAGATCGACGAGCTGTTCGGTCTCAAGATGGGCGCGGACGACTTCATCACCAAGCCGTTCTCCCAGCGCCTGCTGGTCGAGCGCGTCAAGGCGATCCTGCGCCGCTCCTCCAACCGCGAGGCCGCCGCATCGGCCGGCGCAGCCGGCAATGCAGCCAAGGCCGGCGAGATCGCCGCCCGTTCGCTGGAGCGCGGCCAGCTGGTCATGGACCAGGAGCGCCACACCTGCACCTGGAAGGGCGAACCGGTGACGCTGACCGTCACGGAATTCCTCATCCTGCATTCGCTTGCCCAGCGCCCCGGCGTGGTGAAGAGCCGCGATTCGCTGATGGACGCCGCCTATGACGAGCAGGTCTATGTCGACGACCGCACCATCGACAGCCACATCAAGCGGCTTCGCAAGAAGTTCAAGATGGTCGACACCGACTTCGACATGATCGAGACGCTGTACGGCGTCGGCTACCGCTTCCGCGAGGCAGCGTAAGGCGCGATTTCGCTTGCATGAACCGCGGCGGCAATGGCATGCCGCGGTCGGCTGCGAAATGGCTCGAAAGGATGGATGCGCGTGTTGCAGGAGGTGCAGGAGAGGACTGGTGAGGATGCCGAAGGCCGGCCAATGCCGCGTTCGCTGCGCCGCCGCTGGACCCATCCCTTCACGCTTGCGCGCCGCATCTTCGGCAATGCCGTCTTTTCCAGCCTCACACGCCGCATCCTGTTCTTCAATCTCGTCGCGCTTGTCGTGCTCGTGGCGGGCATCCTCTATCTCAACCAGTTCCGCGAGGGGCTGATCGACGCGCGCGTCGAAAGCCTGCTGACGCAGGGCGAGATCATCGCCGGCGCGATTTCCGCCTCCGCCTCCGTCGACACCAACTCGATCACCATCGACCCGGAAAAGCTGCTCGAACTGCAGGCCGGCCAGAGCATCACGCCGCTGCCGAACGACGAGGACCTGGAATTCCCGATCAATCCCGAACGCGTGGCGCCCGTGCTCCGGCGGCTCATTTCGCCGACGCGCACCCGCGCCCGCATCTACGATACCGACGCCAACCTGCTGCTCGATTCGCGCCATCTCTACACACAGGGCCAGGTGCTGCGCTTCGACCTGCCGCCCGTCGAGCAGGAAAACGCCGGCATTTTCGAGCGCATGAACATCTGGTTCAACCGGATGCTGCAGCCCAGCAGGCTGCCGCTCTACAAGGAAGCGCCGGGCGGCGACGGCTCGATCTATCCCGAAGTGATGAATGCGCTGACAGGCGTGCGCGGCGCCGTGGAGCGTGTCAACGACAAGGGCGAGGTCATAGTCTCGGTCGCGGTGCCGGTGCAGCGCTTCCGCGCGGTGCTGGGCGTGCTGCTTCTGTCCACGCAGGCCGGCGATATCGACAAGATCGTGCATGCCGAGCGTCTCGCCATCATGCGCGTCGCGGGCGTGGCAGGCCTCGTCAACATCGCACTGTCGCTGCTGCTCTCCAGCACGATCGCCAATCCGTTGCGTCGCCTTTCGGCCGCGGCGATCCGCGTGCGGCGTGGCGGCGCGAAGGAGCGCGAGGAAATTCCCGATTTCTCCGTCCGTCAGGACGAGATCGGCAATCTTTCCATCGCGCTCAGACAGATGACCACAGCGCTCTATGACCGCATCGACGCGATCGAAAGCTTCGCGGCCGATGTGAGCCATGAACTGAAGAACCCGCTGACCTCGCTGCGCAGCGCCGTCGAGACCCTGCCGCTCGCGCGCACCGACGAATCGAAAAAGCGGCTGCTGGATGTCATCCAGCACGACGTGCGCCGCCTCGACCGCCTGATCAGCGACATTTCCGACGCCTCGCGCCTCGACGCCGAGCTTGCACGCAGCGATGCCCGTACGGTGGATCTCGAAAAGCTGCTCGGCGACCTCATCGACGTCTCGCGCCAGATCAATACGCGCAAGAAGCCCGTGACGCTCGATTTCGTCGTCGACCGCAAGGACAATCCGAAGGCCCGGTTCGAGGTCTCCGGCTACGAGCTGCGCATCGGCCAGATCGTCACCAATCTCATCGAAAACGCCCGATCCTTCGTGCCCGATCCGGGCGGACGCATCGTGGTGCGTCTGTCGCGCGGGCGCGGCGACCGCTGCCTCGTGCAGATCGAGGACAACGGCCCCGGTATCCAGGCCGAGAATATCGACCGCATTTTCGAGCGCTTCTATACCGACCGGCCGGCCGGCGAGGCCTTCGGCCAAAATTCCGGCCTTGGCCTGTCTATCTCGCGACAGATCGCCGAGGCGCATGGCGGCACGCTGAAGGCCGACAACATCATCGACAAGGCGACGGGCGAGATTGCCGGCGCGCGCTTCACCCTCTCGCTGCCCGCCGACAAGCAGAAATGACGCCCCCTGCCCCCGCTCCGGTCAATGTGCATGGAACGGCCATCGTGATCGGCACGACCGGGCTTCTCTTCACCGGCCCCTCCGGCGCCGGCAAGAGCATGGTCGCGCTGCATTGCATGACGGAGGCCCGCTCGCGCGGGTTGTTTTCCGCGCTCGTAAGCGACGACCAGGTCATGGTCAGCATCGAAGGCGGCCGGGTCGTCGCCCGGGCGCCCGCTTCTATCGCCGGTCTCGCCGAGCTGCGCGGCGCGGGCATCGTTTCCGTCGAGACCATCGAGGCGGCGGTGCTGCATCGCGCCATCCGGCCGATCGCGCCGCCATTTGCCGAGCGGCTGGCGCCGGAGGGCGAAACCGTGGAGGTCCTGCCCGGCCACCTCCTGCCGCTGACACGGTTGCCGCTTGCCGCCGGTTGCACCGCTTTTTCACTGCTCGCCGCAATTCACCCGGAAATTACCGGGACTTGATCGCGAAAGCCGCGCCAAAAGGGAAAAATGGCCATTTTAGGCTTGCCTTCGGACTTTTCATTGACATGATGGCCACCCCAATGGTGGACGGAATTGTTGCATTGCGATATTCCGCCGTCCGTTCGAATTGGGAAACGGGAGCGACTGCTGATGATCGGACTGGTGCTTGTCACCCATGGCAAGCTGGCGGAGGAATTCCGGCACGCCCTTGAACACGTTGTCGGTCCGCAGAAGGCGATCGAGACCGTCTGTATCGGCCCCGATGATGACATGGACCAGCGTCGCCAGGATATCCTGCAGGCGGTCCAGGAGGCAGATCAGGGCAACGGCGTGATCATCCTCACCGACATGTTCGGCGGCACGCCGTCCAACCTCGCCATCTCCGTGATGAACGGCGAAGGCATCGAGGTGATTGCCGGCGTCAACCTGCCGATGCTGATCAAGCTCGCCGGCATCCGCGGCGAGAACAATATGGAAAAGGCGCTGATCGACGCATCGGAAGCCGGCCGGAAATATATCAACGTCGCCAGCCGCGTTCTCAGCGGCAAGTAAGGTCTCCCGCCCTCCATGACCGCCTCGAAAGAGCTTCTCATCATCAACAAGCGCGGCCTGCACGCCCGCGCTTCGGCAAAATTCGTCCAGACGGTCGAGGGCTATGACGCTGATGTTACCGTCTCCAAGGACGGCATGACCGTCGGCGGCACCTCCATCATGGGCCTGATGATGCTGGCCGCCAGCCCCGGATGCAGCGTGCATGTCACCGCCACGGGCGCGCAGGCCCAGGAGGTTCTCGCCGCGCTCGACGCGCTGATCGCCGACAGGTTCGGCGAGGAGATGTAATCCTCCGCCAGACATAAGGACATAAAGACTTCTTTATGTCTTGGTTGCTCCAGCCGCCGTTTCCTGATAGGAAGCGGCATCAACCAGAGCCAGAAGGCTGGAGTATTTCATGACCACCACGCATGACTACCACGTCGCCGACATCGCGCTTGCCGATTTCGGCCGCAAGGAAATCGAGATCGCCGAGACGGAAATGCCGGGCCTGATGGCCTGCCGCGAAGAGTTCGGCGCATCCAAGCCGCTCAAGGGCGCGCGCATCACCGGCTCGCTGCACATGACCATCCAGACCGCCGTGCTCATCGAGACGCTGGTGGCGCTGGGTGCGGACGTTCGCTGGGCCTCGTGCAACATCTTCTCCACGCAGGACCACGCCGCCGCAGCCATCGCGGCCGCCGGCATCCCGGTCTACGCCGTAAAGGGCGAGTCGCTGACGGAATACTGGGAATACACCGACAAGATCTTCCAGTGGACCGATGGCGGTCTCTCGAACATGATCCTGGACGACGGCGGCGACGCCACCATGTATATCCTGCTCGGCGCACGCGCCGAAGCCGGCGAGAACGTGCTGTCCAATCCGGGCTCGGAAGAAGAAGAGATTCTCTTCGCCCAGATCAAGAAGCGTCTTGCTCTTTCCCCGGGCTGGTTCACCAAGCAGCGCGATGCCATCAAGGGCGTGACCGAAGAGACCACGACCGGCGTCAACCGTCTCTACCAGCTGCAGCAGAAGGGGCTCCTGCCCTTCCCGGCGATCAACGTGAACGACTCGGTCACCAAGTCGAAGTTCGACAACAAGTACGGCTGCAAGGAATCGCTGGTCGACGGCATCCGCCGCGGCACCGACGTCATGATGGCCGGCAAGGTCGCCGTGGTCTGCGGCTACGGCGACGTCGGCAAGGGCTCTTCCGCTTCGCTGCGCGGTGCCGGTGCCCGCGTCAAGGTCACGGAAATCGACCCGATCTGCGCCCTGCAGGCCGCCATGGACGGTTTTGAAGTCGTGCAGCTCGAGGACGTCGTTTCCTCCGCCGACATCTTCATCACCACGACCGGCAACAAGGACGTCATCCGCGTCGAGCATATGCGCGAGATGAAGGACATGGCGATCGTCGGCAATATCGGCCACTTCGACAACGAGATCCAGGTCGCCGCGCTCAAGAACTTCAAGTGGACCAACATCAAGCCGCAGGTCGACATGATCGAGTTCCCCAAGGGTAACCGCATGATCCTGCTCTCGGAGGGTCGTCTGCTCAACCTCGGCAACGCCACCGGCCACCCGTCCTTCGTGATGTCCGCCTCGTTCTCCAACCAGGTGCTGGCGCAGATCGAGCTCTTCACCAAGGGCGACGCCTACAAGAACGAAGTCTATGTTCTGCCCAAGCAGCTCGACGAGAAGGTCGCACGCCTGCACCTCGCCAAGCTCGGCGCGAAGCTGACGGAACTTTCCAACGAACAGGCCGGCTATATCGGCGTCACCGTGCAGGGTCCGTTCAAGGCCGAACACTACAGGTACTGATCCTTACCCGGATTATCCACAACATCTAGAGGCGGCGCGCTTGACACAGGCGCGCCGCCTCTTTTTTGGGCCCATCCCTTCCCGACGATTCGGTAAACAAGTATCGTTAACGCGTTGATTCGGCGTGCAGATGCGGACCCTTCGCGCCGGATTGGGATGTCTTGTCGATCAGGCGGCAAACGGACGGAGACATACCGGGGATGATGTCGGAACTGAAACGAGGCCGTTCCGGGCAGGCTTTTGCCATGCCGGAGCGGGACATGGCGCATTCGGTTGCGCCGCAAAATGGATTTATGGTTAACGGACGGTTCAAGCGCCCCGTGGCGCGCCGTCTGGCATCCGTGCTGGCGGCTGGATCGGCCCTCACGATGTTCGCCGGACCGGCCCATGCCGCCGGCCCCTATCTCGCCACCACGGAAATCGTCACCGTATCGATGCTTCTCGGCGTGATGTCGGCGGCCATGGTCTCCGCCATCTGGATGATCCGCCAGCGCGGCCGCATGGAAGCCGAAAACCGCGAGCTGCGCGCCCACCTCTCCGACGCCCGCCACAACATATCGCGCCTGCAGGCGCTGATCGGCGACAAGGACCGCCGCATCGTCATGTGGGACGGCATGTCGGGCAAGCCAGAATTCCTCGGCCAGCTCGCGCCGGAAACCGGCGCGCCGGTCGCCGACCGCGATTTCCTCGCCTTCGGCCGCTGGCTGAAACCGACCTCCGCCGCCGAGATCGAGCGCGCTGTCGAACGGCTGCGAACGCAGGCGCAGAGCTTCGACCTCATACTCGAAACGAGCCGCGAGCAGGTGCTGGAGGCGCAGGGTCGCGTTTCCGGCGGGCAGGCCTTCGTGCGCTTCGTGGCGCTCAACAACCTGCGGGCAGAAGCCGCCGAGCTGAAGCTGGAACGCGAGCGGCTCGTCGCCGCGCTGAGCACGCTGCAATGCCTCATCGACCAGATCGACCTTCCCGTCTGGCAACGCGCGCCCGACGGCTCGCTCGCCTGGGTGAACGAGGCCTATGCCGAGGCCGTCGAGGCGAAGGATGCCGCCGCTGCCGTGCGCGAGGCGCGCGAGCTTCTGCCGACCGTGGCACGCGAAAAGATCCGCGCGACCAGCACCTATGACACCCCATTTCGCGACAAGGTCTCGACCGTCGTTCGCGGCAATCGCAGCTTCTTCGACGTGGTGGATGCCCGCACGCCCAATGGTTCGGCCGGCATCGCGATCGACGTTTCGGATGTCGAAGCGGTGCGCGAGGAACTGACGCGCACGCTGAAAAGCCATGCCGAGACGCTCGATCACCTTGCCACGCCGGTCGCCACCTTCGACGGCGAGCAACGCCTGCAATTCTACAACCAGGCCTTCCAGCGCATGTGGGAGTTCGACACGGCGTTCCTGGAGAGCAAGCCCGGCAACGGTGAACTGCTCGACCGGCTGCGCGCCGCCGGCAAGCTGCCCGAACAGCTGAACTGGAGGCAGTGGAAGGACACAGCGCTCTCCGTCTATCGCGCCATCGACACCCAGAGTGACCTCTGGCACCTGCCGAACGGCCAGACGCTGCGCGTCTTCGCGACCGCCCGCCCGCAGGGCGGCGCCACCTGGGTCTTCGAGAACCTGACCGAGAAGGTCGATCTCGAAACGCGCTACAACACGCTGATGCTGGTTCAGGACGAGACCATCGACCACCTGGCCGAGGGTGTCGCGGTGTTCAGCCCCGACGGGCGCATCCGCCTGTCTAACCCGGCCTTCCGCGCCATCTGGGGCATCAGCGAGGCCGAGGCGAAGTCCGGCACGCATATCCGCGCCATCGAGCAGGCTTGCGCGCCGTCTTACGACAAGCCGGACGGCTGGAAGCGCTTCGGCCAGATGATCACCAGCTTCGACGACGAACGGCCCTCCTCGCAGGGCATGCTGGAGCTGCGCACGGGTCTCGTGCTCGATTACGCCGTCATCCCGCTTTCCAACGCCCAGACGATGCTGACCTTCGTCAACATCACCGACAGCGTGCGGGTGAGCCGGGCGCTC
>Ga0160495_100571_pt1 | contig 16129 bp, 20 predicted proteins | sample DID4MG_4_FD_108251 | JGI IMG/M metagenome (GOLD analysis project Ga0160495, IMG submission 108251) | Enriched soil microbial communities from UW Madison campus, WI, USA - DID2933_E24_FP4 MG | ecosystem: Environmental > Terrestrial > Soil > Unclassified | place: USA: Madison, Wisconsin | collected... | reverse complement strand
GTTTCATCAGGGGGCAAAGAATGGGAGGAACCGAAACAGCATAGGCGAATCCGGGCAGAGGAGAAGAGGGAATTGACGGAGTAATAGCGCACTTATACATTGCTTCGCAACATAGGTGCTCCGGCCGCCACAGGAGTGGCGTGTTGCCGGAAAGGCAGGCCCAGTCGGGCCTCGATTTAGGAGGGTGGCAGAGGTGCCACCATAGGGGAACCGCTTGGCCATTTACCACTTTTCAGGGCAGATTCTAGGCCGCAAGGCGAAGCAGAATCCTGACGGAAGTTGGCGGCCCGGTTCCAAGGCAGCGGCCGCCGCTGCCTATCGCAGTGGCTCCCAACTGCGAGACTACCGTACCGGCGAAACCCACGACTACCGCCGTAGGGGAGGGGTGGCCCATGCTGAAATCATGGTGCCGACCGGGGCGGCGGCATGGTTGGAAGACCGTGAACTCCTGTGGGGCACGGTCGAGCGTATGGAGAAGCGCGAAGACGCGCAGCTTGCCCGCGAGTTCAACATGGCACTGCCGCACGAGCTGAACGCCACCCAGCGGCTGGAGCTGGTGCGCGGTTTCGTGCAGGCCCACTTCATCAACCGGGGCATGGTTGCGGACATCGCCTTGCATGACCCTGCCGGAGCAGGGGCAGAACAACCGCAATTACCATGCCCATGTCATGCTGACGTTGCGCCGTGCGACCCCGGACGGGCTTGATCCGGTCAAGACCCGTGAATGGAATAGCAAGGAATTGTTGGGGCTGTGGCGCGCCGAATGGGCGGTGTCGTGCAACCGTGCGCTGAAGCGCGCCGGTCGCACGGTGCGGGTTGATCACCGCACCTTGGTGGCCCAGCGGGATGAAGCCTTGCAGCGCAAGGACATGGCCCGTGCGCGGGAGTTGAACCGCGCGCCGGAAATCCATGTGGGGCCGAAGGCGCGGCAGGCGGTGCGAAACCAGCGCCCGCCGGTCAGCCGCGTGCGGGAGGTGGGGGCGGTGAAGACCCGCGCTCCGGCGCAGCCGCCCGCGAAGCGCGTCCGCGACTATCCGGCGCGCGACCAGGGCACGCGGCTCGATTGGTTGGAACGCATTGCCGTGGGTAATGACACGCAGTTGCGGCGCGAGCTGGAGGCTATCACGCGGCGCTTTGACCGCTATCAGCAGAAGATGGACTATTGGGAGCGGCGCATTGCGTTTTGGACGGAAGGCCACCTGAAAGGCAGCCAGTTCCGCTTCAGCCGCTGGAAGGCGGCCGAGGAGGAGAAGCAGCGCCGCCAGAAGGCGGAGCACGCCCGTAAACGCTTCCGGCAGCTTGTCGGCATGATGAAGCAGCTTGAAGACCTGATGCGGCTGGGCGGCATCCAGCGCGAGCGGGGTCGTATTCGCATCCGCGAGTTGGAAGGGTGGGCGCGGTTGGCCAATCCGACACAGCGTCGAAGGGGACGCTGGCGCATTTAACCGCGCCCAGTAACAATCGACTATTTTGAAACCCCTAGGATATCGCACACCGTTTCGGGGCTGGCCGCGACGGTGTGGTAGCCATCTACGTCCTCATACCATAATTTCTTGTCGAGCTCGAAAATGCGAACGGTTATTGCTGTCGGGCCACTCGCATACCTTGGGTCGCCTGGGCATGTCTTCACCAGTAGCGCTTCCTGTTCAAACCGCTTTTCGAAAGCGCTCTGTTGGGGTGGCTTTTCGGTGCGACTCGGCAGTGACTTGAATAAGCCAATCGCGGTAATAATCATGGTAAGTGCAATAAAAATAGCAGAATATCGTGTCCACTTTGCCGTCAGTTTGGCTGCGTCTGAGGCATCCTTTGCCGACTGCGCAGATTCGATCTGCATACGTAATACTCTGCGACGAAACTCACTTTCCACGGCATAGGTTAATGTCGATCCGGGTTGAGCATTTCCAACTTTCTCTAAAAGTTCGTCTTCAGTCAGGTTATAAAGGTCTCGCGGCTTTACGGACAATATTGCCTCCTATGCAGTGGCTTGAAATTCTGATCTTCAGTATCGGTTCCGATAGTTATGTTCGGCTTATTTTCGAAGGCCGCTTCCGGGAACACCAGGCGCTCTGGCGGCTGAGGTGCGTGAGTGAATCCTCGCGGGGTGCCATCCCATGCGTCCCATACGCCGCGCCAGCGCCACATTTTCCGGTAGTCGAGGCGCTTGCCGAAGATGGGAAAAGGGCAGTTGCGCAGTTTCAGGATAACCTTGATCAGCGGTAGGCGCTGGATCTCCGCCGCATCGAGCAACCAGTAGCTGCCTTCGGACTGGCTGTGCGAGCGCCCGCGCGTATCCCAGCCCGTGCCGTTGAGGCTTACGCTTGAGGAGGTGGAGTGTGCCGGGGTGTGGCCCAGCATAGTGGCCACATAGGTGGCGGTTTCGTTGTCGTTGACCCCGAAGAACAGGCGCGCCGACGCATTGGCGAGGAACGCGGCGGCGTTGTGGCCGTAGACTTTGGCGACCTGCGGCAGGTTCTGCCAGATCAGCACGGGGGTGCAGTAGGCGCGGAGCAAGCCGGATTGTTTTTCCAGCACGTCGAGACGGCCGAGCACGGCGACTTCGTCGAGCAGGAGCACCACCTTGCGCCGGGGCTTGTTGGCCTTGGCACGAGTGAGGGTTTTCAGGGTGCAGCCCACCATCACCCGCAGCCAGCGGGAATACACGTCGAGCAGATCTTCATCGACACACAGGAACAGCGTGCCGGTGTCGTCCACCAGGTCGGTGAGCTGGAAGGTCGAGCTGGAGGATAGCTTGCCCGCCGGGCTGGTAGCTGACCATGGTTCGGTGGCCTTCTGCACGTTGGAGAGGATGGACTGGAATTCTTCCGAGAAGTCACCGCTGGAATCCACCGCGCTGGTCAGGAGGCCGCCGAGGATTTCCCGCGCGGCCGGGGAGGGCGAATTACCCGCCATATCGGTGAGGTTCGCGATGAACGTCTCCCGTTGGCCGGCCGACAGCCGGCGCACCGTTCCGAGGGTGCGGCTGGGTGCCGGCTCCGTCGCGAGGACGTGCAGGATAAGGCCCTTAATCAGAGATATGGCTTTGTCATCCCAATGGGATTCCCGTGCGTCGGGCACGACCATCAGACGCGCCAGAGCTTCGGCGTCGTCAGTTTCCTGCGGGGTGCCCGCGCGCACCATGTCGAGCGGGTTAAACCGTTCGGAGTGTGCTAGGTCGGTGGGATTGAGCATCCACACCTTGCCGAACTTGGCGCGCTGACGGCGCGTAATGGCGTAGTTTTCGCCTTTGGGGTCAGTGACCACCATCGAGCCGCGATACGAGAGCAGGGAGGGGATGACCACACCTAGACCCTTGCCCGCGCCCATGGCGGCGAAGACCATCACCATGCCGTCGGATGAGAACCGCAGTAAACGTCCGAAGGCCCCGCGGCCGAGAATGACCCCTTCGCCGCGGACAGCACCGTACCAAATTTGACCCCAGCGGCTGGCCCAGCGCGCCGAGCCTTGCGCCTTGCGGCGTCGATGGCTGGAGGCTTTCCGCCAGAGCCATACGGGGCGGGTCAAAACAAAGCGCGCCAGCCAAAGCACCACAAACAGTGCAGTAGAAACCAGCCAGAAAAAACCGTTGATGACATCCATCGGAGGAGTGTCCCGCAACCCTGCGGGCAAGGCAAACCCTCTGCCTGCAGGGGTGGCAGGAAAGCGTTAGCGCAGCAGCCGGAACATCGAGCGGGCGAAATGGCCCAGGCCTGCCTTGGCACCAGCGGCAGCGCCTGCCCTCACCGCTTGCCCCATGGTCTGCACTTCCGGGGGAAGAGGGCAATCCCGTCCGTACTGGACGCGGTAGGAATAGAGGGCTTCTTTCGTCCACTCGACCACATCGACGGGCCTGGAGCAGACCGTACCGTTCACTGCGCAGACGACCATGTCACGGATAGGCTCAGGAACTAGGTCGGAGCGGCCTGCCCGTGCGGCTGCCGCATAGCGTGAAACGAAAATTCCATGAAACTGTTCAGCGTAGGCTGCGGCGCGGCGATCAATAGCCATAGATACCCCCAGAGTTGAGAACTCCATACCATTGCCCGTTTTGCTGTTACACGCAAAGGGTGTTAAGGAATTTTTAAGGGTGATGGTAAAGGCCACGCCCGAGAACACGCCTCAAGGCACGCTACGCTCTTCGGCCTTGACCCGTGTTCCCGGTCGTAGCGGGGGCTTGGGAACAGCAAGGCCCCCGAGTGGCCTTGCTGCCCATTTACGACGAGGTGCCCGTGGCAAGCCTTTGGGGAGCCTCATCAGATTTACGGAACCAGAGTGCGCCATCAGGTGGTGGTAGGTCGAAACGATCCTCGCTGAAAAACTCCCCGTCATCCACTGCCGCCAGGGGCGGCAGGTCGAGGGGTACCGCGCGGCCGTGCCGGGCCTCATCGAGGGGAGGATCAACCGAGAACGGATCACCGTCGCGATACGCCGCCCGATAGAGGATTTCATCGAGGCGGTCGAGCAGGTCATCACAGGCCGGATGCTCCAGCATCAGGTGGCTACCGGTGGTGACATAAATGCGGTGGTCAGGGCGGTTGAATACCGGGATTGGAGGCGGTGCGGACAAGGGGGTTGAGGGAGACGGCTGAGGCGCAGGTGCGGACGGGGCTTGTACCTGGTCGAGATGCACATGGACATGCACAGCCTGGGGTGCCGCTACAGGCGCTGTAGGAGCCTGATAGAGCGCGCGGGGTGCGGCTTGCGGCTCTTGCTGCGGCATGGGATGTTGTGCTCTTTTACGGACATGGCCGGTGAGCTTTTCAATGAGGAGTAGTGCCAGTGCCACCACCACGCCGATTGCGGCGAGGCTCAGTTTCGTGATGGCCTTGAGCAGGAAGAGAATGACATCCATTTATGAGACCTATGCCGCCAAGATATGCCGTCACGTTGGGTTGCCGTCAGGAACCTACGACAGCCAGAAGCTGAACAGTTACATCATGGCTTTGCCGCTGGGGGAAGCCCATGCGGCGCTGGATAAGGTCGAACTAGAAGGTTTGCCCAGGCTGGGGGACACCCTCAGCCTCAACGACCACATGCAGGCCAATTTCTTCAGCTTGCTGCTGAACCCCGCCCGTGACCTTTGGGAGTTCACCAAGCCGTTGCTCATCAAGCGGCAGCATCTGGAGCGGCTGGAAGGGTGGCGGGACTGGAGGACGTTGTCCGTCTATCTGCGCCAGCAGGACTTGGAACCGGCGGCGGTGTTCCGCAACACGCCGATTCCTATCAAGTCGGGGCCGTTTGAAACCGTCGATTACTACGCGGCAGACATTCGCGTGGTGCTAGGACGAGCAGAGCCATTCACCTGGCACCATAGCTAATCGGAGGAACGGCCGTGAGCGACTTCATTGAGGGCATCATCAAATTAGCCTTTGGCGGCTTCATTTGCATAGTCTTCGGGAAGCTCCTTATCCGAAGCCTATGGGATAGAGAGACCCGCGCAACGTTCCTCAGCTCCGCCCATGTGCGGCACCCAACACGCCTTCACAAGGTAGGTTTTGCCCTACTGGCCCTGCTATTGGTGGCGTTTGCGGTGATGTTGATATGGACGGGAGGAAGCCAACTGCTCGCATAGCTACAGCCCCTGTAGACAGGCGAGGTACGGAAAGAGTGGGGGAGAACCTAGCACCCTAGGTAGGAACTGGGGTAGAGTACCGGGAGCCATACAGGCTAGCACCCTACCCCAGAAAAAACTTGCCCCGGAGGTATGCAGAGCAGTGACCATCCGGGGGATACATGATTTATATGGCACATAACACTAACCTATGCAAGTCTGTTCCCTGACATATGCCCCTAGTAGACATCCTCTCCCCTGACCGCTTCAGCACATACCTGGGCTGGGCGGAAGGTGACGTACCCTTGGCAGAGCGCCTGTACAGCTACAACGTCCAACTCTCCGCAGACTTCTACGCCTCTCTACACATGCTGGAGGTCGCCCTGCGGAACAAGGTGGATGAAGCCCTTACTCAAGCCTATGGCACCGGGTGGATGCACAGCACGGCGGTACTGGTGGAGACATACCAGCAAAGGTGCGTGGCTCAGGCCCAGGCTACCCTGCAACGGGACAGGAAGGCCGTCACCCATAGCCAGATGGTTGCGGAGCTAAACTTCGGGTTCTGGAGTTCGGTGTTTGGCCCCTCCTCCAACCAGCTGTGGGGTGTGCTCCGCCCGATTTTCCAGACCAACGGCCTCAAGCGCGCGACTGTCGCCCAAAAGCTGCGCGATCTGCGGCGGCTGCGCAACCGCATCGCCCATTATGAGCCGATTCTGGCCCAGCCCATCGCCACGCTGCACCAGGACATCCTCTCCATGACCGCCTGGATGTCGGTGGACGCCTCGGCATGGATTACGAGCCATTCCACCATCAACTACCCGGCGACCCCGATCATCATCAAAGATGCTCAAGGTGTTTCCGTTTTCGACAAAGCCCTGACCGGCCACCTTCCCAACTAGGGAGTGTTTAAGCCTTCCCCAAAAACCGCTGGAGCCTTTGACGCAGCACCGGCAAGGTCAGGGGGGCGTCAAATCTAATTTCGACCAGATGCACACCGTTTTCCCCGCACAGCTGCTTTTTGAGCGCGTCACGCTCAAGGTTACGTTGTAGAGCTGCGTCACCGCCAAATGCTTTGACAGCTCTGTAGTGCTGCTCGCCCTGATGCTCCAGGGCGAGGTTGAGGGCCGGAATGTAGACATCGAGGCGTTGGCGTCTCAGCCATGGCGGTGATGCCTCACGCACAATGACCTGTTCGGGGAACAGCTTCTTGACCAGGTCGTACATTTCCGCCTCCCTCACCCACCGGCTAATGCCAAGGACTTGCTGCACTTCCGAACGAGCCGTGACCTTGTCCATTCCATGCGCCAGCTTCATCTGGGTAATGTAGGCGGCAACGAACTCCTGCATAGCATCCCCGTAGAGGTCAGCCGCTGCCTCTGCCCCTGCCCTTTTGGCAATACAAAGGTGACAGACTCCGTCCCGGTATTCAGCTTTAGCCAGCAGACGAGCAATGAGGTTCGACAATGTATCTCCGCTGGTGCCGTTGCTTTTCATCTTTTCGTGAGCGAGGCGCGCGCATGAGCAGAAGTGCCGTTTCCCGTTCACGACGTGGTCAAAGGACACAAGCTCAAAGCCCTCTATATCCATTTCAAACCCAGGAGGGCGCGGCCCCGGTCGCGGGTTGGCGATGAACGGTTGCTCCAGCGGCGGCATTTTCTCCACCGCTCCTATAGCCATGGCAAATATGTCAGGAGGCACAAGCAGATGATTGAGCCGCAGGATGTGATTGGTCTGGGTCTTCAGCTTCTTTGACCAGAGCCTGTGTGTCATCAGACCCGCAGGGCCATAGTTGATGGGCTGAAGTTCCAGCCCCACCCCTTCAACCTCAACACTTTCGACCGCAGCTTCTGCGGCCGTAGTAAATTTCAGCTCGACATACCAAGTCGCATATCCGTCACGCGCCAGGTGGGCCAGCGAGGCGCAGCGGTCTTTGTAGTACATCGAGTGAAGCTTCACGGATGGCGGCTTGTGGAGCTTTACAGACGCGACATCACGGATATTTTGGGCGAGGATTTGCGTCAGCAATTGCTCGACGGCATCAACCGGCCGGATACCGACCGTCGAGGCCTTCAGGGCGAGCGCTTCAGCGAACAGATGCTCTGAGAAGCCGAGGGCAATTTTAGTGTCCATTTGTATTAAGCACTAACAATCACTTTGTGGATGAAGTTTGCCACGCTGACGTGCATCCGCTCGCCAGAGCTTGCGCCGCGCATCTGTGGGCTCAAGATGCTTGTATTTGCCGCCCGAGAATTTGGGCCAGTCCAGTGCCATGCCCGCGCGGACGAGTTCGGCCGCCAGGTCGCGGCCGTCCGGCAGGAAGCATTCCGCCACCACGCGGTCGTATGAAAGTTCCGGCCGGATACGTGCGGTGACCGTCTGTCCCTTGCAGAGCTGCACCAGTGCCCATTTTGATTTTTGGCCCCAAGGGTGGTCGAGTTCGGGAGCGTCGATTCCGGCGAGCCGAATATGAACCTTGTCAATCACGATGGTATCGCCATCGACGACCCAACATCTGCCCTGCAGAACGGTAGGTGCGGCGGGCGATGGAATCGCAGGGCGAGATGGGGGCGGGGTTGTGACGACAATGAGCGGTGCGCGCCGTCGTGGTTTGGATGACCAGCCACCTCTGCCGACAAACAGCCGCACCAGAATACGAAGTAATCTCATCCCTATCCCCGCCAGGATTATCTATAGCGCCCGTGTACTGGCACTGCTCAGGACATTCGCGCAATTTAGCGTTGAGGGAAAGAGGTAAGGATTGCGGAGTGGGTAATCCGTTGGATGTCGTGCTACGCTTGTGCGCCCGCCCCGCCTGAAACCCTTTCTCTTGCTACCCTCAGACCTCGCCGGTCGAGCAGGGTTGTAGGGAACCTGGCCCTGTTTTTTAGGGCTTGCGGTTGGCAAGTACCGGAAGGCCTGGTGACTGCTTTCAGCCGATTTTTTTAACGTAATGCAAAACCGGTTCTCCGGAGAACTTGTCGTCTCCCTTATCGGGTGCATCGCTCAGGGTCGCAGCGGCAACCTTTTGAGAAGCGATATTGTCGGTGCCTACGACCGCCTCCACGTAGAATGACGGGATAATACCGCGCGCAGAGAAACCATGCTCAAGCTCGGCAAGAGAAGCCAGAACTGTCGCGGTCGCCCTCCCCTGCTGGCGATAGCCTTCTGGTACGGCCCAACCTACTTGGAAACAGGGTAAGCCATGCAACGGGTCGACATTGAAATAGATTGCCAGCGCCGTTGCAGTCCCGTTCTCAATCCGGGCGTAGGTGAGCCGAATGCCATTCGGCGTCTGGTCGGGGCACACAAACAGATCTTTATCTTTTTCGCACTGTTGGAGGTGAAGCTCCCCCCGATCAAGCGCGATTTGGAATGAAGGTAAGGCATCGGCTGGATTGACAATGTTACTCAACTTAAACCCTTTCGCATGAATGACCTATAATTGCTGACATTTATTCCCTCCCGCAATAGTTATATTGCTGTATAACTTGTGAAGTTTTCAACCTTGGCTCTATTGGGAAATTTCTAGTTATTTTATGCGCCAGTTTTGCCTGTGCCCGAAGAAGACTGAAGCATGAGTGGCTCACCGGCCAAATCCCGAAAATCAGATTCTCCTAAATAGGTTGTCACAACAAAGGAGAACCCTATGACATACGACAGTAACCAGCAAATCGAAGAGATGAACCGCATCATTGCCACGCTAGAGGAGTCAAAGCGTCGCAACGGTAATCGAGGCTTCGATTACCCCCTTCGCTTCGCGTACCGCAAGCTCGAAGAGCTGCATAGGAGGTCGGCGGAGAGCTGACCGTCACCTACATCGACGGGGGCTGCCCTGCGGTTCTGTGCTGATAAAATGCGCGGTTCCGCCCCCGCATCCGCTGTCCATTGATACCGGCCGCCTTACGGGCGGTACGATTAAGCGCATGTGCGACCCCACTACGGCGACCGTCCACCCAGCCCTGCGGCTCATGTCGGATGTTAGCGTATGTCGTGTATCCTTTATCCGCGCCCTTCAACATGTAGAGCGCAAGGCAGCTCGCGTTATGGATGGTCCTGATTTTCAGCGCTTCCTCTTCATACGGTCCGCCTGTGACCGCCTTCAGCCATTTCGGCATCAGACGCTCGAACTCTTCTTCTGCCCCGGCCGGGATATGTACGGCCCAGTGCACATGCGTCAGGTCGTCTGGGTTCTCAATGACCCAGACGTACGCGGCCTGTGTAGGCTTCCACGCCGCCCTTTTGCGGGCTCGGGTTACCCACTTTCCGAACCGGTTGTTGCGAAGTTCCCGGAAGGCGCGCAGGCCGTCGTTTGACGTGCAGCACGTATGGGCGAAGTTGATGGTGACGAAGTGAGTGAGAGCGAGGCCCATTGCCTCGGCGGCGTTCATGGCAACACGGATGTTGGAAGCCATCGCGATTTTGATGCATTCACTGTGCGTCATCTGTGGGAGCAAGTCCTTTTCGTCTATATCACGCGTATAAAGACTATGATGTGTGCCCCCACGCCTCTGGGTTAGCAAAGCACAGCGCCCGCCGCAAGAACGGAACAGCAACGAACGGGTGCTTTCCCCCTGTTATTGCTCGAAAATGCCCTCTAGCTCACACCGAGGGTCGTCTGATGCAAAACTCAAGACTTTTGGGAATTTTCCTTGCCCCTTTGCCGACAAGGGGTTACGCTTCCCAAAAGATATGACCGAAACTCCTACCCCTTCCCGTCTTGGTTATGCCCGCGTCAGCACCGTGGGCCAGACCCTTGAGGCGCAACTGGAACAGCTTGCCGCCGCAGGCTGCGGCACCATCTACCGCGAGAAGGTCAGTGGGGCGCAGGCCAACCGCAAAGAGCTGAACCGTCTCCTGAAGGCGATGCGCGCGGGCGACGTATTGGTGGTGACGCGGATTGACCGGCTGGCCCGCTCGACCTTTGAACTGTTCGCCATCATCAAGCAGGTGGTGGACGCCGGTGGGCAATTCCTGTCCCTTGCCGAGCCGTGGGCGGACACGTCCACCAGCACCGGCCGCATGATGATCGCGGTGCTAGGCGGCCTCGCCGATGTGGAGCGCGACCTGATACGGACGCGTACCAGCGAGGGGCGCAGCCGCGCCAGGGAACGAGGGCAGCACATGGGCCGCCCCGCCAAACTCACTCCGCACCAGATGCGGGAGATCCGCGACCGCAGGGCCAACGGTGAGAACGTCAGCGACCTGGCCCGTTCCTACGGGGTCGGGCGGTCGAGCATCTACAGGGTGCTCGACACCTAGGGGGACTGCCATGCATGACGAAGCCCACGACCTCATGAACACCCTGGTGTTTACGCTGGACGTGATCACGCGCGCCGAGGGGCACGACAACGAGCGTCTTAGGGCCGCCTATGGAGAGGCGCAGACGCTGGTCGCCACCATCCCTTATGAGGACGGTACCGCCCGCCCCCGTATCGTCGCCTGCTTCCATCGGTTCAACGAGCTGAAGGCCGCCGAGGACATCACAGCCGCCGCGTGGATGTTGACCGCCATTCAGGAGCGGATCGACGAACATACCCTTATCGGCTGGGAAACCCTCAAGATCGTCTCCGACAAGGCTGCGAGCCTGTTGCGCCCTGCGCCGAAGACGATGCACTGAAAGTGGCAGCGGACGTTTTTCATCGACCGTTAGCGTTGCATCCGTATCGTGACCAGACCACAGGGTCGCGAACAGGATGGGCAAGGTGTGACGACAACCGGATTGATGGCAGGCGCGGGCGACACTGGAGCGAAGCCCAGTAGTCCCTACCCTGGCAGTGAAGCCAGCGTTGCGCAGCTCCTCAGCCTTGCAGATGAATACTATAAGGCGGCCTATAGGCTCTTGCCACAGGTCAGCAAGACCGACCCGCGCACTTCCTCAGCTCCGGCACGGCTGTGCGCCATTCATGCCATTGAGGGATACCTGAACGCCTTTCTGACCTTCCGTGGTGTGAGCCGCGAAGAGGTGCGCGGGTTCCAGCACGATCTGGCAAAACGGATGGAACTGGCGGTGGCCAAGGGGCTGAAACTCAGGGTGAAAACCCACGCCCATCTCGTTCGTCTCAGCGACCAACGCGAATATCTGATTGTCCGCTACGGCCCCGAGCGCGTCAGCGGCCTCACGGAACTCAATCGCGTATTCGCAACCCTGAAGGAAATCGGCACCAAGGTGTCTGCGGTTGTTCGGGCGTAGCCCTGCGGCGTGGTCGAACGCCTTGGCTCAGGCTAAGGGCGGCAGAAGTAAAGCTTGCTGTTGATCTGCGTCACCGCGCCGAGGGTGCCCGACACGCAGGTGGCGGACGGGTTGTTGCGCATGTTCACCGTGGTGCTGACCGTGACGGACTCGCCCACGACCGCGCCGCTGACGTTCAGCGAGCCGCTGACCGCAATGGTGCCGGACGGGCTGGCGATGGCGCTGGTGCTGCCGGACACGATGCGGTCGCCGGAGGCCGAGCCGGTAATGGCCACGCCGTTCACGGTCAGGGCGGTGGCACTGATGTTGACCGTGGTCAGGCGGCTGGCGGCATTATCCCACGTCAGCCCCGCACTGGCGTCGAAGCTGCCCGAGGTGTTGTACTGGATTTGGCCGGTGGAACCGCCCGGCACGGTGCTGCCGCCGGAGAGCGGGTTATTCCAGCCATTGGATGTGCCGTTGAATTGGCAGAAGGTGACCGCGACGTTCTTGGGGCGGGTTTCGGATTCTCCAGTCGCCGCTGTTGCACCGTTATGTGTTCCTCCCATATTTGATCCTGCTGCGCTCCATGCAAGGTTGGCTCCGGTTTCTCCGGAAACAATAAAGGCAACACCGGAATTGGGATTGTGGGTATGGCTTTTGAAGGTATCTGACTGCGTTGCTCCCGGCACCCGCGTCCCATCCGAGTCATTCCCAGCCCCATTATCAATCCCGCGTAAGAAGCGGCCACGCGCAGGCGTGTACTCGCTCCAGCCGGTAGGACAGGTGGTGCTGGCGAAAGCCGAAATCGTGCCCGCCGGAATACCGACGCCCATCATCTGCCAGCCCGTGCCGGTGCACAGTTCCAGCGCGGTGTTGGTGCTGTTGTAGCGCAGGGTACCGGCCTTGCCGCTGTCGCAGGTGAGCGGCGCGGTGGCGCTCACCACCTGCACCGCCGTGGTGGAAATGCTGGTGGCGGAGACCTTGCTGCTGGTCAGGTTCGGCAAATAGCTGCCCGCACTGCCGAAGTAGCCCCACGTCGTGCCGCCGGTCGTCAGGCTGACCGTATCCACCGTAAGCCCCGCACTGGCGTTCAGGCGGCCCGTGGGGCTGATGGTCGGCGCAAAGCTCGGGCAACCAATGTCGCCGCGCGAGCCTTCCCCGATGCAGATACGGCTATCGGAGACCCCCAGCGTGGCAGACACCATCGCGTATTCCGACCAGATTTGAGCATGAGTTGGAGCCAAAGGTATCACCGCCAGCATCCACGCCGCCACGACACCCGTCAGGATGTGCGGAAGCAAGGGCTTGCGGAGCCAGGTCATGACACGAGCGTAACCGAAGGCGCGCGCCGCCGCACGCGGAATGCGTATCCGTTCAGCAGGATGGTCGGATTTGGGGGGACATGGTGTGGCTTTCGGGTGATGCGGCCGGAACGATGCGAACCACCTAAGCGGGGACGTGAAGCGTATCCATGCCCTGCCCGCACCGACCGAGTTGAGCAGGACACGCTCCCCGCCCCCGCTTTCTAAAGGTGGTGCGCTCCGGCGCATCAACCAACGAAAGCCACACCCATGACCCCTTCCCAAACCGCCCGTATCCGCGAGCTAAACGACCAGTTCCGCAAGACCGGCGACGGCGGCCGCGTCTTCCTCACCCGAGGCATCATTGCCCTACCCAGCTACCAGATGCTCCAGGTCATCGAGGCCGTACGAGCCTTCGACGCCTTCACGCCGGACAACGACCCCCACGGCGAACACGACTTTGGAGCCGTCACCATCGAGGGCAACAAGGTCTTTTGGAAGATCGACTACTATCAGCCGAACATCGACGGTGAGCTGGACGTGGACGGCCCCGGTTCTGAAGACCCTTCCGACCCCGAAGGAACCATCCGCCTGATGACCATCATGCTAGCCGAGGAATACTGATCCCCGGCACAAAAAACGCACCGTCGTTCGGCGGTGCGTTCCGGCTTCTACCCACCTGAAGCCTATCACCCCCACCCTTTGAAGGAAAGCATCCCTTGCCGCCTTCGGCTGGCGGCCGGTTCCTCCTGCCGCATGCGTCAGTAGTTTAATGGCAGAGCATCCGGCTTCTACCCGGAGAGTGCGGGTTCAAATCCCGTCTGGCGCTCCACAAGGCCCCTCCCCTCGCATCTGCCATTGTAACCGACCGCGCCGGGGCGCAAGGGTGCTTGGACTCCTAGTCCCCGCCCATTGGGTGATAGGAATCCGGTCAAAGTGAGGGCGTGCGGCCACACCCCTAGGGTGGATTCCGCAGGGGTGCGGCCTCCCCTTCCCTTCTCCCGTCTGCCTCCGCGCGAATGAAAATGGTGTGTTTTCCGCCGCTTAGTTTCTTAGGTGTTATTTTTAGAGCTAACATTAATGTTAGCATTAACATTAATGCTATCTTCAGCATTAACGCTTACGTTGGCATTTGAATTAAAAAGGACGCGCCATGTTCACCATCACCTTCGCCAACCCCAAGGGGGGCTCCGGCAAAACCACCTCCGCCATGATCCTAGCGGAGCAGATCCATCAGGCCGGTGCCACCGTCGCCATTCTCGACTGCGACCCCAACCAGAACATCCTGCAATGGGCCAAGCAGCGCCAGGAGCAGGGGAGGGGGGTGCCGTACGTGGTGCACGCGCCGACCGACGAAGGCAGCTTCCTCGACACCTACGACGCCATCAACGAGACCGTCGATTATCTCATCATCGACCTTGAGGGCACCGCGTCCACGCTCGTGACCTACGCCGTCAGCCGTTCCGACCTGGTGCTGATCCCGTTCGAGCCGACGCCGATGGAAGCGCGGCAGGCCGCGCGTGCCGTCCAGCTCGTCCGGCAGACCGGCCGCGCCATGAACAACCGCAGCATCCCGCACGCCCTGGTGCTGACCCGCGTCAACGCCGCGTTCCAGACCAGCGAGGAAAAGGACATCCGCAAGGAAATGGAGGCCGCCAAGATGCCGGTGCTGGCCACCGGCATCGTGCGGCGCGCGCCCTACACCCGCATCTTCCGCGAGGGCTTCCTGTTGAGCGAACTCCTCGAACAGGGCCGCGAGGAGGTGAAGGCCAAGACCGCCTCCCAACAGGAGCGTGTCGTGAACCCGCTGGAAAGCGCCATTGAGAACGCCAAAGCGTTCACGCAGGAAGTCGTGAACCATCTGGCAGAGCAGGAGGCCGCCGCATGAGCTACGGATTCCCGACCGACGACGCCCCCGTGGCCGCAACCCCGTCCGCAACCGCAGGCATCACCCTGCCGCCCGCCCGCAGGAAGCCGGTCGAGGCTGCCGTGGCCGTCCCCGACCTGGCCCGCGTGAAGCAGGCCGGTCAGGAGCTGGGGTTCGTCTCCCGCGACACCACCGCCCGCCGCAAACCCGGCCCCAAGCGCAAAGAGGCCCAAGACCGGCTGACCGTCACCGGCCCCAAGCGCGTCATCGACCGCCTGAAAGCCTACAGCGACGGGGCAGGGCTGTCCTATTGCGAGGCCATCGAGGCGCTGCTGGACGCGGCGGACAGGTAACAACGGGCCATGACGTTCACGGCACGACAGATGGGCACTCTTGCGGCGTTGCGCTTTGCCAAACCCTACGGGCAGGGTAGGGTGGGCGCATGAAGACTCCAAAGCTCTCCCTCATGCCCCGCGAGCAGTTTGGCACGCTGACCCTGCATGAAAAAAACGCCTATCTCCAGCAGCTTGCGGATGATTTCGCGCAGTCCCACGAACGCGAAAGCATCGTGCTGGACAAGGACGCCCTGAGCCGCCTGCGCCGTTACTACAGCCGCCGCGTATGGGCTGACCTCAAGCTTGATGACAGTGTTGGCCCCCTCAATCGCGCGCTCCGTAGCTTGGGCGAAAACATCCGTAACGCCAGCATCGAGGCCGACGTTACCGGTGCCTTGCTGAATGAGACCAAGCCGAAGCGCGTTCTCCGTGCACCGCCGCAGGACGACGCACAGTTGATGTTTTTCGTCCCGACCATCTACGACGCACCGCTTAAGGACGACGTGAACCTGATGGACGTGGCCCCGTTCAGTCTCAGCAAGCGGGCCAACAAGAGCATCATCAAGTACGAGCTGAAGGATAGCCTGATTACGATTGAGGGCGGCGCGGAAAGCGGTCTGGCGACCGTGTTCGACTACGACATCTTCCTCAACATGGTGTCCTATCTGGCGGAGGAGGTGCAGCAGTACCGGCGCGACGAGGCCAAGGGCCTGCGTCCAACGGTGCCCCCCAAGGTTTACCGCCCCAGTGCCTCGCATATCCTCAAATTCTGCCGCCGCTCGGATGGCGGGAAATCCTACGAGGACTTGGAGGCCGCCCTTGACCGCCTTGCCGCGACCACCATCAAGGTCGTGAACCTCTCCGGTGGCAAGCGCCGTCAGGTGGATAGCCGCCCCCTGATAGGCG
>Ga0160495_100570_pt1 | contig 16142 bp, 11 predicted proteins | sample DID4MG_4_FD_108251 | JGI IMG/M metagenome (GOLD analysis project Ga0160495, IMG submission 108251) | Enriched soil microbial communities from UW Madison campus, WI, USA - DID2933_E24_FP4 MG | ecosystem: Environmental > Terrestrial > Soil > Unclassified | place: USA: Madison, Wisconsin | collected... | reverse complement strand
CGACTCTTGGGGAGACCTTTGAGACGATCCTTGTGTGAACAACCCTTTGGTTTTTTTGAAACCCAAAACAAATTTAAAATATAGAATGCATCCAGAGGGACGTTCCTTCGGGAGCAACCCTTGAGTTCGCTCTTGGGATGCTAGCAGAGAACGACTCTTGGGGAGACCCTTGAGACGATCCATGTGTGAACAACCCTTTGGTTTTTTTTGAAACCCAAAACAAATTTAAAATATAGAATGCATCCAGAGGGACGTTCCTTCGGGAGCAACCCTTGGGTTCGCTCTTGGGATGCTAGCAGAGAACGACTCTTGGGGAGACCCTTGAGACGATCCATGTGTGAACAACCCTTTGGTTTTTTTTGAAACCCAAAAACAAAATATATAAATCTTGCCTGGTAGGACGTTCCGTTTTTTTGAGAGTCATCTTTGATTAGGAGCACATTAATCTGCTACTTCACGGGATTCTTCCCGGGAATGACTCCGGAAAAATCATAAGGTGATTGGTTTGAGAACGTCCTTCTGGCAGGGTTTCACAGTCTCTAAAGTTTACAAGAAATAACAGTTTGTAAGTTTTACTGTATTATCCAAATACGGATCAGGATTCGCTATAGATGAAATAATCCGTTTAGCACTAATAAACCCAAATGCCCATAAAATTTGCAACGTATTCCTACGGACTTCGATTCCCGAAAGGGTTGCAAGTACAATTCCACTAAAATGCCTTTTTAGTGCATCAACTTTAGAATAATAATTTTTATAAATAGTAAGTATATGGCGACACCTCTTAATGACATATTACAGTGGTTCTTACAAGGTAAGAAACCAACGCAGTCAAATTTTGACGAAACATTCCGGTCTTTCTGGCATAAGGATGAGATCATTCCGGCAAACAAAATCGCAGGTCTTGATACGAGTCAAATGGTGGCAAAAACAGAATTTACAGCACACCTTGCCGATCAGCAGGCGCATGCTGCTTTGTTGACAATCAAAGAAAATATCGGAAACAAACAAAATAGTCTGACACCAGACAACACGGGAACAAAATTTCCGACCGTTGATGCGGTAAATGGAGCTATTGGGAATATTGCAAATGCAATCGACATCATAAACGGACACGCAGTATAATGGGGACAATTGCAGATAAACTAACTTATTTAGGACAAACAAAAACAGAAATACGGAATGCCATTACGGCTAAAGGAGTAACAATTCCTGCCGAAACAACTTTTAGAGATTATGCCGGTAAGATTCTGGAAATTAAAACGGAAACCGGAGAAAACCCGACGCAATGGAAACGCCCGACCGATTGGTTGCGTATCGAAGACAAGGTAGTCGCCGGTAATCAGAAGTTTGTAGGACTACACGCCATATTTGAAGATAGTAATTTTGTATCGTTTTCGGCCACGGGTAATTATACTGTGGATTGGGGCGATGGGGTAACCGAAAATTATACTTCAGGTGCTCAGGCCTACCATATTTATTCGTACAGTTCGTTCCCAGGAACGGAAAGTACACGCGGTTATCGTCAGGCTATTGTTACGGTGACACCTCAAACCGGACAAAATCTGACTAACGTAAACTTACAGCGAAAACACAAACAGGCCGGCTTGAATGTATACAGCACCGGATGGCTGGATATCCGGGTGAGTGGATCATCAATGGCCAGTATGAGTATTGGAGGATCGGTAGTGACGAATGCCTATTTGGAAGCCTTTAATTTTGTAGGAGGAAGCTCGATAGCCAGTTACAATCGCTTCTTTTACGGATGTTCACAATTACAATCTGTAGCATTCTCGGATACGACAAAGGGTAGCGATTTTAGTTCGATGTTTGAATCCTGTACCTTTTTAAAAACCGTTCCGTTATTCGAAACGGCAAACGGAACGAATTTTAGCGGGATGTTCTACGGATGTGCTTCGCTACTGAGCGTTCCACTTTTCGATACGGCTAAAGGATTGGATTTTAGCATCATGTTTTCATTATGTACGGCGTTACAAAACGTCCCGGCATTAAATACCATAAATGCAACCGTATTCATTAGTATGTTCGAATCGTGTACTTCTTTGAGAGCCATTCCACTATTGAATACGTCAAAAGTGACCGATTTTAGTTATATGTTTCAGGGATGTGTTTCCTTACAAACAGTGCCTTTATTCGATACGGCAAAAGGAACGGATTTTAGTAATATGTTCTCCGGATGTACCGGATTACAAACGATTCCTTTATTTAAAGCATCAGCGGGAACAACTTTTAGCAACGCATTCACCAATTGTGCTTCGCTAAACAGAGCAGCATTATCAGGTACCAAAAATACAATTTCCTATGCGGGTTGTAAGCTTTCTAAGGCGGCTTTGGTGGAGGTGTTTAGTAACCTGGCATCGGGCGTAACCTCAAAAACGATAACGATTACAAATAACTGGGGAGCGCCATTGTTAACCGCCAGCGATAAAACCATTGCAACCGGTAGAGGATGGACCATTGTAGGATAAAACAAATAAAATTATGATAACAAATACAACTGAATTTTTTATTGAAATAATTGCCGAAGAAGGAAGGGAATTATATAACGGAGAACAAGTCGCAAACAGAGTTACAGCGCCTGTCGGTACCGATTTAAGCGATTGGATCGAAAGAGAGCGGATACAAGAGATCATTACGGAATCATAGATTGTTTTCGATAACGTATCCGTATCGGACAGCATTATATCGGTTACCGCTAAAAATGGAAGAATCAGCAACCAATAATAAACAACAAGTAGTATAATGGGAACAATTGCAGACAAACTAACCTATTTAGGACAAACGAAAGCTGAAATTCGGGATGCGATTATCGCAAAAGGAGTAACAATTCCGGAGAAAACGGCCTTTCGGGAATATGCCGGGAAAATCCGTGAAATTTCCGCTGATGGTGGTGAAGAAAATCCGGCCGAATGGAGACGACCGGCCGAATGGTTGCGTATCGATGATCGGGTGGAAGCCGGCGAACAAAAGTTTGTAGGACTACACGCGATATTTGAAGACAGTAATTTTATTACACTTTCGGCCACCGGTGACTATACGGTTGACTGGGGCGATGGCAAGATCGAAAATTTTGCTTCCGGAGATTTGGCTTATCATAGCTATTCGTACGAACAATTTGAAAAAACGGAAGGCTCTCTTGGGTATCGTCAGACGATTGTTACTGTAACGCCTCAGAAAGAAAAGGAGTTAACAACGATTAGTTTGCGGGAGCAGCATCCTCATGAAGGGCTGAATTCGTATAGTACCGGATGGCTGGATATCCGGGTGAGCGGTGAAAGTATTTCTGAATTTATAATTGGTGGCGGAACGGTATCACACAAATATCTGGAGTCTTTTTCTTTTGTAGGGGATAGTTCCATAACCGATTATACAGCGTTTTTTTCAGAATGTACCGCTTTACAGTCGGTTTCATTAGCGGATAGTACGGCCAAAGGAGAAAATTTTAGTCTGATGTTTTATGGTTGTTCTACCTTAAAAACCGTACCGGAGTTTAACACGGCGAGTGGAATCGACTTTAATACCATGTTTGGTCATTGTTCCAGCCTGGAGACGATTGCAATATTGAATACGTCACGGGGAATCGATTTTAGCAATATGTTCCTGAACTGTCTTTCTTTAAAAAGAATACCCTTGCTGAATACCTCCTCAGGAAGAACTTTTTTCAAGATGTTTATATCGTGTGTTGCTTTAAAAGTTGTTCCGCCATTAGATACCAGAAGAGGAACCGATTTCGGTTATATGTTTTTGTCTTGCGTTGCTTTAAAGGATGTCCCGTTATTGGATACCTCCAGTGGAATTGATTTTACCTATATGTTTGGCTCCTGTTACCAATTGGAAACCATTCCGTTATTGGATACCTCAAGTGGTGAAAATTTTTATGCCATGTTTGGCTCCTGTATGTTATTGAAAGGCATTCCGCAGTTAAATACTTCCAAAGGAAATAATTTCTTTTCGATGTTTGGTGGGTGTAGTGCCTTAAAAACGATTCCACTATTGAATACTTCCAATGGAAGCAATTTTGCGAATATGTTCGGTGGATGTCAATCACTCCGGAATATTCCGGCCCTTGATACTTCAAATGGTGTGGATTTTAACGGTATGTTTTATGGTTGTACGGCTTTGGAATCGATTCCGGTATTGAAAGTGCCAAAGGGCAATGGTTTTAACGGCATGTTTAACAATTGCTATAACCTGAGTAAAGCTTCATTGGCAGAAATCAGCAAATCGATCGATTATAGCAACTGTAAGCTTTCGAGAAATGCCCTGGCCGATATTTTTAAACATTTGGGATCAGGGGAAGAGCGTCCGACAATCACCATTACCAATAACTGGGGTACTCCTTTCCTGGCAACTGAAGATCGGGATGTTGCGATTAAAAAAGGATGGATTATTGTCGAATAAATATTCCATTGATAGTGTAATAACTGGGTATAAGACGAGTAGTAACGGATAAGTAGTATAAAGTTATGGGAACAGTTGCAGATAAACTAACGTATTTAGGGCAAACAAAAGCCGAAATTCGGGATGCGATCATTTCGAAAGGTGTAGCGGTTCCTGCTGAAACAACCTTTCGGGACTATGCCGGTAAGATTCGTGAAATTATAACGGATGATGGCGGCATAAATCCGGAGGAAGAATGGAAACGTCCGGACGATTGGTTACCCATTGAAGACCGGGTAGTCGCTGGTGATCAGAAGTTTGTTGGTTTACATGCGATTTTTGAAGACAGTAATTTTGTGGCACTTTCGGCTACCGGGAACTATACTGTTGATTGGGGTGATGGTAAAATCGAAAATTTTACATCAGGAACCAAAGCAGCACACCTCTATTCGTATGCCGACTTTGAAGGAATGGAAAGTACCGATGGTTTCCGACAGGCTATTATAACCATAACACCGCAGGCAGGCCAACAATTGAACCGGATAAACTTGCAGGAAAGGCACAGTCAGGCCGGATCGGGTTCATACAGTTCCGGGTGGCTGGATATCCGGGTAAGCGGACAAAATATTTTTAGTTTTATAATTAGTGGATCAATAATAACGCATGTATATTTTGAAGTGTTTTGTTTTGTAGGGAGTAATCTGATAACCGATTATACCCGTTTTTTTTCAGGGTGTAATATGTTACAATTCGTTTCATTTCAAGATACCTCAAGGGGAACAGGCTTTAATTATATGTTTCTGAATTGTACCTCTCTGAAAACGGTTTTATTGCCGGATACTTCAAATGGGATTAGTTTTAGTTATATGTTTCAAGGATGTGCTTCGCTAAAAAGTATTTCATTACCAAATACCTCGAAGGGAACGAACTTCAATTATATGTTTATGAATTGTTCGTCCTTGCAAAAGGTTTTATTGCCGGATACTTCAAGAGGAAAGAATTTTGACTACATGTTTATTTACTGTGGGGCATTAAAAACGGCGCCTTTATTGAATACTTCAATGGCAACCAGTTTCTATTATATGTTTGGCTATTGTGGTTCGCTAAAAAGTATTCCGCTACTGGATACTTCAAACGGAACGGATTTCAGATATATGTTTGCTTCATGTGGTTCTTTGCAAAATGCCCCATCGTTAAACACGGAAAAAGGAACGGATTTCAGTTGTATGTTTATATCCTGTGGTTCGCTGCGAAATGCCCCGTTATTAAATACCGTAAGCGGAATAAATTTTAGCAGCATGTTTGCTTCAAATACTTCGTTGCAAACGGTTCCTTTATTGGATACGTCAAATGGAACCAGTTTTGGCGCGATGTTTTACGGATGTAGTGCGTTGCAGAGCGTTCCGGATTTGAATACGTCAAACGGAACTGTTTTTAACAGTATGTTTGGTTTGTGTACGATGCTACGATCCATTCCATTTCTGGATACGGCAAAAGGAATTGAGTTTTGGGGCATGTTTCAGGGCTGTATGTTGTTGAAAACACTCCCGTTGTTAACGACTTCAAATGCGACAAAACTAGACAATATAGTAGCCAATTGTGCAACCTTGAGTAAAGCAACTTTTTTAGGAACCAAAAATTCAATTTCGTATGCATACTGTAGGCTTACACAAGCAGCCTTGGTTGATATCTTTAACAATCTGGCATCTGGTGTCGAGGCGAAAACGATAACCATTACCGCTAACCTGGGAGCCTCCTTGCTAACAGCGGATGAAAAAGCGATCGCGATAAACAAAGGATGGACTATTGTGGAATAAAAACAAAATACTTTATTATGACAAGTTTAGCAGAAATAAGCAACTGGTTTAAAACCAGTGTAAAACCATCGCAGATACAATTTTGGCTGGCATGGGACTCGTTTTGGCATAAAGAGGAGTCTATTCCACAGGCGAATATCCAGGATCTGGAAACCGATCTAAAGCATAAAGCCAGTATTAACGGTGGAAATACCTTTACAGGAAAACAAATTATAGAAGGCAATCTGGCGCTAAAAGGCGCTATAACATCGGACTTTGAATCGTTTTTAGATTTTGGTGATCCGGACAACGCCAACATGTATTTTGAAAAAGAGAATCTTTTTTCGGAATATCCTGAGTTTAACAGATTGTTCTTTTTTACCATAGCTCCGGACAGTTTTGATATCAACATACAAAACGAAATGATTCCCGTACGGCTATCAGTCGACGGTGTTTCGAAAAATTATGTTTTTACAAAAAATGAACGCTTTAATACGGTAACCGGTTATGGTCCTATGTGGACGATGCCGGCCCTGACAAACTATTCCGATATTTATTTAGACGGAGCCATTATAAATAAAAGTACGCCCAGCTCAGTTCGATTAAACCTGCCGGCGGAGACCGATCAGAAAGGGAAATTTATTTATGATAATGTCGTTCAGGTACAACCCAACGGAACCCTAAAAGCAGTAGCGCCGGTAGTTCCGACGATCGATGCCGTACTTACAGCAAGCGATAATATCATACAAAACAAGATCGAATTCAGATCAAACGATAATCGCAGCAGAAACGCAATAAATGGCGAAGGTGTTGTAATGGGGTATACGGCAAATGACAGATCGGATAACGACCGCTTTGCTTCCTATAAACTGGATGGAATGCGTTTTGAATCGCATTTCAATAATCCGGTAGCAAAATACGCGGTATCGGTTGCACCAAATGTAACACAAGGGAATGTAGACCGGGTAGACGTAATACTGCCGAAAAAAAGCGGTCACTTACCCGTTAAATCCGAATTACCGGGATTAGGACATCGGACGATTGCGACTACGGCACCCCGATTAACCGATTCGCAATTACGAACATTAATTACACCATTGGATACTAGTGGTGGCGATAACAGAGCGTTACACACCACCTTGGTATATAACGGCACCGCGAATGCAACCTGGGGCATTCCGGTAGAAAATACAGCCAGTTATCGGTATACCATCATCAATAACACCGGAAACACCATAACCATCAACCGGTCGGGTGCAGCGACACTTTGGACCGCAGGCCTATCGAACACTTCGGTAACGATCCCGGCAAACGGATGGGCGGAGATTATCGGAAGTGACCAAGAAAACAGATTCTATTTCAGAATTTATTAAAAAGAAGAACGCTACTACATAGAATCGTATCTGGCTGCGAGTTAAAGACACTTTAACATCGGGTCATAAAGTAGCATCAGAAGGTTTGAGAGAACAATAAATAGTGTAACAAAAGCCCCGACACTTACCATAAAGTCTAAAATAAAATAATCAGACCATCTTCAGATAGAGGACGAATTCGGCATCCATAACAGGAAGCGGACGGTCTCTTGCTATAATAAATATGGGTAGGGTAGTAATTTAAATATATAACAAAATATGGCAACACCACTTGATCAAATATTGCAATGGTTTTTACAAGGTAAAAAACCAACACAATCACAATTTGACGCAACATTCCGGTCGTTCTGGCATAAAGAGGAAACCATTCCGGCGAATAAAGTCGAAGGTTTTAATGTGGAACAGGATCAAATGGTGACGAAAACGCAATTTGCGGAGCATCTTACCGACGCACAGGCACATGCTGCTTTGTTGGCATCCAGAGAAAATAACGGAAACAAACAAAACAGCCTGACTCCGGACACTACCGGAACAAAATTTCCTACCGTCGATGCGGTGAATGGTGCTGTCGGAGCGATAACAAATGCGCTGGACGCCATTAATGGACAAATACTATAAAAGAATGGGAACAATCGCAGATAAATTAATACATCTGGGGCAAACAAAAACCGAAATACGGGATGCCATTATTTCGAAAGGCGTGGCGGTTTCTGAGGAAACGACCTTTCGGGACTATGCCGGGAAGATCCGTGAGATAACCACCGATGGAGGGGAAACGGATCCACCGGATTGGGTACGTCCTAAAGATTGGTTGCCAATAGAACACCGGGTAGTGGAAGGCGAACAGAAGTTTGTAGGATTGCATGCCATAGTTGAAGATAGCAATTTTATAGCGCTTTCCGCCACTGCCGACTATACAGTGGATTGGGGCGATGGGAATATCGAAAATTTCACATCCGGTGCATTGGCGTCCCATATGTATGCGTTCGATTCTTTTAAAGGAACCGATACTTCTGGTGGTTTCCGACAAGCAATAGTTACCGTTATGCCTCAATCTGGCCAGGCGCTGACAAGTATTAATTTACAACGAAGACACCGACAACCTTCCCTTACGTATTATAGTACCGGATGGTTGGATATTCGAATGAGTGGTGAAAACATGACCAGTCTTACTATTGGTGGATCAACGCTTAATCATGGTTATCTGGAAGCATTTTGCTTTATCGGTCGCAATGCGATTACCAGTTTTCGCCGGTGTTTCTCTGCCTGCAATCTGTTACAATCGGTTGCGATAACCGATACGTCAAGTGCCACCGATTTTGGTTATATGTTCGCATCGTGTTCGACACTGGAGAAAGTGCCTTTATTCGACACGTCTAAAGGAATGGATTTCGGATACATGTTCCAATCCTGTATTTCCCTGAAAAAAGTACCCTTACTGGATACTTCAAACGGAATAAGTTTTAGCAGCATGTTTGCCTCAAGTACGGCATTGAAAACCGTTCCATTGTTGAATACCGCTAAGGGAAGAAGTTTTAACGGCATGTTTTTAGGATGTACGGCTTTGCAAACGGTTCCGTTATTGGACACTGTAAGCGGAACGGAGTTTACCAGTATGTTTTTAGAATGTAAGGCATTAAAAACCATTCCGTTATTAAACACCGAAAATGGAATTGAATTTATCGGAATGTTTTCATCCTGTACGTTATTGCGAACCATCCCTTTGTTGGATACAAGAAAAGGAGTCGAGTTTCGAGCGATGTTCCATTCGTGCAGTGTACTGGAAACGGTTCCTTTATTTAATACCTCGGAAGGTGTTGGTTTTAGCGACATGTTTGCCAATTGTGGTTCCCTGCGCAAAGCAGCCTTTTTCGGGACTAAAAATAAAATCGATTATTCGTCCTGTAAATTCTCACAACCAGCATTGGTCGAGATATTCAAAAATTTAGCCTCTGGAGTCGTGTCTAAAACAATTACGATTACAAACAACTGGGGATCACAATTACTAACGGTCGACGAAAGAGCGATCGCAACCAACAAAGGATGGACTATTGTAGGATAAAAAGCAATAGTCTCAAAACGATCCAAAGGGTTTTATAGAATGAATTACAAAAAAAATACAGCTATTGATATGGTAAGTTTAGCAGAAATAAAAAACTGGTTTAAAACCGGTTTAAAGCCAACACAAATACAATTTTGGGCAGTATGGGAATCGTTTTGGCATAAAGACGAAATGATTCCGCAATCCAAAATTCAGAATCTTATAATCGATCTGGATAATAAAGCCGAAAAAGGCAGTGGAAGCCGATTTGGTATTGAAGACAGGAACACACCGGACGATATCAATAGCAGAACGATTGATATGAACCAAAAAAACATGGTATTTGATCATGTTGGCGATTTCAGAATTAACAACTACATCCCATATGGATATATAGAAGAACGTACCGCTCAGGATGAAGGGCTGGTTATTTTAGAAAACGATGAAGAATCGTGGACGTGTACTATTTACAGAGCCGATGGCGGTAGTATTGGCTATACGCCTGACAGAGGGTATATGTATCTGTTATTGTCAGAAAACGGAGCACTTTACACCGAGAAAGGCTTCAGTGTTAATTATGATTCAAATACTGAAAGATGGAGCTATACGTCGCACTTCTTATCCGGAGGGACTTTTAAATACCAGGGGTATGTAGGTGAAAAATATGCTGATATCATTACCGGAATTCCACCGGTTATGGGTGATGGAATGGGATCGGAAGTTGTGGTTGTAGAAGGCGACAAGTTGCGAAAAACTGCTATCACCAATGTATTACCGGTAACGACCTTAAACGAGGTTACAAAAAACAATAATATCAGTAAGAAAAGTTTAATCGTATCGCAATCCGGAACAGCCGGTGAGGACGATAATTATGCCGAATATCATCTCTCCGGTTACAGAATGTATGGTGGTTATAGCAGAGAACCCAAATTCGATGTCTATATCGGATTACAACACGAAATGGGCTCGGCCTTTAAAGGAAGACATTTCTACGTATGGCCAGCGAGTCCAAGACGAAATGAACCCGGTTCTAATCCGTATATCATTCCGATTACCGTAAACGGGAAAGCCGCGGATAAAGAAGGGAACATCACAATCGACGGAGGCGGTGGATCCACATCGTCGACCTGGGGATCGATTGGTGGCGATATCGGAACACAATCCGATTTAGTTGATCTGGTTAATGGAAGCAAATTCGGTATTGGCGATGCTACGATGGATGACGACCGATGGGTAGATATGGCCAATAACTCGTTTACTTATAACAACGTGGGCAATTTTGCTTTGTTAGCTAGCGCGGATGAAATAAATGAAACCGATCAGACGCTTATAGTGGAACCGATAGGGAGTTTATTCTATGAGCTACCAAACCGTACGGTTATATTTAATGAGAGGCACCGTCCGTTAGTAGATAGCAAGAAAGTTGATTTTGAATTAACAATAACCGAAAGCGGCGATGTTGTTTATACCGATTATTACTCGTTTACAGTGGTAAATCATAGAGAAGGAGGAATACGATATCATTCCGACGATGTGCTATGGGAAGAAGGATTTACCGTTTCCATCGAGCCTACCGGAAATTACCGGTATCGGATACAAAACTATGCCGATGTCAGAATGCAGGTTCCTTCGGATTCCGGAGAACCGGAAACAAGAACCCAAAGAGTAATGTTAATGGACGAGAATAACAGTATTAGCAAGTCGTCAGCATCATTTGTTTTAAGGGAATTGTCCCATCTGGAGTTTAGAGGACAAAAGGCATTTGATTATGTTTCGTATGAGAATTTCGGAGAATATTCCAATATCGAAATCCGGGAAAATGAAACCGGAAATCCGGAATATGACCACTATACCTTTTTGCGCTTAAACATCGATTATGAGCTGTTTGAAAAAATTGGAGATGAGGTGTTAGTACGATTGGAGGTTGAAGGAACGACGGGAGATTATCCGTTTAGCTTAATGTACATAGGCGAAGATCAGATCTTTGCTTTTGACGGAATAATCGGAACTAATATAACACCGATATGGTACCGACAACCATTTGTTAGGCCGGTATCGGTAGTAATGAATTTAGAAGAAACGAATAACAATTATTACAAGAGCATTGTAACGGATGAGTATGGTAAGCTTTACAAATCAAGTACTTCATCGCCGGGATTAGATGCGGTGCTTACTGCAAATTCGAGTGCTCCGTTTCAAAGTATTACACTAAATAATACGAAAGATTTAACGGTCTTAAATCCGCTTCCGTATACGTTCGATCCGGGTGGAATGATGATTAAATCGTCAACTGATAACCTGGCTGAAACGTTTTATAAAAGGGATGGAATCAGTGTTCAAAATGCAGCTTCCGGTAGCGTAAATCTGAATTTCCCGACATCAAGCAGCAATGCGGCAACATACAACGTAAACCTGCCGGAAAGAAACGGAACGCTGGCAACTACAGATCAGATTCCGGTTGTTCCGCCAACACCAGGATTACAGGACGTTATGACGGTGAATTCGATCGCGTCAAAAAGAGGTTTGGTACGAATGGAATCCAAAAGCAATGATCAAATAGGACCGGGATTGGCCTATGGAAGTGCAAAACTCGATTTACACGATTCCGGAGTCAGTACGAATGCCGAATTGTATGTCCGCGATTATTTCGGATTCGAAACATTCTTGCGAATGGGAGCGATGGATGGCGACGGAAATGGAATTCAGGTAAACGCCTATAACTACGGACTACGCAATGTAACCGATCATTCCGATAGCGAGTTTGATAACGATTTGAATTACGTAACGGCTGGAGGCGTAAAAAAATACATTGCCAACAGTCTCGATAAACCCGCCCCGACATCTCAGATTGACCCTGGTGAAAAAGGCGAAATACGATTAGGAGCGTCCTATTTATACCTCTGTACGAGTACGAATAACTGGATACGAATACCTTTTATTTCGGGAGGAAGATGGGATTAGAATAATAACCAAATAAATACAACAAATTATGGAAAAATTGAAAAGCTGGACTTTGTTCACGGTAGTAATCATTTTGGCTGTAATCGATCAGACAACAGACATCATGCCTGTGTTTTTAAAACAGATCAATGCACCGGAATGGGTGGGTTCTGTTTTGAGAATCTTTGTGGCCGTTTGCGGAGCACTTAAATTACGATTACAGGAACCACCGGTAAAACAAACGAATAACGAATCGGCACCAATGGTGTAGATAGGTAGTTGTCGAAGCCGGATATAGAAAGCCGTCCGGCATTTTGACGCTAACACCAGGGTTTGAAAATAAAACGACCGGTCTGTATTCAGACATTGGGTTCGGATAAAAGGAATCCGGATACGAAACGAATGGAGATCAAACCCTTAAAAATAGTACTATTTATTGAATTTAAAGGAGAATTATGGCAAATAAGAATATTTTAAAAAATTGGTTTAAAACGGGGTTGTTTCCAACACAATCTCAGTTTTGGGAATGGATGGAAAGCTATTGGCATAAAGACGATGTTATTCCTCAGGCTCAAATTCAGAATCTTAGAACCGATCTTGATAATAAAGCAGACAAAGCAGCTATCGGCGTTCATATGACGGATACGAATGCTCATGCCGATCTATTTGCTAAGGTTGCGACTCCGTATCGGTTTTTACCGGTTTTTCCAACCACCGATACGTCTGAATTACAGGTTGAGGCACTTAAAAATACCACGCTGAATGCCGTGATGTATATGGGACAAATCGATATGGGTGTGATTCAACTGGACCCGATAACCGGGACTTTATCGAATTGGGATTTTAGAGCAAATACACAATATATAATACTTTATACAAAACGATAATATGAAAATCAACGAACAAGGTAAAACAATTAAGACAGGAGACGACGTAATAATTACGGAGTTTCGCGGTGGTGTGAGCGCTACAGCTGTTATGCAGGTTCCTGAGGATTCCGAGACTCATATATTACCGGAAGTAGCACTTAAAAGACGTATTCGTTTTAACCCGGAAACCGGGAAATTCGAAGGGCATAATGGAATTGAATGGACTGCTCTGGGTTTTGATCAACAACTAAAAGACGCGGTCGATTATATAGCGGCCGGTCTTCCAAATAAAGCGGATCTTGTCGACGGAAAAATACCACTTTCTCAAATTAGCGACGCGCTTGTTGGGTCGGTTAATTATCAGGGAATTTATAATGCCACAACAAATACTCCGGCCTTACCGGTTGCATCGGCTAATAAAGGAAAATATTGGGTGGTAAATGTAGCGGGAACGCAACAGGGCGAAAATTATAAAATAGGCGATTGGGTTATCTCCAATGGTACGGTTTGGGGACGTGTTCCAAAAGCTGTTGATGTGGATGGCACGCCAACTGCCGGAAGTAATAATGCCGTTTCCAGTGCCGGTGTGGCAGATGCGCTCGCTTTAAAGGCGAATACAGCCGCTGTAAATGCGGGATTGGATTTAAAAGCCAATACTATTGATGTCAACATCAAATTAGCCGATAAAATCAGTATTGCAGAATTGAATAGCGGATTGGCTACGAAAGCCAATTTAATCGATCTTGATACCAAGGCCAACATTGCCGATGTCAACATCAAATTAGCGGATAAAATTAGTACCATTCAATATGAAGAAGGCCTGGCTGTAAAAGCGAGTCTAAGCGATTTGGCAACAAAAGCCAATGTAACGGATCTTGATGCCAAAGCAAATATCACGGATGTTAATACGAAACTGGCTGTTAAAGCTAATATTACGGATCTGAATTCCGGCTTAGCCTTAAAAGCGAGTCTGTCGGATTTGGCATCCAAAGCCAACATCGCGGATATGGATATTAAATTAGCTGAAAAAATAGGTACGGTTCGATTTGAAGAAGGCTTGGCGGAAAAAGCGAACCTGATTGATCTTGATGCCAAGGCCGATATTACAGATGTTAATACCAAACTGGCTGTTAAAGCGAATGTTACGGATCTGAATTCCGGCTTAGCCTTAAAAGCGAGTCTGTCGGATTTGGCATCCAAAGCCAACATCGCAGATGTGGATATCAAATTAGCTGAAAAAATAGGTACGGTTCGATTTGAAGAAGGTTTAGCCGAAAAAGCGAGTTTAAGCGACTTAGCAGTAAAGGCAAATATCACGGATTTGGCAACAAAAGCCAATATTACGGATCTGAATGCTGGATTAGCTGTAAAAGCGAATAAAAGCGACGTTGATGCCAAAGCTGTTGAAATTCAGCAAAGCCTGGATGAAAAAGCAACCATTATCGATGTTAATACAAAACTGGCTGTTAAAGCGAACATTACGGATTTGAATTTAAAAGCAAGCAAAGACGAGTTGACTTCCGGTTTAGCTATAAAAGCAAATGTTACCGATTTGGCAACAAAAGCCAACGTAACGGATCTTGAAGCCAAAGCCAATATTACCGATGTCAATATCAAACTAGCGGAGAAAATTAGCGCGGTTCAATTTGAAGAAGGCCTGTCTGAAAAAGCGAGCTTAAGTGATTTGGCAGTAAAGGCGAATATCACGGATTTGAATTTAAAAGCAAGCAAAGAGGATTTAACTTCCGGTTTAGCTGTAAAAGCGAATATCACGGATTTAAATTTAAAAGCAAGCAAAGACGAGTTGACTTCCGGTTTAGCTATAAAAGCGAATGTCACGGATTTGGCAACCAAAGCCAACGTAACCGATCTTGATGCCAAAGCCAATATCACCGATGTCAACGCAAAACTAGCGGAGAAAATTAGCGCCGTTGAATTTGAGGAAGGTTTAGCGGAGAAAGCGAGTTTAAGTGATTTAGCTATAAAAGCGAATATCACGGATTTGAATTTAAAAGCAAGCAAAGACGAGTTGACTTCCGGTTTAGCTATAAAAGCGAATGTTACAGATTTGGCAACCAAAGCCAACGTAACCGATCTTGAAGCCAAAGCAAATATTGCCGATGTCAACATCAAACTAGCGGAGAAAATTAGTGCCGTTCAATTTGAAGAAGGTTTGGCTGAAAAAGCGAGTTTAAGTGATTTAGCGGTAAAAGCCAATATCACCGATGTCAATATCAAATTAGCGGAAAAAATTAGTGCGGTTCAATTTGAAGAAGGTTTAGCGGAGAAAGCGAGCCTAAGTGATTTGGCAGTAAAGGCCAATATTACGGATGTTAATACGAGATTGGCTGATAAAGCCAATATCACGGATTTGAATTTAAAAGCAAGCAAAGACGAGTTGACTTCCGGTTTAGCTATAAAAGCGAATGTTACAGACCTGGCAACCAAAGCCAACGTAACGGATCTTGAAGCCAAAGCAAATATTACCGATGTCAACGCAAAACTAGCGGAAAAAATTAGTGCGGTTCAATTTGAAGAAGGTTTGGCTGAAAAAGCGAACCTAAGTGATTTAGCTGTCAAGGCGAATATCACGGATTTGAATTTAAAAGCGAGCAAAGAGGATTTGACTTCCGGTTTAGCTGTAAAAGCAAATGTTACCGATTTGGCAACAAAAGCCAACGTAACGGATCTTGAAGCCAAAGCAAATATTACCGATGTCAAT
>Ga0160495_100569_pt1 | contig 16143 bp, 14 predicted proteins | sample DID4MG_4_FD_108251 | JGI IMG/M metagenome (GOLD analysis project Ga0160495, IMG submission 108251) | Enriched soil microbial communities from UW Madison campus, WI, USA - DID2933_E24_FP4 MG | ecosystem: Environmental > Terrestrial > Soil > Unclassified | place: USA: Madison, Wisconsin | collected... | reverse complement strand
TGGCGCGCATGGCGCGGGGCCCGAAGCGCGAGCCGGGACGGTTGGTGACGCCGAGATCCATCGGCACGCCTGTTATGGCCACCTGGAGATTGCCGAAATCGGGCGCCTCGGCGTCGACGGGCATATAGGGGGCGGAGAGGAAGGTGGGGACGCCGGCATAGGGCGCCAGGCGCGTGCCGCTCTTGTTGAAAATCTTGTCCGCTACCTTGCGGAAAGCCGGGTCGAAGATGTCGCCGCCATGGCTCTCGCCGTATTTCGCCCTGAGCTCTTCGAGCTTCGTGTCGCTCATGATCCTGCCTCACCTGTTGAGATGCGGGCGGTCCGGGGCCGGTATGCGATTGCCTGATAACGTTCCCCGGGGCTTTGCCCTCGTTGACGGCATTATCGCGGCAATCCATATGGAAAATCAATTGACATTGTTGTAGCGGTATTCGTGAGAAAAACTCACATACAGGTTTGCCATGGCTTCGCGCCTTCCGCCACTCAACCCGCTGCGCGCCTTCGAGGCGACCGCCCGCCGTGGCGCCGTCTCGGCGGCTGCGCGGGAACTGAACGTGACGCATGGCGCGGTAAGCCACCAGATCCGCGCACTTGAGGAATCGCTCGGGACCACGCTCTTCGAACGCAATGGCAAGCGCCTGAAGCTGACGCCGCAGGGCGCGCTGCTTCTGCCGGCCGTCACCAACGCCTTCAGCGAGATCGCCGCGGCTACCGCGCTGATGAAACAGCCCGAAACGCGCGGCGACATCACCATCAGCTGCGTGCCCGCACTGCTGTCGCTCTGGCTTCTGCCGCGGTTGAACACGTTCACGGACCAGTTTCCCGGCGTGAAGGTGACGCTGATAGCATCCAACGACCCGCAACATCTGCGCTCGCTCGATACGGATGTGAGCCTGCTTTATGGCGACGGCAACTGGCCGGACTGCTGGACGCGGCTGTGGTCAAATCTCCGGCTTTTCCCGGTGGCGAGCCCCACCCTCCTCAACAGCCGCCCGCTGCGCTCCGTTCGCGATCTTGCAGACCATGCGCTGTTTCATGGCGATGACGGCCGCGAGTGGAATACGTGGCTGGCCGCGGCCGACGCCATCGACATGCCGCGCGACCGCCAGTATTTCATGAGCGATGCGCGCCTCTCGACGGAGGCGGCGCTCTATGGACAGGGCATCGCGCTGGGCGACAATATTACGGCAAGCAACCTGATCGCCCGCGGCGAGCTTGTCGTGCCCTTCGATCTGTCGGTGCCGGCCAACGACGCCTTCTATGTCGCCTGCCGGCAGGTGCTCCGCCAGTCGCCCATCGTCAAGGTCTTCATCGACTGGCTCTTTGCCGCGCTGGAAGAAACCCTGCCTGAACCGCAGGCCTCCGCCCGCCTGCATCTGCGCGGGCGTGGCGGCCGTAGTGTCGACACGTACCGACCCACAGCCACACCGGCCAAGCGCCTGATACCAACAAGCCCCCCGCGCAAGACGCGCGCCTGAGACCAACGGACACGACCATGCCCCGCTTCAATCCTCTCGTGGAAACCCTCGCTGCCCCGCCGATCCCGTCCGTCTTCGCCTGGGGCGATGCCTATGACGGGCGCGGCGGCACGATGATCGACTTCTCGCAGGCCGTTCCGGGCTATCCGCCCCATCCGGAGATGCTGCGGCTGCTGGGCGAATATGCCGCCTCGCGCGCCTATACCGGCTATGGCCCCATCGAGGGCGAGGCCGTGCTGCGCAAGGCCTACGCCGACCATCTCTCGGAAAGCTACGGCGTGGCACTCACCGCCGGCAACACCCATATCACAGCCGGCTGCAACCAGGCCTTCATCTGTGCCGCCATGGCTATCGCCGGCGCAGGCGACGCGGTGCTGATGACCGACCCCTATTACTTCAATCAGGAAACCACGCTCGCCATGCTGGGCATAAAGACCCGGTTTGCCGCCTGCGACCCGGCGAACGGTTTCCTGCCAGACCTCGCAGCACTTGCCGCCGGCATCACGCCTGAGGTGCGGGCAATCGCCCTCGTCTCGCCGAACAACCCGACCGGCGCCGTCTATCCGCCCGACATGCTGGGCGCGATCTACGATCTTTGTGTAGCGCGCGGCATCTGGCTGATCCTCGACGAGACCTATCGCGACTTCCTGCCCGCCGGCGCGGGCCGACCGCACGAGCTGTTCGGGCGCGCCGGCTGGGAGGATACGCTGATCGGCCTCTACAGTTTCTCCAAGTCCTTCTGCATTCCCGGCCATCGGCTCGGTGCGATTACGGCGGGCAGCGCCGTGGTGACGCAGGTCGCCAAGATCATGGACAATCTGCAGATTTGCCCGCCGCGCTCGGCGCAGGCGGCCGTTGCCACCGCCATTCCGCTTCTCTCCGATTGGCGCGAGGAGAACCGCCGCGAGATCGCGCGCCGTGTCGAAGCGCTTCTCGCCACCATGGTTGCGGCGCCGGCGTGGCGTGTCGGTGCTGTCGGCGCCTATTTCGCTTTCATCGCGCACCCCTTCGCCGGCACGCCATCGGCGGTGGTGGCGGAGCGACTTGCCAAGGAGGCGGGCATTCTCTGCCTTCCGGGCAGCTATTTCGGACCCGGGCAGGAAGATTACCTGCGTTTCGCCTTTGCCAATGCCGATGTCGAGACGATCGGCAAACTCGGCGCACGGCTTGCCGGTTTCTCGATAAATGGGGCTTGACCTTCCTACGCGGCAAGGCGTCAGCCTCGATATATCTATCAGGGAGTTTGCCATGCCTGCCGAAAACAGCCTCACCTTCACCGTTCCCGACATGACCTGCGGCCATTGCGTCAAGACCATCACCGGGGCGGTGCTGGCTGCCTACCCAAACGCGAAGGTCGAGATCGATCTTGGGGCCAAACGTGTCACCGTCGAGAATGCCGGCGACCGTGCGGCGGTCGCGTCCGTCATCGAAGCGGAGGGATATTCGCCCGCCGATGCATAACAGGCAAAACAGGGCTTGACCTTGACATGATGGGAAGGTGCACGATCTATCCAAACAGGATGAAAGGTGCACCATGCTCACCACCACGGGACCGGGCGACCGGCAGACCATCAAGCTTTCCATTTCCGACATGACCTGCGCGTCCTGCGTGCGCAGGGTGGAAAAGGCCATCGAGACGGTGCCGGGCGTTTCCGGCGCGGCCGTCAATCTGGCGAGAGAGAAGGCCGATGTGTCCTTCACCGGCGCGCCAGATATCGCCGCCGTTGCCGAAGCTGTGCGCGGCGCGGGTTACGGCGTCGGCGAAGAGGTAATCGAATTTCCCGTCGAGGGCATGACCTGCGCCTCGTGTATCGGCCGAGTCGAGAAGGCGCTGAAGGCCGTGCCCGGCGTGCTGGACGCCACCGCAAACCTTGCGCAGGAACGGGCGCGCGTGCGCCTTGCGAGGGGCGCCGCAACATTCGATGACCTCGCCGCAGCCATCGAGCGTACGGGCTACAAGGCGGTGCGCGTGGCCGCAGACACCCCTGCCGAGGACGACCGCCGCGCAGCGGAGGCGGGCGCGCTCAGGCGCGATCTCATCATCGCGGCCGTGCTGACGGCGCCGTTGTTCGTGATGGAGATGGGGGCCCATGCCGTGCCCGCCTTCGGCCATTACATCCACGAAACAATCGGCATGCAGACGAGCCGGGTCATTCAGTTCGTGCTGGCGACGCTGGTGCTTGTCGGTCCCGGGCGGCGCTTCTTCCTGAAGGGTATCCCGAGCCTGATCCGGCTTGCGCCCGACATGAATGCGCTGGTGGTGATCGGCACGCTTGCCGCCTGGATATTCTCCACGGTCGCGACCTTCGCGCCAGAGCTCCTGCCCGGCGGTGCGGCGAATGTCTATTTCGAGGCGGCCGCCGTCATCGTAACGCTCATTCTCGCCGGGCGCTTCCTGGAGGCGCGCGCCAAGGGCCGCACCGGCGAGGCGATCCGCCATCTCGCCGGCCTGAACGCCCGCTCCGCACGCGTGATCCGCGACGGCAGGACCGAGGACGTTTCCCTAGAAAGCGTCGTGGCCGGCGATATCGTTCTGGTGCGGCCGGGCGAGAAGGTGCCCGTCGACGGCGAGGTGATCGAGGGCGAAAGCTATATCGACGAATCCATGATCACCGGCGAACCGATGCCGGTCGCCCGCAAACCCGGCGACACGGTGACGGGCGGCACCGTCAACACGACGGGCTCGCTGACCTTCCGCGCCACGCGTGTCGGCGCCGATACGGTGCTCTCGCAGATCATCCGCATGGTGGAGGACGCGCAGGCGGCGAAGCTGCCGATCCAGGCGCTGGTCGACCGCGTGACGCAATGGTTCGTGCCGGCCGTCATCGCCGTGGCGCTCCTCACCTTCGGCCTGTGGCTGATCTTCGGGCCGAGCCCGGTTCTCGCCCATGCGCTGGTGAATGCCGTGGCCGTGCTCATCATCGCCTGCCCCTGCGCCATGGGGCTCGCCACGCCAACCTCGATCATCACGGGCACCGGCCGCGCGGCGGAACTCGGCGTGCTGTTCCGGCAGGGCACCGCGCTCCAGACGCTCGAAGGCACCGATATCGTCGCCGTCGACAAGACGGGCACGCTGACGCTTGGCCGCCCGACGCTGACGCGCATCGTGCCCGCCGATGGTTTTTCGCGTGACGAGGTTCTTGCCCTCGTGGCGGCTGCGGAGGTGCATTCCGAGCACCCTATCGCCGCCGCCATCCATGACGCGGCCGTCGCCGAAGGCGTGGCATTGCCGACGGCTTCCGGCTTTGTGGCGACATCGGGCCAGGGGATTTCCGCCGACGTGGCCGGCCGCAGTGTGGAGGTCGGTTCGGTCGGCTTCATGAAGGGGCTCGGCCTCGATGTCGCGCCATTCGCGGATGAGGCCGCGCGCCTGGCGGCGGAAGGCGCCTCGCCGCTCTATGCGGCCATCGACGGCAAGCTCGCCGCGCTCTTTGCCGTAACAGACCCGATCAAGCCGACGACGCGTGAGGCGATCGCGGCGCTCAAGGCGCTCGGGATCGAGGTGGCGATGATCACCGGCGACAACAGGGGTACGGCGCAAGCCGTCGCCGCAACGCTCGGCATCGACCGGGTGATGGCGGAGGTGCTGCCGGATGGGAAGGTTGCCGCCGTGCGCGAACTGTCGGCCGGTGGCGCGAAGAAGGTCGCCTTCGTCGGCGACGGCATCAACGATGCGCCGGCGCTGGCGGCGGCCGATACCGGGATTGCCATCGGCACCGGCACGGACGTCGCCATCGAAAGCGCCGACGTGGTGTTGATGGCCGGCGACATGCGGGGCGTGGCGACGGGCATCGGCCTTTCGCGCGCGACGATGCGCAACATCAGGCAGAACCTGTTCTGGGCCTTCGGCTACAATGTGGCACTCGTGCCGGTCGCCGCCGGGTTGCTTTATCCGTCCTTCGGCATCCAGCTTTCACCGGCTCTGGCCGCGGGGGCGATGGCGCTCTCCAGCGTCTTCGTGGTGACGAATGCACTAAGGCTGAAGCGATACAGGCCAGCGTTCAAGGGAGAAAAGGCATGAATATCGGCGAAGCGGCGGAGGCCACGGGCGTGACCGCCAAGATGATCCGCAACTACGAGCAGATCGGCCTTATCAAGGCGGCCGGACGCACCGGGGCGGGATACCGGGTCTATGGTCCAAACGACCTTTCGACGTTGTCCTTCATCCGGCGGTCGCGCGACCTCGGTTTCTCCATCGCGCAGATCCGCGATCTGCTCGCGCTGTGGCAGGATCGCGCCCGTGCCTCCTCAGAGGTCAAGCGCATCGCGAACGAGCATATCGAGGAAATGCGTGAAAAGATGCGGCTGCTGCAGGACATGGTGGGTACGCTGGAGCATCTGTCGGCAAACTGCCACGGCGATGCCCGGCCCGATTGTCCGATCCTGCAACAGCTTGCGACGGGTGATGCCGAGACGTCCTGCTGCTAGCCGCCTTTCCGCCCTTCTTGCCCTTTCAGGGGCTTGCGCTTTTTGCCGCGCCGAAGGACATTTGCTGCCGGAATGACAGACCGGCCCATGCAGGGCCGGCGTAGCAAAACGGGAATGACGGGAGAAAAGCATGCTCGACAGGCGCAAATTCTATATTGACGGCCAGTGGGTCGATCCTTTGAAGCCGAACGATCTGTCGGTGATCAACCCGGCGACCGAGAAGCCTATTGCGGTCATCTCGATGGGTACGTCCGCCGACATCGACCGCGCCGTGGCGGCCGCCAAGAAGGCGTTTGCGACCTATAGCCAGACCAGCACGGAAGAGCGGCTGGCGCTGCTGGAGAAGCTGCTGGAAATCTACAAGCGCCGCTATGACGAGATGGCGCGCACGATCACGCTGGAGCTCGGCGCGCCCATCACCATGAGCACCGAGCAGCAGGCCGATGTGGGCGTGGGGCATCTCCAGGGCTTCATCGATGCGCTGAAGCGTCTGAAAAACCGCGAAGTCCTGCCGAACGGCGACGTGGTGCGCCGCGAGCCCATCGGCGTATGCGGCCTCATCACGCCGTGGAACTGGCCGATCAACCAGATCGCGCTGAAGGTTGTCCCTGCGCTGGCCACGGGCTCGACCTGCGTGCTCAAGCCTTCCGAATTCACGCCGCTCAACGCCATGCTCTACGCGGAAATGGTGCATGAGGCCGGGTTCCCTGCGGGGACATTCAACCTCGTCAACGGCGACGGCCCGGAATGCGGCGCGGCCCTGTCGCGTCACAAGGACATCGACATGATGTCCTTCACCGGCTCGACGCGAGCGGGCATTGCCGTCAGCAAGGATGCGGCAGACACGGTCAAGCGCGTGACACTCGAACTCGGCGGCAAGTCGCCGAACATCGTTTTCGCCGATGCCGACCTCGAGGGCCGCGTTTCCGGCAGTGTGCGCGAATGCTTCAACAATTCCGGCCAGTCCTGCGATGCGCCCACGCGGATGCTCGTGGAGCGTTCGGTCTATGACAAGGTGGTGGAGATTGCCGAACGCACCGGCAAGCAAGCCAAAGTCGGCAATCCCGAGGAGGCCGGCGAGCATATCGGCCCGCTCGTCTCGCACATCCAGTTCGGCCGGGTGCAGGCATTGATCGAGGCCGGTGTTTCCGAGGGCGCGCGGCTTGTCGTCGGCGGTCCCGGCAAGCCGGATGGGTACGAGACCGGATATTTCGTCAAGCCGACGATCTTTGCCGATGTGAACAACACCATGCGCATTGCGCGTGAAGAGGTGTTCGGCCCGGTTCTGTCGATCATTCCCTTTGACACCGAGGAGGAAGCGATCGCGATCGCCAATGACACGGCGTACGGCCTTGCGGCCTATGTGCAGACCGGCGATCCCGACCGCGCGGAGCGTGTTTCCGCGCGCCTGCGCGCCGGCATGGTGCATATCAACGGCGGTCCGCACCGCTATGGCAGCCCGTTCGGCGGCTACAAGCAGTCCGGCAATGGCCGCGAGGGCGGCATGTTCGGCCTTGAGGATTTCCTTGAGGTGAAGACCGTGCACCGTCCCGAGGCGGCGTAAGAATATCGGCCCGGGGCTGCCCGCTGCTGCGGGCGGCCCCGGCCCAGTCGCTCTCCTTCCCGCATTATGATCGGCCGTCTTTGAAGGGACGTTGCTTTTTGTTTCGCTCGTCCTGAGAATGCCGGCGCGCCTCTGGTTGAAACCGCTGCGGTCTGATAGCCCGCTCGGCATCGCCACTTCCTGGACGTCCGCCGTGCCCCCCATCGCATCCTCCCCGCATGCGCGCCTTGCGCTCATCGCCCTCCTTGTTGGGGGCATTGCCATCGGCGGCTCGCCGATCTTCGTGCGGTTTTCCGAGGTCGGGCCGATGGCGACAGCGTTCTGGCGCGTTGCACTGGCGCTCGTGCCGTTCTTCATCGTCTCGCGCGTGGTAATACAGGACGACAAACGGCCATCCTGTCTGCGCGATCGGCTGTTCCTGTTTTTGCCCGGCATCTTCCTGGCCGTCGATCTTGCAGCCTGGCACGTCTCGCTGCACATGACTTCCGTCGCCAATGCGACACTGCTTGCCAACCTCGCTCCGGTCTTCGTGACACTCGGATCGTGGCTGCTTTTCCGCACGCGCATAACGCCCGTCTTCCTTGCCGGACTGGCGCTGGCGCTCTCGGGTGTCGTCGTGCTGAAGGGCGGGCCGGCGGCGATTGGCGGCGGTCAGCTTGCGGGCGATGCAACGGCCATCCTCGCCGCGATCTTCTACGCCTGCTACATGCTGTCGATCGGCCATGTGCGTGCCCGGTACTCCACACTGCGTATCATGGTCTGGACGACCTTCTCCGCAATGACCTGCATGTTGCCGGTCGCCTTCTTCCTGGAGGGCGACATGGTGCCGGTGACGCTATTCGGTTGGAGCATGCTGCTCGGTCTCGCGCTCATCAGCCATGTCGGCGGGCAGGGTCTCGTCACCTACGCGCTCGCCTACCTGCCGACGGCGTTTTCGTCGTTGACGCTGCTTCTCCAACCGGTGGTCGCCGCGCTCCTCGCCTGGCTGCTGCTGGGCGAGCCGGTGGGGCTGATGCAGGCTATCGGGGGCGTGATCGTGCTCTTCGGCATTCTCGTGGCACGGCGCGGCTGACCAGTGTCAGTGGTTGTGACGCGGCGGCGTTTCCGCAATCCCGCGGAAATCGGCCGCCCCGTCGATGACGGCACCATCCGAGAGCTGCGTGACGGTCTGGCGATAGAGGCGCTGCCATGGCGTGGGATCTGCCGGCACGGCGGGAATGCCATCGGCCTTGCGCCTTTCGATCTCTTCATCCGTGACCAGCATGTCGCAGCGACCGTGTTCGAGGTCGATGCGGATGGTGTCGCCCGTGCGCAACCAGGCGAGGCCGCCGCCGGCAGTACTTTCCGGCGAGGCGTTGAGGATGGAAGGGCTATCGGCGGTGCCGGACTGGCGCCCATCGCCGATCGTCGGCAGGCTGGTGATGCCGCGCTTGAGCAGATGATCCGGCGGCTGCATGTTGACGACCTCCGCCGAACCCGGCCAGCCGAGCGGCCCGGCGCCGCGGATGACGAGGATGGTGCGCTCGTCGATGCCGAGCGCCGGGTCGTTGATGCGCGTGTGGTAGTCCTCCGAGCCGTCGACGACCACTGCCCTGCCCTCGAATATGCCTTCGCGGCCGGGCTCGCTGAGATAGCGCTGGCGGAACTCCTCGGAAATGACCGAGGTCTTCATGATGGCGAAGTCGAAGAGATTGCCTTTGAGCACGAGGAAACCTGCGCGCTCCTTGAGCGGCGCGTGATAGGGGCGGATCACCTCGCGGTCGCTTGCTGCGCGCCCCTCGAGGTTTTGAGCCATGGTTTGGCCCGTCACGGTGGGACAGGTGCCATCGAGTTTTCCCGCATCGAGCAGTTCGCGCATGATCGCAGGCACGCCGCCTGCGCGGTGGAAGCGCTCGCCGAGAAAGCGGCCGGCCGGCTGCACATCGGCCAGCAGCGGGATGTCGTAGCCGTGGCGCTGCCAGTCGTCGGGCTCCAGCGCGACACCGGCATGTTTGGCCATGGCCATCAGGTGTGGCTGCGCATTGGTAGAGCCGCCGATGGCGGAATTGACGCGCACGGCATTGAGGAAGGCTTCCCGCGTGAGGATGTGGGAGGGGCGGATATCCTCCAGCACCAGTTCCACGGCGCGGCGGCCGGTGCGATAGGCGATCTGCCCGCGTTCTCGATAGGCGGCCGGAATGGCGGCGCAACCGGTGAGCGACATGCCGAGCGCCTCGGCCAGCGCGTTCATCGTGGAGGCCGTTCCCATCGTGTTGCAATGGCCGATGGAGGGGGCTGAATCCATTGCCGCGTCCAGAAACTCCTCTTCGTCGATTGTGCCGGCCGCGAGCTTGCGGCGCGAACGCCAGATGACGGTGCCCGATCAGACGAGGTCGCCGTCGTGCCAGCCGTCCAGCATCGGCCCGCCCGACAGGACGATGGCGGGGATGTCGACCGTCGAGGCGGCCATCAGGGCCGAGGGCGTGGTCTTGTCGCAGCCGGTCGTCAGCACGACGCCGTCGAGTGGATAGCCGTAGAGGATTTCGACGAGGCCAAGATAGGCAAGGTTGCGGTCGAGGGCGGCCGTCGGGCGCTTGCAGTTTTCGAAGATCGGATGGGTGGGAAACTCGATGGGAATGCCTCCGGCATCGCGGATGCCGTCGCGCACACGCCTGGCAAGATCGATGTGATGGCGATTGCACGGCGTGAGATCGCTGCCGCTCTGGGCGATGCCGATCACCGGCTTGCCCGAGCGCAGCTCCTCCGGCGTGATGCCGTAGTTCATGAAGCGTTCGAGATAGATGGCGGCCATGTCGATGTGGTCGCGGTTATCGAACCAATCCTGCGAGCGCAGCCGGCGTTTTGTCGTCTTTGTGTCCGTCATCATGACCCTCCTCCGCACCGACCGTACTGTTTCATTGCCGGAGACGGGGATCAACCGCCGGTGCGGGGATAGCCTAACTTATGCAGCTATCAAAAATAGTCGTTGGATCGACGGCGCCGAATGTGTCACAGCGCGTCAACTACCATCAGAGTTCCTGACATGACCGACACCGCTGCCGCCATGCCTGCCTCCGGCTCCGCCCGCCTCGGCGTGCTGTTGATGCTTCTCGGCATGGTGATGTTTTCACTGAACGACGTGCTCGGGAAGTGGCTGGTTTCCACTTATTCGGTCGGTCAGCTGATGCTGATCCGCAGTCTTGCAGCGATCGTGGTGCTGGCGCCGTTCTTCTGGCGGGTCGGCTGGCGCCGGCTTGTCGAGGTCGAGCAGCCGAAGCTGCATCTGCTTCGCTCGGGGCTTTTCGCCTTCGAGGCATCGGCTTTCTATTTCGCGGTGGCTTACATGCCGCTCGCGGACGCGATGACGTACTGGCTTGCCGCGCCGATTTATGTGGCGGCCCTTTCGCCGGTCATGCTGGGCGAGAATGTGGGCTGGCGGCGCTGGTCGGCTATTCTCGTCGGTTTTGCAGGCGTCATCATAGCGTTGTCGCCCTCCAAGGACAGCTTCACGCTGCCGGCCCTGATTGCGCTCGCAGGCAGCCTTGCCTTCGGGCTTGCCATGGTGTTCAGCCGGTCGCTGCGCGCCACGCCCGACACGACGCTGGTGTTCTGGCAGGTCTCCGGGGCGGCTCTGTTCGCCGGCATCTGGTGTCTTGCCGATCCCGGCGGCTGGGCGCCGGTCAGTGCCGTCGATTTCGGCCTGCTTAGCCTGCTCGGCATCGTGGCGATGGCGGCGCATATGCTGGTGAACCGCTCGCTGAAGCTGGGCGATGCCGCGACCGTGGTGCCGCTGCAATACACGCTGCTGATCTGGGCGGTGCTGTTCGGCTGGCTGTTCTTCGGCGATGCGCCGCGCCCCGCCATGCTTGTCGGTGCGGGCTTCATCGTTGCATCCGGCCTGTTCATCTTCTTCCGCGAATTGCAGTTGAAGCGGCGCGGCGGATAAGCGGGCTTACTGCGCCTTGACCGATTTCAGATAGGCGATGACGTCTGCAATGTCCTGCTCGGACTTGAGACCGGAAAACGCCATGCGCGTCTTCGGGATCATCTTCTTCGGGCCGGCAAGATAAGTGGCGAGCGTCGCCTCGTCCCATGTCAATCCGTTGGCGCCCTGTTCCTTCATCGCATCGGAATAGTTGGTGTAGTCGGCAAGTGCTGCCGCCTGGCGGCCGACAATGCCATCGAGATGCGGGCCGACCTTGTTTACCGCCTGTTCGATATTGTGACAGGCGGTGCATTTCTTGAAGACGATCTTGCCCGCTTCGGCGGAGCCTTCGGCTGCCAGCGCGGTAGTGGAAAGAGCAAGGACAATCAGTGCGGCAAGGGTCTTCATTGGTGTTCCATCGAAAAGGCGGCCGGCGTGAGCCGGCCGGAGTTGGCGCGGTCTCCCGACCGCACGCGATCACCGGCCGCCCGAAAGCGGCCGGGGAGGATCGCCAGAGATATCAGATCGAGCCGGCGGCCATTTCCTTGGCAATGTAATCGGCCTGGCGGATCGCAAGCGAGACGATGGTGAGTGTGGGGTTCTCCGCGCCACCCGTCGTGAACTGGCTGCCGTCAGACACGAACAGGTTCTTGATGTCGTGCGTCTGCCCCCATTTGTTGACCACGCCGTCGCTCGCCTTCTCGCTCATGCGGTTGGTGCCGAGATTGTGCGTGGACGGATAGGGCGGCGTGGGGAAGCTACGGGTCGCGCCGACGGCTTCATAGAGCGCCTGTCCCTGCTGGTAGGCATGGTTGCGCATGGCGACGTCGTTGGCGTGGTCCGTGAACCAGACGTCCGGGATCGGCATACCGTACTGGTCCTTCAGTTCCCCGTGCAGCTTCACGGCATTCTGTTCCTGCGGCATGTCCTCGCCGACGATCCAGAGCCCGGCCATGTTGGCGTAGCTGTCCATAGCCGAGGCGAAGGTGCGGCCCCAGCCGCCGGGATCGAGGAAGGCGGCCATGAAGGGCACGCCGAGGGAGAGCGTTTCCAGCTCGTAGCCGCCGACGAAACCACGCGACGGATCGTGTTTCGCTTCGTCTCTGATGATGCCGGCCATGGTGGTACCGCGATACATGTGCACGGGCTTTTCGAACACGGCATAGACCGAGCCCGTCGTATGGCGCATATAATTCTTGCCGACCTGACCGGACGAATTGGCAAGGCCATCCGGGAATTTGGCCGAGGCCGAGTTGAGCAGCAGGCGCGGGCTTTCGATGGAGTTGCCGGCGACGGCGACGATGCGGGCCTTCTGGCTGTGCAGCTTGCCGTCCTTGTCGGCATAGACCACGGCGTTGACCTTGCCGCTTGCGTCATGCTCGATCTTCACAACATGCGACTGCGGCCGCACCTCCAGCTTGCCGGTGGCCTCGCCCTTGGGGATTTCCGTGTAGAGCGTCGACCACTTGGCGCCCCATTTGCAGCCTTGGAAGCAAAAGCCGGTCTGCTGACAGCTCATGCGGTCGTCGCGATCGGCGGAGTTGATCGCCATGTTGCCGGTGTGACATTCCTTGTAGCCGAGCTTGTCGGCGCCGGCCTTGAGGATCTTGAAGTTGTTGTTGCCCGGCAGGCCCTCGATGCCGTTGGTGCGGGTGACGCCCATCTTGTCTTCGGCCTTGGCGTAGTAAGGCTCCAGTTCGGCGAGCGTGATCGGCCAGTCGAGCAGGTTGGCGCCTTCGACCTTGCCGTAATGGCTAAGCGTCTTGAACTCGTGTTCCTGGAAGCGCAGCGAGGCGCCCGCCCAGTGGGTGGTGGTGCCGCCGACCGCCTTGACGATCCAGGCCGGCAGGTTCGGAAAGTCCTTCGCCACACGCCAGCCGCCGCCTGTCGTGCGGTGATCGAGCCAGGCGAGCTGGGCAAAACTGTCCCACTCGTCGTTGATGAAGTCCTCGTATTCGTGGCGTGCGCCCGATTCGAGCACGACGACGTCGATGCCCTTCTGCGCCAGTTCGTTGCCGAGCGTGCCGCCGCCGGCGCCGGAACCGATGATGACGACCACGCTGTCGTCGTTGAGATCGTAAGGAGCTGCCATGGTTTCCTCCTGAAACGGGAACGGTCGGCGTTGCGCCGCGGGGACGCGCCTCCTCCGGCGCGAGCCCTCAGACCGTTGTCAAAGCCATTCGATGTCGTCGAAACCGCGGGCGATGTAACCGCCCTTCGAGTAGGACTCGCCTTCGTAGCCGAAATGCGGCCAGAGTTCCTTCTGATTGTAGAAGGAGACGACGAGATCGCCGCGCACCGCCTGGAAGAACGGTGTCGTTTCGATGTCGCGCAGGATCGCGACGCGGTCATCCTCCCAGCCGAGGCCGCGATAGCCGTTCGCGCCGGCGCGCTTGTCGAGATCGGCGATGCCGTCCTCGATCAGCTTCTTGTGTGCCTCGTCGGTGCCGGCCTTGGTCTCGTGACCCTTCACGGCAATGGCATAGAACCGATCCGCGATTGCATCGTGCGGATAGATATCGCGGGCGAGCTTGATCAGCGTCGCCATGGTTTCCGGCTTGAGCGCCGTCGTTTCCATGCCCCAGGCCCGATCGGGGCTGATGACGGCGTTGCCGGCGATGATGAGTGCGGCGCCGATCGTGCCGCGCTTTAAAAGCTCGCGCCGGGAAATGCCGGGGCGCTGCTCGTAGATGGTCGTCATGTCACGTTCCTCCCGTTGCATTCATGGCTGGTGGCCTCCCCCGGGCCGCCGGCCTCTTTACTTGTAGCGGCCGCGCCGCTGCAGAACCTCGATCTTGTAGCCATCCGGATCGGTGACGAAGAAGAAGCGGGCAAGCAGGCCGCCGTCCCGATTGAATTCGACGATCTTGCCGGTGGTGAAGCCGAGCGCGGAGATGCGAGCATGTTCGCTGTCGAGATCGGACACCGACACGGCGAGATGGCCATAGCCATCGCCGAGATTGTAGGCTTCGCTACGCCCCTTGTTGATCGTCAGCTCGAGTTCGAATTCGCTTTCGGCGTTGCTCATATAGACGAGCGTGAAGGTCTCGAAGTCGAGCCGTTGGGCGATTTCGAGTCCGAAGGCCCTGTTGTAGAAATCCACGGACCGGTCTTCGTCCAGAACCCGGATCATGGAGTGTATCGTCTTTGCCACGCTTGGTTTCCCCCGCTTGCAGTTCGCTTGTGAGGGAAGTGTGCGTCCGGAATCGGGGCTGCGGGTAGCAGCCCGTTACCGCACATGGATTTTCATTTCTGGAGTATACGGGGAAGGATTTTTTATCGGTTCGCACCCGACGGGATGATTTGACCAAATACAGGCGCCACCGCATAATCGCGGGCATAAAAATAAGACTGGAGGATATCCCAATGTGTGAGGTCTTCGCGGGACAGGATCCGCAACGCTATCGGCCCGTCAACCGCTCGGTGCGCATCGGCGGACATTCGACGAGCATCCAGCTCGAGGCGGCCTTCTGGGTGTTGATCGACGAGATCGCCAGCGCTCAGGGTATGTCGACGTCGCGCTTCCTCTCGACGCTCTATGACGAGGCGCTGGAGCGCAACGGCACGGTGTCGAACTTCGCGTCGCTGCTGCGCACGAGCTGTCTCATCTACCTGATGGGCGGCGCTGCCAGGGAGGCCGAACCGCGCGCCTTCCACATCGTTGCGGCCGAGTAGCGTCAGAAGGTCGGCGGGGTGTTGATCCAGATCAGCACCGTCTCGCCGTCATGGCTGTTGTGCCAGGCGTGGCGGCGGGTGCTCTCGAAATAGAGGCTGTCGCCGGGTCCAAGGTCGTGGAATTCGTGGCCGTCGAGGACGATCTCGACGCGCCCGGCCAGCACATGGACAAATTCCTCGCCGTCGTGCTGGTAGGCGCCATCAGAGGTGGCGCCGGGCGCCAGCACGAAACGGTGGCAATCCATCATGTTGCGGCCATCGGCCAGCACCTGCACGGTCACGCCCGGCGATGTCTCCGGCCACAACTTCCATTCGCCCGAGCGCACCAGCGCGCGATTGTCGGTCTCTTCCTCGCCAGAAAGCTTGGAAACGGTCGTGCCGTAATAGTCGGAGAGATCGTGCAGCACGCGGAAGGTCACGCCCTGCGAAGTGCGTTCGAAGGTGGAGAGGACGGAGGTCGAGATGCCGATATCGCCGGCTACCTGCTCCAGCGTCTTGCCTTCCGCATGGCGCAAGCTGCGGAACTTGCGGCCGACGCCCTGCGGCGATTCTCCGTCGGACGCCTGTGTTTCCGTGCCGGGGTCTTCGGCCTCCAGCGCCTCGCGGATGGCGGCCGGGTTCAGGCCGCGCTCGGTGCGATACCAGGCGATGCGCTTGAGACGATTAACGTCGTCGGCGCTGTACTGCCGGTGACCGGTGTCCGAACGGCCGGGCACGACGAGACCCTGCGTCTCCCATAGCCTGAGTGTCGAGGCCGAGACACCTGCAAGGCGTGCCGCCTCCGTCACCTTGTAGTGCACCGGTTCCGGGGAACCCATCGCGCCAATCCCTGATTCTGTGTACGCTTCGCTTATACACACCCATGCGGCAGACGGCCTGAAAATCAGTCGCATTTCGCGCGTAGAATGCCAGTTGCATTCTTGCAGAAAGAATGTAGGAATTCCACATAAGGCTTGCAGAAAAAATGCAAGTTATTAATCGAAGCCTCCAGATTCAGGATAGCGCCATGACCGCCTCCCCGCTGACCGACCGCAAGAACGCCGCCATCTCGCGCGGCGTGGGCATGACCACGCAGATCTACGCCGACCGTGCGG
>Ga0160495_100568_pt1 | contig 16161 bp, 14 predicted proteins | sample DID4MG_4_FD_108251 | JGI IMG/M metagenome (GOLD analysis project Ga0160495, IMG submission 108251) | Enriched soil microbial communities from UW Madison campus, WI, USA - DID2933_E24_FP4 MG | ecosystem: Environmental > Terrestrial > Soil > Unclassified | place: USA: Madison, Wisconsin | collected... | reverse complement strand
GTCGTTTTCGATCGGGGCAATCCTATCGTCATAGCGCAACAGGAGGCGCCGGGATATTGGGGCATCTCCATCCGCGTCGGCTCGCGCATCAGCTTGTTCGATACGGGTTCGGGTCATGCTCTGCTCGCCTTCCGCTCACCGGAAGAGCGCGCGCGCATGATCGCCGAGCATGTCGGCGGTGGCGGAGGCGATGCGCGCGTGACGCCCGAATTCCTGGCGCGCCTCGATCTCATCCGCGCCCGTGGACACGAGATGATGCCGAGCGCCCAGACGGCCGGGGTCATCAACCTGTCGGCTCCTGTGCTTGGTGCCGACGGCACGGCGATCGCCGCGCTGACCGTGCCTTACATTACACTCATCAATGCGCCGGCCGCACCCGACATCTCCACCACGATCCAGCTCCTGATGGATGCGACGAGGACGCTTTCGGATATGGCGGGCGCCGGATTCTCGGCTGAAAGCTGAGCAACTGCCCTTCACGCATTGCGCACAAACGGCTCACCGGAGGCGTGCTCCGAGCCCAGCCACTCGATGAACAGCCGCGCGCTTTCCTTGACAGGCCTTCGCGCCGGTATGACGACAAAGTAAGCGGCGCGGGTGCGGATCGACGCATCGGTCAGGCGCACCAGACGGCCCTGCTGGATGAGATCGGATACGAGACGGCTCCAGCCAAGCGCGATGCCTTGGCCATTCATCGCAGCGTAGATAACCTCTGTATAAAAGCTGCATCGCAGCCCTCGGCTTTTCTTCGGTGCCTTCACGGAAAATGCCGCCAGCCATTCCTCCCATCCGGTCCAGGTCGGATCGTCGGCGTCGCTGGATATCAGCGGTTGGTCAACGAGATCCGCCGGCGAAAGGATTGGGCCTCTCGTCTGCATGTAGTCGGGACTGCAGATAGGAAACACCTCGTCTTCGAACAGGAACACTGCCTGTCCATCCGGCCATGTTCCCATGCCATAGCGCAGCGAGAGGTCTATATCGCCGCCTTCCGTTCCGATGCGTGCATCCTGGGTTATGATGCGCAATTTGATTTCGGGATGCGCGCGCGAGAAAGCGGCGATGCGCGGCATCAGCCAGAAATGAGCGAAGGATATGGTTGCGGATATCGCCAGCTCGTCATCCGGCCCATCTGCGCGCAGGTCCGCCACCGCATCGGCGATCAGGCTGAAAGCATCTCCTGCCGCGGAGAAAAGCAGCCGCCCCTTCTCCGTCAGCTCGATCCTGCGATGAAGCCGGTGAAACAGCGGAAACCCGAAATCCTCCTCGAGAAGATGGATCTGGCGACTGACAGCGGCCTGCGTCACCCCCAATTCTGTGGCAGCACGCGTGAAGCTCGCATGCCGCGCGGCCGCTTCAAACGCCGTGAGCGCGGTCAGCGGCGGGAGTTTCTTCCGCAGATTTGCCAAAGCGGCCCGCCTTCCCAAAACAACGCATTACGCATTACATCCAGTAATGCCACTGTCGCACATTTTTGCCGTTGAGCAACCGATAAACTTGGGCGATCCTGTCACGGGAACTCCAGCCTCGACATAAGGTGGCATTATGCTTCAGACGTTCGCGACACCGATCTCTTCCCTGCTTGATGAGAGAGCCGAAGGGCACTCCTTGCCGGCTGGCCTTTATACCCGACAGGATGTCTTCGAGGCCGATCTGGAGGTCTTCTTCCGCAACCACTGGATCTGCATCGGTCTCGATTGCGACGTGCCGGAAGCCGGCGACGCGACGGTGGTCGACATCGGCAAGACCAGCCTCATCCTGCTGCGTGACGACGACAACCAGATCCGGGTACTGCACAATGTCTGTCGTCATCGCGGGTCCCGCCTGCTGGATACCGGCAAATCCATCGTTTCCAAGCTCGTCTGTCCCTATCACACATGGACCTACGAACTGACGGGCGAACTCAGCTACGCCCCGCATATGGGCAAGGGTTTCGACAAGGAATGCCGCAGCCTCAAGCAAGTCGCCTTCAAGTCGATCGGCGGTCTTGTCTATGCCTGTCTTTCAGACAATCCGCCCGAGGACATCGACCGTCTCGAAGAGGTGATGACGACGCGTCTTGCACCCTACGATATCCGCAATGCCAAGGTCGCCCATGAGACCGATGTGATCGAAAAAGGCAACTGGAAGCTGACGATCGAAAACAACCGGGAATGCTACCACTGTTCCGCCAACCATCCGGAACTGTGCGTTTCCTTCGTCGATCTCGATTTCGGCTTCGATCCGGACGCGCTCAGCCCCGAGGACAAGGCGCAGGCGGAAGAGCATTTTGCCTTGTATGAGGCACGAACCAGCCAGTGGGAGGCGGACGGCTTTCCCTCCGCCGCCGTGGAGCAACTGGTCGATTGCGCCACGAATTTCCGCACGCAGCGCTTGATCATCTCCGGCGCGGGTGAATCCCAGACGCCGGATGCGACCGCTGCATCCGCCAAGCTGCTCGGCACGATGACCCGTAAAGACCTCGGCGATGTCCATCTGTGGGGCCACAACAGCTGGAACCATTTCATGGGCGATCACGCCGTGGTTTCTATCGTCATTCCGCTTTCACCGGACACGACATTGGTGCGCACCAAGTGGCTCGTCCACAAGGATGCAACCGAAGGCGTCGATTACGATCTCGACAAGCTGACCAACGTCTGGATCGCCACGACGGACCAGGATGCCGAGCTCGTCGCCCGCTCGCAGGCCGGCGTCGAAGATCCCGCCTACATCCCGGGGCCCTACTCGCCCTTCTCCGAGACGAACCTCGACAAGTTCGCAACTTGGTACATCGAACGGATGCGTGCCCATGGATACTAGGAGCGATATTCTGCCGGCCGAGCGCGCGCACCACGCCCCCCTCTGGAGGCGGGAAACGGACGAGGAACTCGTCTGCATCGACATCCATCAGGAAACGCACGACGTGAAGACCTTCACCTTTGCGTCGCCAGAGGGAAAACGCTTCGCCTTCGAGGCCGGACAGTATTTCCTGTTCGACCTTGACGTGGCGGGCGAAATGGAAAGCCGATGCTACAGCATTTCCTCCTCCCCAGCGCGGAGCCATGCGTTCTCGATTACGGTGAAACGCGTTGCCGGCGGGAGGATATCCAATTGGCTGCACGACAACCTCATGGTCCACTCGAAGGTGAAGGCGAATGGGCCGCTCGGTCATTTCATCCGGCCCAATGCGCGCAAATATCTCTTCCTCTCCGGCGGTTCGGGCATCACTCCCGTCATGTCGATGCTGCGCGACATCGCCGATACTTGCGAGCCCGCCGATATTGTCTTCCTGCATGCCTCGCGCAGCCCGAAGGATCTGATCTTCCGCGAAGAGCTGACATGGCTGGCGGAACGCGTGAAGGGTTTGCGCCTCCACTTCCTGCCGGAAACGTTGATGGGCGAGGCACATTGGCCCGGCCTGACAGGGCGCATCTCCCCGGACTACATGAAGCTTGCCGTTCCCGACCTTGCCGAACGCATCGTGCTGTGCTGTGGCCCTGCACCGTTCATGGCGGCTGCGCGCGCGATCGCAGCGGAGCTTGGAGTTCCCTCGGCCAACTATCTCGAGGAGAGTTTCGACGCTGCGGTCATCGATGACATCGACCTTCCGGTCGTGACCGAAGCGGCGACGCGCAGCTTTCAGGTCTCCTTCGCCAAGCAGTCGCGGGAGATTGCGGTATCAGGCGACCAGACAATACTCTCCTGCGCCAAGAAGGCGGGCGTGAAACTGCCGTCGTCCTGCTCCAACGGCGTGTGCGGAACCTGCAAGTCCAAGCTGATCTCCGGTAGCGTGGACATGAACCACAATGGCGGCATCCGACAGCGAGAGATCGATGCCGGCCTCTTCCTGCCCTGCTGCTCGAAACCCCTCAGCGATCTCGTCATCGACAGATAGGGACAGCGGTCGGACGGTTAGGGCAACAATGCCCAGAAGGCGAAGAGTGGCTTTTCGCCCGAGCGCATGGCGTGGCGAATGCCGGGCGGATTGTAGAAGGTCCCGCCCACACCCGGCGAAAACCAGCCGGAATCGCCATGCCGGAATTCACCGTCCGACATGACGAGATAGGTTTCTTCCGGCGCGTGATCGTGATCGGGATAGCGCACATGCGGCGCCAGCAGGCTTACGCCCAGCCAGATATCCGCCCGGTCCTCAAGCCCACCGGGGCCGACTATCATCGTATTGGCATGCCCCGATGGGAAATTATCGCTCGCAGTTTCATCAAATTGCGGGCGGCTCTTCCATTCCAGCAACGGCTCCAGCGCTCTGAACCGTTCCAGCAAACGAGCAAACGGCGGTCGATCGCATCCTGCCGAAAGGGCATCCTCCAGATAAGGCTCGCAGACCGGCAGCCGCCGGCCGATGTCCTGCCGCTCTGGATGAGGCACCTTCGATGCCGCGACGATCCGCTTGATCGACGCGCGCCCCAGCGCGTCCGTCACCCGGTCATCGAAGGCTTCGAAGATGGCATCGAGGAAGCCTTGCAGGACATCGCTGCGCGCCATGATCAGAGATCCTTTGCCAGACGCAGGGCGTCGTAGATCGCGGCATGGGTGTTGCGTGCAGCAACCGCATCGCCGATCCGGAAGAGCTGGTAGGTGCCGTCAGGGTTGCGCTGTACGGTCTGAGGCGCTCCTGCGACGAGGTCGTTATAGGAAACTTCGCCGAGATTGCTCGAACCGGGCTTCAGCTCGAAATAGAGGTCATCAAGCGGAATGGTGCCGTGGTTGACGACGATCTGGTCCACCGTGCGCTGCCGCGAGACGCCGCCGTAATCGCTGCCGACATGGGCGATGATCTGGTTGCCGCTCTTTTCGGCCGCCTCGAGCCTATACGTGACGGTGAAGGTCGTATCGAGCGTCTGCAACGAGCGCATATAGGGCACGAGGTTCATGGCCATCACTTCGGGCGCGAAGGAGCGGTCGGGCGTCATGATCTCGACCTTGCCACCGGCCTTGGCGATGAACTCGGCGGCCTGCAAACCCGCATGGTCGCCGGCATCGTCATAGACGAGCACATTGGTGCCCGGCTTAACATCGCCGGAAATGATATCCCAGGAGGAAACGACCAGTTCGTTGCCTTTCGACAGCACATCCGTATGCGGCAGGCCACCCGTAGCGATGATCACGACATCCGGCTTCTCCGCCGTGATGGTCTCGGCATCCGCCCAGGTGTTGAAGTGGAAGGTGACACCCAGCTTCTCGCACTGGCTCATGCGCCAGTCGATGATGCCGATCATCTCGCGGCGACGCTCGCTCTGCGCCGTCAGCCGGATCTGGCCGCCGGCATTGTTCGCAGCTTCGAAGATAACGACGTCATGGCCGCGTTCGGCCGAGACACGCGCCGCCTCCAGCCCGGCCGGGCCGGCGCCGACGATGACGACCTTCCTGCGCACCTCCGCCTTCGGAATGACATGCGGCATCGTCTCTTCGCGGCCGGTCGCAGCATTGTGGATGCAGAAGGCGAGGCCGCCCTGGTAGATGCGGTCGAGACAGTAGTTTGCGCCGACGCAGGGGCGGATGTCGTCCTCGCGCTTCTCGATGATCTTGCGCAGGATATGCGGGTCGGTCATGTGCGCACGCGTCATGCCGATCATGTCGACCTTGCCTGTCGCGATGGCATGGCGTGCGGTGGCCACATCCTGGATCTTGGCCGCATGGAAGGTCGGGAACTTCGTAGCGGCGCGCACATCGCCGGCGAAATCCAGATGCGGCGCACTTGCCATGCCCTGGATCGGGATAACGTCCGTCAGGCCCGGATCGGTATCGATATGACCGCGGATGACGTTGAGGTAGTCGATCAGGCCGCTTTCCTTGAGGCGGCGGGAGATTTCGAGGCCCTCGGCCTTTCCGGTCCCGCCGGGAAGACATTCGTCGGCGGTGTAGCGCACGCCGAGAATGAAATCGTCTCCCACCCGCTCGCGCATCGCCTTGAACACGTCCAGACAGAAGCGCAAGCGGTTGTCGAGCGAACCGCCATAGGGGCCGTCCAGCTCATTGGTCAGCGGCGAATTGAACTGGTCGATCAGGTGGCCGTAAGCTTCCAGTTCCACCCCGTCCATCCCGCCGGCCTTCATGCGCTCGGCCGCATCGGCGAAGTCCTTGATGATGCGCGTGATATCCCAGTCTTCCAGCTTCTTCGGAAACGCACGGTGCGCGGCTTCACGATGATGCGACGGCGCCACGACAGGCAGCCAGTCGCCCTTGTCCCAGCGCGTGCGGCGGCCAAGATGGGTAAGCTGGATCATGATCGCCGCACCCTCTTCATGCACGGCATCAGTCATCTCGCGGATCCACGGAACGATCTCGTCCTTGTACGCCAGCAGGTTGTTGAAGACCGGCGGACTATCCTTCGACACCGCGGCGGAACCGGCCGTCATCGTCATCGCGACGCCGCCCTTCGCGCGTTCGACCGTATAGGCACGGTAGCGGCCCTTCGGCATGCCATCCTCGGGATAGGCCGGCTCGTGCGAGGTGACGATTATGCGATTGCGGAGAGTCAGATGCTTCAGCTGATACGGCTGGAGCAGAGGATCGTTCGACATGCGCCGGGCTCCGGTCTGGTGGGGGATTACGCTGGAAGCTAAACAGAAATGTACACAAGCGTCAATATTATCAGACAGTCAGGTTCGGGTAATTGACATAGATGTACATTTTTCTTGCTCCGAAGACGCGAATTTGCTAGGGGAATTTCATGGAACAGGCGACCACTGACAGCGGCTGGCGTGGCTCCCAGGAGGGATGGCTGGAGGCCGCCTATGAAGCGCTGCTCGAGTCCGGCGTTGAATCGGTCAAGATCCTGCCACTTGCCAAGCGACTCAGCCTCTCCCGCACCAGCTTCTACTGGTTCTTCAAGGACCGGGAAGAATTGCTCGACGCGCTGATCGCGCGCTGGAGGGACAAGAACACCGGCAATCTTGTAAAACAGTCCGAGGCTTATGCGGAGACGCTCGCCGAAGCGATGCTCAATGTCTTCGATTGCTGGCTGAGCAAGGATCTGTTCGATTCCCAGTTCGAATTCGCCGTTCGCAGCTGGGCTTTGCAATCGCCCGATATCCTTGCGGAGGTGCACGCCGCCGACCAGACACGAATGGAAGCGCTCCGCCGAATGTTCGTGCGCTTCGGCCACGAGGAAGGCCCCGCCGACGTTCGCGCGCGCACCACCTATCTGGTCCAGATCGGCTACATCTCAATGCAATCACGTGAGGATATCGCGCTGCGCATGAAGCGCATCCCCGAATATATCGCGATCTATACCGGCGAGGTTCCGCAACAGCGGGAACTCGACCGCTTCTTCGCGCGCCATGGATACAAACCGGAGTGAAAGCAGGGTGGAACAGGGCAAGGACCTGAGAATCGGTATTATCGGCGGGGCCGGCTGGCTGGGCGGCGCTATGGCCGCCGCTATGCTGGACGCGGGTGTCGTCGCCCCGGAGAACCTTACCCTCTCCTACCGCACCATGCGGCCGGACCGTTTCTCCCGCGCCTTCTGGACAAAAGACAACCAGGCCCTCGCCGACCGCTCCGACATCATCATCCTCTCCATCCGCCCGGCCGACTGGCAGGATCTGACCGTGACGGCAGAGAGCAAACTCGTGATTTCCGTGATGGCCGGCATCCGCCTCGCAGCACTTGGCAACCGCCACCGCACACACAGAGCCGTCCGCGCCCTGCCGAATGCCGCCGCAGAAGCCCGCAAATCCTATACGCCATGGCTCGCGGCCGACGGGATTGATGATGCCGATCGCGCTATCGTCAGAGCAATCTTCGACGCCTGCGGTGTGCAGGACGAGGTGCGCAGCGAAGCGGAGATCGACTATCTCACAGGCCTCACAGGCTCCGGCCCGGCGTTTCCCGCGCTTCTCGCCGACGCCATGATGGCCGACGCCATTTCAAGGGGTCTCGACCCGCGCGTCGCACGCCGCGCGGTCAACATGCTTCTGGTCGGTGCCGGCCGGATGCTGGAGCAGCGCGACGACTGTCCAACCGAAACAGTAAAGACCTTTCTCGGTTATCGCGGCACCACCGCTGCCGCCATCGAGACGATGACAAGCGCGGGGTTTCGAGCCGCCGTCGCGCAGGGCCTGGCTGCGGCCTATGAGAAATCACTGCATCTGGGAGATGCCTCCTAGCAACGCAGGATACGGGCCAAAGCGGCGGCCTGCATAGAAGATGCCGCAAACAAAGGGAACCACAATGAAGAAACTGCTCGCATCAACTTGTTTGACACTCGGTGTTTTCGCCGGGGCCTCCGGCGCCAGTGCCGCGGAATGCGGCGATGTCACCATCGCCAGCATGAACTGGCAAAGTGCCGAGGTGATTTCCAACCTCGACAAGATTATTTTGAACGCCGGCTATGGCTGCAATGCCGATATCACGATCGGCGACACCGTACCGACGATCACGTCGATGGCCGAAAAGGGCCAGCCGGACATCGCCCCCGAAGCCTGGATCGATCTTTTGCCCGACGTCGTCAAGAAGGGCACGGATGAGGGCCGCATCGTGCAGGTCGGCTCGCCGCTACCGGATGGCGGCGTACAAGGCTGGTGGATCCCGCAATATGTCGCGGAAGCCCACCCTGACATCAAGACGATCCCGGATCTCCTGAAGCATCCCGATCTGTTCCCGGACAACGAAGACAAGAGCAAGGGCGCCATCCTCAACGGTCCGCAGGGCTGGGGCGGCACGGTCGTCACTTCGCAGCTCTTCAAGGCTTTCGACGGCGAAAAGCTCGGCTGGAAGCTTGTCGACACGGGCTCGGCAGCCGGTCTCGACGGCTCGATGGCCAAGGCCTACGAGCGCAAGGAGAATTTCGTCGCCTACTATTGGGCGCCGACTGCGCTTCTCGGCAAATACCAGATGGTCCGCCTCGCGGAAGGCGTCGACAACGACGCGACCGAGTGGAAGCGCTGTAACACCGTCGAAGCCTGCCCGGACCCGAAGCCGAATGGCTGGCCGGTGGACACGATCGTCACGCTGGTCGCCAAGCCGTTCTCCGAGCGTGTCGGCCCTGAGGTCATGGACTATCTCAACAAGCGCTCCTGGAGCAACGACACCATCAACAAGCTGATGGCCTGGATGACCGACAATCAGGCGAGCGGCGAGGACGGCGCCAAGCACTTCCTCTCCGAAAACAAGGATACCTGGAAAGCCTGGGTCACGCCGGAAGCCGCCGAAAAGATCGAAGCGTCGCTCTGACGGCACCTCGTCAATGAAACGTGCGATGCGCACTGCGCATCGCACGTTTTCCGGAACCCACGAGATGGCGTTTACCGCTGCGTCGACGTTACCGCCGAACATACCCTGACATATGAGTCGGTGCGTTTACCGCCAAAGGCAGCAGACTCGTTGCCAGCCTGAAGGCAGACAGATTATTTTCATTACGCAGAAGTGGGTGGCTGGCGGCTGAATGTGGCGTCAGGCCCTGGCGGCGATGGCTTACTCATCCCCTGGCTCGCCCTGCCAAACTACCCGCTACAGACGTTTTCGCGCGGCATTAGCGCTGCGCGCGCCGGTGAATTGTGGCGCGTCATGCTTCGCGCCAGCCAGACCTGAAATTAACCATTTGTTAACCATTTCACCGCTACACAAAGCTACCGAAAATTAACCAAGATGACTGACGTGTTAACTCAACCCCGGCCGATCCGCCTCAAGGGGCGGTCCTTTCTTGCGCTTGCGCTGACCCCGGAGCTGCCCGTTGCGGACTGGCTGGTGCGCCTTGACGATCTGGCGGCCCGTTCGGCCGGCTTCTTCCTTCGTCGTCCGGTCGTTCTGGATATCGATGGCCTCGATATCGACCGTCAGGAACTGCGCGAACTCGTCGAGCAATTGTCGTCCCGCAATGTGCGGGTGATGGGCATCGAAGGCGCGCGTACCTCCCAGCTTGGCCCCGACATGCCGCCGGCGATGACCGACGGCCGCCCGGCTGCCGATTTCGAAGCGCCTGCCGAATCGGAGACGGCGGACAAGGACGCGATCGATTCGGTCGAGAGCGCGGCACCGGTCCCCGCTCCTCAACAGCCGGTTACTGCGGCGCCATCCCTGATCGTGTCCCGCACGGTCCGATCCGGCCAGTCGATCTTCTTTCCCGAGGGCGACGTGACCATCGTCGGTTCGGTCGGTTCCGGCGCCGAAGTCGTGGCGGGCGGCTCGATCCACGTCTACGGCGCACTGCGCGGCCGGGCGATGGCGGGCTCCACAGGCAATGCCGAGGCACGCATCTTCTGCCGCAAGCTGGAAGCGGAACTCATCGCAATCGACGGCTTCTACAAGACCGCCGAAGACATGGAACCCGAATTGCGCGGCAAGGCCGGGCAGATCTGGCTCGAAGGCGAAACAATCAAGGCCGCGATACTCGGCTGAACACGAATTCCTATGGACTGGAGAGGTATATGGGCAAGGTAATCGTTGTCACATCGGGTAAGGGCGGCGTCGGCAAGACGACGTCGTCGGCCGCATTGGGTGCCGCACTGGCGCAGAACGGCGAGAAGGTCGTGGTCGTCGATTTCGACGTCGGCCTGCGCAATCTCGATCTCGTCATGGGGGCGGAACGCCGCGTCGTATACGACCTCGTCAACGTCATCCAGGGCGAAGCCAAGCTCACGCAGGCGCTCATCCGCGACAAGCGCGTCGAGACGCTCTATCTGCTGCCGGCCTCGCAGACCCGCGACAAGGACAACCTGACGCCTGAGGGCGTCGAGAAGGTCATCGCCGCGCTGAAAAGCGCGTTCGACTGGGTGATCTGCGATAGCCCCGCCGGCATCGAGCGCGGTGCAACGCTCGCCATGCGCCATGCGGACATTGCTATCGTCGTGACCAACCCGGAAGTCTCTTCGGTCCGCGACTCGGACCGCATTATTGGCCTTCTCGATTCGAAGACGCTGAAGGCGGAGAACGGCGAGCGCATCGAAAAGCACCTGCTTTTGACCCGTTACGATGCCAATCGCGCCGAACGCGGCGACATGCTGAAGGTGGACGACGTGCTGGAGATCCTCTCCATCCCGCTGCTCGGCATCATCCCGGAAAGCATGGACGTGCTGCGCGCGTCGAACGTTGGCGCTCCCGTGACGCTGGCCGACGGCCGCAGCGCGCCTGCGCTTGCCTATTTTGAAGCCACGCGCCGCCTGAAGGGCGAGGATTTACCGGTCACCATTCCTGGCGAGAAGCGCAGCTTCCTCGGCAAGATCTTCGGAAGGAAAGCGGCATGAAGCTTTTCGGTTTCTTCTCCCGCGGCCAGTCGGCGCCGGCAGCCCGTGAACGGCTGCAGGTCCTGCTTGCCCACGAACGCGCCTCTACCGGCGACATCGACCTCGTCAACAAGCTGCGCGACGAAATCCTGAAGGCGATTTCCAAACACATGCAGGTTGATGACGAGAAGGTCAGCATCAAGATGGAACGCGGCGCGCAGGTCTCCACGCTGGCCGTGGACATCGAGATCCCCTTCGACGCCGGCAAGAAGGCCGCCTGACGGCCATGCCGATCACGCCGCCGCGCCCGGCTCGGGCGGGCGGCACTGTTCAACGCTCAGGAAGGACACCTGGCCGACCGCAGCCCGCTTTGGGCGCACCCCTCTACACATCAAGCATAGCAAGGAGGCTGTCATGACCCGCTTAGCCCTTCTGGAGAGACTGAAAGCAGTCCAGCAGATGCCGAAGTTCGAGCGCCGCGACATCACCACCATCGCCGCCATCCTCAACACGAAAGCACTCGCCCGGCATGTCGAAGTGTGCGAGAGCGACGCAGGGATCACCAGACCCGGTGTCGATGTGCCGAACGGCCCGGCATAGTCTCGTCGCATCCCGCCAAGACGCTTCCCCTGACTTTCCTGATTGCGCCATTTTGTCACCTTCAAGTGCCATGCTCAACCGCTGGCATGGGCGCTATCAATCGCAGGCGAAGCGTTTACAGCAGTTGAAGCGCGTTCGCGCATCCAGAAAAACATTCGGCCTATCGTAGAAGTTGCGTTATCGAACAAAGCGCAGCTGGGCTGTCCCGCATATAAAGTTGACTCTTTTATTCATGTATCAGATCGCCGCGACTGTCCGCCGATCGGACAATCGAATTGGAGATTTTTATGTTTATCTTGAGAGGGTTAGCCGGGCCGCTCCTCGCGGTGGCCACGGGGTTTTCGCACGCCTATGCGTCAGATTTTGGCGGTCTTGCCGAATTCGAGGGGCGATTGGGAAGTGGGGAGTCGACCGGTGGCCTCGGCATCATGCTTCCCTTCCAGCTGGACGCCGGGCAAACATTCTTCGTTGATCTCAGCGGCACACTAGTATCCGGTGGCGTCGGACAAGGCTCGCTTGGAGCCGGTTATCGATTTGCGACATCAAGCGACTGGACGCTTGGCATCTACGGCTACTACGACTACCTGAACTCGCGCCTCGGCAATGATTTCCATCAGCTGTCCTTTGGCGCAGAGGCCATTGGTGCAGTGCTGGAAACGCGCGCAAATGTCTACCTGCCACTCGGAAACGGCTATTCGGTCGACGGCTTAGGTGTGGCGGTTGTCGATAACGGTGCCCTTCGCTTCCGCGACGGCCGCGAACAGGCACGCCCCGGCCTGGATGTTGAGGCTGGCATCAAGATGCCGGGCCTTGACGACGATACGCAGCTGAAATTCTTTGCCGGAAGTTACTGGTATGGCGGCAAGAATGTCAGCGACATGTTCGGGGCCAAGTTGCGGGCGGAACTCGCCTTTACCGGTATCAACGGATTGCCGTCCGGATCTACTGTCTCCTTCGGCGCGACCGGCACCTACGACAATCAGGACAAGCTTGGCGGCGCGGTCATGGCACGGCTGCGTATTCCATTTGGCGGAGCCGGCAGCGCGGCCGGCGACCCCTTCGACCCGGCAATACAGGCCGTTAGACGAGCCTCGGCCATCAAGACCCATGCCGGCGCGACCGGCGACATCGAAGACGCGGTTCTTGACCTGAATGGCCAGACGGCCGGCAGGCTCGTCAACATCTCTGCGGGGAGCGGCGACGCCGCGACCATCAACGCCATCCTCGCGGGGGCGGGAGACGGCGCGGTTGTTCTCGCCGATGGCGATATTGGCCTCAACGGCTCCCTGATGCTGGCGAACGGTCAGACTCTCCTTGGCGGAGGCGGGACGTTGGCCCTTCGCGGCGCGTCGAGCGGCGGCCGGGGCAGTTTCACCAATAGCGGCGCTCATACAACGCTGACCGGTTACGACCCGGCCAGCGACGTCGTGACCATGGCCTCCAACAGCATGGTCTCCTCGCTGGAGATCATCGGCGGCCTTGCGGGAATTGGCAGCGCCGGTACGAGCATGTTGACGATCCACAATGTCGACATTTCAAATACCGCTCATGACGGAATCAGGCTGGCAAGCGTCAACGGCGCCGTCATCGAGAACACCCGTATCCACGACCTTTACATCTGCGACAACAATACGCTTTGCGAGTTCGCCGTCGGCAACCCGAACCGCGCGCCTTATGCCGCGATCAGCGCGCATGGCACCGCAAACCTCACCGTTCGCGATACTGTCATCGACAACGTGACCTATGGCATTTTTGCCGGAAGCGTTATCGATGACAGCGACTGGCCGCCTGTCGTGACGGACCTTGCCAGAAACATTACCTTCGACAACGTGTCCATTTCCCGCTCGCGGCGGGAGGGCATCCTGCTTGTGGCAGCGGACAAGGTCGACATGAACAAAGTGACGATCGACAACACACAGCAAGGCCGCGATATGGACCTCGTCGTGCTCCAGGGCACCTCGAACGTCTCGATCACTGACATGTCGCTGAAGGGCGGCATCAATGGCCTGATGCTGGTGACGGCGTCCACCCTTCCCGAAGATGCCGTGACGACAAATGTGAAGGTCAAAGGCCTGACGACCGATGGCACGACGAATGCCGGCATCTTCTTCAATCCCGTCTCGGGCATTTCGCTCGAAGATGTCACGATCAAGAATGCCGGCACCTACGGCATGTTCATTTACGGAAGCGACTATGCCTTCCTCGGCGGGCCGGTGGCCGATATCGACTTCAAGAACGGGGTTATCGACAAGGCAGCGAATGCCGGCCTCTACTTCATGGGACCGGCGAGAGACCTGAAGGGCGATATCACCGTTCGCAACACGCCACGCGATTGCAAGTCCGATCCGCATTGGAGCGGCACTGGCGTCAACGGCTCCATTACGCAGTCGCCAGGCTCCGTCTTCACCGTCAACGGCCAGGAGATCGGCAGCACGACGCTTGCGGCACGTTGCGGCTAAAAACGATAAGCGCGACGAGGGGCGGCTCGCGCCCCTCGTTTGCGTTTCAGCGCGCGAACTTCCGCGCGCCGGCGACGCAGAGCACGACCGCGAGCGTCGTGACAATCATGACTGGGCTGACCTTCTCGTGAAGCAGGACGGCGGCGATCAAAAGACCGAAGAAGGGTTGCAGCAGCTGCAACTGGCCGACAGCGGCGATACCGCCCTTCGCCAAGCCGCGATACCAGAAGAAGAAGCCGACCAGCATGCTGAAAACCGAAACGTAAAACAGCCCTGCCCAGGCACTAGGCGCTATGCCGCTCCAAGCATCCGGAAGCCATAGCAGCGCGATGATCGCCATCGGCGGCAGGGACAGGACGAGCGCCCAGCAGATGACCTGCCATCCGCCGATGGCGCGCGAGAGCTTGGCCCCTTCTGCATAGCCGAGGCCGCAGAGGATGATTGCAGCGACCATCAGCAAATCGCCGACAAGCGAGATCTCCACGCCGGCCGTCAGCGCAAAGCCGACCACCGTTGCGCTGCCGATGCAGGAGAACAGCCAGAAGAGCGGCTTCGGCCGCTCGCCGCCGCGCAGCACCCCGAAAATTGCGGTCGCCAGTGGCAGGAGCCCGATAAAGACGGCGGAATGCGCGGCCGTGACATATTGCAGGGCAATCGCGGTCAGAAGCGGAAAGCCGACAACAACACCAAGTGCAACGACGGCGAGCGGCAGGAGATTTTCCCGCGGCGGCCTGGCTTGCCGCAAGGCGAGAAGAAAGATCGCCGCCAGCGTCCCGGCGATCACCGCCCGCGCGGAGGTCAAAAACAGCGGTGAGAAATCTCCAACTGCCAAGCGCGTCGCGGGGAGCGACCCACTGAAGATGACTACGCCCGTCAGCCCGCTGCCCCAGCCTTCCATCGATGTTTTCATAGCACCTTGCCTTTCCTGTCCTGTTAAGCGCGGGGAGACTGGAAATGACAGGAACAGTGCAGTACAATTATGAAAAACTGTACTGATGCAATAACCAATACAAAGGCCTGACATGACAACGACAGCGACAGGCACACGGACCTCCCATGTCATGAATGCCGTTCGCGGGCGGATCGCCGGACGCATGCTCGGCCCCGGAGATCGCCTGCCCTCGATCCGTAATTTTGCCACCACCATGGGCGTTTCCCCGTCGACCGTCGTGGAGGCCTATGACAGACTTGCAGCGGAAGGATTGATCCGACCCCAACAGGGATCGGGTTTCTATGTGACTGGCGCCGCCCTTCCTCCCCTCAAGCTCGCCGAGGCCGAAACGCCCAAAGCCCGCGCTGTCGATCCGTTCTGGGTATCGCGACAGTCGCTCGATGCGGACGATACGACGCTCAAGCCCGGCGGCGGCTGGTTGCCGGCCGACTGGATGCCCAACGATGCCCTGCGGCGGGCGATCCGAAGCCTTGCGCGCAGCGACGACGCGCTTTTGGCCTACTACGGCAGCACGCGCGGCTCCCCTGCCCTCCGCCGCCTGTTGCTTGGTCGTCTTGCTGAGAATGGCATTCCAGCCGCTCGGGACAACCTGCTTCTGACCAGCACGGGGACGCAGGCGCTTGATCTTATCTGCCGCTTCCTCCTGCGGCCCGGCGACACGGTGCTGGTGGACGACCCCTGCTATTTCAATTTCCAGGCGATGCTGAAGGCGCATCAGGTCAAGGTCATCGGCGTCGCCCGCACGCATCATGGGCCTGACATTGCCGCCTTCGAGGCAACGTTGGCCGCGCACCGACCCCGTCTCTACATCACCAATTCGACGATCCACAATCCGACGGGCTCAACCCTTTCCCCGCAGATTGCCCACCGGGTGCTGAACGCCGCTGCGGCCAACGAAACGATCATTGTCGAAGACGACATCTTCGCAGATTTCGAGCCGGACCCCTCCACCCGGCTCGCGGCGCTCGACGGGCTTGAGCGGGTAATTCGG
>Ga0160495_100567_pt1 | contig 16182 bp, 15 predicted proteins | sample DID4MG_4_FD_108251 | JGI IMG/M metagenome (GOLD analysis project Ga0160495, IMG submission 108251) | Enriched soil microbial communities from UW Madison campus, WI, USA - DID2933_E24_FP4 MG | ecosystem: Environmental > Terrestrial > Soil > Unclassified | place: USA: Madison, Wisconsin | collected... | reverse complement strand
CAAGCCCATCGTCACCGGCACCCCCGAACAGGTGCGCAGCGACGAGCGTGTGATCAAGGCTTACCTGGGAGAAGAATGATGCTGCAGTTTGATAAGGTGCATACCCACTATGGCGCCATCGAGGCGCTGCATGGCGTGTCGCTGAATGTGGAAAAGGGCGAGATCGTCACCCTGATCGGTGCCAATGGCGCTGGCAAGACCACGCTCTTGATGACGCTGTGTGGTCGTCCGCGCGCCTCCAGTGGCCGCGTGATTTTCGAGGGACAGGACATTACCCAGTTGCAGACCCACGAGATCATGCGTCGTGGCCTGGCGATCTCGCCGGAAGGGCGGCGTGTCTTCCCTAGCCTGACCGTGCTGGAAAACCTCAAGATGGGCGCTTTCTTCGCCAGCAATGAGGAGATCGAGCAGGGCATCGAATATGTCTTCGGCTTGTTCCCGCGTCTGAAGGAACGTGCGGCGCAGCGCGCCGGCACCATGTCCGGCGGCGAGCAGCAGATGCTGGCCATCGGCCGTGCCCTGATGAGCAAGCCACGCCTGCTGTTGCTGGATGAGCCCACGCTGGGCCTGGCCCCGCTGGTGATTGCGCAGATCTTCGAGATCATCCGCACCATTCGCGAAAGCGGCGTGACGGTGTTCCTGGTCGAGCAGAACGCCAACAAGGCGCTGGGCGTGGCCGACCGTGGCTATGTGCTGGAAAACGGTCATGTGGTCATGTCAGATACGGGCGCTAATCTGCTTGCTAACAGTGACGTGCGTAAGGCATACCTCGGCCACGGCTGAGTCCCCCAAGCAACGCCAGTCCAGCGTCACGGCCCGGTCATGAAAGTGACCGGGCCGTGACGCTTCCGGAGGTCGAAAAGGCCGTTTCGACGCCTTTGCCGCACGGTCGCAACAAAGTGCGTAAAATGACCGCCCATCCTGGCCCCGGCGCGACGGCGCGGCACATTGAGCATGCTTTGCGGGCCTTTTTTCTGGACGACGAAATGACACATCCCACACGCCGCCGGGTACTGAAAGTGGCGGGCCTGATGACAGGCGCTGGCGCAGCCGGCCTGTTCTGGTCCCTGCCGCGTTGGGTCACGGCGCAAAACAATGCGACGACGGCTCCGGTAGAAGCTTTTATTCATGTTTCCCAACAACTGACTGAACGCCAGGATCTGAGTCCCAAGCTGGGCGCGGCGCTGCTGCTGGCCCTGGGCAAGACCGAGAAAGACCTGGCCAATCGCCTGCAAGCCTTGCAGGGGTTGCTGCAAGCCCAGCCAGCCTTGTTGCAGGCCGAGCGTCTGGCTTTTCCCGCCGAGCATGGCGACAGCGAAAAGCTGGCCCGCGTCATCCTCGGCGCGTGGTACGACGGCGTGGTCGGCAAGGGCAAGCAAGCCCAGTACGTCACCTACATCAATACGCTCTCCAACGCACTGGTGAGCGGCAAGCTGGTGCCGCCCAGTTTTTCCTATGGTCCTTGCGGCAGCTGGTCGCGCCAACCCTGATTTCCAAGAGTGATATCGATGAGCAATCTCAATTCCGCCGAGGTGGTGGTGATCGGCGCCGGCGTGACCGGCGCGCTGCTGGCCACGCGTCTGGCCCGTACCGGCAAGTCGGTGCTGCTGCTGGAATCCGGCCCGCGCATGGGCCGCGATCAATTGGTCGAGCGTTTCCGCAGTTCGGCCTTCAAGTCCGACTTCATGGCGCCGTATCCGTATTCGCCGCTGGCGCCGCATCCGCGCTATACCCCGGAGCCGAATGGCTATCTGCAGCAGAAGGGGCCGCATGCCTTCAATGCGCAGTACATCCGTATGTTCGGCGGCACCAGCTGGCACTGGGCGGCGCAGCTGTGGCGCTATGTGCCCAATGACTTCCGCCAGCACAGCCTGTATGGCGTGGGCCGTGACTGGCCCATCAGCTATGATGATCTGGAAGACTACTACTACCAGGCCGAGGTCATCGCCGGTGTGGGCGGCTCGCCCGAAAGCGGTTCGCCGCGCAAGCATCCCTTTCCGATGGAGCGGGTGCCGGCTTCGTGGCTGCAGCAGCGCGTCACGGCCCGCTTGGCACCGGAGTTCACCGTGCTCGACGACAGCACCGGTCGCAACAGCCGCAACTACGACGGCCGTCCGGCCTGCTGCGGCAACAACAACTGCATGCCGCTATGCCCCATCGATGCGCAGTATCACGGCGGACTGGCCGCGCAGCAGGCCGAAGACAGCGGCGTGAAGGTCATCACCGAGGCCGTGGTCTATCGTCTGGAACATGACGACAAGGGCCGCATCGCCGCCGTCCACTACTATGACTGGAACAAGGTCAGCCATCGCATCACGGCGCAGACCTTCGTGCTGGCGGCCAATGCGATCGAGACGCCCAAGCTGCTGCTCATGTCGGTGAGCGACAAGTTCCCGCAGGGGATCGCCAACGCCCGCGACAACGTCGGCCGCAACCTGTGCGATCACCCAGCCATCGGCATCACCTTCGATGTCGATGAGGAAATCTGGCCTGGTCGCGGACCGGTCAGCCCGTGTTCCATCGGCCAGTTCCGCGATGGCGGCTTCCGCGCCGAACACGCACCGTTCCGCATCGATATCTCCAATGCGTCGCAGGTCGCGTCGGTGACCAAGGAAGTGGTGGCCGAGGGCTACTTCGGCAAGCGCCTGGAAGAGCAGATCCTGTTCCGCGCCGCGCGTCGCCTGAGCATCAAGAATGCCCTGGAACAACTGCCGGATCGCAACAACCGCGTCACCCTGGGCGACAAGAAGGATGAGCTCGGCCTGCCCGTCCCGGCGCTGTACTGGAACGTCGATGACTACGTCGTCAAGGGAACCGAGAAGACCCGCGCCGCCTACGACGCCATCGCCGCCAAGCTGGGCGCGACCAACATCAAGCACAGCAAGAGCGGCGCGTTCTCCAATCGGCAGCACATCACCGGCACGCTCTCCATGGGGCTGGACCCGGCCACCAGCGTCACCGACGCCTGGGGGCGCGCGCACGACCACGAGAACCTGTTCATGGTCGGCACCGGCGTCATGCCCACCGTGGGGACCTGCAACGTCACCCTGACGGCGATGGCGCTGGCCTTGCGCACGGCGGACAAGATCATCGAGGAGAGCCGCCATGCGTAAGCCGTTCAAGCACCTGCTGGCGATGCTTTCCCTGCTGGGCATCGGCGGCCTGGCCCACCTGGCCCAGGCCGCCGATGATGCGCAACTGATCAAGCGCGGCGAGTACCTGGCCATTGCCGGCGACTGCGCCGCCTGCCACACCGGGAAGGGCCGTGCGCCTTTCAGCGGCGGCCATCCGATCAGCAGCCCCCTGGGCACCATCTACAGCACCAACATCACGCCCTCCAAGACGGCAGGCATCGGCAGCTATACCCGCGACCAGTTCGCCGCCGCCTTGCGCCAGGGCGTGCGCGCCGATGGCAGCCAGCTCTATCCGGCCATGCCCTATACGGCCTATGCGCGCCTGAATGACGAGGATGTCACGGCCCTCTACACCTACTTCATGCAGGGGGTGGCCGCCGTGGACCAGGTGCCGCCGGCGACGGCCTTGCCGTTCCCGTTCAACATCCGTCTGTCGATGAAGGCGTGGAACTGGCTGTTCCTGGACAGGAAGCCTTTCGAGCCCGATCCCTCGCAGTCGGCGCAGTGGAATCGCGGCGCCTACCTGGTGCAGGGTCTGGCCCATTGCAGCACCTGCCACACGCCGCGCAATTTCCTGATGGCTGAGCAGCTGGAGCGCCGTCTGCAAGGAGGGTCGCTGGGCAGTTGGTATGCGCCGGACATTACCCCAGCGGCCTTGCAGGCCAAGCCGGCCTGGACGCGTGAGATGCTGGCCGATTACCTGGCCAGCGGCCACGCCGCCAATGGTGCAACGGCGGCCGGCCCGATGCTGGAAGCCATCGAGTTGAGCTTCTCGCGCATGCGCCGCGAAGACCTGGACGCGATGGCGGCCTACCTGTTGCCGCCACCGACGCCGGCCACGGCTGCCGCAGCCAGCGCCGCGCCAGCGGTCAAGCCGCCCGCAGGCCTAACGCCAGTGCAGGGTGATGACACCCCGCAGGCGTTGGCCCAGCTCAGTCCGGGGGCGCGCGTCTATATGAACAATTGTGCTTCCTGCCACAACACTGCAGGCCAGGGCCTGAACGGTCTGCCGCCGCTGCAGGGGCATCCGGTGCTGCATAAGCCCAACGGCGACAATGTGGTCATGGCCATCCTCGAAGGGGTATTGCCCGAGCACGGCCAGGGCATGATCGGCTTTGCCCATACGCTCAATGACGAGGAGGTCGCCGACGTCTCCAACTACCTGTTGCAGGATATCGGCGGCAGCAAGGTCAGCGTGACTGTACAGCGGGTAGCCACGCTGCGCGCCGGCGGCGACGCTTCGCCGCTGCTGTGGCTGGCGCGCGCTGGGATGGCGCTGGCAGGCTTGCTGGTGCTGCTGCTGGCTTTCTGGCTGCGTCGCCGTGCGCGCCGCCGGTGAGCCTGACCGGCCAGTCGGCCGTGACAGCCCGAAGCAGGGATCCTCGGCGAGGCCGCCCGGTTTGCACCGGGCGGTTTTTTCATGGCGGCGGCACTTTTGTGGCCGTTGATCGGGTAGCGCGGATGGAGCGGCGGTCAGTGACAGTGAGGATTGTTTCGGGCTATCCTCGCGACTCGATGAGGAAAAGCATGAAAAAGATTTCACAGCACGTCAAACGCATGGGCAAGGGCTGCCTCCTGGTGGCTTGCGCCGCGCTTTTCCCCGGCCTGGCCCAGGCAGATCGCCTGGCCGACATCCGGGCGCGCGGCACTCTGGTCTGCGCGACGCTGGGCAATAACGAGCCGCTCGGTTTTCCCGATCCGCAGAGCAGCCGGGTGGTTGGTTTCGATGTGGATATATGCGGTGCCGTGGCGCGCCAGTTGGGCGTGCAGATGGAGAGGAAGAGTGTGACCGTGGAAGGGCGCTTGCCAGCGCTCATCGAGGGCCAGGCCGATCTGGTCTCGGCGGCGCTGGGCTATACCCGCGAGCGCGCGCGCCAGATCGATTTCACCGCCTCGCATTACCAGAATCCGATCAAACTGATCGTGCAATCCGATTCCGGCCTGAACCTGCTCTCGGACCTGGCCGACAAGCGCATCAGCGCCAACCGCAGTTCGACCCCCGAACAGGCAGTGCGGCGCATGCTGCCCAAAGCCATGCTGCAGAGTTTTGCCGACACGCCGCAGTCATTCCTGGCGCTGGCCCAGGGCCGGGTGGACGCCCTGGCCATTTCCATGCCGTCGGGCATTCGCTTCGTCAATGAGTCGGGTGGACGCTTCAAATTCGTCGAAGGCGCATTGGCCTGGGAGCCGACCGCGCTGGGCGTGAAGAAGGGCGAGCAACGCTTGCGTGACGCCGTCAATGCGGCGCTGGTCGCGCTGGAGAAGGACGGCGAGATTGACCTCATCTGGGCTCGCTGGTTCGGTCCCAAGACCAAGTTCAACATCCCCCGCGACAAGAAGCTCACGCCGATTTCGGCGTTCCGATAGGACCTGGCCGCTGCGGCACAGGGTTTCGATGCCTCAGAGGGCCAGCCCCACGGCGTGGCCATGGGCATGCTGGTGGGCGGCGCGGGCGGCCATCGACAAGGCCATGCCGAGATAGTTTTCGCCGCGCTGGCGCTGGCAGGCGTCTTGCTGTTCCAGGGCGAACAATTGCTGGTAGAGGGTGCGGATCTGCTGTTGCAGCAGGCTGCGCTGCTGCTTGCCGTCCTTGTTGGCGGGGAAGCGTACCAGTGATTGCGCCTGCTGCTGCAGGATGAGGATGCGATTGCTCAGTTGCGCGATCAGTTCGGCAGGATCGTGATCCAGCGTGTCGGTGCCTGCTGCTGCCGGGACGGCATCTTGCCTTGCGTGAGCGACGTACATGCGAACTCCAGCCCCTGACGAGGCGCTAATGAGATGGGATTGCCTGCATGTTTTACGGCAGCCTTGGGCAAAGCTTGAGGCGCGCCAAGAAAAAGGCGGAGCCGCATTGCTGCATGCTCCGCCTGGTCGCGCCCAGAGCGCAAAGGCAAGGTTCAGATCACGCCACGGCGCATCTGGTCCAGTTCGATGGATTCGAACAGGGCCTTGAAATTGCCCTCGCCGAAACCGTCATTGCCCTTGCGCTGGATGATCTCGTAGAACACCGGACCGATCAGGTTCTGCGTGAAGATCTGCAACAACAGCCCCTGACCCGCCGTGGGTGCGCCATCGATCAGGATCTTCAGTTCGCGCAGGGCTGCCAGGTCTTCGCCATGGCCGGGGATGCGGCGCTCGACCAGGTCGTAGTAGGTGGCGATGGTGTCTTGCAGCGGCACGCCGCGCGCGCGCAGGGCGCGTACGGTCTGGTAGATGTCATCGGTGCCCAGGGCGATGTGCTGGATGCCCTCGCCGTTGTATTGCTTGATGAATTCCTCGATCTGCGACTTGTCGTCGGCGCTCTCGTTGATGGGAATGCGGATCTTGCCGCAGGGGCTGGTCATGGCGCGCGAGCGCAGGCCGGTGACCTTGCCTTCGATGTCGAAATACTTGATTTCGCGGAAGTTGAACAGGCGCGTGTAGAAGGATGACCAGGTATCCATCGCGCCACGCATGACGTTATGGGTGAGGTGGTCGATGTAGGTCAGGCCCACGCCCTTGGGATTGCGCTCCACGCCAGGGAAGAACTGGAAGTCCACGTCATAGATGGAGCCGTTCTCGCCGTAGCGGTCCACCAGATACAGCAGCGAGCCGCCGATGCCGCGGATGGCCGGGATGTTCAGCTCCATCGGCCCCAGCTTGGCTTGCACGCCCTCAGCACCCAGCTCCAGTGCGCGCTTGTACACATAGGCGGCATCCTTGACGCGGAAGGCCATGGCATTGACCGAGGCGCCATGCACCTGGGCAAAGGCGGCGGCATTGCTGCCCTGCTCGCCGTTGAGGATGAAGTTGACCTGGCCCTGGCGGTACAGGGTGACGTTCTTGGAGCGGTGACGCGCCACGGCGGTGAAGCCCATCAGTTCCAGCACGCTGGCAATGGCGGTGGGGTCGGCGGCGGTGTATTCGACGAATTCGAAACCGTCGGTGCCCATGGGATTGTCGAACAGGTCGCCGCTGGCAGCGGGGGCGAAATTGGTGTCGGTGTGGCCCATCTGTGTCTCCTCGTATCGGGGGCGGCCGGCGAGTGCGGCCTGTGCGAAGAGTTTATTGCGTAGAAAGCGCAATATGTGATTGTTTTTTGCGCTATAAACTGGGTAATATGCACAAATAATTCGTAAATAGGTGGAATGGAGAGACAAATGAGCATCATCAATGTGGATCGCTATGACCTGGCGCTGCTGACCGAGCTGCAGCGCGACGGTCACATCACCAATAGCGCTCTGGGCCAGAAGGTCCACCTGTCCACCTCGCAGATCAGCCGCCGTGTGCAGCGGCTGGAGGAAGCCCACGTCATCGAACGCTATACCGCCGTGCTCGATCCGGCCGTGGTCGGCCTGGGCGTGACGGCCTTCACCACCGTGACGCTGGACCGCCAGGGCGAGACCCGTGGCGAGCTCTTCGAGAAGGCCGTGGAGACCATGCCCGAGGTGACGGAATGCTTTTCTGTCACGGGAGAGGGCGATTATATCCTGCGCATCGTCGCGCCCGACCTGGCGGCGTTTTCCGAATTCATGATGACGCGCCTGCTGCGCCTGCCGGGCGTGACCAACGTCAAATCCAACATCACCCTCAAGAAGGTCAAGCAGTCGCATGAATTGCCGCTGGAGCATGTGATGCAGCCGGTCAAGTCGCGCCAGCGCATCCGCTTCTCGCAGTAGGCGGCGCTGGATTCGAAAGCAAGCACCGGAGTGTGGGCGGCAAGGGCGCGGCCTAGAATCATGACATTCATCCGGATATTTCCTTCGCCTACGCATCATGCCGATACTGCCTACTCCAGAGATTTCCGCCGAACCCGCCGCCGAGCCCTTGGACATGGCACGCTGGAGCGCTGTGCAGCAGCGCGACAAGACGGCGGACGGGCAGTTCTGGTATTCGGTCAAGTCCACCGGCGTGTACTGCAAGCCCTCCTGCGCAGCGCGTACGCCCTTGCGCAAGAATGTCGCCTTCCACGCCAGTTGCGCGGCGGCCGAGGCGGCCGGATTTCGTCCCTGCAAGCGCTGCCGGCCAGACTTGCCGCCGCTGGAGTTGCGCCAGGCTGATGCCGTGGCGCAGGCCTGCCGGCTCATCGAGGCCGCTGAGACCGCGCCCGAGACCCGTGCGCTGGCCGAGGCGGTGGGACTGAGTCATTACCACTTCCATCGCCTCTTCAAAGCCCATACCGGCCTCGCCCCCAAGGCCTACGCCGATGCCCGCCGGGGTCAGCGGCTGCGCGTCCAGCTTGGCCAGAGCGCCAGCGTGACCGAGGCGCTCTATGAGGCGGGCTTCAATTCCAGCGGCCGCTTCTACGCCCATAGCGCCGCCCAGTTGGGCATGAAGCCGGCGGCCTACCGGCGCGGTGGCAGCGGTGAGCGCATCCGCTTTGCGGTGGCCCAGTGCTGGCTAGGTGCATTGCTGGTGGCGGCGACCGAGCAGGGCATCTGCGCCGTGACCCTGGGCGATGACGCCGATGCACTAGTACGGCAACTGCAGGATCGTTTTGCACAGGCCGATCTGGTTCCCGGCGACATCGCGTTTGAATGCATGCTGGCCCAAGTGCTGGCGGCGCTGGAAGACCCCCAGCAGGGCGCGGCGCTGCCGCTGGATGTGCGCGGCACGGCGTTCCAGCAGCGCGTCTGGCAAGCCCTGCGTAGCATTGCGCCGGGCGTCACGCTGACCTATTCGGAGCTGGCGGCGCGGCTGGGACAGCCCACGGCCGTGCGGGCGGTGGCCAATGCCTGCGCCCATAACGAGATCGCCTTGCTCATTCCCTGCCATCGCATCGTGCGCCTGGATGGCTCGCCCTCCGGCTATCGCTGGGGCATACAGCGCAAGGCCGCGCTGCTGGCGCGCGAAGCCGCCGCCGGGGAGGACGCCTGAAGCGCCCGGCAGGCACGGCTAGAATAACGGCTTCATCCCTAACGGAGTCGCGCATGCATGTTCCTGGCAAGGCCGCACTCGTCCTGGCGGGCGCTACCGCGCTGCTGGGCAGTCTGATCGCCTGTTCGCCGCTGACCGCCATCAATGCCCTCACGCCCGGCTCGACCTACCTCAGGACGGCGGGCGTACCTTATGCCCACAGTGGCAATGCGCGCCAGCAGCTCGACATCTACCGTCCCGCCGATACGGCCAGTGCACCGCCCCAGGGGCGGCCCGTGGTGGTGTTCTTCTACGGCGGCAGCTGGAACCAGGGCAGCCGCAAGGACTATGTCTTTGTCGGCGAGGCGCTGGCTTCGCGTGGTTTCATCGCAGTGCTGCCAGACTACCGTCTCTATCCCGAGGTGAGCTATCCCGGTTTCGTCCAGGACAGCGCCCAGGCTGTGGCCTGGACCCTGCGTTCGTTGCCTGAGCTGGGTGGCGATCCGCAGCGCGTCTTCGTCATGGGACACAGCGCAGGCGCCTACAACGCCGCCATGGTGGCGCTGGATGGCCGCTGGCTGCGCGAAGCCGGGGCCATGCCGGCGCAGTTGCGCGGCTGGATCGGGCTGGCCGGGCCGTATGACTTCCTGCCGATCGAAAACCAGGACGTCAAGCCGGTCTTCCATTTCCCCGATTCGCCGCCTGATTCGCAGCCGGTGCGCCATGTCCAGGCCGATGCGCCGCCTGCGCTGCTGATCGCCTCGCACCAGGACAAGCTGGTCTCGGCCACGCGCAATACCGGCGCACTGGCGACCCTGCTGCGCCAGCACGGCGTGCCGGTGGTGGAGACCTATTTCGACAACACCTCGCATGCGTCGCTGGTGGGCAGCCTGGCGCGTCCCTTGCGCTTCATCGCACCCACGCTGGATGAGGTCAGCCACTTCATCGATGCGCCGCCGCCGCGCCCGCAGGCCGCACCATGACCGGCGACCTCTTTGCCGGCCTGGAGCGCAGCCCGGCCATCGAAACCATCACCGAGGGAGCCGTGCTGCTGCGCGCCTTCGTCGATGCCAGCGAGGCCGCGCAACTGATGCAGGCCATCGCGGCCGTGCTAGTGCAGTCGCCCTTGCGGCACATGCAGACGCCGGGTGGATTTCGCATGTCGGTGGCGATGAGCAATTGCGGGCAGTATGGCTGGGTGACGGACCGGCACGGCTATCGCTACCAGTCGCTGGATCCCTTGAGCGAGCGCGACTGGCCCCCCATGCCCGCGCCTTTGCTGACGCTGGCCGAGCGCGCTGCGCAGGCGGCCAGGTTCGATGCGTTCATGCCGGACGCTTGCCTGATCAACCGTTATGAACCTGGCGCCAGGATGTCGCTGCACCAGGACCGTAATGAGATCGACATGGCCCAGCCCATTGTCTCGGTGTCGCTGGGTTTGCCGGCCACCTTCCTCTTCGGCGGCCTGGCACGCAGCGACAAGGCGCAGCGCATGCGCCTGGAAAGCGGCGACGTGGTGGTCTGGGGCGGACCAGCGCGACTGGCTTTCCACGGCGTCGATACGGTGCGGCAGGCAGAGCATCCGCTTACCGGAGCTAGTCGCTACAACCTGACCTTTCGGCGCGCGCGCTGAGGGCCGAGGCGCGGCTTCCACCAGGCCTGCGCAGCGACAACGCCAGGCCGGCCATGATTGCCGCCGCACCCGCCAGCATCGACGGCGGCAGCGCTTCCTGCAGCGCCCAGGCCGACGCCAGCACGCCGAACAGCGGCGAGAGCGCATTGAGCATCATCGCCTTCACGCCCAGCCGCGCCACCACCCAGTTGAACAGCGCCACGCTGAGGATGCTCACCAGCACGCCGTGATAGAGCGATTGCAGCACCAGCGCCGCCACGGGCTTGGAAAACGTCTCAGCGCCTTGCCAGGGGAGTACCGCCAGCACATAGCCCAGCGACAGGACCTGGGTCATGGCCACGGCATCCAGAGGCGCAATGTTCCAGGTCTTGTTGAGCACCAGATACCACGCCCACATGAAGGCCGACAGCACGAACAGCAGGTCGCCGCGCCAGGCCCCGTCAGGTGCGAGTCCGGGGCCGGCCAGCACGCCATGCAGTCCCACCACCAGCAGGCCGCCCACCAGCAGCAGCGTCCCCCATCGCGAAAAGCGCTCGTCGCGGCGGAACACGAAGCGGCTGATCGCCATGCCGAACAAGGGCGTGAGCGCCGGATGGATCAGCGCCCCGTGCGAGGCGGGCGCGTAGTTCACGCCGGCCACCAGCACCAGGCTGAACAAGGGGCCGGAGAGCAGGAACAGCACCAGCGCACGCGGCCAGCCCAGCCCGCAGGCCTGGTGCAGTCCGCGCCGCCAGACATAGGGCAGCATCAGCACGCCGCTGGTCAGATAGCGTACCAGCGTGGCGTCCTGGGGCGTGAGGCCGAGCTGGAAACCGTAGCGCGAGATGACCGGCTGTATGCCCCAGATCAGGGCGACCAGGATGCCGGAAAGAAGGGGAGAGGACATGGCGTAGGCAGTGGCAAGGGAAAGCCAGCACAGTAGTGCAGGCCGGTTTGACTGACTTTCGATGCTGGGTCAATAATATTCGAATTTCAGTCAATCCATTTTTTGAACCGCCGCCGATGACCACGCCCACCGCTCCTCCCGCCGTCTTGCCCATCGATCAGGTCGATGCCATCGAGCGTCCGGTGGTGGCGGCGGGCGCGCACTACCAGCACGGCGCCGTGCAGCCCTGGCACAGCCATCGGCGCGCGCAGCTGCTCTATGGCCTGAGCGGACTGATGCAGGTGATGACCGCCGACGGCGCCTGGGTGGTGCCGCCCCAGCATGCGGTCTGGATTCCCTCCGGGCGCGAGCACCAGAGCCGCATGCTGCAGCCGGTGACCACGTGCAGCGCCTTCATCGAGCCTGAGCATGCACCACGGGTGGCGTCTTCCTGCCAGGTGCTGCAGGTGCGGCCGCTGTTGCGCGAGCTGCTCATCGAGGCCACCCGCATGAATCCGCACTACGTCCCTCACAGCCGGGAAGAACACCTGATCCGCCTGCTGCTCGATGAAATCGGCCGCGCCGAGGAACTCCCTGCGCATGTTCCCTTGCCGCCGGAACCCAAGCTGGGCGAGCTGTGCCGCCGCTTCCTGTCGGCCCCGTCGATCCGCTCGGGGCCGGCCCAGTGGGCGGCTCAGTTGCATGTCAGCGAACGCACTTTCAGCCGGCGCTTTCTGACCCAGACTGGCATGGGCTTCCAGCAGTGGCGCTTGCGCGCCTGCGTGATGCATGCCATCGCTCGCCTGGCGCAGGGCCATGCAGTCACTACCATCGCCTACGACCTGGGCTATGAACGGCCCGCCGCGTTTTCGACCATGTTTCGCAAGATGACCGGCCACATGCCTTCGGCCCATCCCGCAGCGCAAGCCTGAGCACGCGGCGCAGCCTGGGATGGCAGGGCAGCAAGCGGAAATTTCTTTCCGATATGCACTACACTTTGGTGTAAATTAGTCGGTCATCTGACAACGCCAGGGAAGGATTGCTCTCCGTCGCCGCTATACCTCTATGCACCGCGCCACCAAGCGATCGCGACGCCCTACGTCACAGATCGCCCCACAACGACAACGATCATCCAAAAATTGGGGAGAAAAATTCATGTCATTTCTGCAAAAACTGCGCGTTTCGGCGCGTCTTGCGCTGCTGTCCGCCCTGTTCCTGGCCGCCATGCTGGCCATGGTGAGCTGGAACATCGTCAGCCTGCGCGGCATCAGCGCGCAAGAGCGCCAGATGTACCACGACCGTATCGCACCCATGCAAAAGCTCAATACCGCTGCTTTGGCAATGGCCATCCACTTCCGGCGCGGCTATTCCTACATCTATCCCAATGCTGGCGATCCCAAGTCGCGCATCGGCACGCGCACCCTGAACCAGAAGGCCGAGGTGCAGATCCAGGAAGCCTTCGACTATCTCCAGGGCGCAGAGAAGACACCGCAACTGGAACCGCTGGTGGCGGCCCTGAACCAGGCCTGGCCGGCCTACAAGGAATCGTTCCAGCGGCTCATGGACAAGGCAGATCAGAATGACCAGGCTGGCGCGCTGACCGAACTGCAAAAGACCACCGATCCGGCCCACGTCAAGCTGCGCGACGTGTTCCTGCAGATCGTCAAGGTCTATGACCAGTCGGTGCAGGACCATATCACCGACTCAGTGGAAGGCGTGGATCGCACCGCCTGGTGGCTGGTGGCGCTGCTGAGCCTGACGGTGGTGCTGGGCGTGGCCTTCAGCGTGGTGATCCAGCGCTCCATCACGCGTCAGCTGGGCGGTGAGCCGGATTATGCGGTCGGCATTGCCCAGGCCATCGCCGATGGCGACCTGGCTACCCAAGTGCGCCTGCGCCCGGGCGACCAGGGCAGTTTGCTGGCGGCCATGGAGAGCATGCGCGCGCGTCTGGCGCATCTGGTGCAGGAGGTTTATAAGAGCTGCCACGCTATCGATACCGGCGCTTCCGAAATCGCCGACGGCAACCTCAATCTCAGCCAGCGTACCGAGGAGCAAGCGTCCAACCTGGAAGAGACCGCCGCTTCCATGGAAGAACTGACCAGCACCGTCAAGCACAATGCCCAGACCGTGTCCGAGGCGGTCAAGCTGGCCGGCGATGCCAGCCAGGCAGCCGGCCATGGCGGCCAGGCGGTGTCGGGCGTGGTGGACCTGATGGGCGACATCGCTTCCAGCTCGGCGCGCATCAAGGAAATCATCGTGGTCATCGATGCCATTGCGTTCCAGACCAACATCCTGGCCTTGAACGCTGCGGTGGAAGCGGCGCGCGCCGGTGAGCAGGGACGCGGTTTTGCGGTGGTGGCTTCGGAGGTGCGCACGCTGGCCCACCGCTCGGCCCAGGCCGCGCGCGAGATCAAGACCTTGATCGAAGACAGCGTCTCCAAGGTCGATGCCGGCTACAGCAAGGTGCAGGAAGCTGCCGACGCCATTGGCGAGGTGGTCACCCAGGTGCGCCATGTGTCGGGGCTGGTCAATGAGATCGGCATCTCCACCCAGGAGCAGACTCAGGGCATCTCGCAGGTAGGCACCGCTGTGCAGCAGCTCGATGACGTGACCCAGCAGAACGCCGCGCTGGTGGAGCAATCGGCAGCGGCAGCCGAGAGCCTGAGCGCGCAGGCCAGCAAGCTGGTGGCGCTGATGGGAGCCTTCAAGCTGGCCGGGCGGGACGAACTGGCGACACACGCTACGCCGCCTGTTGCATCGGCGCCGTTGCGGGTGCTGCGGGCTGCGCCGGCGATTGCCTTGCGCTGAAGCGAGCGGCCATAAAAAAGGCCGGAGCACTTCGCTCCGGCCAAGCATTCTGCGAGGGATGCAGAAGAGACTATGCCCCAGCCAGGCGTGGGGTCTGCGCGCGACCGCCCGAAGAGAGGTAGCGTGCCACCGACAGGTCGTCGTGGGCGATGGCCGGGCGGCGGCCTGAGATCAGGTCGGCCAGCAACTGGCCCGAGCCGCAGGACATGGTCCAGCCCAGCGTGCCGTGGCCGGTGTTGATGTAGAGATTGGAGACGGGTGTTGCACCCACCACCGGCGTGCCGTCCGGGGTCATGGGGCGCAGGCCGGTCCAGAAGCTGGCCTGGGCGGTATTGCCCGCACCCGGGAACAGGTCATTGACCACCATCTCCAGCGTGGCGCGACGCTTGCTCTTCAAGGCGGTGTCGTAGCCCACGATCTCGGCCATGCCGCCGACGCGAATGCGGTCGTCGAAGCGGGTCACGGCGATCTTGTAGGTTTCATCCAGGATGGTCGAGACCGGAGCCGCCGAGGCGTCGGTGATGGGAACGGTGATCGAATAGCCCTTGAGCGGATACACCGGAATGGACGGCAGGCCCGGCACCTCGCGCAGCAGCTGCGGCGAATATGATCCCAGCGCCACCACATAGCTGTCGGCCTGCACCAGCTCCTTGCCGCACACCACGCCGGCGATCTTGCCGCCGGCCATGGCCAGCGCGTCGATGTCCACGCCGTAGCGGAACTTCACGCCGATCTGTTCAGCCATCGCTGCCAGGCGGGTGGTGAAGAGCTGGCAGTCGCCGGTTTCGTCATTGGGCAGGCGCAGGCCGCCGGTGAGCTTGTCGCGCACCTTAGCCAGGGCTGGCTCGGCGTTGCCCAACTGGTCCGGGGTGAGCAGTTCGAAGGGAACGCCGGCCTCCTTGAGTACAGCGATGTCCTTGGCCGCGCCTTCCAGTTGCTCCTGGCTGCGGAACAGTTGCAGGGTGCCTTGCTGGCGGCCTTCATAGGGAATGCCGACGTCGGCGCGCAGGTCGCGCAGGCAGTCGCGGCTGTATTCGGCCAGGCGCACCATGCGTTCCTTGTTGACGGCGTAGCTGGCAGCATTGCAGTTGCGCAGCATCTGCCACATCCAGCGCAGTTGGTTGAGTGTGCCGTCGGGGCGGATGGCCAGCGGGGCGTGCTCCTGGAACATCCACTTGATGGCTTTGAGCGGGATGCCGGGCGCGGCCCAGGGGGAGGCATAGCCCGGGGAAATCTGGCCGGCGTTGCCGAAGGAGGTTTCCAGCGCCGGTCCGGGTTGACGGTCCAGCACCGTGACTTCGTGGCCAGCGCGGGCCAGATACCAGGCGCTGGTAACGCCGATGACACCGCTTCCAAGAATGACCACACGCATGCTGACTCCCTGTTTGAAATATTGATGCTGCCAAGCGCTTTGAAACTGTTGAATCAGGATCAAGGGCTTTGCAGAGGATTCAGCTATGATATGAGTGAATATGCAGTGTTTGTTAACGTATTTATTTGGTGTTTTATGAGGTTTTCTTGTAAAACGCTCTGAAACAGGAAAATCTCATGAGAACCCAGCAACAGTCAGTCCGCACCCTCGACAAGCTCGATCACCGCATCCTGGCGGTGCTGCAAAAGGATGGCCGCATTTCCATGAAGGAGCTGGGCGAACAGGTGGGCCTGTCGGTGACGCCCTGCATCGAACGGGTCCGGCGCATGGAGCGCGATGGCGTCATCACCGGTTATTACGCCCGCGTCAATCCCGAGTCGCTGGGGGCCACGCTGCTGGTGTTCGTGGAGATCACGCTGAACCACAAGTCCGGCAACATATTCGCACAGTTCCGGCGCGAAGTGCTGCGCACCCCAGAGGTGCAGGAATGCCATCTGGCATCGGGCGATTTCGACTATCTGATCAAGGCCCGCAT
>Ga0160495_100565_pt1 | contig 16185 bp, 11 predicted proteins | sample DID4MG_4_FD_108251 | JGI IMG/M metagenome (GOLD analysis project Ga0160495, IMG submission 108251) | Enriched soil microbial communities from UW Madison campus, WI, USA - DID2933_E24_FP4 MG | ecosystem: Environmental > Terrestrial > Soil > Unclassified | place: USA: Madison, Wisconsin | collected... | reverse complement strand
GCACGGGATCGTTGCCCGCTGCCGTCATCGGCTCAACACGCGCTGGGCGTCAAGGCCGCGGGCAATACCATGTTCTGGAACAAGATCTACGACGGCGCCATGGGCTGGAGCAGCGAGCTCTCCAAGTGCGGCGCGCACGTGTTCCTGGGCGATCCGCATCGCCTGATCACCTTCGGTGGACTGCCGCTGTCGCCGGCCTCGGTGGAGAGTCCCTACATCATCCGCGTGGCCATTGCGCTGTTCATGGTGGCCGCCAGCATCGAGGGGCGCTCGGAGATCCGCAACGCCCTGCCGATCCGCCGCGCCCATCCCAAGTTCGTGGAAAACCTGCGCTCGCTGGGCGCGGTGGTGGATTGGGTCGAGGAAGACTGAGGCGGCTTGCCTGCGCCGACGATCCGGCTCCCCCTCTCCAGGAAGTGACATCCGACGCAAGGAACAATGTTCCTGCGTCGGTTTTTTTTTGCGCATTGGCAGCGTATCGGGAAGGAACCGGCTGCCCCCGCAAATTCCGCCAGGCAAGGCGACCTCTGATCGCTCGCCACTTTCTTCCGCTTGACTTCCCGTACCCTCCGCCCGACTTTTGAAGGCCTCCAGAAAAAATGCTTCTTGATTGAATAAATCACATTTATTCGATAGTTCAACGCCGCCCAGACGCGCAGAGTTGTCGCCTTTAGTCTACGCCGTGGCGGCAGTTAAGGTCGCGCAGACCGATGAGGGAGACCCTGACCAAGCATGACAAGGTTTCGGGCCTCGGCCTGCGGAGATCGTTTCATCACGCCTCCACCGAGACAGGATTCGCCCACTGCTCCGGGAAAATATCCTCCGTCCGGACAGCCCTGTCTCCGCCGCACTGATCGTCGTGCCGCGCCCCCGTCGAGGGTCGGGCGCGTCAGCGTCTGCGGTGAGCGTAGTCCACATGCACGCCGGACGAAGCGATCCGGCCTGCCTTCTACGACCGAGAGCCATCATGAGCATTACTGTATCGAACCTGACCGAAGCCAGCGCCCTGCTGCGCACGATAAAAAAACGCGACATCATCGACGTGCGCGCCATCGACCTTGACCTGGTGCTGATCCTGGAGAACGGCCACAAGGTCATCATCAGCCGGGGTGCCGCAGCCGCAGCCAACACACCGCAAGTGGCCCTGGAATTCGCCGACGGCGACGTGGCCCTGGGCGAAGTCTTCGAGAAACTGAATCACATCGAAGTCCCGCCTGATACCGCCTCCGCCTCCGCCCCCGCCCTCACCCCTCAGGAAATCAAGCGCTATGGCATCAAGCGCGTGGTCAAGGGCAAGACCAGCAGGAACGACGAGAACACCGACGAGGAGCGGACCGCCGCCAAGCCCGAGACCGCCGACAGCAAGCCCGCCGATGCCCTGGCCAGTAGCGACAGCCCGAGTTTGAACCAGCACAGCGGCGCGAGCAGCACGGCCATCAAGTCGAGCATCGCATCGCCCTCGGTGACCGAGGCCAGCGCCGGCAGCGCGGCCGATAGCGGTGGTAGTGGTGGCGGTGGTGGCGGTGGTGGTATTTCCTGGCCGATGATCGCCGGCGGCCTGGGCTTGCTGGCGGCTGCCGGAGGCGGTGGGGGTGGTGGTGGGGGTGGGGGTGGGGGTGGGGGTGGGGGTGGGGGTGGGAGTGGCGCAGCCGCGCCCACGGCCAGCAGCGGCCTCGCGCCGTCCACGCTCGGCGGCGCGACCTCCCTGGGCCCGCTCAACAACGCCACCGTGACCGCCTACGACAGTCAGGGCCGCATGATCGGCAAGTCCGTGCCGGTGGTCAATGGCCGCTATTCGCTGGTGCTGGACGAACCCGGCTACAACGGCCTGATCCTCTTGGCGGTGCGCGACAGCACTCCCGGCGTGGCCGACAACTTCCCCGACGAAGCCACGCTGCGCATCGCCGACCTCGGCACCACCGTGCTGCGCTCGGTGGTGCAGGCCGAGGGTGGCAACCAGACCATCAACATCACGGCGCTGACCGAACTGGCCGCGCTCAAGGCCGGCCTGGTGGCTGGCCAGACCAACCTGGGCGCTGCCGGCCAGATCGCCGCGCCCACGGTGGCGGCGGCCAATGCGGCCGTCAGCGCCCTGTTCATGGTCAACATCTCGTCCGGCGATGTGCTCACCACCACCATCACCGACGCCAACGGCGCAGCGGCGATCAACCCTGCCTTCGCCCGCAGCAGCAGCACCTCAGCGCGCAACTACGGCATTGCCTTGAAAGCCATCGCCAACCTCCAGCTGACCGACCCCACACGCTATCCCGACCAGGGCGTGGCGATCCAGAAACTGGCCGACGGCCTGAAATTCAGCGATACCCAGCCCAACAAGCTCAAGTGGCGCGATGCCACCACGCAATCCGACCTCTTCAACGAGCGCATCGCCAGCCGCGCCAATGACTCCAGCCTCCCCCCCGAACAGCGCCAGCAGGCGCGTGCGCTACTGGACCTGCTGCAGAAACTGCCCGATGGCGGCAGCGTCAACGATTACCTGCTGCAAAACCACGTCGCCCTCCCCGAACCCATCCTCCTGACCAAGAACGCCACCCCCGGCGCATCGCCCTGGCAGGCACCCGCGTCAGATGGCAGGCTGGTGCTGGATCAGGGCGACCTCGCCAGCGGCGGGCTGGCGGTGAAAGCGCCGCCCCAGGCCCGGGTCGAAGTGACCCTGGTCGGCCATGACGCGAGGGGCAGCGAACTCATTGTCACGCTGCCGGCCAGCATCGCCGACAGCAGCGGCATTGCCGTGCTCAGGCCCAACCAGGCCGCGCTGGACCTGCTCAGCCAGATGACGCGCGAGCAGCCGGTCACAGCCCGGGTCACGGTGAGCGACGGCGACAACAACCGCGCCAACCAGGATGTGTGGAAGGGCAATGCGGACGTGCGCATCGACGTCAACACCCCGCCCGGCCTGACCGACTTCGCCAACAGCAAGATCGTGCTGGTCAACGACACCTTCTACAACGGCGGCGACGGCAACGATCCGCTGCGCACCACGCCGCTGGGCAATGAGGACCAGATCACCAGCGATGCTGCCGTGCGGGTACTGCTGACCCGCGCACTCAAGCCCGAGGAACGCCTGGAATTCAAGGTGGCCACCAGCGCCGGTGCCGATAATGCACCGCGCTATGGCGAGTGGTTCAATCCGGCCGACCTGAGGATCGACGCCACCGACAGCAATGGCCAGGTCCGCTACGTGGCCCGCAACCTCGCCACCAGCGAAGGCCCGGTCTGGATCAAGGCGCGCATCCTGCTGACCGCCGCCCAATCGGGCGCCAGCCAGGGCAGCGCCCGCGAACTGGAAACACCACTGCGCCTGACGCTGGACAAGACCGCACCGACCCCGGTGCAACTGGTCATGAGCGAGAATCGCGATGATGGCATGAGCAGCGAGGACGGCATCTCCAGCCAGACTGGCGTGATCCTCATGCCGCGCGCGCCCTTCGAGACCAACGCGGAGGTCCACCTGCGGCTGCTGGGCGGCAGCGGCACCGATGGCACCACGCTGCTGCTGCTGCGCGCCAACGGCGACCGACTGGCGCTCACGCCCGACAGCTGGATTCGCTGGCAAAGCGGCGACCAGTTGCAACTAGCTGGCCAGACCCTGCAAGGCAACGGCAAGGCGCGCCTGCAGGTGCGCCAGATCGACGCTGCCGGAAACTTCACCGACAGTATCCAGACCTTTATCTCCGACAGCACCCGCGTGATCGAACAGGTCGTGCTGCTGGCCGGACGCGAGAAGGCCTTCAATGAAGCCAAGGCCGCCGTGGCCATCGCCCAGGAAGCCCATGACCAAGCCGCTGCCGCCGACAAGCCGGCCAGGCAAACCATCCTGGCAGCGGCACAGACCGCGCTGCAACAGGCGCAGGCCGCACGCGACCAGGCACCGGAGCAGGTCAGGCTCGGCCTGCTCAAGAGCGACGGTTCGACCCGCCTGTCGGACCTGATGGGCAAGACCATCGATCCTGCCTTCCTGCCAGCCATCCTGCGCGCCGTGGCCGCCACCGGGGACCCGGAGCAGGTCAATGACGGCCCTGGCCTCAAGGCCCTGGTCAACGACGTGGTCACTGCCGCTACCGCCGCCCTGCTCAAGGCTTCAGTCTATGGCGACAACGACACCAACCCGGCAGCCAGCCTGGAACGCAGCATGGACATCACGCTGGTCAGTTCCACAACAGCGGGTACAACGGCGCGCGCCACCCTGGTGCTCGATACCCTGGCCCCGGTCCTGGACCTGGACGCCAACAAGGCGGGTATTCAGGCACAGAGCAACAAGTCCGTCACGCAGGCCGATGCCGCCAGTGGCGTCAAGCTGTTCAGCGGCGAGATGGCCGCGCCGATTGCCGACGATATCGCCTTCGTGCGCCTGACCTTGCCCGGTGGCAGTGAGGCCAGCGGCAACCAGCTGATCCTGGGCAAGGAACGCTTCGCCACGAGCAACAACATCGACTTCAACGGCAGCCTGGGCGACGTGAGCGGACTGGAACTGCATTATGTGGCCGCTACCCGCGTGGCCACCATCAGCCGCACCGGTGGCGCGCCACTGGACGGCGTACAGGTCAAGGCCATCATGGAAGCGCTCAAGTACAGCTTCGTCCCGCCGGCCACAGAGCACAGCATCGGCATTGAATTGATGGACCAGGCCAGCAACGTGGCCCGGGGCGACGTGGCGCTGTCGCTGGATACGAGCGTACCGGCCCGACTGAACACCACCGTGGTGACAGAAACGCAGAAGGCATATGGAGTGGCAAAGATGGCCAATGTCTTCGGCATTGCCTCGATGCCGGCCACCAACCCGCACAACCTGGGCAGGGGGGAAGAAGTGGCGCTGCAGTCCCTGCCCTCGTCCTTCGACAGCGCAGCCAGCTTCCTGGCGGCCATCCGGGGCATCTCGGCTGAATGGGGAGGCACTGCCATCACGGACAATGCCAACACCAGCAACCCCAACATTAAGAGCTACAACCTCTTCAGCCAGCCGCTGAACCCCAGGCAGGAACTGGCCGTGCTGGGGCAAGGCCCGGACAGCAACGTGCTGGGCACCTGGCTCAGTTTCGGGCTGGTCCGACAGGCGGGCAAGTCGGCCGATAATATCTCCCTCAGCCACCTGGGCAGCTTTGAGCTGAACCACCTGGATCTGTATCAGTCCGAGCCCTTGTTGGACAAGAGCCGCTTCGGCATCGACCTGGCCAATATCGGTCTGCTCTACCAGATCGACGCCCACAGGCCCAGCACGACCCCGACCATCCAGGTCAACTACGACGGCAGCCGTGCCGCCGTGGGCGACGTGGTGGCGCTCTTCGAGGGCAATACGATGCTGGCCCGCAAGGTCTTGACCAGGAGCGAGATCGGCGGCGGCAACAAGACCGTCAACCTGACGGTGGCGCAAAGCCTGGAGGCCGGCGAACATGACATCCTGGCGCGCTATACCGACCTGGCCGGCAACATCGTCAACGGAGCCGCGCACCTTGTTTCCGTGCCCGGCGGCAGCAATCCGGTGACCCTCAGCAATCTCTCCGTACGCAGCAGCAAGCAGGCGCCCACCGCTGCCCAGGCGCTCAACGGTTCGGAGGATCACTATGCCGTCGTCAACGACATCGACACCTCGAGAGCATCAGGTCATTCTGTGGGCGGCCCAGTGTTCTCCGGCAAGGTCGGCGGCGGTCGCGACAGCGACCGCTACGTGGTGACCGTCGAGATAGGTGGCAAGGTGCTGGCCTTCGACGAGGTGGCTGCGGGCGACTTCTCGATCAGCCTGCCGGCCGGCTTGATGGCACCGGACCTGTACCGCGATGTCACCATCACGGCGTCTCGCTCGGAGGGTAACGCCCTTGGGCAGAGCACCGCCGTACAAGGCCTGAAGCTAGGTTGGTACTGGGCCGCGCAATTGACGGGAGACATCGCTGGCAGCAACGGCAATGACGACATCCTGCTCGGTGCGACCCGCAATGGCGCTGCGTCCTTCATCCAGACCGGCGCCGGTCAGGACAAGGTCATCGTCGGATCCTTCGACCGCACCGACAACCTGGCCGCCACCGTGGGTGACTTCGTGCTGGGGGTGGACAAGATAGAGGTGTTCAACCAGACCCTCACCCTGGCCAACCTGTCGCGATTCGTGACGGCCTCGGCCGGCGCCAATCCCAACGACACGCGCCTGATGATCGATCTGGATGGCGCTGGACCAAGCACGCTGACCTATGCCCTGACGTTGCAGAATGTGGTGTACAACAGCGCCAATACCGCCACCCTCTTTGGCGTGTAATCAGGATTGGGGCGGGTAGCGGAATATGACGCACATGCTCGACCCGCCCTGAACCAATATCGTAGCGCCCCACGACAAAGGGCGGCCAACTTGAACTGGCCGCCCTTTGTCATTTTCCTTCGCCTGCGCCTAAACCTCAGAACAGCAGCAGTGAGGACGCCATCGGCACAGTTCGTCAGCTCACGTAGGAGAGACAGAAAAAATTGGCGGGGCTTAGCGGAAAGACTGCACAGCACATCCGCGTCGGCTCTTATAGAATGGGCGCTTCATCCTTTGCATCCCTTGCATTCACCACCCCACCCTCTCATGCCCATCACCCATTTCCTGTTCGACCTCGACGGCACGCTCATGGACAGCGACGCCCTGCACCACGCCGCCTTCAACACCATCCTGGCGCGTTGGGACCGGCACATCGACGTGGAGTACTACCAGACCCACATCCTGGGCGCGGCCAACGCCATGATCTTCGGCCACCTGTTCCCGGGCATGCCTGCCGAGCAGTACCTTCCCCTGGCCGAAGAAAAGGAAAGCCTGTTCCGCTCCCAGCTGGACCAGCGCGTGGAACCCACTCCAGGCATCGACCGCCTGCTGGAGCACATCCGGCGCATCGGCGGTCGCAGCGCGGTGGTGACCAATGCGCCGCGCGCCAATGCCGAGCTGATGTTGAAAGCCACCGGCCTGGCCGGCCGCTTCGATGCGCTGGTGATCGGTGATGAGCTGGCGCGCGCCAAACCCGATCCGCTGCCCTACCTGACCGGCCTGCAATTGCTGGGCGGCGAGGCCGGCGCGGCGGTCGCCTTCGAGGATTCCAGCTCAGGCGTGAAAGCCGCCAGCAGTGCCGGCATCTGGACCTTCGGCATGCTGGGCGGCCTGGATGAGGCGCGCCTGCGCGCCGCCGGTGCGCATGCGGTGATCCGCGACTTCAACGCCGCGGCGCTGTGGGACAAGCTGGGCGAGCAGGCCTGATTGCCTGGTCGCCAAATCACCGAATCGCCTAATCGCCTAATCGCGCAACTGTTCGAAGCGGTGATCCGGCAGGAACCACAACAAGGCCAGCACCACATAGATGAAGGTCGCGCCCAAAGGGCTGGGCAGCGACAAGGGAATGGCCAGCGTATAGAGCAGGATGGAGAAGAGGTTCTTGCGCCCCTGTCCGATCACCGACGCGCGCTGCGGATGGCCGACCTCGCTATGGCGTAAGGCGCGCTTGAGCAGCAGGAAAGACAGCGAGCACATCAGCAGCACCACGCCATAGCAAGCCACCGGCAGGCTGTCGCGATGATGATGGGCGACCCAGCCCGTGACCAGCGGCAGCAGCGACAGCCAGAACAGCAGGTGCAGATTGCTCCATAGCACCCGGCGATCCACGCCCGTGGCGGCTTGCAGCAGGTGATGGTGATTGACCCAGTAGATGCCCACATAGACGAAGCTGAGCAGATAGCTCAGCAAGGGCGGCATGAGCCGCCACAGATCTGCCAGCGCCGCGCCCTGCGGTATCTGCACGCCCAGCACCATGATGGTGATGGCAATGGCGATGACGCCATCGCTGAAGGCTTCCAGCCGCGACTTGTTCATCATCACGGCGTCATCGCGCCGGCGGCTGACGAAACTCCGCCACGATCAGTGCAACCAGGATCAGCACCGGCGCGATCAGGCCCGCAAAGCCAATGGCGTGATAGGCGAAGGCCGCTGCGATCGCCCCCACGCCGAAGGACAGCACCGGCCACACGAACTTGACGCAACGCTCGGTGGTGCCGGCATCGGCCGCGCCGCGCAGCATGTCCACCACATCGATCACCACCTGGGTGACGTTGCCCGTCATCAGCGAGGTTGGCGCAAGGTGCGCCAGCAGCAGCCGGCTGATGGCGCTATGCACGCCCATCGAGGCCGTCCCCAGCAGGCCCGAGGCCATCACCCAGCCCGCCGTGGGCGACGCTACCGGCGCGGCGGCCATGCCGCAGGCCATGAAGCCCAACAGCAATGCCAGTTGCAGCACCAGCGACCAACCCAGCGCGCGCCCCTGGCGGCGCTGGATCGCGGCGATGAACAGGCGCGCCGCCGCCACCCCCAGGATGAACGCGGGGAAAGCCAGGAACTTGAGCAGGATGGACATCTGCGTACTGTCAGCCAGGGCCGCGCCGATGAGGATGAAGTTGCCCGTCACGTGCGCGGTGAACAGGCCGAACAAGGCGATGAAGCCCAGCGTATCGACATAGGCGGCGAGGAAGGCCAGTGCGGAGGACTGGAGGCGATTGCGGTGGGCAGCATTCATGGACGGCTCGCTTCAGGGGGAGGCCGCCACCTTAGCACCCGAAATACGGCTCGCCCATTATCCCTGTGGATAAGATAAGCCGGTCAACCCTGATGCGCTTGCCAGAGTGACAAGGTCCGACTACCGAGACAGCGGCACCGCACGAGACTGGCGCATTTTCTACAAAAAACAGCACATTCGTACAATCCAAGGCAGGGCCGAATGCAGATCATAGGCAGCATTGCAAAGCACGCTCCGTGGCCTCCTCAGGCCCGCCAGGAGAGCATGCCTTGCGCCGATTTCCGCAACCGAGCAGACGGACATTCCCATGGAAAGAACAGTATTTGTCGTGGACGACGACAACATGGTCAGGACCGCCTTGCTGCGCCTGCTGGCCTCAGCCGGCTACGCGGCGCACGGCTTTGCCTCGGCCGACGAATTCCTGCTGGCCAGCCTGCCAACCGCGCCCTGCTGCCTGCTGCTGGACATGAAGATGCCCGGCTCCGACGGCTTCGAGGTGGTGCGCCGCCTGGAGCGCCGAGGCGATGCGATTCCGGTGATCTTCATTTCCGGCTACGGTACCATTCCCACCACCGTGCAGGCGATGAAGGCCGGCGCGCATGAATTCCTGACCAAGCCGATCCAGGACGAGCGCCTGCTGGGCGCGGTCGAAGAAGCCTTGCAGATCGCCCAGCGGCAATTGCGCACCCGAACCGAGCACGCCGCCAGCACCTCGCGCCTGGAGACCCTGACTCCGCGCGAACGCGAAGTGCTGGAGCTGGCCATCGGCGGCCTGCTCAACAAGCAGATCGCCACCGAGCTGGGCATCAGCGAAATCACCGTGAAGGTCCACAAGCGGCGGGTGATGGACAAGATGCAGACCAAGACCCTGGCCGACCTGGTCCGGGCAGCCGAGCGGCTGCAAATCAGTTCGGCGCGGCAGCGCTAGCGCGCCAATTCCTTACCGCAACCCGCTGCCCGAGGCGGCCGCATTGCGGTCAATCGCCCCCTGCACGCGCCACGACAAAGGCAAGGTCAGCAGCAGCACACCCGCCAGTATCTGCAGCGCGGTGGCGATGCTGGTCATGTCGCCGATGCGGCCAAACAGGATAGGCGCCAGTGCGCCCGCGCCGATGGTGCCGGTATAGAAACGGGCAAAGGCCTGGTCGCGCTTGCCGGCACCGGCCAGTTCGGGAACCGCGCCATAGAGCACCGAAGAGGTGCCATTGAGCGCCAGCCCCAGCAGCGGCAACAGGCTCATCAGCCAATTCAGCGGCAGCCAGATCGCCAGCACGATGCACAGCGCCGTGGTGGCTTCGGTCAGCCAGACCGTCTTCATCATGCCGATGCGCGCACCCAGATAACCGCAGGCGAGCTTGCCGAACGCGCCGCCGACGAACAGCAGCGACAGTGCCACGCCGGTGGCGGCCGTGCCGGCTCCCTTGCCTTGCAGCAGGAAGGGCAGGAAGGTCAGAAAGCCCATCCGTACAGCGCTGTCGATGGTGCCGGTGCCCAGCAGCGCCCACAGACCTTCGCCCGACGCATTGCGACCCTCCCCGCCCTTCTTGCTGCGCGCAGCGCCCACGGCGAGATCGGTGGGAATGAGTCGCCATAGCAGCAGGGCAGCGGCCAGACCCAGGCAGGCCACCAGCGCGGTGCCGACTTCCCAGCTAGTCACCACCAGCAGCAAGCCGATCAGGCCGGGGATCAGGGTCTTGCCGATATCTCCGGCAAAGTTGTAATTGGACAGCGCCTGCTTGACCTTGCCGCTGTCCTCATAGGCGTCGGCCACCAGCGAGGAGGCCAGCGGATGCTGGGTGCTCGCGCCCAGCCCGCCCAGCATCAGCGCCAACAGCAGCCAGCCGATATGGCCGGCCTGGCTGGCGATCAGGTAGGCGCAACCGGCCAGGGCCGTCCCGCCCACCAACAGGGCCTTGCGTCCCCAGCGCCTGGCCAGCCGGCCGGCCAGCAACTGACAGCTCGCCATCACGCCGGAATAGGAGCCCCTGAGCAAGCCGACCATGGCGTAGCTGATGGCGAACTGCGACTGCCATAGCGGCAGCAGCACATACACCACATCGGTGAGGCCATCATGGACGGCGTGGGCGCTGCAGGCGGCGAAGAGGGAACGCTTACGGGTGACGTCCGCCGATGCCGCCGGGGTCTCCTCGGCGGGCGTCCGGGTTGCTGTGCTCTGGTGGTTCATGGCGTGGATGTATTTATCGTTATCGGGGGCGCATGCTGCGCCCCCGATTCTACCCTGTCGCTGCCACAGCCATCTGGCGCAGCAACACCCGCCTGGCTCCAGGCGGCTCAGTCGCGCTGGCGCAGCCATTGCGCCGGCCCCAGTCCCTGCACCTGCTTGAATACCCGGTTGAAGTGGCTCTGGTCCGAGAAACCGCATTCCAGCGCGATGGTGCTCATGCTCTTGTCGCTCTCGCGCAGCAGGCGGCAAGCCAGGGCGATACGCTGCTGTTGCAGCCAGGCGTGTGGCGGCAGACCGAAGCTCTGCCTGAAGGCACGGCTGAAATGGGCGCGCGACAGGCCGCTGTGGGCGGCGATGTCGGCCAGGCTCAGGCGCTGCGTCAGGTGCGCGAGCATGAAGTCGCGCACCCGCGCTTCCTGCCAGCCGGCCAGGCAGCCTGCGGTACTGGTCAGGCGCGCGGGCTGCTGGCCATAGCGCTGGCAGAGATGGGTATGCAGGGCCAGCATCATGGTGTCGAGAAACAAGGTCTCGCCGCCGGCGCTGACCGTGCGTGCCGCCGGCAGCATGGCCTGGGCCAGATGGAACAGGACCGGGTCGGCCTCACCCTGCACGGAGTGCAGCCCGCCGATAGGACGGGCCAGGTCCTGGCTCAGCGCTTCGATGGCCGTACGCGGCACCAGCAGGCGCAGATTCTCGTAGCCCGACAGGTGTTGGCAGCGCCATTGCTCGCGCAGGTCGGTCACGGCCGCCTCGCCGCGCCGGTGCGCGCCGGCATGCACCAGGCGCTGGCCACGCCAGAGCTTGTGCTCACGGAAGTCCTGCAACTGAACGATGACGGACCAGGCATCGGCCCCGGGAATATCGATCACCGGCGCAGGCGCGCACGCCTGCGGCTGCGCCTGGCCGGCATGCACCAGGGCCATGCCATGCTGCAAAGGGATGAGCTTCATGAAGCGGGCGGGAGACTCATGCATCGTGTGTTGTTAGAACCCAGTTAGGACCCAGTTCATTGTTGTTTTAATTCAAGAAAAGATCAGTGCCTGACCTGCGCAGAATAACAAAATGGACAGGCCCTCGCGGACCTGTCCATCTCGTCGGACCCGGCTGCGCTCAGAACGACGCGCGGCCCGATTCGAACAGGAACCAGGCGCGCTGCTCGGCCTCGTCGATCCAGTTCTCCAGCAGGCTGGCGGTGGCTACATCACCGTGCTGGCCGCACAGCTCATGCGTGGCCATCATGAAACCGACCAGGCGCAGGTTGTCCTCGCGCAGTTCGGCCAGCATGTCGGAGGGCGTGACGAAGTCGGCGTCGTTGTCGGCCAGCCGTTGCAGCTTGCCGATGTGACCGGTGGAGCGCAAGGTGGTCGCACCGATCTTGCGCACCCGCTCGGCCACGGCATCGGTGATGGCGATGATCTGCTGGGACTGGTCGTCCAGCAGCAGATGATAGTCGCGGAAATGCGGCCCGGACATATGCCAATGGAAGTTCTTCGTCTTCAGGTACAAGGCGAAGATATCGGCCAGCAGCATGGTCAATGCGCCACCGATTTCCTGGCTGGCCTGCGCGGAAAGCACGCCGGGCGTGGCCAGCGGCGCCAGGCGGCGCTTTTCCAGTTGCTGGCGTTGGGTAGCGTCGAGACTCATGATGCTCACGCCTTCAGGAAGGCCAGCAGGTCTTCGTTGACCTGGTCCTTGTGGGTGGCGCACAGGGCGTGCGGGGCACCGCTATAGACCTTCAGCTGCGCACCCGGCACCATCTCGGCCACCAGCTTGCCGGTGGTGGCGAAGGGAACGACCTGGTCGTCGTCACCGTGAATCACCAGGGTCGGGAAGTTGAACTTCTTGATGTCTTCGCGGAAGTCGGTGCCGGAGAAGGCGGTCACGCAATCCAGCGTGCCCTTGAGCGAAGCCAGCATGGCGATGTTGAAGGTCTGTGCCAGCACGCCCGGGCTGACGGCGTCAGCCTTGCCCGGACGATTGGTGCCGAAGAAGACGGGAGCGAAGTCGCTGATGAATTGCGCGCGGTCCTTCAACAGACCGCCCTGGATTCCGGCGAATACCTCGGCCGGCACACCCTGGGGAAAGTCCGGAGCCTGGCCGAAGATGGGCGTGACCGCGCCCAGCAGCGCGGCCTTGGCCACGCGCTTGCTGCCGTGGCGACCGATATAGCGGGCCACATCGCCGCCGCCCATGGAAAAGCCCACCAGGGTCGCGCCCTGCAGGTCCAGATGGTCCATCAGCTCGGCCAGGTCATCGGCGAAGGTGTCGTAGTTGTAGCCGTTCCAGGGCTGGCTGGAGCGGCCAAAGCCACGGCGGTCATAGGCGATCACGCGGTAACCGCGCTCGGCCAGGAAGTTCATCTGGTATTCCCACATGTCGCCGTCCAGCGGCCAGCCATGGCCAAAGACGACCGGTTGGCCGCTGCCCCAGTCCTTGTAATAGATGTCGGTGCCGTCGCGGGTGGTGAGGATGCTCATGGATATGCTCCTTGGGTGGGTGAGGTAGTGCCGTGGCGAAGGGGCCGCCTTGCGCGAGGCAAGGCGGCGACAGAAAACCAAGTTTTCCGGGAGATCAGACTTAGGGACTGGATCGGTGGGACTGAGTGCCTAAGGCTGAGCCATGCTGCGCCCCAGCCGCCATTGGCCGGGACCGCACAGGGCGATGGACGTAAAGATCACCAGCAGCAGCCAGCCGAACTGGCCTTCGGCGATGCTCCAGTCGGGATGCACCGCCAGCATGGCCACCAGCAGCACGCCAATGATGGGCAGGCAGGCCAGGCGGGTGAACAGGCCAGCCGCGATCAGGAGCGGACACAAGGCTTCGGCGAAGATGGCGGCCCAGAGCGATACGGTCGGCCCCAGGCCAAAGGGATCTTCGATCACCGTCAGTTCGTGCGCGTAGTGCAGCAGCTTGGGCAAGCCATGCACATCGAACAGCATGAAGCTGCCGGCCAGGCGCAGGAACAGCAGCCCCAGGTCCAGGGGCGGAACCGGCAAACCCTGCCGGCGGGTGGGATGGCGCGTCTGCATGATCAGCCCCCCGTCAGAACGCAAAGCAGCTGCAACCCAACGCGCCCCAGAAACCGGCGAAGTGGGAGACCGGGACGCTGGACTTGCGCGCCACATCATGCGAATGACCGTGCACGCCGCAGGAACCCACGCAGGCATGCGGCAGCGTGGCCTTCTTCTGGCGCGCGGCATCGCCCTTGGCCACGGCGCGGTAGTGACCTGGCACCTTGGCCACCGGCGACCATTCGGGCAGGACCGGGATCTCACCGGGGCCGTGCGAGGAGAACGGACCCGCGCCATAGACTACCTTGCCATCGACCACGGTCATCACCGATTCGATGCCCTTGATCTCGTCTTCATGCACGCCGAAGAAATCCGCCGACAGCACCGCCAGATCAGCCAGTTGGCCGGCCTGGATGCGGCCCTTCCTGGCCTGCTCGCTGGAGAACCAGGCGCTGCCTGCGGTCCACAGTTCCAGCGCGGTTTCGCGCGGCAGACGGCCTGCGGCCCCGTACAGCTTCGCGCCGCCGACCGTGCGGCCCGAAACCAGCCAGTACAGCGCGGTCCAGGGGTTGTAGCTGGCCACGCGGGTGGCGTCGGTGCCGGCGCCGACCGGCACGCCCATCTCCAGCATCTTGGCGATCGGCGGAGTGTGCTCGGCGGCCTCGCTGCCGTAGCGGTCGATGAAGTATTCACCCTGGAAGGCCATGCGGTGCTGGATGGCAATGCCGCCGCCCAGCGCCTTGACGCGTTCGATATTGCGCTCGGTGATGGTCTCGGCGTGGTCGAACATCCAGTGCAGGCCATCGAAGGGGATGTCGCGGTTGACCTTTTCGAACACGTCCAGCATGCGCGAGATCGATTCGTCATAGGTGGCGTGCAGGCGGAACGGCCAGCGGTTCGCCACCAGGTGGCGCACCACGCGCTCCAGTTCTTCTTCCATGCCCTCGGCCAGGTCGGGACGCGGCTCCAGGAAGTCCTCGAAGTCGGCGGCCGAAAACACCAGCATTTCACCGGCACCGTTGTGGCGCAGGAAGTCGTCGCCGTCACCGGGCTTGACCATGCCGGTCCATTTCTGGAAATCGGCCAGTTCGCCGCCCTTGTTCTGGGTGAACAGGTTGTAGGCGATACGGAGGGTCAACTGGCCATCGGCGGCCAGCTTGTTGATGATCTGGTAGTCATCTGGATAGTTCTGGAAGCCACCGCCGGCATCGATGGCGCTGGTCACGCCCAGGCGGTTCAACTCACGCATGAACTGGCGGGTGGAATTGACCTGATATTCCTGCGGCAGGGCTGGTCCCTTGGCCAGCGTGGCGTACAGGATCATGGCATTGGGGCGGGCGATGAGCATGCCGGTGGGGTTGCCGGAGGCGTCGCGCACGATCTCACCGCCCGGCGGATTGGGCGTGTCCTTGGTATAGCCGACCGCTTGCAGCGCGGCGCGGTTGAGCAGGGCGCGGTCATACAGGTGCAGCACGAAGACCGGAGTGTCCGGCGCGGCGGCGTTCAATTCTTCCAGGGTGGGCATGCGCTTTTCGGCGAACTGGAACTCGGTCCAGCCGCCGACCACGCGCACCCATTGCGGATGCGGGGTACGGGCGGCCTGGTCCTTCAACATACGCAGCGCATCGGCCAGCGAGGGGACGCCTTCCCAGCGCAGTTCCAGGTTGTAGTTCAGGCCACCGCGAATCAGGTGCAAGTGCGAGTCATTCAGACCGGGAATGACCGTGCGACCGCCCAGGTCAATGACCTTGGTGCTCGCTTGCTTGCTGCGCATCACCTCGGCGGCGCTGCCGACTTCGAGGAATTTTCCGCCGCCGATGGCGACTGCCTCGGCGATGGGGTTCTGCTTGTCAACGGTGTGGATCTTGCCGTTCAACAGGATCAGGTCAGGGGTTACGCTAGCTGCGGTGGTCATGGAGGGCTCCGGGCATGGGCTAGAACGATGAAGAGGGCGGATCGCGCAGGTAGTGGCGTCGCTGGCGGCGAACTATCCATCTCATGTGCTTTTGTTGGTGGTCGCAGTGTGCAAAAACGCGCTGCCAGCGTCTAGCTATACGAACAGATAATGGCAGCGCCCTGCCTGCTTGCCTATGATCGCCTCCGGCAGCCCCACTCCCCCGCCACGCCGCTGCGCTGCGTTTCTCCCCGGCCGCGGCAGCGGCCGCCGTCTCCACACTCACTCTTCCTACGGAACCATCATGACCACCAATACCAAACTCGACGTGCTGACCCCGACCAACTGCCAGCTCATCATCATCGACCATCAGCCGCAAATGGCCTTCGGCGTGCAGTCGATGGACCGCCAGGCGTTGAAGAACAACGTCGTCGCCCTGGCCAAGTCGGCCAAGGTGTTCAACATCCCGACCATCATCACCACCGTGGAAACCCAGGGCTTCTCCGGCTACACCTATCCGGAACTGCTGTCGGTGTTCCCCGAGCATGACATCCTGGAACG
>Ga0160495_100564_pt1 | contig 16214 bp, 12 predicted proteins | sample DID4MG_4_FD_108251 | JGI IMG/M metagenome (GOLD analysis project Ga0160495, IMG submission 108251) | Enriched soil microbial communities from UW Madison campus, WI, USA - DID2933_E24_FP4 MG | ecosystem: Environmental > Terrestrial > Soil > Unclassified | place: USA: Madison, Wisconsin | collected... | reverse complement strand
CAAACGATGCGCCCTGTCTCGCGGTGTTTTGCCCAGACTGATTCGAATCAGGGGGCGGTGCTTGCCAAACGCAGCAGGAACCCTGATTTGAAACAAATAGGTATCGCCTGAGCATGCCAGGTATCGACCAGGCGTCGTTTTCCGTCCTATCTTCGGGCGAGCTGGCACGAGGCTCTTTTCTGGCCCACGCTCATGCACTCTAGGGGGTGCCGTCGACTTCTTCCTCATGCTCTTTTCTCATATAACCGAACACCTTTCGTAGGCTGATCACTATGAGGTACACAGGCGCTACAGTACACATTGGTTCCTGGCCAGAATGTCAGAGCTCATGACCTGAGCCCCTGAACTTCCTCCAGATTTTGGTAGAGTCCGTCGTATCAAGGAGACGGACGGAATGAAGCATTCACGGTTCACGGACGAGCAGATCATCGGGATATTGAAAGAGCAGGAGAGCGGCATGCGGACGGCCGATGTCTGCCGCAAGCACGGGATATCTGAGGCGACCTTTTACAAATACAAGGCGAAGTTCGGCGGCATGGAGGTATCCGATGCCCGCAAGCTGAAGGCTCTGGAAGACGAGAACGCCAAGCTGAAGAAGCTGCTGGCCGAGACCATGCTGGACAATGCCATTCTGAAAGATGTCGCTTCAAAAAAGTGGTGACGCCCGATGTGAAGCGGGATGCTGTGGCTCATGTCTGCAAACAACATGGGGTGAGCCAGCGTCGGGCGTGTGAGGTTCTGTCCGTTGATCGGTCGAGTGTGCGATATCGTAGCATTCGACCGGATGACGCTGATATCCGTGAGGCAATGAAGCTGGTGGCGTCCGAACGCCGTCGTTTCGGCTATCGCCGCATCCACGTCATGCTGGGTCGGCAGGGCATCATCATGAACCTGAAGAAACTGCGGCGTCTCTATCGCGAAGAGAAGCTGACGGTGCGCAAACGTGGTGGACGCAAACGGGCTTTGGGGACGAGACGCCCTCTGGCGCTGCCCTCGCGTGCCAACGAGCGATGGAGCCTGGATTTCGTCAGCGACGCTTTCACAGATGGTCGTCGCTTTCGGATTCTGGCCGTCGTCGATGACTTCACCCGCGAATGCCTGGCGCTGGTCGCCGACACGTCGCTCTCAGGCCGGCGGCTTGCGCGGGAACTCGATGCCGTCATCGCTCAACGAGGCAAGCCACGAACAATTGTCTCCGACAACGGCACGGAGATGACCAGCATGGCCGTTCTGGAATGGTGCCAAAACACTCACGTCGAATGGCATTATATCGCACCGGGCAAACCCATGCAGAATGGCTTCGTAGAAAGTTTCAACGGCAGCTTCCGTGATGAATGCCTCAACGAAACACTGTTCTCGTCACTGACGCAGGCGAGGATCGAAATCACAGCATGGAAGGAGGACTACAATCGGAACAGACCGCATTCTTCACTGGGCAACATCACACCCAGCGAATTCGCAATGAAAATGGCTATGGAAAAACAGGCCGCATAAGGTCAGATTGAAAACCCAAGACTCTCCTGAAAATTGGAGGGACGATGGGGCTCAGGTCACTCAGCTCGCCGTGGTATTCAACTGTTCGATCTGTTCTTCGTCCCAGAACGAAACGTCCTGCAAAACGCCTATCAGTGAAATCTCGACGAGCGTTTTATGCAAGTCTCTGTGGACTCAGGCCCCCGCAACCAAATCAAAAAGCCCCGCAGGCGTAAGCCGCGGGGCTTTCTCGTTTTAAAGCACAAAAGAAAACCACAAGACCGCCGCATCATCCTTGCCCGATGTTAAAGGGGAGGGCGGGATGCCCAACCCCATTTTTCGAGTTAACGCCTGGAGCGCAGGCGTTCCTGCTCGATTTCAGCCGGACCATAAGGGTCGAGGGTGTCGTCGAAGCGGGTCCAGCCACCCTCTGCATAGGCCGCGCGGCGCTGCTCGGGATCGACAAGGTTCGAGTTGCGGAGAATGGCTTCAGCCTCGCTGTAGAGACTATCGTCGACCTTCGCCGTCACCAATGTGCCGCCGCGGCGCACGCCTTCAGCATAGACATGCGCGTGGTCTTCGGGGACGCCCGAGTCGGTGAGTGCACCGATAAGGCCGCCTGCCGCGCCGCCGGCGACTGCGCCTGCAACTGCCCCGGCCGCAGTGGCTGCGAGCCAGCCGGCCGCGACAACGGGGCCGACGCCCGGTATGGCCATGACGCCGAGCCCGGTCAGAAGGCCGCCGACGCCGCCGACGGCAGCACCGATGCCCGCGCCGGCTCCGGCACCTTCAGCCGCATTGCTTTCCCGGTTATGGCGTTCGTCGGCATTGTTGGAAACGATGCTGATGTCGCTGGAGGGTACGCCGCGTGCCTCAAGGGCACTGACGGCAGCGCTTGCATCGGAATAGTCGTCGAAAAGTCCTGTAACGGTTTTCATGGAAATCTCCTGAATGTGTGATTAGTTGGCGACGATGTTGCCCTGATAGTCGAGGGCCACGCCGACGGCCTTGCCGTCCTTCATCGCCTTGGCCTGCCAGACACCCTTGTCGTCCAGCATCAGGCCGGTGATGTCGGCATAGCCGGCTTCGGACAGACGTTCCTTGGCCTGCTCCTCGGTGAAGCTGTTCGCACCCTCGACAGGAGCAGTCGCGTTCTTGGTGTCGGGCGTGGCGACGGCAGGCGTATCGCCATCCGTGGCGGGAGCGGTTGTCGTCTGGGCAAAGGCGCCAAGTGCGGATGCGCCCATAAAGGCGGCGGCTAGGAGAATTTTTTTCATGATCGTATTCCTCGTTGGAGCCTGAGAGCAGGCCCCTAAGGAACACGCTGCGGGTCGCATGGTTCCGAGGTGCGAGAAATAGAAATAGCGACTCCAGGCATGGAACGGCGAGTAAATCAGTGCGTTACATGCGCATATCGCGTGTATTCTCGTGCGTCATTGGAGATTTTAATGGGACGTGGTCTTCTTTTCTGGCTTTTGGGCATTCCTCTTCCCATCGTCATCCTGCTCGTCCTCTTCTTGCGTTAAACAAAAACAGACAAGGCATCCGTAGTGTGCTTGAGGCATTGCTCGCCAGGTGCGCTGCTTCTGTCGCGGGCCTCACCGCCGGTGCGCCCGGCTTGTTGATGGCCGCTCGTAGCGCGTCACGTTTACCGGCACGTAACCGCGCGCTGCTCCCGCTAAAGGACAGCCTTCGGGGAACTCGCCGAAAGGCCGTTTCGGTGGCTGGCCTCCTGAAGCGCATGCGCCAGTTTTCGGACAGCACGCTCGATGTCATAAGGGGTGTAGGCAGCGAAACCCATGAGGAAGCCGGGTTTTCCGCCCGCGCCGGCATGAAGGGTCGAAAGGCCGAGAAGCGCGATTTCCACCCGCTTTGCCGCGTCCACCACCGCTTGTTCGGGCAGGTCGCAGGTCAGCACACAGGGCATCTGCAAGCCTCCGATGGGCACCTGCGGTTCGATGAAATCCGAGAGATGCCTTCGGACGAGTGTGGTCAGCACGCCCAGCCGCTCTGCATAGAGGCTACGCATCGCGCGGACATGCGCGCCGAAATGCCCGGCTTCCATGAAGCGCGCCAGCGTCAGTTGCGTCAGGGAGGCGGTGTGACCGTCCAGCAGGGTGCGCGCTACCGTCATCGGTTTGACGAGCTGGTGCGGCAGGACGACATAACCGATCCGCAGGCCCGGAAAGAGCGCTTTTGTGAAGGTCCCTACATAGATGGTGCGGTCGTGCGGATCGAGACCCTGTACGCAGGCGGTTGGCTTGCCGGCATAGCGGAACTCGCTGTCGTAATCGTCCTCGATGATCCATGCCTGGTGCCGCGCGGCCCATTCGATCAAGGCGAGGCGGCGATCCAGCGAAAGTGTCGCCCCTGTCGGGAACTGGTGGGACGGCGTGAGGAACGCCGCTTTCGCCTTGCGTGGCGCGGCGAGGATGTCATCGACAACGATACCCTGACGGTCCACGCGAATGGGAATGCAGTCCAGGCCGGCAGCATTGAACGCCTTGCGCGCGCCGTAATAGGCGGGATCTTCGATGAAGATACGCTCTCCGGGGTCAAGGAGCACGGTCGCGCACAGGGCCATGGCCTGTTGCGAGCTGGTCAGTACCAGCACACGGTCGGCCGTGGCGCGTGCACCACGCTCCAGATTGACGTGGTCGGCAATGGCGCGGCGCAGCGGTTCGGCCCCCTGCGGATCGCCATGCAGCAGAGCCTGCGTGCCGGTCTCCTTCAGCACCTGCCGCTCCAGCCGTTCCCAGAGTGCGAGGGGAAAGCTGCGCGTTTCCGGTACGCCGTGCGCGAAAGGTCTTGGCGAAAGCGTTTCCGCCACGCCCCCGTCGCGGAACATAGCGGCACCGCGCTTGCTGAGACTTGGCGCCTGGTTGCGAGGGCAAGTGTCTCGCCGTGTTATGTGACGCCCGGCCGAGAAATCCGTTATCTGCGCGACGAAGCTTCCACTTCCCACGCGCCGATCAATGAAGCCTTCCGCATGCAGCTGGGCATAGGCGGCTTCGATGGTATCGCGGGAAACGCCAAGCGATTTGGCGAGCGCGCGTGAGGCCGGCAGCGGCTTGCCGGCCCCCAAAGCTCCATCGAGAATCAACTGGCGGATTGCGCGCTGGATGCGCGCGTGCAGAGGCATCGCCGCATGTGCGGGATGGGCAAGCCAAGCCTTTACCGATTCCAGTTGCGAATGCTTGAACAAATGGTCTGCGCTTTTCTCATCAAATGACAAAGGTATCAGGCCATTTGCTTGTCGAGAGTCAAGCCACTGAGCGCAATCGACCTTTTGAGACCATGCAAATCCCCCACCTCGGAGATGCGGTGTCCGCCGTGATGACGCGGCCCGCTTTGGCATGACATTAGATCTTGGGATTTCTATTTGCGGCGCGGCGAAATATGACTAGGGCATGGATGATTCGGCGGCGATTCTGATTTCCCGTCGTGGTGGCCGGCTGCTTCGTGCAGCATCGCTGCTAACGGCCCTTGCTGTGCTAGCCGGCGCCGGTTGCGCAGCGCGTCCCGGCGCGGGTGTGGACTCGATGTCGACCACGGTTCCCGCGACGAGCGCGCTTGTGCTGCCCGCTCCGGGCACGCTTTCGATCGTCAGCGTCATTCAGCGCCAGTATACCAATGCCATCGAACAGCAGATTGCGCTTTCGACGACCGCTGCTTCATCCGGTCAGAACTTCCTGAGCATCCAAGCCTTCGGGCCGGCGGAAACGGTGGCGCGGCCTGCCGGCGCGCTCGCCTTCAAGCCCGTGCAGCACGGTGCGATCCGCGGCGAAATCCGCAAGTATTTTCCCGGCCGCCAGCTCGTGATCTCCGCCAATTTCGTGCGGAACAGCTATGGTCCCTTTGGCTATGCCTATGGTCGGGGCGCGGGCAACGACGGTTGCCTCTACGGATGGCAGCAGATTCGCTCCGATGTGGCCGATCGCGACAGGCTGCGCGAGCTCGGCATGCTCCAGATCCGTCTGCGCGTTTGCCAGTCGGGCGCCTCTGAGAAGGAACTGGTCGAGCTGATGTACGGCTATACGGTCGTCGGCGGGTTCGCTGGTGCCGCCTGGAACCCCTACGGCAGGCCCGCTCCGGTCGACAGCCAGATCGGCGGCGGCGAGCCGGTGCGGCCGGTTTTCGAGGAGCCGAAGACGGCGGCGGTCACGCAGAACGTCAATCGTGCGGTCGTGACGCGGCGGCCCGTGACGGAAACGCCCGTGCGCAAGACGCAGGCGGCGGTGGATACCGGCGGGAATGCGGTTGTCGTTCCCTCGCCGTCGGGCGGCGCAACCGTTTCGGGCGGCGAAGCCGTCGTCGTGCCGTCGCCTGTCTGTGCGACGGGAGAGGCGGGCGCAGTGAGCTGCAATTGATGTCGGTTGAGCCCTAATTTCTCCTTAACCGTCTTGCGGGTAGTGTCTCGCGATCGCGCCATGACGGCGAAGGGTGGGTAAATGAGACATAGCGGTACCGTCGTATTGTGGGCATGTGTGTCCGCTCTCGTGATTCTCGTAATCACGCTTCCCATCAATCTCCAGACCCAGCTCGTCGCCAGCATAGCCGTCGTGACCTTCATGGCGGTGATCAAGGTTCTGCGCGCCGAGGGCATCTGGCGGCTGATCGCACTCGCCTTCGGCACGGCCATCGTCCTGCGCTACGTCTACTGGCGCACCACCAGCACGCTGCCCCCTCTCAACCAGCTGGAAAACTTCATTCCCGGTTTTCTGCTCTATCTCGCCGAAATGTACAGCGTGATGATGCTGGCGCTCAGCCTGTTCGTGGTCGCGCTGCCGTTGCCTTCGCGCAAGGGCAGTGTCACGCCGCTTGAAAGGCTGCCAAGCGTCGATGTCTTTGTGCCCAGCTACAACGAGGATATCGGCCTTCTCGCCAACACGCTGGCTGCTGCCAAGGCGATGGACTACCCGGCCGACAAGATGACGATCTGGCTGCTGGATGACGGCGGCACGGAACAGAAGCGCAATGCGGCGGCTGTCGTGGAGGCGCAGGTCGCGGCGGCGCGTCACGCCGAGTTGCAGGCGCTGTGCCGCGATCTTGGCGTCAATTACCTTACGCGCGCGCGCAACGAGCACGCCAAGGCCGGCAACATGAACAACGGCATGCTCCATTCGAAGGGCGAGTTGATCGCGATTTTCGATGCGGACCACGCGCCGGCCCGGGACTTTTTGCGCGAGACTGTCGGCTATTTCGCAGACGATCCGAAACTGTTCCTTGTCCAGACGCCGCACTTCTTCCTCAATCCCGACCCGCTGGAGCGCAACCTGCGCACCTTCGAGAAGATGCCGAGCGAGAACGAGATGTTCTACGGCATCATCCAGCGCGGCCTCGACAAATGGAATGCCTCCTTCTTCTGCGGTTCGGCGGCGGTCCTGCGGCGCACCGCGCTCAACGAAGCAGGCGGCTTCAGCGGTCTTTCGATCACGGAGGATTGCGAGACGGCGCTGGCGCTGCATTCGCGCGGCTGGAACAGCGTCTATGTCGACAAACCTTTGATCGCCGGGCTCCAGCCCGCAACCTTCGCCAGCTTCATCGGCCAGCGCAGCCGGTGGGCGCAGGGCATGATGCAGATCCTGCGCTTCCGCTTTCCGCTCTTCAAGAGCGGTCTCTCGCTGCCGCAGCGCCTTTGCTACATGTCGTCCATGCTGTTCTGGCTGTTTCCGTTCCCGCGCACGATCTTCCTGTTCGCGCCGCTCTTCTACCTCTTCTTCGACCTGGAGATCTTCACGGCATCGGGCGGCGAGTTCCTCGGCTACACCCTCGCCTATATGCTCGTGAACCTGATGATGCAGAACTATCTCTACGGCTCGTTCCGCTGGCCGTGGATTTCGGAACTGTATGAATATGTGCAGAGCGTGCATCTGCTGCCCGCCGTGGTTTCCGTGATGCTCAACCCCACGAAACCGACCTTCAAGGTGACGGCGAAGGACGAGTCGATCGCGGTGGCGCGGCTTTCGGAGATCAGCCGGCCGTTCTTCGTCATCTTCGCCGTGCTGTTCGTTGCGTTCCTCATGAGCATCTACCGGTTCTATGCGGAGCCCTACAAGGCTGATGTCACGTTCGTGGTCGGCGCCTGGAACCTGCTGAACCTGCTGATTGCCGGCTGTGCGCTTGGCGTCGTCTCCGAGCGCAGCGAGAAGGCGGCAAGCCGGCGCGTTACCGTCAAGCGCCGTTGTACCTTCCTCAGCGAGGGCCGCGAATATCCTGCCACGCTTGAAAACGTTTCGGCGAACGGCGCGCGCGTTCAGGTCTTCGGCCTTGAGGATCACATTGCGACGGGCGCCGAGGGTGCCCTGCAGGTCAAGCCCTATGGCGGAGATCACGAAGAAGCGCTGCCGGTTGAAATCCGCAACACCGAAACGGCCGGCAATGTCATGGTGATCGGCTGCCGGTTCACGCCGCAGGACGCTCGGCACCATTCGCTCGTCGCCGACCTCATCTTCGCCAATTCCAACCAGTGGAGCGATTTCCAGGTGTCGCGCCGCTACAATCCCGGTATCTTCCGCGGCACGCTTTGGTTCCTCGGGATTGCCGCCTATCAGACGAGCCGGGGGCTGATCTACTTCGCGCGCAGCCTCGGTGGGCGCAAGGGGGAGGCGACGTCGTGAGGTTCGCTCCAGCAGCGGCCGTGGGGCTCGGCCTGTTTCTCGCGCTTTCGGCTTCCACGGCTTTCGCGCAGGAGGCCGCGGTTCCCTTCGACATGACGGGCGAACGCGGTCCGACCGCCGATCAGAAACCGTCCGAAGGCAACAGCGGTACGGCCACGCCAACGACGACACAGGTTGAACAGAAACCGGTCGTGAAGCCGCCCGCGCGGCGTTACATCGTCTCTGCCCCGTCGCTGATGCTGGAAGGCGAGGTCGCCAGCCGCTCTTTCCCGATCTACCTCACAAAAGATGAGGCGGCAGGTGCCGATGCGCTCAACCTCGGCTATTCCAACGCCGTTGTCGTCGCGCCGGAGGCTTCCCGTCTGACGGTCGTGATCAATGACGTGCCCGTCGGAGAAATGCCCGTGCAATCCGCCGAGGGCACGAAGGAGGTGCGGCTCAACCTGCCGGCCGGCCTGCTGCGTCCCGGTATCAACCGCGTCACGTTCAACGCGACACACCGCCACCGGACCGATTGCACCATCCGCTCGACCTATGATCTCTGGACGGCGGTCGATCCGGCGCGCACGTTCCTGACGCTAGCGGACGCCCCGACGAGCCGCTTGCAGACCATGGATGATATTCCGGCCATTGGCGTCGGGCCGGCCGGCCAGACGAAGTTCATCATGGTCCTGCCGGAAATGGGCCAGCCTGCTGCCACGAACGCGCTGATGCGCCTCAGCCAGGGCCTCGCCATGATGGCGAAGATGCCCAACCAGACCTTCGATGTCGTCGACACGATGCCGGCGACACTCGGCGCCGGCGAACTGGCGGTGGTGTTGGGCACGGCCGGCGATCTTGCGCCGATCCTGCCGCGCCTGCCCGCGACGGCCGCAAGCTCCGCCGTCGCGACCTTTGTGGATGCGCCGGCGGGGAACGGAAAGGTCCTCGCCGTCAGCGGTCCCGACTGGCCGTCCATCGAAAGTGCCGTGGAAGGCATCGTCTCGCCCATCGACCGGCCGCTCGGCGTCATGCGTGAGGCGCTGAGCGTTCGCCAGCGCAACGCCGCCGAAATGCCGCTCGTTTCTGGCGAGACCACACTGACGCTTGCTGCGCTCGGCGTGCGCACCGGCGAATTCAGCGGCCGCCGTTTCCGCACGGGCTTCGATATCGGCATTCCCTCGGATTTTTATGCCGATGCCTATGGTGAGGCGACGCTTCTGCTCGATGCCGCATATGCGCCCGATGTGCTGCCCGGCAGCCATTTCGATGTTTATGTCAACGGCAACCTCGCCTCCACGGTGCCGTTCAACAGCCGGAACGGCGGCATCTTCCGTCACCTTCCCATTCGCGTGACGATGCGGCACCTGCGGCCCGGCCCCAATCGTATAGATATCGAGGCGATCCTCCTGACGCAGGCCGACGCCGTCTGCGCGCCGGGCGCCAGCGCGCTGCAGGAGCCACGTTTTGCGCTGTTCGATTCCTCCGAACTGCGCGTGCCGAACTTCGCCCGTATCGGGCAGATGCCCAGCCTTGCCGCCCTGTCGGGAACCGCGTTCCCCTATAACGGTCAGACCGATCCGGCGGCGCTCTATCTCGACCGGCTGGATTCCGACACGCTTTCGACGGGCGCGACGTTCCTTGGCCGGCTTGCCGTGTCGGGCGGCCGGGCCTTGCAGGTTCGCCCCGAATCCTCGGCGCTTGCCATCGGCGATCGCAATGCCATCCTGATCGGCACGCTGTCGCAGCTTCCGCCGCTCGTGCTCAGCCAGACGCATATCGCCGCCGAGAGTGCCTCGACCTGGGGCGCGCCCGTGGCGGGCGACAACCAGCGGGCCGGCACGCAGGAAGCCATCGACGAATGGCAGTCACGCGTGCGCGGCGGGGCGTGGCGCAGTCAGGTGGCGGCGTTCCAGACCTGGCTGCAGGAAACTTTCGACATCTCGTTTTCGTCGCTCCGGTTGTTGCCTGGCGAAGAGCAGGAGGTGGTGCCCGACGATAGCGCCCAGTTCCTCATCGCCCAGGGTGACAGCCCGGACCATACGGCGACGTGGACCGTGCTTTCGGCACCGACCGGTGCGAGCCTCAAGGCCGGCATGGCGGCAGTGGCGCAGGATGCCCGCTGGCAGCAGATGGATGGATACGCGACGCTGGACGACAAGGCCTCCGACAGTCTCGACACGCGTCAGGTCAGCCGCGCCCGGTTTGTGCCCACGCAGCCATGGAGCTTTTCGAACATGCGCCTGATCGCGGCGAACTGGCTGTCCTCCAATATCCTGTCCTATGCCTTGGCGTTCTGCGGCCTCTCGCTTCTCCTCGGCATGGCGACCTGGGGTCTGTTGCGTCGGTTCGGCCGGCAATCGTGATCGTCATGTTTACCGTCGGTTAACCCTACTGGGCTTTTATCGGTGCGAGTTGGCTCTTTATGGCGGACACGGAGACGTGTCCGCCGTTCATGACGCATGGTGTCGTCACGGGTAAGCCGGAGCCGGATGTGGAAAATGACCGAAGGAAATTCGGGATGAAGTCGATCCTGATGGCGCTCGTCCTTATTTCCGCCGGCGCGGCAAGCGTCGCCGGCTTGTCATTCCGGCTGCCCGGCGATCAGCCGCAGGATGTGCTGCGCATGGCCGCGGGTGGAGACACGCGTGGAAAGGCGGAAAAGAGCCCCCGCGTGGAACTCGCGCAAGCCACCGGCGGCGCGCAGCAGGTCCCGGCCAACCAGAACACGACGACGGACCAGCCAACCGATACGACGCAGGCCAAACCTGCGGTAGACGAAAGCGCCCTGCGCTACTTCGCGTCCCGCGGCGACACGGTCCGGCTGAACGCCGAGATCGCACGCCTGCGCTCCCTCTACCCGACCTGGACCCCGCCGGAAAATCCGCTCGCCATTCCCGAGAACGAGGACAAGCAGCTTGAGGCGATGTGGGCGCTCTACAGCCAGTCCCGTTATGCCGATGTCCGTGCGGCGATCGCCAGCCGTCAGAAGGAAGATCCCCAGTGGACGCCGCCCGCCGACCTCGTTGAGCGTCTCGATATCGCCGAGAAGCGGACAGCGCTGATTGCTGCTTCCAATGCTGGCAACAGTCAGGAAGTCGTGCGTCTTGGTGCAGAGACGCCAAGCCTGCTGACCTGTAGTGACGCGGATGTGCTCTGGCGCGTTGCCGAAGCCTTCGTGAAGGTGGACCGCGTGCCACGCGCCAAGGACGCCTTCGGCTACATGCTCGACAATTGCACGGATGGGCCGATCCGGCTTGCGACCGTGCAGAAAGCGGCCGCCGTGCTTGGCTATGCGGACATGCAGGACCTGCTGGCGCGCGAGCGGATTGCCGCAGATGGCGCCAAGGAATTCGATACGCTGCGTCCCGATCTCGCGCGCCGTTTCGTCAGCGAAGGCGACAATGAGCCGAAGCTGACCGTCGCGCCGGAATATCTGAAGATTGTCGAGAAGCTTCTGACCGATGACGGTCTCGCGTCCGATGCGCTGCTGCTTGGCTGGTATCATCTTCGCCGCGACGAGAATGCGCTGGCCGAGCCGTTCTTCCGCAAGGCGCGCTCGATCGAGGATTCCGTCTCGGCCGCCCAGGGCCTGTCGCTCATCTTGCTGGCCCGCAAGCAGCCGGCGGAAGCGGAGGACGTGATGTATGCCTGGCGCACCAGCTCCGACCAGGCGATGGAAACCTATCTTGCCGCCACTGCCAACCTGATGGCGCTCGATCCGATACCGGCCCTCGACGCCACGGTGCTCAACCGCATCGCTCAGGTGACGGTGGAGGAAAAGCATCCCGAGACCGGCGAGCAGTTCGGCTGGTACGCGCTCGCCATGGACCAGCCCCGCACGGCGGAGGAATGGTTCTCGCAGGTTCTGCGCTGGAAGGCGGACTACGAGCCTGCCGCCTACGGTCTGGGTGTGGCGCGTCTTCGTCTTGAGGACAAGGCAGGTCTTGCGGCAGTCAAGCAGGCTTGGGCGAACCGTTCGCAACGCATTGCCCGGCTGGGCGAGGCCGATACAGGCAACGACGCGGCACCCCTTCGCCGCGAGCGGGAGCAGCGCCCGGTGGCTGTCGACCGACGCGTGCCTGAACGCGAAGTCGTGGCCGAGGCGCGTCCGGCGCTTGTCGAGGACGTCTCAACGAGGACACAGCGCACCGGCCGTACGACGGCACGCAGCACGGCAAGCGCCGATTGCCGCTCCACGCGCGATCCGGCAGGCCTTCCGCCGGCCAGCGCCCTGTCGCTGGGCTGGTGCCTGATGGAAAGGAACCGCCCCATGGAGGCCGCGCAGGCCTTCGAGGTGGCGCTCGGCGGACAGGGCACGGTGCGCAGCGATGCGGCCTATGGCCAGAGCCTTGCCTATCTACGTGCCGGCCTGACCAGCGATGCCGCGGTCGCCGCCACCAAGGCAAAGCTCGAGCAGCGGCGCGGCGCCGAACTCCAGTCTGCCATCCTTGCCGACCGTGCCGTTGCCAGCTTCCGTGCGCAGCGCTACCGCGAGACGCTGGCCTATCTCGATCAGCGTCGGCAGGTCCAGGCCGAGCCGGCCGACCTGATGGTCATGCGCGCCTATGCCTACAAGAATCTCGGCATGCGGGGAGACGCCTATCGTCTCTTCGAGGCGCTTGGCGAGACGGGCCGGCAGGATGCAATCCGCGCGCTGGCGGAATTGCGCGACGAGCGTCGCTAAGTCCGGCCCGGCCAGCGCCTGAAGGCATACTTACAGCAAACATTACGAAAATATAATGATCCCAAAGGGTTCTCCTTTCGGAGCATCGGTGCCACATGTCTTTGTAAGGGACATGGAGGCACGGCCTCGACCATTGGAAGACGGATGAGCAAGAGCGCACGACCGAAAGAGGATGCAAGGGCCGCCGAGGATGCGGGCCGGACCAATGTGACATTCATGCCAGGCGCGGTGCCGCCGCGGCGGCGCAAACGCTCGCGGACATGGCTGTGGCTGGGGCTTGCCGTCCTTCTCGCCGGTGCCGGTTATTACGGCTGGCGGGCCTACACGCCGGCCGAGACGGCAGCCGCCGTCGTTACCGAGGCCGTGGTGCGTGGCGATATCGAGAATGCGGTCACCGCCGTCGGTACGCTGGAAGCGGTCAAGTCCGTCGATGCTGGCGCGCAGGTCTCCGGCCAGCTGAAGGCGCTGCATGTCGCCATTGGCGACGAGGTCGACAAGGATACGCTCCTTGCCGAGATCGATCCCGCGACCATCGAAAACCGCATGGAGATCAACCGCGCGGAGCTTGCCAATCTTCAGGCCCAGCTCGAATCCAAGAAGGCGCAGCTTACCTTCAGGCAGGCCAATATCGCCCGCCAGCGCAATCTCGTGGCCGGCAGCGCCGCCGCTCAGCAGGCGCTCGATCAGGCCGTAGCCGATCTGGCAGCCGCCGAGGCAGACGTGAATGCGACCGAGGCGCAAATCCGCAAGCAGCAGGCGACGATCGCCGGCGACGACGTGGACCTCAGCTACACCAAGATCTATGCGCCGATGGCCGGCACCGTCGTTTCCAACCCGGTGAAGGAAGGCCAGACGCTGAACGCCGCCCAGTCGGCACCCACCATCGTCACCATCGCGGACCTCTCGAGCATGACGGTGCGTGCCGAGGTCTCGGAGGCCGATGTCGGCCGCCTGAAGGTCGGCATGGAGGCCTATTTCACGCTGCTCGGCCAGCCCGGCAAGCGTTTCACCGGTACGCTCCGCCAGATCGAGCCGACGCCGACCGTCGAGAATAATGTCGTTCTCTACAATGCGCTGTTCGACGTGCCGAACCCGGACGGCGAGTTGATGACCTCCATGAGTGCGCAGGTCTTCTTCGTGCAGGCGGCTGCCCGCGATGTGCTGATCGTGCCGAACGGTGCGGTGAGCATGAAGCGCGCCGAAGGCGGCGCCAAGCCGCAGGCGCAGGTGACCGTCGTCAAGGCCAACGGCGCAACGGAGACCCGTTCCGTCGAAACCGGCATCCGCAACCGCGTCAGCATCGAGATCAAGAGCGGGCTGGAAGAGGGCGAACGCGTCGTCGTGACCCCGACATCCGAAGGCGGCTCGGCCCGTGGCGGCAGGGGCGGACAGGGTCGCGGCATGCGCATGCCGTCGATGTTCTGAGGTGCTGACATGGCACCGCTGATCTCGCTCCGGGACGTCACCAAGACCTATTTCAACGACGGCTTCGCCGTGGAGGTGCTTCACGGCGTCTCGCTGGATGTCGAGGCCGGAGAATTCGTCGCCATCATCGGTCAGTCCGGTTCCGGCAAGTCGACGCTGATGAATATCCTCGGCTGTCTCGATCAACCGACGAGCGGCGATTACCGCATCGACGGCGAGCCGGTTTCCGATATCGACAGCGACGACCTCGCGGCGCTCCGACGCCGCACCTTCGGCTTCGTCTTCCAGAGCTACAACCTCATCCCGACGGCAAGCGCCCTGGAGAATGTCGAGGTGCCCGCGATCTATGCCGGACTTCCCGCGCGTGATCGACAGGAGCGGGCGGAAATGCTGCTCGGCTCGCTGAAGCTCGGCGACCGGCTGGATCATCGCCCCAACCAGCTTTCAGGCGGCCAGCAGCAGCGTGTTTCGATTGCGCGCGCGCTGATGAACGGCGGCCGCGTCATTCTTGCCGACGAGCCGACCGGCGCGCTCGACAGCCAGAGCGGCGAAGAGGTCATGGCGCTTTTGCGCAAGATGCACGAGGACGGCCACACGGTCATCCTGATCACCCACTCGCGCGAGGTGGCCGAGGCCGCCGACCGGTTGATTGAGATCCGCGACGGCACCATCATATCAGATCACGCGCGAAAGCCGCGCTCCGCGTCATCAGCTGCCGCCGGCCTGCAGAAGGCGGTGCGCGACGGATCGGCCGCGATTGCCGATCTCTCCGAAGCCGTGAAGATGGCCTTCCGGGCCCTGCACGCCAACCTGTTCCGTACCGTGCTGACATTGCTCGGCATTGTCATCGGCGTCGGATCGGTCGTGGCGATGCTGGCCATTGGTACGGGCGCACAGAACTCAGTGCTCGACCGTATCTCCGCGATGGGATCGGACCTGCTGCTTGTCCGTCCCAGCATGGCCAACTTTCGGGGTGGTGGAAGCGCGCCGGTGACCCTTATCCCGGCGGATGCCGACGCCATCCTCGAAGTGCCGAACGTCGCCTTCGCGGTGCCGGAAATGACGAGCACGGTCACCGTGCGCTACGGCAATATCGATTACCAGACCACCGCAAACGGCACGGTGCCGGCCTTTCCGCGCGCGAAATCCTGGGCGGTGGCGTCGGGCGAATTCATCAATGCCGAGGATATGAATACCTATGCCCCGGTGGCCGTGCTCGGCCAGACGGTTGCGAAGACGCTGTTTACCAACGGCGAAAACCCGCTTGGCCAATATGTGCTCGTGAACAAGATCCCGTTCCAGGTCATTGGCGTCATGGCGGAAATGGGCGCGACCGCCGGCGGCAACGATCAAGACGACGTGATGCTGGTGCCGCTGTCGACCGGCAGCATGCGGCTCTTCGGACAGCGCAACGTGCGCACCATCACCGTGCAGGTGCAGGACGCCACCGCCATCGATCAGACACAGGACACCATCCAGGCGCTGCTCGACGAGCGCCACAAGGCGCAGGATACGCAGATCACCAACATGTCCTCAGTGCGCGAGGCCTTCACCGAGACGTCGAACACGATGAAGCTGTTCCTGGGCTCGGTCGCCGCCATCTCGCTGCTCGTCGGCGGCATCGGGGTGATGAACATCATGCTTGTGAGCGTGCGCGAGCGCACCCGTGAGATCGGCGTGCGCATGGCCACGGGCGCGCGTCAGCGCGATATCCTGTTGCAGTTCCTCATCGAGGCGCTGGTCGTCTCGGCGATCGGCGGCGCCATCGGCGTGGTGCTGGGCCTGTCCATTGGCGGCATCGCGCAGGCGTTCGGCATGCCGGTGAGCTTCACGGTCGGGCCGGTCGCGCTCGCCTTTGCCTGCTCGTTCCTGACCGGGCTGGTCTTCGGTTATCTGCCGGCCCGTAACGCATCGCGCTTGCAGCCGGCAGTCGCGCTGAGCGCAGACTGATGTCATCCGGCCTCAGTTCCGGTCTAGCGCCCTTGTCAGCGTGAGGGCTGCAATGGTGCAGATCGCGCCTGAGATCAGGT
>Ga0160495_100563_pt1 | contig 16226 bp, 11 predicted proteins | sample DID4MG_4_FD_108251 | JGI IMG/M metagenome (GOLD analysis project Ga0160495, IMG submission 108251) | Enriched soil microbial communities from UW Madison campus, WI, USA - DID2933_E24_FP4 MG | ecosystem: Environmental > Terrestrial > Soil > Unclassified | place: USA: Madison, Wisconsin | collected... | reverse complement strand
ATGCTTGCCGCGCTGGTCACCTCGATTCGCTCCAACGATGAACTGATGGCCGGCAACTACTGGGGCTGGCCGCAGGACTTCGCCATGCTGGAAAATTACCGCGAAGCGCTGACGGCATCACCGATGCTGCATTATTTCTGGAACAGCTGCCTCATCACCATCCCCTCGGTGATCGGTGCGATCTCGCTGGCGGCCATGGCCGGCTTTGCGCTGTCGACTTACCAGTTCCGTGGCAATACGGTGCTCTTCGCCACCTTCGTGGCCTGCAACTTCGTGCCGCAGCAGATCCTGATGATCCCGGTGCGCGACCTGTCGCTATCGCTGGGCCTGTTCAACACCATCACCGGGATGATGCTGTTCCACATCGCCATGCAGACTGGTTTCTGCACCCTGTTCCTGCGCAACTTCATCAAGCAGTTGCCCTTCGAGATGATCGAGGCGGCGCGCATCGAAGGGGCCAGCGAATGGACCGTGTTCTATCGCATCGTGCTGCCGCTGATCCGTCCGGCGCTGGCGGCCCTGGCGGTGCTGGTGTTTACCTTCGTCTGGAATGATTACTTCTGGGCGCTAGTGCTGACCCAGGGCGATGACGTGGCCCCGATCACGGTGGGCGTGGCGGCCCTGCGCGGCCAGTGGACCACTGCCTGGAATCTGGTCTCGGCCGGCTCCATCCTGGCGGCGCTGCCGTCGGTGATCCTGTTCTTCGTGATGCAGAAGCAGTTCGTCGCCGGTCTGACCTTCGGCGCAAGCAAGGGCTAAAAAAACGCGCCATGTTCCCGCTGGAACATGGCGCTGCTGCGATGACGCGATAACGTATTGCCGTCCCTGCGACGGCGCTGAACTCAGGGTTGCGCCAACTGCGGCTGAGTCGCCGGCGCAGCCTCCAGGCTCACCCCCATGGCCTGGAACAGCGTGGCCGTAGCGTTGAGCCGGCTGGCATTGGCGCGCACTTCACCGAGATGGGCATTCAGATACTGGCGCTCGCCGCTGCGCGCAGCGCTGACCGGGACCGCGCCCAGGACCATGCGCCGCTGGGCATTGCGCCAGCCCTGCTCGCTGGCTTGGCGCGCCGCCGCAGCAGCGGCCTGGGCGTCGGCGTCATGGCTGAGCGCCACCAGACTATCGGCCACATTCTGGAAAGCATTCAACACGGTCTGACGATAATTGGCTTCAGCGGCCAGATAGGCTTCCTTGGCCGCCTCGCTCATGGCGCGCAATGCACCGCCACGGAACAGCGGCTGCGTCAACGATGCGCCCAGTCCCCACACTGCCCCGGCCCCGCTGGTCGCCCTGGGCCAGGTAAAGCCGGATTGACCGAATGACGCGCTGATGGACAGGCTGGGAAACATCTCCGCCGTGGCCTGCGCCTGCTCGGCTGCGGCCACCTTCAGCGCGGCGTCGGCGGCGAGGATGTCGGGCCGCTGGCGCAACAGTTCCGAAGGCACCGCCAGCGGCACATTGGCGGGCAGCTTCAGGCTGGCCATATCGAGATCGACCGGCGCCTGGTCGGGCGTGCGTCCCATCAGCACCGCCAGCGCATGACGCGCCGCCAGCCATTGGGCTTGCAGGCCCGGGAGGCTGGCGCGCAGCGATTGTGCATTGGCGCGTGCGGCCAGCAGATCATCCTGGGAAGCCGACCCCAATGCGGCGCGGCGCTGCACTTCATCGGCATCGGCCTCGGCCAGCGCCACTAGGCGTTCGGTATCACTCACCTGCACCCGCAGCGACGCAGCGTTGATGGCGCTGATCACCACATTGGCCGCCACCGACCGGCGCGCCGCATCGAACTGGTAGGACTTGGCATCGACCTGGGCTGCCGCTGCGGCATTGGCATAACGCTCCACTCCGAACAGGTCGAAGGTATAGCTGGCGCGGATCTGGCCGGCGAAGACGTTGTAGAGGTTGGTGGTTGGACCGATATTGGGCAGGCCCAGGGCGCGCTGGCGCTGGGCCTGACCGACCGCATCCACGGAAGGCCACAGCGACTGGTCGATCTGGGCGCGCAACTGCAGGCGGGCGCTGGCCAGGTTGCGGTCCGCCTCGGCCAGTGAATGATTGTTGCGCAACGCTTCTTCCACCCAGGCCGACAGCTCAGGCGAGCCATAGGCCTGCCACCACTGCGGCACGGCGCGCTGGCCAAGCACGAAGGTCTGGCGCGCGCCTTCAGGGCCGATGGCGGCAGGCGTGGCCTGGGTCGCATAGTGCGCCGGCTGCGGCATGGCCGGAGCCTCGCCGCTGGGGCCGAGGGCGCAGCCCGACAGGGTCAGCGCCAGCAACAGGGCCAGCGGCGGCAACGAATTCTGGACCTGACTCATCAGTGGCTCCCTTGTGCGGCAGTGTCGCGGTGATGGGTTTCATCGGGCTTGACCCGGTAGCACAGCGCATACAGGGCTGGCAGGTAGAACAGGGTCAGGATGGTGGCGATGGTGATACCGCCCATCAGGGCAGTAGCCATCGGGCCGAAGAAGTTGCTGCGCAACAGCGGGATCAGCGCCAGCACCGCCGCAGCGGCGGTGAGCGTGATCGGGCGGAAGCGCCGCACGGTCGCGCCAACAATGGCGTCGAAGCGACCGCGCCCGGCGGCGATGTCCTGCTCGATCTGGTCCACCAGGATCACCGAATTGCGCATGATGATGCCCAGCATGGCGATGGTCCCCAGCATGGCGACAAAGCCGAAGGGCTGGCCAAACAGCAACAGCGCGCCGACCACGCCGATCAGGCCCAGCGGGGCCGTCATCACCACCATCATGGTGCGGCCGAAGCTTTGCAGCTGCACCATCAGCAACAGCAGCACGGCGATGATCATCAGCGGCAGCTGTTCGGAGATCGAGGCCTGGGCCTTGGCGTTCTCTTCCACCGGACCGCCCACGTCGATGCGGTAGCCCACCGGCAATTCGGTGCGCAGGGCGTTGAGCTTCAGGTTGACGTCATTGGTGACGTCGATACCCTGCACGCCCGGGCGCACATCGGCCAGCACCGTAATGGTGGGCTGGCGATTACGTTCCCAGATCACGCCATACTCCAGGGTATGGTTGAACTGGCCCAACGTCGCCAGCGGCACCGGGCCATTGGCAGTGGGCATGGACAACGTCGCCAGCCGCGCCGGATCGACGCGCTCACTGCGCGGGGCGCGCAGGTCCACGCCGATGAGCTTGTCGCGCTCGCGGTATTGTGTGATGGTGTAACCAGACAATTGCATCGCCAGGAAATTGGAAATCTGCTGGCTGGTCAGACCCAGCTGGGCAGCGCGTTTCTGGTCGATCTCGAAGGACACCGAACGCTGCGCCGGCTCATCCCAGTCGAACTGGATATTGGTGGCGCGGCTCTCCTTGCGCATCTCGGCGGCGACCTGTTCGGCAATGGCGCGCACCTTGGGAATCTGCTCGCCGCTGATGCGGTACTGCACCGGAAAGCCCACCGGCGGACCATTCTCCAGCCGCGTCAGGCGCGTGCGCGCGCCGCTGAACTGCTTGCGCAAGGGTTCTTCCAGCGCGCGCGCCAGCGCTTCGCGGTCTTCCACCGACTTGGCCGTGACCACGAACTGGGCGAAATTGGGACTGGCCAGTTGCTGGTCCAGCGGCAGGTAGAAGCGCGGCGCGCCGACGCCGACGAAGCTGACGTAATGATCGATCTGCGGACGATCCTTCAGCAAGGCTTCCATGCGCACCGCTTCGCGCTGGGTGGCTTCGAAAGAGGCGCGCTCGGGCAAATGCAGGTCGATCAACAGTTCGGGACGGTCAGAGCTGGGGAAGAATTGCTGCGGCACCAGCGCAAAGGCCGCCAGCGAACCAATGAACAGCATCGTGGTGGCGATCACCACACGGCCCCGGAAGGCCACGCACCAGGCCACCGAGCGGCGCAACCAGGTATAGATGCGGGTCTGGTAGATGGGATGGTCGTGGTCTTCCTCGTCATGGCCGGCATGCGGATTGGCGGCGATCTGTTCGTCGCTGAGCGCGCCCGGCTTTTCCTTGAGCATGTGATAGCCCAAGAGCGGAATGAGCACCACGGCGGCCAGCCAGGACAACAGCAGCGCGATGGCCGAGACCTCGAAGATGGAGCGGGTGTACTCCCCCGTGCCGGACTTGGCCAGGGCAATGGGCAGGAAGCCGGCCACCGTCACCAGCGTGCCGGTGAGCATCGGGAAGGCCGTGCTGGTGTAGGCGAAGGCGGCGGCGCGGCGGCGGTTCCAGCCCTGCTCCAGTTTCACCGCCATCATCTCCACGGCAATGATCGCATCATCAACCAGCAAACCCAGCGCCAGCACCAGCGTGCCCAGCGAGACCTTGTGCAGGCCGATGTCGAACATGTACATGAACAGCGAGGTCACCGCCAGCACGATGGGAATGGAGATCACCACCACCATGCCGGTACGGATGCCCAGCGACACCAGGCTGACCACCAGCACGATGGCCACGGCCTCGGCGACCGCTTCGAGGAAGTCGTCCACCGATTTTTCCACCGCATGCGGCATGCTCGATACCGCCTCCAGGGTGAGGCCGGCAGGCAGGCGCTTGCGCAGTTCTTCGGCGCGCGCGTCGAGCGCCTTGCCCAGGCGGATCACGTCGCCGCCGGGCTGCATGGTCACGCCGATGCCCAGCACCGGCTGGCCGTTGGCGCGCATCTCCTGCTCTTGCGGTTCGTCGTAGCCGCGTGTGATGGTGGCGATGTCGCCCAGGCGGAAGCTGCGGTTGTTGATCTGGATGATCTTGTCTTCCAGCGCGCGCAGGTTCTCGAACTGGCCGGTGGGGCGCACGTACACGCGATCGTTGCCGGTGGTCACGAGGCCGCCCGGCACCACCGCATTCTGGCCGCCGATGGCGTCGGCCAGCTGCTGCGGACTGATGCCCAGGCGCGTCATGCGGGCATTGCTGATGTCGATATAGATACGTTCGTTGCGATCGCCGAAGTAATCGATCTTGGCCACGCCCGGCACGTGCAGCAGTTCGCCGCGCAACTGGTCGGCGTAGTCGCGCATTTGCGCCGGACTGAAGCCGTCGCCGGCCAGCGCATAGATGTTGGTATAGACGTCGCCGAACTCGTCATTGAAGTAAGGCCCATGCACGCCCTGCGGCAGGGTGGCAGCGATGTCGCCGACCTTCTTGCGCACCTGGTACCAAGTCTGCGGCACCTGCGAGGCCGGAGCGGTGTCCTTGATCGTGAAGAACAGCTGCGACTGCCCCGCACGCGAATAGCTGCGTAGGAAATCGACGTCGGGCGTCTCCTGCAGCTTGCGGGCGATGCGGTCGGTGATCTGCTCCTGCACCTGGCGCGCGGTAGCGCCTGGCCAGTCGGTCTGGATCACCATGACCTTGAAGGTGAAGGGCGGATCTTCGGACTGCGACAGGCGTGAATAGGAGCCGATGCCCAGCAAGGTCACCAGCGCCAGAATGAAGGTCACCAGCGCCTGGTGCTGCAAGGTCCAGGCAGAGAGATTGAAACGTCCGGGCGCGCTCATAAGGCGAAGTCCTCGGCGTGCAGCGGCGCGACCGGCTTGACCTGCTCACCGGCAGTCAGGGTATGCACGCCCTGCACCACCACCTTGTCGCTGGCCGCGATGCCCTGGCTGACGCTGATGCTGCGCTCGCCATACGCCGACACGGTCACTGACCGCAGCTCCAGCTTGCCCTGCGCACCCACCACCCATAGGGCCGGCTTGTCGCCCTGATGGAACAGCGCGGTGGCCGGTAGCAGCAGCACCGGCTCAGCCGAGCTGGCTGCCGGGGTGATCGCCACTTCGCCGGTCATGCCCAGGCGCACGGTGGCATCGGGCTGCTCCAGCGTGACCTTGACGCGGTAGGTGCGACTCTGCGCATCGGCGGCAGGGCTGACTTCGCGCACCCGGCCCTTGAAGGTCTTGCCGGGCAGCGCCGCCAGCGTGACCACGGCGGCCGCGCCCGGCTGCAACGAAGCGACCTGGCGGTCGGCCACATCGGTGACCACGTCCACCTGCCCCGACCAGGCCAGGGAATAGACCGGCTGGCCGGCGGCAAGCACGTCGCCGGTATTGGCCTGCTCGGCGCTGATGACGCCGTCATGCTGGGCCACCAGGGTGGTGTAGTCGCGCTGGTTGCCCGCCACGGCGGCGCGCGCCTGGGCAGCCTTGAACTGCGAGAGCGCAGCGGCGTGAGCGTCCTGGCTCTGTTCCAGCTGCTGGGCGCTGATCAGCGCCTCTTGGGCCTGCTGCAGGTCGCGCTGCAGCTGCTTCTGGGCAGCGTCCAGGTGCTGGCGCGCCGAAGCCAGTTCGGCCTGGGCCGCGCTGGCATTCTGGTTGGCGTCAGCCGGGTCCAGCCGCGCCACCACCTGCCCCTTGCGCACCACATCGCCCAGATGCACGCGGCGCTCGGCCAACTGGCCGGCCACGCGGAAGGACATGCTGGTGACATAGCGCGACTGCACCTCGGCGGGAAGGTGCAGCGTGCCGGCCTGGCCGCGCTCCTGCGCTTGCAGCACCACCACTTCGCGCGGCGCATCGGCCACCGGGGCCGGCTTGCTGCAGGCCGCCAGAACGGCTGTCAGCGCCAGCAAGGGATAGAGACGGCGCCGGGCGCGCCCAGGGGAAACAGACGGAGAGACAGGCTTCACGACTTTCCTTTCAGGAAATGGGGGTCAGCACGCAGGGCGTGCGGATCCCCTGGGCATCTTGCAATGTAAAGTGGACAGATTCTAATGCATACACGAATCCAGATGCAATGCTGTATTTGAATACGACGATGTTAGAATCTCGCCCTATGACACGCCAACGACTCAGCCGCGAGCAAAGCCGGGAGCAGACCAGGGAAAGGCTGCTGGAGGCGGCTCATGCGGTTTTCATGCAGAAGGGATTTGCGCTGGCCAGCGTAGAGGATATCAGCACGGCTGCCGGGTATTCGCGCGGGGCGTTCTATTCCAACTTCGATGACAAGACCCAGCTGTTCTTCGAACTGCTGCGGCGCGAGGGCGACAGCATCGACCGTGGCTTCCAGCGCATCCTGGAAGCGCCGATGAGCGATGCGGCGGCGCTGCAAGAAGAACTGGCGGCGCAGTATTCGCGCCTGTACCGCGACGATAAATGCAGCCTGTTATGGATGGAGGCGCGCATCGTGGCGCTGCGCGACGAGAAATTCCGTGATCAGCTCGATGGTTTCCTGGAAGAGCGCTATGCCCAGATCACCGGCTTGGTCGAAGCCTACTGCCAGCTCACCGGCACCGCGCCCTCTGCGCCTGCGCGCGAGATCGCCATTGGCCTCATGGCTTTGTGCGAAGGGGTGAGCTTCACCCATCGCTGCGTGCCGCATATCGTCGATGGCCAGACCGCCGAGTCGGTGCTGTGTTGGTTCCTGAAGGCGTCCATTGCCGTGCAGCCCACTGCAACTTCGCCAGCACCTGCACCCGCGCCACAGAAGCTGGCCGGGCGCAAGCGCGCTTGCTGATCAGGCGACCAGCTCAGTCCGGCTGCACCAGCCACGCCGCTATCTGCGGCCACACCTCGGCCAGCGTGCGGCTGCCCATGAACAGGCCGATATGGCCGCCCGGCACGATCTTCTGCGTGATCTGCGCTGCTGGCGTGCCGACCAGGCCGGCGGCGTTGAGGACCTGCTCGGGCGTAGTGATATCGTCGCGCTCGCCCGCCAGCAGATAGAGCGGACAGGTGATCTGCCGCAGATCCAGCACACGTCCCAGCGCCACATACTTGCCGCGCGCCAGCAGGTTGTCCTTGAAAATGTGGCCGATGGCCTGGAGATACCAGCGCCCTGGCAGATCGACGGTAGTTTCATACCAGGCCGCAAAGGTCTCCCGCTTGGCCAGATAGACCGGATCATCGATGTGCTGGAACAGGTCCAGATGCTCGTTGAAGTAATGCTCGTCGGGATGCATGTTCTTCCAGCCCTGCAGCATGAAGCTGCCACGCATGAGTCCGCCGCCCGCGCGCACCAGGTCTTCATAGAAGCGCATCGGCATGCGCTGGACCATCTGCTTGAGCGGCCCCTCCCCCGCGCCCGCATCGATGGGCGAACCGGCCAGCACCAGCCGCGCCACCTTCTCCGGGAAGCGCGCGGCGATCATGGCCGAGATCCATCCGCCCTGGCACAGGCCGACCAGCCGCACACGGCCGCCCAGCTCGTCGATGACCACACAGAGGTCGGCCAGGTAGTTGTCGATCTCCAGGTCCTTCATGTCAGCGCTGGCGCTATGCCAGTCGATGAGCAGCACGTGGCCCACACCCTGTTGGAGCAGCGTCTCCACCAGACTCTGGCCCTGATAATAGTCGGCGATGACCGAGGTGTGGCCGGCATAGGGTGCCACCACCAGCGTGGGCGGACTGGCATGGGTGGCGTCGGCGCTGCCGTATTCGCGCAAGGTCAGCGTGCGCAGGCGCAGGCGTTCGCGGTGGCGGGTGGCCATGCGGGGATGATGGACGGCGTGCAACTTGGCTTCTTCTTCCAGGAAGCGCAACTGCTTGTCCACCATCTCCTGGCCCTGCTTGAACGCTTGGGCGGCGAAGGCCATCGGCCAGAACAGCGGGACGCTGCCGGCGGCGCCGGTCGGGAGCGTGGCATCGGCAACAGTGCTCATGAGGGATTTCCTGTCGTGGCAGAGAGCAGCAGCCTGGCCGCATCGTCGGCGATGACCTGCTCTTCGTTGGTGGGAATGACATAGACGCGCACAGCGCTGCCGGCGCGACTGATGCAGCCGGCGTGCGCGGCATTGGCGTGGACGTCCAGCTGTACCCCCAGCCAGCCCAGCCGCGCGCAGATCGCCGCGCGCATGGCCGCATCGTGCTCGCCGATGCCTGCGGTGAACACCAGCGCGTCGATGCCGCCCAGGGTAGCCGCCAGGCGCGCCGCCTCGCCCGCGCAGCGCAGGGCGAACAGGTCCAGCGCTTCGCGGGCGGCGCTGTCCTGGCTCTGCTGCAGGCTGCGCACATCGGCGCTCAGGCCCGACACCCCCAAGAGGCCGCTGCGGTGATAGAGCAGGTCTTCCAGTTCATCCAGCGCCATTCCCTGGCGCAACAGGTACAGCAGCACGCCGGCATCAAGCGCGCCGCAACGCGTTCCCATCGGAACGCCATCCAGCGTCGAGAAGCCGGTGCTGGCGTCCACGCTGCGTCCGCCCTGCAGCGCGCACAGGCTGGCGCCATTGCCCAGGTGCGCCACCACCACGCGAGCATCGGCCTCGGGCAGCGCCTGGCGGCGCATCTCGGCGGCCACATAGCTGTAGGAGATACCGTGGAAGCCATAGCGCAGCACACCTTGCTCGTGCAGCGCGCGCGGCAGCGCAAAGCGGCGCGCCAGCGCATCCTGGCTGGCATGGAACGCGGTATCGAACGAGGCCGTCTGCGGCAGGTCCGGACGCAGGCGCGCAATGGCGCGGATCAGGCGCAGGTTCTGCGGCTGGTGCAGGGGCGCGAGCGGCGCCAGGCTTTCCAGCTCGGCTTGGATGGCGTCATCGAGCAGCATGGCCTGCGCCAGGTGCAGGCCGCCATGCACGACGCGATGTCCGACGGCGCACAGTTGGCCTTGTTCGTGACCCACTTCCAGCTGGTGCAGCACCTGTTCCAGCACCTGGTCCATGGCGGCGGCGGGATCGGCGGCGATTGCCGCCTCCGAACGCTCGCCCTCGATCTCCAGGCGCAGCTTCAGGGGCGCGAGGTGCAGGTCGAGCTGGCCCTGGCCGATCTTGCGGGCGCGTGCGCCATCAAGGCGGAAGACGCCCAGCTTGATGGTGGATGAACCGGCATTGAAGGTCAGCAGCAGGCGGTTCATGCCTGCTCCCGATCCACCGCTTGCAGCCGCTGGCGCGACGCCACCAGGCGCGCCAGCGCCGAGGACGCCAGGCGCACCCGCAGGCTGTCGGCGCGGCTGGTGAGGATGATGGGTACGCGCGCCCCCAGCACCAGCCCGGCTGCATCAGCCTGCGACAGGTAGATCAACTGCTTGGCCAGCATGTTGCCCGCTTCCAAGTCTGGCACCAGCAGGATATCGGCGCTACCGGCGACCGGCGAGACGATGCCCTTGACGCTGGCGGCCTCCAGACTGATGGCGTTGTCGAAGGCCAGCGGCCCATCGACCAGTGCGCCGGTGATCTGGTGGCGCGTGGCCATGACGGTCAGCGCAGCCGCATCCAGTGTCGAAGGCATGGCAGGATTGACCGTTTCCACCGCCGCCAGCACGGCCACGTGCGGACGCGGCACGCCCATGACGTGTAACAGGTCGATGGCGTTCTGACAGATGTCGCGCTTGTGCGCCAGGGTGGGTGCGATGTTGATGGCCGCATCCGTGATGATGAGCGGCTTGGGATAAGTGGGAATGGCCATGGCATAGACATGGCTGATGCGACGCTCGGTGCGCAGTCCGGACGCGCCGGTGACCACCGCACCCAACAGTTCGTCGCTGTGCAGGCTACCCTTCATCAACGCGCCGACCTCGCCCGAGACGGCCAGTTCGACAGCGCGAGCAGCGGCGGCATGGCTATGCTCGGCCGCCACGATGGGCAAGCCCTGCAAGGAAATGCCGGCAGCGTCAGCGATGCGCCGGATGCGCGTCTCAGGCCCCACCAGCACCGGTTCCAGCAGGCCCTCGTCACGCGCCTCCAGCGCGCCCTGCAAGGCTTCCGGCGAACAGGGATGGACCACCGCCACGCGCATGGGCTGCGCGCCCAGGGCGTCGCGGATGAGTTGACCGTAGCGCTCGGCCGGAGTGGCCTGCACGGGTTGCATCATGTCGTTCTCCTCGTGGGGAAGGGTTGGCATGGATCTTCATGCCGTGTTGCAGCATAACTGCCCCAGGGAGCGGCTTCAATTGCCGGGAGGGTAAGGCTCTGGCCTGATCGCGCAAAGCTTGATCTGCTTCAACTTTCCCGGCGCCGGTCATGCTGCTGACATCTGCCCGCAGATCAGGACTGTACTTCAGGTACTGTGCTTCAGGCCTGTACATCAAGTACATCAAGCCCGTACATCAGACCTGCGCCAGCGCCTCGATGCGCGCACGCGCCTGCGTCGCCGGCATCGGCGGGGCGAAGTAATAGCCCTGCATCGCATGGCATTGCATGGCTTGCAGGATCTGCAGGTCTTCGGCGCTTTCCACGCCCTCGGCCACCACCTGGAAACCGAAGGTGTGCGCGAGTTGCAGCACCGCCGACACCAGCGCCTGGTTCTCGGTCTGGTCGGCCAGGCCGGTGACGAAGCTGCGGTCGATCTTCACGCGCGAGACCTGCATCTGCCGCAGGAAGCCCAGTGAGGAATAGCCCACACCAAAGTCGTCAATGGCAATGCGCACACCCTGCATGGCCAGCGTGACCAGGGTCTGGGTCGCGGCTTGCAGGTCCAGCGCGGTTTCTTCGGTGATCTCGATCTCCAGCATGCGCGCCGGCAAGCGGTGCGACCTGAGCATGGAGACCACCAGTTCATCGACCATGAGGCGCTCCATTTCGCGCGGCGAGATATTCATCGAGATGCGCAGGTCGCTGCGCCCGCTAGCCTGCAGGAAGGCGATCATATGCGCCACTTCGTCCAGGATGAAGCGCAGCAGTTCTTCGGACAGGCCGGCCAGCGCGGCGATCTCGATCAGGTCGGGCGCAGCGATGGCGCCATGCTTGCCATGCTGCCAGCGCAGCAATGCCTCAAAGCCATCGAGGGTATGGCCGTCATGCTGCACGATGGGCTGGAACCACACTTCCAGCTCGCGCCGCGCCAGCGCACCGGCGAGGTCGCGTTCGACATCGCGCTTCATCTGCAGATGGGCGTTGAGCGTCTCGTTGAAGACGCAGAACTGGTTGCGGCCGCGCCGCTTGGCCTGATACATGGCCGCATCCGAGCAGACCAGCATCTCGTTGACATCATCGCGGTCGGACAAGGTGATGCCCAGGCTCAGGCCGATATGCCGGTGCGCCAGCCGCGCGAAGGGTTGGCGCACTGCATCGATGAGACGGCGCGCCAGCATCTCCGGCAATTCGGCTTGCGCGTCCAGCGCATAGAGGACCACGAATTCGTCGCCGCCCAGGCGGGCCAGCGTCGCGCCAGCGGGCAGGCTGGCCTGCAGACGCCTAGCCACCTCCACCAGCACCTGGTCGCCCGTCTCATGGCCATAGGCATCGTTGATGACCTTGAAGCCATCCAGGTCGAGGAACATCATGCACAGCAGCTGTTCGCGCCGGGCCGCCATGGCCTGCGCCACGGCCATGAAGCCGGCCCGGCTCAGCAGGCCGGTCAGCAGATCGTGCTCGGCCTGGTAGCGCATGCGCTCGGCAAACTGGTGCAGGTCGCGGTGCGCCACTTCCAGCGCCTGGCTGGCGGTGGTGGCTTCGTTCTTCAGTGCGCTGGCATGCGAGACCAGGCCTTCGCTGACCTTGGAGCCACGGATGAGCGCGACCAGGTAGAGCAGCACAGCAGCCGCCAGCGCCACGCGGGTGGTATCCGGTTCGACCAGCAGCAGGCTGGCGATGATGGCCAGCAAAGGCGGCGTAATGAAAGCGATGGGAATGCGGGCGTAGGCAAAGCCGTGCGTGACCGCACCGGCGGTGATGCCGCATACGCAAGTGAGATAGAACAGCGTGCCCGGTGCGGTATAGCCCGCGCACAGCAAGGAGACGCCCGCCCACACCAGGCCCGAGCACAGCGCCAGCAGCCAGTGCGCGCGCAGGTTCAGATCGACCAGGTCGGCATCGGGTGCAGCCCATCGTTGCAAGACAGCGGCCACGCGCTGCACCGGCAGGCGGCAGGCCAGGATGCGCAGCATGTTGACCACGCCCGAGCAGGCCAGCCACAGCAGCGCAATGGCCAACTGGCCGGAGCGCCAGGCCACGAAGGTGCAGATCGCCCCCAGCACCATGTTGACCGGGATGGACAACAGCACGGTCTGGCGCAATGCCGCCAACTGGTCGGCACGGATTAGCTGCTGCAATGAAAGCGGCGCGGGGGGCGTCTGGATTGCGGTCTGTGGGGTCGGGGTGGGGAACATCATCATCCTGAACATCATTTCCTGTTTCTGGTCGGCAAGCCTTGTGCAGCCTGCCTTCCCGCCTCGGATACTACGCGAGTCCGCAGACATTATCCAAACAACAAGAAGAATTCTCATTGAAACGCGCCGCCGATTGCGTTGCATCAACGCCGTATTGGCACGAAAACGACAAGCTTGCCTATCCGCAACCCCAGGCAAGGAGCCTACGATGAGCCAAGACAATGGAAACTGGTTATCGGCTGAACAAGCCGTGTTGCCCGACGGCACGCTGCGCGAGAATCTGCCGCTGGTGAACAAGAAGCTGCCCTTGTTCTCGTCCGAGCAGGCGCCGGCGGCAGCGCCGGACAGCAACGGTGACGTTGTGGAGACACCGCCTCAGGACTGAGCCTGCCGCCAAAAAATCGTCATCGGACAGCAAGCCTCAGCGCGGCTGCGGCTACAATGACGTCGCGTCATCACGACGCGGTATTGCAGTGCGTTCCTGTCCATGGCTCTCGATCCTTCCACGCTCCTCATCCTCACCATCGCCCTGGCGGCGGCCGCCTCGCTGTACCTTGCCGTGGAATGGGGCGTGGTGCGCGAACGCTCGCTGCTGCTCTGGAGCAGCGGCTTTGCCATCATCACCGTGGGTTCGTTCCTGGCGCTGCTGCGCTCGCGCGGCTACCTGCTGGTCGGCATCTGGTTCGCCAATGGTTTGCTCATCGTTGCCCATGCCTGCTTCCTGGCAGGCGTGGCGTGGTTCACCCGCACCCGCGTCTCACGCGCATGGTGGCTCATCGCACTGCTCTGGCTGCTGATGCTGTTGCTGCCCGCGCATGCGTGGTGGTCGCGCGTGATGCTGGCCACGCAATCGCTGTTGATCGCCCTGCTGACCCTGCGCGCCAGCCTGCTGCTGCGCCCGCATGGGGTATCGCTCAGCGTCGGGGCCGTGCAACTGCGCTACGTGCTGCTGCTGCACGGCCTGTTCTACCTGGGCAAGGCGGCCTCGGCAGTGCTCCTGGACGCCTTCGTGGACCTGGCCGCCTTGCGTGGTGCAGTGATCCAGATCTCGCTGGTGGAGGGGGCCATGGCCATCATGTTCATCGCCCTGTCGATGACCGGCACCGAGCGACAGCGGCGCGAGCAACGCATCGAGCAGATCGCCGCCCGCGATCCGCTGACCACGCTCTTCAACCGCCGGGCGCTGGAGGCGCGCGCGCCGGCCATGCTGGCGCGCGCCAGCAGCCATCATCCAGGCGCGCTGTTGCTCATCGATATCGACAATTTCAAGCAGGTCAACGACATCCATGGCCACATGGCCGGCGACAAGCTGCTGGTGGCGCTGGCGGACCTGCTGCGCAGCGCGCTGCCGGAGTCTGCCCTGGCAGCGCGATTGGGCGGGGATGAATTCGTGGTGCTGCTCAGGGATGCCAGCACCGCGCAGGTCACGCTGCTGGCCGATAGCCTGCGCGAGGCTTTCGCGCTGGTGGCCGGCAAGGCCTTTCCGACGCCCGAGGCGGTCAGCCTGAGTGTGGGCGCGACGCTCTTCGAGCGTGCAGACGAAGGCCTGGACCAGCTCATCGCCCAGGGCGACAAGGCGCTCTACGATTCCAAGCGCGCGGGGCGCAACCGGCTGGTGTTGCGGCCGCTGCGCTGAACACCGACGCTTGCCTGCCGTCAGGCAAACTGGCGGAAATCCGGCTTGCGCTTCTCGAAGAAGGCCGTGAAGGCTTCCTTGGCTTCCGGTGCGGTCAGCATGCGCGAGAAGTGCTCGATCTCGGCCACCATCTGTTGCTCGGTCGCGGTGACCCGGTTCTTCTTCATCAGCTGCTTGGTCACGCGGATCGATGCCGCCGGCAGCGCCGCCAGCTTGGCCGCCTGCTGCTGCGCATAGGGCAGCAGTTCCTCCAGCGGCAACACGCGATTGACCATGCCCATCTGGCAAGCTTCGTCTGCGCCGAAGGCTTCGCCCAGCAGCAGCTTCTCGGCTGCGCGCTGGTAACCGGCAATGTGCGGCAACAGCAGCGAGGAGGCCGCCTCCGGACACAAACCCAGTTGCGTGAAGGGCATCGAGAACTTGGCATTGTCCGCCGCATAGACCAGGTCGCAATGCAGCAGCAACGTCGTCCCGATCCCCACTGCAACACCGGAGACCGCCGCCACGATGGGCTTGCTGGCATGGCTGATCTGCCACAGGAACTGGAACACCGGTGCGTCCTGGGTCTTGGGTGGATTCTGCAGGAAGTCTTCCAGGTCATTGCCGGCAGAGAAGGACTTCGGCTTGCCGGTGAAGAGGATGGCGCGCACCGCGCTGTCGGTCTCGGCTTCTTTCAGCGCATCGGCCAGTTGCTGGTACATGGCCGCCGTGATCGCGTTCTTCTTGTCTTCGCGGTCGAAGTGGATGGTCAGGATGCCATCGGCCTTGCTTAGTTGGATATCCATCTGCACAGGTCTCCTCTAATTTTATAAATGATTTACATGAATCATGAAAAAAGCCGCACGGCATCAGCAGTGCGGCTTTTTGTTCAGGCCTTGCGCGCGCGGATCAGACGCGTTCGAAGATGCCCGCAGCGCCCATGCCGGTACCCACGCACATGGTCACCATGCCGTACTTCAGGTTCTTGCGACGCAGCGCATGGATGGTGGTGGCCGCACGGATCGCACCGGTGGCGCCCAGCGGGTGGCCCAGGGCGATCGCGCCGCCCATGGGGTTGACCTTGCTCGGGTCCAGACCGAGATCGCCGATGACGGCCAGCGCCTGCGCGGCGAAGGCTTCGTTCAGTTCGATCCAGTCGATCTGGTCCTGGGTCAGGCCACCGGCCTTCAGGGCCGCGGGAATCGCTTCCTTGGGACCGATGCCCATGATCTCCGGCGGTACGCCGCGCACGGCGAAGGACACGAAGCGTGCCAGCGGGGTGAGGTTGAATTGCTTGAGGATCTTTTCCGAGACGATGATCAGCGCACCTGCGCCGTCCGAAGTCTGCGAACTGTTGCCGGCGGTCACGCTGCCCTTGGCGGCAAAGACCGGCTTGAGCTTGCCCAGCGCGGCCAGGTTGGAATCGGCGCGCGGGCCTTCATCCAGGCTGACGCTGCGGGTCTTGATGTCGATCTCGCCGGTGGCCAGGTTGGGGAAGCGTTCGACGATGTCGAAGGAGGTCATCTCGTCGGCGAATTCACCGGCCTGTTGCGCGGCGATGGCCTTCTGGTGCGAGGCCAGCGAGAACTCGTCCTGCGCTTCACGCGAGACCTTCCATTGCTGCGACACCTTCTCGGCGGTCAGGCCCATGCCATAGGCCATGCCGACGTTCT
>Ga0160495_100560_pt1 | contig 16300 bp, 11 predicted proteins | sample DID4MG_4_FD_108251 | JGI IMG/M metagenome (GOLD analysis project Ga0160495, IMG submission 108251) | Enriched soil microbial communities from UW Madison campus, WI, USA - DID2933_E24_FP4 MG | ecosystem: Environmental > Terrestrial > Soil > Unclassified | place: USA: Madison, Wisconsin | collected... | reverse complement strand
ATTGCCCAATAGAATTATTTAGTTCATTTATATTGTTATTAGCCTAAATGAGGGCTTCGCCGTTACCGAACACCCCGATTAAAATACGGGGTACTGCAAAGTGGCCAATAGAATTGTTGCAGCACAAGTGAGTGACACAACAGACGATGATAGTAGTAATGCAGCCGGTAACAAAAAATTACAATAATTTATGTAAAGCTTCTACGGTTCGGTTAAAGGTTTCTTCCTGCGATAGTTGTTCGGGTACAAATTTTTGTCCGATAACTTGTTCGTACAATTCAATATAACGTTTGGATATAGTGTCAATCCATTCGTCGTTCATGTGCGGAACAGTTTGTCCTTCTTTACCCATAAAGTTATTGGCTATTAACCATTCCCTTACAAACTCCTTGCTTAGTTGTTTTTGTTTTTCGCCTTTTTGCTGACGCTCATCAAAACCATCGGCATAAAAATAACGGGAGCTGTCGGGGGTATGTATCTCGTCCATTAAATAAATGGTATCGTCAATTTTACCAAACTCGTATTTAGTATCTACTAAAATAAGTCCTTGTTTTTGGGCCAGTTGCTTACCACGGGCAAACAATGCCTGTGTGTAACCAACAATTGTATTCCAGTCTTGTTCTGAAACCAAACCTTGTTTTAAAATTTCGTCTGGGGAAATATCTTCATCGTGCCCTTCGCTGGCTTTGGTAGATGGCGTAATAATAGGAGTGGGGAAGAAGTCGTTTTCCTTCATACCCTCGGGTAAAACGGCCCCGCATAAAATACGTTGGCCACTGCTGTAGGTGCGCCATGCATGACCGGTAAGGTTGCCGCGGATAACCATTTCTATTTTTATAGGCTCGCATCGTTTACCAATAGATGTAGTAGGTGCCGGCGTGTTTAATAACCAGTTAGGGCAAATATCGGTAGTGGCCTGTAACATGTAGGCTGCTACCTGGTTTAAAACCTGCCCTTTGTGTGGGATGGGTCGGGGTAGTATAACATCAAACGCAGAAATGCGGTCTGAGGCTTGCATAACCAGTAAATTGGAGCCGATGCTATACACATCTCTTACTTTTCCACGATAAAAGGCGGTTTGTTGGGGGAAGTTAAACTCGTTCATAAATCGAAATTATGAAGGGAATGATAATAAGTGATTTATGTGTTAATGAAGATTTCAACATTTTATTCTTTTTGAGGAAAAATAAAATTTTCAATTCAACCTTACATTCCTTATTTTTCCGTTTCAAAATCTGCCAAATATGAGAAAATGTGCTTGCTTTTTGGTAGCTGTTATAGCTATCTGCCTCTTTTCTTTTACATCTTTTGCCCAAACAAGTGTTAGTGGTACGGTAAAAAACAATACCACCGGCGAAGCTGTTCCGGCTGTATCGGTTACCGTTAAAGGAACTACACAGGGCACATTTACCGACCAGGATGGAAACTTTACTTTAAAAGTTGCTAAGTTGCCGGTAACCCTTGTGTTTACTTCAATAGGGTATGATAGTCACGAAGCAACAGTATCAAGCGCAGCCGCTTCGGTTGATGTAAGCTTTAAGCCAAACCCTTTATTGGGCCAGGAAATAGTTGTATCGGCCAACAGAACGCCGCAACGTATTTTGGAATCGCCGGTAACGGTAGAACGCATGAGCAGCAGTGCAATAAAAAGTGCAGCTACTCCTAACTATTACGATGCTATTGCCAACCTGAAAGGTGTGGATATGCATACATCCAGCTTAACTTTTAGAACAGTAACTACCCGAGGTTTTACCGGTAGTGGTAATGTTAAACTAAACCAGTTAACTGATGGTATGGATAACCAGGCACCGGGTTTAAACTTTTCGGTAGGTAGTATTATTGGCCCCAACGAACTGGATGTTGACAATGTAGAGTTATTAGCCGGTGCTTCATCGGCTTTATATGGTTCGGGTGGTATTAATGGTACTTTATTAATTAATAGTAAGAACCCTTTTAAATACCAGGGTTTAAGTTTTAATATTAAACAAGGTGTTAACCATACAGATGGTAAACAAAGAGATCCGGCACCATATTATGACTGGGCATTACGTTGGGCTAAAGCATTTAATAACAAATTTGCTTTCAAAATTTCGGCATCAATGGTTTCTGCACAGGACTGGCAGGCCGATGATTACCGTAATAAAGAACAGTTTGGTGTGTTAAGTAAAGTGGTAGAAGGTAACCGTTCAAACAGTCCTAATTTTAACGGCGTAAATATTTATGGTGATGAAGCCAGTGCTAATATGCGATCTATTGCCGGTGCTGCTATACAAAATGGCAGAGTAGGTTTTGTTACTGCTGCTATGGGTTTAACCAGTCCTGCTACACAAGCCCAGATTGATGCTTTTAGTTCGGTGCCTGCACAACTGGCTGCACTGAACGGCTTTTTATCTACCAATGCGCAAGTAGCTCCTTTTTTCCTGGGCATGCAAGCCGGTATAATACCCAATAGCAATGTTTCCAGAACAGGTTATTTAGAAAGAGATTTGGTTGATTATAATACCTTGAATGTAAAACTAAACGGTAGCCTGCATTATAAAATTACCAATGATATTGAAGTATCATGGCATAGTTATTTTGGTACCGGTACCACTGTTTACACAGGTGCTGACAGGTATTCTTTAAGAAACCTGAAAATGTCGCAACATAAATTAGAATTTAAAGGCCGCAACTGGATGGTACGTGGTTATACCACACAAGAAGATGCTGGTGGATCTTACAATGCATCAGCTTTAGGTGCATTTATTAACGATAGCTGGAAATCTAACGCAACCTGGTTTGGTCAGTATGTAGGTAATTACTCCGGTGCTATTTTACAAGGTATGCAAGGCGGTGTAGCGGTAGCGCCAGAAACTGCTCATTTAATGGCTCGTTCGGCTGCCGATGTGGGACGTTTACTACCGGGTACAGCAGGGTTTGATGCTACTAAAGCCAAAGTAATGGCTACACCTATTAAAAATAATGGTGCATTGTTCTTAGATAAATCTGACTTGTATGCGGCTGAAGGACAATTAAACGTATCTGACGCACTTGGATTTAATGATGTTGTTGAAGTATTAGCGGGTGTACAGTGGAAACAGTATGTAATGAACTCACAAGGAACATTGTTTGCCGATACATTGGGTGTATTAAAAATTAATGAAACGGGTGGTTATGTACAATTGAAAAAAACAATGTTTAATGATGTACTTACTTTAACTGCATCTGGACGTTACGATAAACAAACCAACTTTGACGGCCGTTTCACCCCACGTGTTACTGCTGTATTTAAAGTAGCAAAGGATAATAATATCCGTGTTTCTTATCAAACTGCTTACCGTTTCCCTACCAACCAAAATCAATATATAAGTTTGGTAACAGGTGCAGGTACATTAATTGGTGCATTGCCTGAGTTTCAATCTTATTATAAGTTAAACTCTACGCACCCGGGTTATACGCCTAAGAGTATTGCAGCATACAGACAAAGTGGAAATCAAAGTGATTTGGTTCAAGCACAGTACAGAGAAGTAAGACCAGAAACTGTTAACTCATACGAATTAGGTTATAAAGGCGTATTAGGTAGTAACTTAATAGTTGATGCTTATGTATATTATAGCCAGTACAAAAATATGTTGGGGGCAGTTGCTTTAGGTCAATCGGGAGATGCACAAGGTGGTTCTGTTACCGCTTTATTAAACCCATTAACAACCAGAAGTATTTCTTACACACAAAATACAGCGGGCTCTGTAAATGTTACAGGTTGGGGTATTAGTGCCGAATATAAATTGGTGAAAAACTATTTTGTATATGGTAATGTGTTTTCGGATGTAATGGGTGATTTACCGGAACCTGAATATGTTTCTTTCTTTAACGCACCTAAATACCGTTTTAACTTAGGCGTACGTAACGATAATGTTGCTAATGGTATTGGTTTTAATGTAATATACAAATACCAGGGTAAGAGCTATTATGAAGGAACATTTATTTCAGGCGATTTACCTTCTTTCTCAACCTTAGATGCACAAATAACTTACCGTGTTCCTAAAACAAAAAGCACATTCCGTATTGGCGGTACAAACATTGCTAACAAATACTATCGTACCGGCTTTGGTAGCCCTTACGTAGGTGGATTGTACTATGTTAGTTATGGTTATAACTTATAATAGTTTTATAAATAGTTAATAAAACAAAGAAGCCGTTTTCATATGAAAACGGCTTCTTTGTTTATGTCTTATTATTGTATTATTCATTTCCCTCAGCAATAGCATCATCTAACAATTGCTCCATCTTGGTCATTCGTTTTTGCAGGTTCACAATCTCCACATTTGCATCGCTGTTAACGCCATCGGTTGCCAGCCATATTAATACCATGGCTATATAATCCTGCATATCCTTACCGGCAAACTGGGTTTTATATTCCAGTAACTTTTCGTTAACCAGTTTTGCCGTGTGCCTTACTTTTTCCTCATCAGCAGGTTTAAGTTTTAACCGGTAGGTTCTATCGGCCATTACTATGTTTACGGCAATTAATTCCTCCATTACTTGTATATTTAAAAAATATTATATATATTAGTTTCCTTTTTCAGCTAAGCTGTTAAATATCTGCCCGTTATCTCTACCAAATGAAAGCCTTTTGACAAACCAAAACAGTTGTAAAATGTTAGCAAAAATCAAATCGCCAACTTTTATCGATGCTTTGCAGTTGGAGTGTTCCTGTATTGCCGGTAATTTTTTCAAAGCCGTTATTAAAGATGATACCGGTTGTGTTTGTAGTAGTCTTGAAAGAAGACTATCGCAGGTGACCGAAAAAATAACCTGGTCCGGATTAAACGATTTGCCCTACGGCCGTTATACATTAGAGCTAACCCAAGGCGAAAATGAACTAAAACTGCCGCTGGTAAAAAGGGTGTAATAAAACGCTGCTACGCATTTAAAAAAACCTTTGTCACCCTGAACTTGACGTAGGGTGTAACCATGATTATCCTTCCAAATAAGTTATGCACTTATCTATCTCCTTCAGGTAAGTATTAATCCTACGCTCAAATTGTTTCTTTTCTTCATCGGTCATAGGTGTGCCGGTAAACTTTAAAAGCTCCACTTGCTGATCAAGTTTTGCAATTGTTTCCTGTGCCAAATCCAACTTAGTTTTATGTTGCGCAATTTCTTGCTGCAATACTTCTTTGTCTTTACGCAAAGCAGCATTTACCTTCAGCACTTGCTGTAGTTTTTCCAATATACGTTTAGCTTGTTCTTCGCTTAATGCCATATAAAATAAGTAACACTAAAGTTAAACTATTTATGGTTTATCACCACTTGTAACGGTATTCAATCATCAGCCGTATTTTTTTATGTTACCGGCAGTAGTAACTCCGGTCATCGTCCCTTGCGTCGCACTCTTGTGCTGCATCAATTCTATTGAGCAATAGCAGTACTCCGTATTTTAATCGGAGAAACCTGCGTAAGCCCCGACATTTGTCGTGGGTAACTTTACTCACCATTTCCGCAAAGCGGAACAAGTAGTGCAAAGTGCACCCCGATTCATCGGCGGTACTTCCGGTAAGGCGAAGCATCAATAGGGCAAATCAAATAATTAATATCGAGTTAATTCTATTGGGCATAACGTAAGTTGTCTTGCTTTACCAGAAAACCTCATTATCTAATTTCCAAATTGACTAATTGTTATGCTTACTTTCTTATCTCCGCCTGTAACTCTTTTTCAAGGTTGGTCATTATCTTATTCATCCAGCCGTCAATCTCTTTATCGGTCAATGTTTTTTCAACATCAAGGAAAGTAAAGCTAAGTGCCATCGATTTTTTATCGTTACCCAATTTATCACCGGCATACACATCAAACAATTCAAAGCCGGTAAGTTTGTTTAGTTTAATATTGTTAACCGATTTTTCAATATCAGCATAACTAAGTGCACTGGAAACAACTAACGATAAGTCACGTTGTACAGCCGGGTACTTTGGTATTTCTACAAAAGCTAACTTGGTGTTACCCGCAATGGCCGAAGCCAGTTTCCAGTTAATACAAGCGTAATAAACAGGTTGCTTTATAGAGAAGTTGTTTAAGGTAGTATTAGTTACCTGTGCAACTTGTATAAGCGTTTCGCCTTTAACCAATGCTTGTAAGCCTGCTTCATATTTTGCATGCTGCCAAGCTTCAAAGTTTATGGCTTTAATACCTAGTATATTGGCCAATCTTTCTACCACACCTTTTAATACAAAAAAATCGGTGTTGCCTTGTTTAACACGCCAGCTACCATCATTTTGTGCGCCGGTAATGTACAAGCATAATTGTTCTGTTTCTATGTACTGACTATCTTCTTGTTTTTTGTATGTTTTACCAAATTCAAAAAAGCGAAGCTGATTGTTTTTACGGTTTAAGTTATGTGCAACAACCTGCAGTCCTGTTTCCAACATGGATGGGCGCAGTATGTTTAACTCGGCACTTAAACTGTTTAACATTTTTACCGAGGTTGCCAACTCTTCCTCGTTAAAGAAAGACTCATTAGTAATAGAGTTGGTTAATATTTCGTGATAGCCCAAACCAACCAGATAGTCGGCTACTTTTTCCTTGTATTTTTCCTGCGCATAATTTTCTTCTATAGCAGGTGTAATCATAATGCTGTCAGGTATGGCAACATTATCCAGTCCATCAATACGTAATACTTCTTCTACAATATCGGCAGGTAATGAAATGTCAGGTTTATGATAAGGCACCGCCATGCGTAACTCATCAATACCTTCTTTTAAAATTTCAAATCCTAAACTGGTTAAAATGCCTTTAACCGAATCAGGATGATAATTTTTACCGCTTAATTTTTTTAAGAAATGGTATTTAATAGCCACTTCTTTTTTCTCCGGTACTTCAGGGTAAACATCAACAATATCTGAACTAATGCTACCGCCGGCAATTTCTTTAATTAAAAGTGCAGCACGTTTTAAAACATTAACCGTAGCCGAAATATCAGCCCCTTTTTCAAAGCGGGTAGCAGCATCGGTACGTAAACCGTGGCGGAACGATGTTTTACGAATAGTAATAGCATCAAAGTGAGCACTTTCTAAAAATATATCCTGTGTTGCATCAGTAACACCACTTTCTAAACCACCAAATACACCTGCAATACACATACCGCTATCGGTATCACAAATCATTAAATCATCGGCATGTAGTTTTCTTTCTTTACCATCTAATGTAATAAACGGTGTATTATCAGGCAGGTTTTTTACAATTACTTTTTTGCCATTTATTTTATTAGCATCAAAAGCATGTAAAGGTTGCCCGGTTTCATGCTGAATAAAATTGGTAATATCTACAATGTTATTAATGGGCCTTAAACCAATAGCTTTTAATTTTTCCTGTAACCATTTTGGCGAAGCAGCAACTGTAATACCACTAATACTTACGCCACTGTATCGTGGGCAGGCAGTAGTGTTTTCAATGGCTACTTCAATTTTTAAATCTTGGTTATCGGCTTTAAAACTATTGCTGTAAGGTATTTTAGCTCTTAGTTCTTTTTTATCATGATGCGATAAGTAAGCACATACATCACGTGCAACACCCCAATGGCTCATAGCGTCCATGCGGTTGGGTGTTAAACCAATTTCATAAATGGTATCAGTGTACGGGTGAAAATAATCGGCGGCGGCAGTACCGGGTTTTACATCTTCGGGTAATACCAAAATACCGGCATGTGAAGTACCTAATCCCAATTCATCTTCTGCACAAATCATTCCCTGGCTTTCTTCGCCTCTTATTTTAGCCAGCTTCATGGTTAAGGGATCGCCTGTTGTTGGGTAAATAGTTGCGCCAACCGGTGCTACTACCACTTTTTGTCCGGCAGCTACATTGGGTGCGCCACAAACAATTGACAATGGTGTATCGGTACCAACATCAACTTTTGTAAGTGTAAGTTTATCAGCATTGGGATGTTTTTCGGTGCTTAATACATGGCCTATTACCAAACCTTTTAATCCGCCTTTTACTTCTTCAAATTCTTCCACATGTTCTACTTCTAAACCAATAGAAGTTAATATGCGACTAAGGCGTTCAGTATCTACAATTACGGGCAGGTATTCACTCAGCCATTTATACGATATGGTCATTGTACTATATAAATTTTCGGCTGCGAAGATACGGAAACGGAAGGAGGGTTCAAGAGGTTACAAAAGTTCAATGTTCAAAAGGTTTAAAGTTTAATGTTCAAGGTTTAACGTCTGATAATTAAGCCTGAGTATTACTATTAACCATCAACTATTAACTATGAACACTGTTCAAGGGCTGCCCGATTGCAGCGAAAAGCCCGGTGAGGCCCCACCCGACCTCCCCAAAGGGGAGGAGGAAGCAGCTTGGCTTGTGTGCCGGACTTGTAGCGAAAAGCGGGGACTGAAGCTGACCGGAGTTACTACTGCTGATAGCCCCCAAACTTCTTAAATTTTTTTATAAAGTATGCTCAAACTGCTTATGTAGCTTGATTTGCGCAGTTTTACAGTTTTTTCAAACGTTTGCGTAAAGAGTTTATATATTTGCAGCAAAAACACGCAAAAATTATGTGCGGAATTGTTGGCTACACAGGACCTAGAGAAGCATACCCAGTTATTATTAAAGGTTTAAAACGGTTAGAATACCGTGGTTACGATAGTTCGGGCGTTGCCTTGCAAAATGGCGGCCTTAACGTTTATAAAAAGAAAGGCAAAGTTGCCGAGTTAGAAGAAGCAGTAGTTGGTAAAAACCTACACTCCAATGTTGGTATTGGCCACACACGTTGGGCCACCCACGGCGAACCGAACGATAAAAATGCGCATCCGCATCAATCGGCAAGTGGTAAACTGGCCATGATACATAACGGTATTATTGAAAACTATGCTCAGTTAAAAAACGAGTTGGTTAAAAAAGGTTACACGTTTAAAAGCGATACCGATACCGAAGTTTTATTAAATTTTATTGAAGAGATTAAAACTAACAACGACTGTTCCTTAGAAGAAGCAATTCGTATTGCCTTGAAAAGGGTAGTAGGCGCTTATGTTATTTTGTTGTTGGATGTTGATAATCCGGATACCATTATTGCGGCCCGTAAAGGTAGCCCGTTGGTAATTGGTGTGGGTAAAGGCGAACACTTTTTAGGTTCGGATGCATCGCCTATGTTGGAATATACCAAAGAGGTAGTGTATGTAAACGACTACGAGTTAGCGATTATAAAACCCGATGAGCTTATTTTAAAAAATCTGGGTAACGAAAAGTTAACACCGTATGTGCAGAAATTAGATATTGAATTAGCAGCTATTGAAAAAGGTGGTTACGACCATTTTATGCTAAAAGAAATATTTGAACAACCACAAACTATACACGACTGTTTACGCGGACGTTTAGATGCTGCCGCCGGTACTATTACCATGAGCGGTGTGCAACAATATGCCGAGCAGATTATGAACGCCAACCGTATTGTGATGGTGGCTTGTGGTACCAGTTGGCACTCAGGTTTAGTGGCCGAATATATTTTTGAAGAACTGTGCCGCATAAATGTAGAAGTAGAATATGCGTCGGAGTTCAGGTATCGTAATCCGGTAATTAACAAAGGCGATATTATTATTGCCATATCGCAAAGTGGTGAAACGGCCGATACCCTAGTAGCTATTGAAACGGCTAAAGAAAAAGGTGCTATTATATTAGGTGTGGTAAATGTGGTAGGTTCATCCATTGCACGTATGTCGCATGCAGGTGCATACACACATGCCGGTCCGGAAATTGGTGTGGCCAGTACAAAAGCATTTACCGGACAATTAGCGGTGCTTACTATGATTGCCCTGAAAGTGGGTTACATGAAAGGCACTATTACCGAAAAACGTTACATGCACTTATTAAAAGAGCTGAACGAAGTACCGGAAAAAGTAGCCTGGATTTTAAATCAACACGAGCATATTAAAAAAATTGCCGAGAAGTATAAAGATGCAAGAGACTTTTTGTACCTGGGGCGTGGATATAATTTTGCCGTTGCATTAGAAGGCGCACTAAAGTTGAAAGAAATATCGTACATACATGCTGAGGGTTATCCTGCTGCCGAAATGAAACATGGTCCTATTGCATTGGTTGATGAAAACCTGCCCGTAGTATTTATTGCTACCAAAGATGCCTACCACGAAAAAGTGGTGAGTAATATGCAGGAAATTAAAGCCCGTAAAGGTCAGGTTATATCTGTTATTACCGAGGGTGATGAGCATTCTGCCTCTTTATCGCAGGATGTTATGGAGATACCGGAGGCCGATGAAATTGTTGCACCGTTATTAAGTGTAGTGCCTATGCAATTGCTGGCTTACTACATTGGTGTTGCTAAAGGCTTGGATGTTGACAAACCTCGTAACCTGGCTAAAAGTGTAACTGTTGAATAATTTTTTTTGCTATACAATCACGACTGCTTGCTAATGAGTGCGCTGTAACATAATAGTTACAGCGCTATTTTTTTAGTAAGCTGTAGTTATAAATTGTTAGTTGTATTTAAGGCATAAAATAATTTTGTAACCAGCTGCAGTTCCCTGATTGAGCTTTACTTGCGACGCTCCGTTCTGCTGCATTAATTCTATTGGGCTTTTTTGCGGCATCCCGAATTAATTTCGGGAAACTAGTAATGCTATTGAACATTTTTATTACGTACCGGATTTATACATTGAAAACTAAAAGTTAAAAGCTTGTGCAATAAAAGATAAAACAGCTTTTAACAACATTACCTTAATTCCTTTTTTAATGAATACCATTATAAAAAAAAGTGTAAAAGAATACGGCTATAATTTTATACCTGCCGATTACCTGCCAAAAGGTAAAGATGAATACTATTTACGCTTCTTACAAAATACAAGAGACGATTATAAAAAGCTTACGGCTAAACAAATAACAACTTTACAAACCAACGGTAATGTATCCGGTAATTGGGAACATGTATTAGTAGCTCCTGATTGTGATGTAAGTTTAATAAGAAACTGCCGTTTTTATGGTTTAGTACGCATTGGTAATTTACAGCCTTTAATTGTTAGTTTCAGCGATTTAGAAATACCGGTAGGCTTGTATAACAGTACCATTATCAGTAGCGATATTGGTGATAATGTAGCTATTGATCAAGTCCTTTATTTAAGCCATTATATTGTAGGTAACGATGTTATTTTAACCAACGTTAGCGAACTTATTACTACAAATCGAAGCAAATTTGGTAATGGTATTATAAAAAAAGGGGAGAAAGAATCGGTACGTATTTGGTTGGAGTTATGTAATGAAAATGCAGGCCGCAGTGTAATGCCATTTGAAGGCATGTTACCCGGTGATGCTTGGTTATGGACAAAATATAGAGACGATGCGGCTTTAATGGATAAGTTTAAAAACTTTACCGAAAAAGAGCATGGTAATGAAAGAGGTTTTTATGGTACCATTGGCGACAGAACAGTTATAAAAAATACTGCCATTGTAAAGGATGTAAAAATTGGTACCGATGCCTACATTAAAGGAGCTAATAAACTAAAAAACCTTACTATTAATTCTTCACCCAATGCAAAATCGCAAATAGGCGAGGGTAGCGAAATGGTAAACGGTATTATTGGTTATGGTTGTCGTGCTTTTTATGGCGTTAAAGCAGTACGTTTTATCATGGGGTCTTTTTCTCAGTTAAAATATGGTGCAAGGTTAATTAACTCTTACTTAGGCGATAACTCAACTATATCCTGTTGCGAAGTATTAAACAGTTTAATATTTCCGGCACATGAACAGCACCATAATAATTCGTTTTTATGTGCGGCTACTTTAATGGGGCAAAGCAATATGGCGGCAGGTGCTACTGTAGGCTCTAATCACAACTCACGTGGTGCAGATGGTGAACTGATTGCCGGTCGTGGCTTTTGGCCGGGGCTGTGTGTAAGTTTAAAACATAATTCAAAATTTGCAGCCTTTACATTATTAGCAAAAGGCGATTTTCCTGCGGAGTTAAATATACCGATACCTTTTTCATTAATTAGTAATGATGTTACACATAATAAGTTGGTAATAATGCCGGCTTATTGGTTTATGTATAACATGTATGCACTAGCCCGTAACGAGGGTAAGTACCTTGCCCGCGACAGACGTGTAGTAAAAGCCCAACATTTAGAGTATGATTTTTTAGCACCGGATACCGTAAGCGAAATTGTTAATGCTATTACTTTATTAGAACAGTTTACCGGTAAAGCTTATTACGCACAAAAAAATAAAAATGCGTCGGTTGAAGATTGTATAGAACAAGGACGCAAAATTTTACAAAAGAAACCGGCTACAGTAAAAGATTTAAAAGTATTGGCCGAAGGTTTTGAAAACAGCAACCGTCCGGTAGAGATAATAAAAGTGGCGGAGTCTTACGATATTTTTAAACAACTAATTGTTTACAATGCTGTAATTGCATTAAAAGCATCAGTTACTAATGGCGCTATTAAAAATTTAAAACAATTAGTAAAAGCTATTAACGCTAAAACTAAAGAAGAACGCTGGTTAAATGTTGGCGGTCAGTTATTACCCGAAAGCGTGGTAAAAAAATGGTTGAAACAAATTAAATCAGGTGATATAGCAAGTTGGTCATCCTTGCATACGGAATATCGCAATCAAACTGAACATTACAGTTTGCAAAAACAGAAACAGGCTTTTGCGGCCTTAGTCAATTTGTTGCAGCTACAAGAAGAAGATATTACCGCAGCATTTATTGACAAACTATTACAACAAGCTACTGCTACACGTAAATGGATGGTAGAAAAAATTTACCTGTCACGTGCAAAAGATTATAACAGTCCGTTTAGGAAAATGGTGTACGAAACCGAGCTGGAAATGGAAAAGGTAATAGGTAAAATAAGCGATAACAGTTTTATTAACGAACAGAAACAAGTTCAACAACAATTTGAAGAAGAAATAGAAAACTTACGCAAACAAATAACGCAGTTTAAGGCTTAGTCTTAAACTGCGTTATTTCATTATCTTAACTTGTGTTATGGTAGTTATCTTATATTAAAGCTAAAAGGTAGTTTAGCCTGGTTGCCGCTTAAGCGATTAATCTTTTGCATTTGTTCAAATATGGCAAACTGATCAGCGCCTAACTCTTTTTTAATTTCTTTTATATAATTTTCCGGTTCGCCTTTACCTAATAATTTATCCAAAAAATTCATTTTAGCGGGGTATTCTGCTACCTGATAATTTGTAAGCTTAGCTAGTGTTGCCGCACTGTTAATCGCATCTTCAATTCCGCCAAAACGGTCAATCAATCCAATTTCAAGTGCTCTTTTGCCTGTCCATACACGTCCTTGTGCAATAGCTTCTACATCGGCAGTATCCATCTTTCTACCATCGGCCACACGTTGTTTAAACTGAGCATATATCACTTCTATCTGTGTTTGTTGTAATTTCTTTTCGGCATCAGTCATGGGTCTGGTAACGGTTAAGCCCCCTGCATAAGGTCCGGTTTTAACTTCGTCAAATGTTACACCCAATTTGCCTTTAAAAAAGTTAGATAAGTTAGGTACAATACCAAATACGCCAATCGATCCTGTAATGGTAGATGGTAAAGCAAAAATGCTATCCGCATCGCAGGAAACATAGTAACCGCCAGATGCAGATACATCACCAAAGCTTACTACAACCGGCTTTTCTTTTTTGGTAATAGATAGCTCACGCCAGATGTTTTCACTAGCTAATACACTACCACCACCTGAGTTAATTCTAAAAACTACAGCTTTAATATTTTTATCTAATCTTGCTTTACGTATCAGGTTAATGTAAGTAATATCGCCAATAGTACCATCTTCACTTTTACCATCAATAATATCACCTTCGGCATAAATCAATGCAATTTTTTCGCCGCTACCTGTTGTATAATTATTAGATGCGTAGTAACTGTTTATACTTACGGTATTTAATTTTTCGTATTTGTCAATCTGTAATTTGCCTTTAATAATATCTTTTAGTTCATCATCATATTTTAAACCATCCACTAATTTATGTGTAACCGCATCCTTTGCAAATTGTATGGCTGCTGTATTTGCTAACTCACGTAATGTAGCCGTATCAGTTTTACGTGCAGCCGCAGTATTTTCTAAAAAATGACTGTACAAATCGTTCAACCAGGTTGAGGTTTGTAATTTATTTTCCGGCGACATTTTTTCTAAACGCAAAGGTTCAGTAGCACTCTTAAATTTACCCGCATAAAAAATCTGTGGCTCAATTCCCAGTTTATCCAGTGTGCCTTTTAAAAAAGTATATTCAACCTGCATACCGCTCCAATCAAGCATACCAATGGGATTTAAAAAAACCGAGTCGGCAACATTAGCTATGTAATAAGCTTTTTGCGTCATTACGCTGCCATATGCATAAATAAACTTACCACTGGTTTTAAAATCATTTAATGCGCTTCTTATTTCATCACTCGCAGCAAAACCATTGGGGTTACCGTTGGCTGTTAAAAAAATGCCGCTGATGTTTTTATCGTTCTTAGCGTTCCTTATCAGTCTTATTAAATCATACAATCCCGGCGTTTCACTGTCAGATGAATTGATTGACGCTAAAAAATTATCCCTTGCCTGCTCGTTAAACTGCGTGCCTAAGTCAATAGTTAATACAGCATTGGTAGGCGTTTTAGGAATATTTTTACTGGCTACACCGCCAATAAAGGCAACAGCAAAAAATACCGATAAAACAGAGAACACCAGAAGGGCTAAAAAAGTGGCAAAAAATATTTTTAAAAAGCTACGCATGTTTCAATTTTAATGAGCCGAGCACAAATTTTATTATTCCAATTTTGGGTTACTTCCAAAAATAGTGATATTTGGCCCTAAAGCCATGTTAACAGGTATGAATATAGCTTATTTATTGATTGGTGGTAATTTAGGCAACCGGCAGCAAAATCTGGCCCATGCTATTACCCAAATTACGGAGGCCTCAAAAGGCAATTTACTGGCCCAATCTGGCTTGTACGAGACAGCCGCCTGGGGCAATACCAACCAGCCTGCTTTTTTAAATCAGGCTTTACAAATAAGCACACATTACACCGCCGCCACTTTATTAAAAAAACTTTTGGCAGTAGAAGAAAATATTGGCCGTGTAAGAGCCGAAAAATTCGGTCCTCGAGTAATAGATATTGATATTATTTTTTTTAACCAACAGGTTATTCAAACCAAAAATTTACTGGTACCACATCCTTATATGCAACAACGCCGTTTTGTTTTGGTGCCTTTGCAGGAAATTGCGCCTCATTTTACACACCCTGTTTTACAAAAAACGGTAACACAACTATTAGCAGATTGTCCCGATAACTTAGCTGTAACAAAGTATAATTGATTTTTTTCCACAACCAATATTACTGTTTTAAGTTGCGTATAATTTAAACTACATTGCGCCAGATTTGTTGCTGCATGTAACAGGCATTTTTACATGAATCATAGTTTTATTACCATAGAAGGAAATATTGGTGCCGGCAAAACCACTTTGTCGCATTTATTGTCCAAACATTACAATACGCGGCTTATTCTTGAGGAGTTTGCCGACAATCCCTTTCTGCCCAAATTTTACGAAAATCCCGGCCAGTATGCATTTCCGCTGGAGTTATTTTTTATGGCCGAAAGGTTTAAGCAGTTGAAAGATTTATTGCAACAAAAAGATATGTTTCAGCAAACAACCATATCCGATTATTTATTTACCAAATGTTTACTGTTTGCAAAAGTAAATTTGCCCGATGATGAGTTCAGGTTATACCAACGCCTCTTCGATATTATTCACCAGCAATTAATAAAGCCCGATATTTTAGTGTACCTGCATGCGCCGGTAAAAAAATTACAGGCTAACATAAAAAAACGTAACCGCAGTTACGAGCAAAATATTCCTGATGATTATTTGTTTAGCATTCAGGAAACCTACACCAGTTACATAAAACAACAAAACATAAAAACAATTTTTGTTGATGCTTCCAATGCCGATTTTTTAGGCAACCCCAAACATTTACAGGTAATTACCGAAGCGTTGGAACGTGATTATGAAGATGGCCAACATTATGTAACGCTGCCTTAAGAGTAGTTTTTTTATTTTGTTACCAGCTGCATATCCCTGATTAAACTTTGGTTGTGTCACTCACTTGTACGTCCGGTAATTCTATTCGGCATTATGCAAGTGTCCTGCTTAATAGGAAAACGGCATTGGCAAATTTTCAAATCATTGTTGTCCGGTAAACATTTTTCTTATGTTACTTTTTGTTTTTTAAAGGGGAGTTTGCTTTGTTAAAGATCATTTTAATAAACAAAGCCCCTCATATTTGTAGTCGTAGCTGTGGAT
>Ga0160495_100557_pt1 | contig 16374 bp, 17 predicted proteins | sample DID4MG_4_FD_108251 | JGI IMG/M metagenome (GOLD analysis project Ga0160495, IMG submission 108251) | Enriched soil microbial communities from UW Madison campus, WI, USA - DID2933_E24_FP4 MG | ecosystem: Environmental > Terrestrial > Soil > Unclassified | place: USA: Madison, Wisconsin | collected... | reverse complement strand
CCAGCGGCGCTGGTCGGGATAGTCGATCACGGCAATCGTTTCGCCGTGGAGCAGGAGAGTACGTTGAGCCTGGGCTTCGCGCAACTCCCATCCCTCGGGAAGCGCCTGGCGGATGGCCTCGGCAGGCCAGAGCGTCAGTTGTACGTCTTGCAATACATCTTCGCCTTGCACCTGGCTGGGCAGCAGGGCATGCCGCCATACCTGCAACTGCCGCCCGTCAAAGTGCAGCGACATGACGCGCTGGCCAAAGGCCAGGCCGACCAGGTCGAGATGATCGGCATCGATTTCCAGGGCGGTGTCGAGTTCGTCGATGCGGCTGCCGCGCTCCACCTTCAGGTGCTGTTGCAGGCTGATGCTCTGGCCCAGCGCTGCCGGCGCAAGGCGCAGCGACAGGCGTGCAGGCGGGCGCGTATCCGGCGCGACCGGGCTGGCGCAGCCGCCCAGCAGCAGGAGGGCGGCTGTGCCCACGGCGGCCATCAGGAGGGCGGGCTTCATGCGGATTCCTTGTCCGGCTGGGCGCTTGCCGAGGCGCGGCCGGGATGGGTGAACAGAGGAGCCAGCAGCCACACCAGCAGCATGCCGCACAGCATGGTCAGGCCGAAGGCGTGCAGCGGTGGGCTATGACTCAAGGCCAGCAGGCCAAAGGACAGCAGCGCGCTGGCCGCCGACAGGCCGACGGTCAGCCAGGCGTGGGTGCGCTGGTCCGGGCCGGATTCGAGCAGGAAGATGCCGTAGTCCACGCCCAGCCCCAGCACCAGCAGTCCGGCCAGCACGTGGAACAGTTGCAGCGGCTGGCCCAGCCAGCCGAACAGGCCCAGCGTCAGCAGCGAGGCCAGTAGCGGCGGCGCCAGCGCGCGCCAGGCGCGGCGGCGGTAGCGCAGCGCCAAGAGGGCGAAGATGGCAGCGTAGGCGCACAGCAGCGCCCAGCCCATGTTGATTCGGTACTGGCGCAGCACGGAGGAGATATCGCCGACCTTGTCCACCCATTGCACCCCTGGCATTGCCTCGGCGACGGCGGCCAGTTGGCCGAGCTGGCGATAGTCGCTCAGTCCACGCAGGGCGACGATGCTGGCGAACTGGCCCTCCACCTGGCCCAGCCACAGATGGCGCGAGGCCGCACCGGCTGGGGTGGCGAGGAATTCGGTGGGCGTGAGTGGCTGGGCTTTGTCCAGCATGCGCTGGCGCAGCGCTTGCGCCCACTGCGGACTTTCCTCGATGGCTTGTGCGGTCAGTGTGACGGCGTCCGGTGCGGCATCCTTGGCTTCCAGCAGCGCGTGCCGCAGCAAGGCCAGGTTATCCTGCTGACGCTGCTGCGAGGGAACCCAGTTGGAGACGGCCTGCACACCGCTGATGAGCTTGCGCTGCACCAAGGGCTGCAGCTTGTCGCGCAGGGCTTCTTCCTGCTGCAGGACGGCTTCGGCCGATGCGCCGCGCACCAGGTAGAACTGCACCGGTGCGGCCATGTCCAGCAAGTGGCCGATGCGCATCTGATCCTGCAGCAATTCGGGCGGACTGTTCTGCAGGGCGCGGATGTCGTCGCTGCTGTGCAGGCGGGCAATGCCGGCGATGGCCAGCCCGATCAGCGCCACCGCAGCGGGCAGCGCCAGATGCCAGCCCACGCCGCCCAGCAGGTCCGGCCAGCGGGCGATGCTGCGACCGAAGCCCTGTGCCTGCGCACTGGCGCGCAGGGTATCCGGGCCGATCAATTGCGGGAACCAGCAAGCCACGGTCAGCCAGGCAAACACCAGCCCCAGTGCCGAGAACACGGCCATCTGCTGCAGGCCAGGGAAGGGCGTCAGGGCCATGCCGAGATAGCCGATCAGCGCCGCCAGCAGCATCAGCGCCAACCCCGGCAACAGGCGTCGTAACAGGGTTGGCGAATCCTGCGACGCCGGCGCAGCCAGCCGGGCGCAGAGGAAGTAGATGCCGTAGTCCTGAGCGATGCCGATCAGGCTGGCGCCGAACACCAGCGTCAGCAGATGGATCTTGCCGAACAGCAGCATGCTCACCGATAGCGCGCCCAGGCAGCCGACGGCGATGGACAGGGCGATGTAGAGAATCGGCTTGAGCGAGCGGAACGTCAGCCACATCAGCAGCAGGATGCCCAACAGCGACCCAGCGCCGATGGTGGCGCTTTCGCTACCGGCCTGGGCGCTGGCGGCAGCCGCGTGCAGGACCACGCCGCCCGTGACCACCTCGCTGGCCTGGGTGCGGGCGGCCTGGCGCGCCTGTGCCAGCAGCGGCACGATCTGTTGCTGCGCCTGCATGGAAAATGCCGGGGCCTTCAGTTCCAGCAGCAGCAGGGCGTAGCTCACGCCATCGCGTTCGACGAAGAGCAGGCCATCGCGCGGGCGTACCGGCGTCTCTCTGGCGCGCTCCTGCACCCAGTCGCTGAACAGTCCAAAGGGATCATCCTGCCAGGCCCCCAGGCGGGGGCCGCCGAACGCGCCGTACAGGCCGCTCAACGCGCGCTGGCTCCATTGCTGCGGCGTGCCACTGGCCAACTGCGCGCGCTGGGCATCGCTGAGCAGCACGGCACGGCTGCGTTCCAGGCTGTCCAGCCACTGGCTTTGCGATTGCGCGCTGTCTTCGCTGATCGGGGCGAGCAGGGTGGCATGCGCACGCAGGACCGCGAGGTAGGCGTGTGCGCCGGCCTGGGCGCGGTTCCAGTCGCGGTCGCCGACCAGCACCACCAGCTTTTGCTGGGCGGAGTCGACCATATGGGAGAAGGCTTGCTGGCGCACCGCATCCTTGCCGCTGGCACCGGGCAGCAGCGCCAGGATGTCAGTGTCGGGACTGGCGCGCTGGCCCAACCACAGCCAGGCGTTATGGCCGGACACCAGCAGTACCGCCAGCAGCCAGGCTAGCGCCAGCAGGCGCGGCAGGCGGTGGAGCGGCTTAGTCAAACAAGGCTCCTTCTTCGGCTGTCATTGCACCTTCGCCGGTCTTGATGGCCGAAAAGCTGATTTCGGTGCGGTCGCCACTGGCTTCCTTCATGTTGACCTTTTCCACATAGCCGGCGCCAGCCAGGCTGATGTCGCCAATGGCCTTGGCCAGCGCCGGTTGGCGTGCCTTGAGCGCGACCTGCCAGTGGCCGTCACGCAGGCTGCCGTCGAGTTCGAAGAGGGTATCGAGCTGGCTCAGGTCGCCTGCCAGCAGCGAGAACAGCACGCTGTTAATCATCTTCACCACCGGTTCCTGCTGCGCATCGAGCTTCATGGCGACGCGGCCATCCTGGATCTGCATGATGGCTTCGCGCGTGATGCGCAGGGTGCTGGGGAAGGGTTGCAGCGTCTGCCACAGGATGCCCCGGCCCTTGAGCACGCAGAAGCGGCCCTGAGCTTGCAGCGGCTTCTTGATGCCGGTCAACTGCTTGGTCTGGTCGAAGCGTCCGCACATCACGGCCGGCTTGACCAGCGTGGCCTGGATCTGTTGTACCGGGGCGGCGGCCTGGGCGGCGGGCAGCATGGCCAGCAAGGTGAGTGCGGAGAGCAAGGAGCGTACGTTCATGGGGCAGGAGCTGTCAGTCCGAGCTTGTGCCACAACACCGGCGGCGATACGAAGCACATCTCGTGGTTGTTCATCTGCACCGCCACCTGGACGGTGGAGGCGCGGGTCAGGCGCGCGCCGCTGGCGGCATCGCTGATGAGGTAGTCGATGCGCAGGCGGTTTTCCCATTCGACGATGGCTGCACTGACGCGAATGCGCTGGCCGAAGCGGGCCGGCGCGGCATAGCGCAGGTGCAGGTCGATCACCGGCCAGCCGTAGCCGGATTGCTTCATGGCCGGGTAGTTGTAGTCGATGCCGTCGAGCAGGGCGCAGCGCGCGGCTTCCATGTATTCGATGTAGCGGCCGTGCCAGACGATTTCCATCGGATCCAGGTCATAGAACTGGATCTGCAATTCGACCTCGCCGCGCCAGGGCGAGTTGGCCAGCGTGAGCTTGCCCGCAGGCAGGACGGTCTCAGCCATACAGGCTCCAGGCCTGGGTGCGGATGCGTTGCAGCAGCAGGCGCAGATCCGGTTCCAGCATGCGGTCTTCATCGACCACGGCGATGTCTGCGGCCAGTGCGGCCTGCATCGCAGCCAGGCGGCCAGCGGGCAGGTCCTGCAAGGGGGTGTCGCCGGGTTGCTGGCGCTGGCTGCGCAGCCACACGCCCTGGCGCACCGTGATCAGCAGAGCGGCGGCGACCTGTTCGGTCAACTCCAGCACGCGCAGGCAATCGCGCGCGGCGATGGTGCCCATGCTGACCTTGTCCTGGTTGTGGCATTCGGTGGAGCGCGAGAAGACCGAGGCCGGCATGGTCAGCTTGAGGGCTTCGGCAGTCCAGGCCGAGGCGCTGATCTGCAAGGCCTTCAGGCCGTGGTTGATGGGTGCGCGTGCGCCTTGCGCGCCTGACAGGTTGGCTGGCAGGCCGTTGTTGTAGCGCTGGTCCACCATCAGCGCCATCTGGCGATCGAGCAGGTCGGCGATGTTGGCCACGGCGGTCTTCATGCTGTCCATGGCGAAGGCGATGTGGCCGCCATAGAAATGGCCGCCATGCAGCACGCGTTCGCCGTCCGGATCGATCAGTGGATTGTCGTTGGCGCTGTTGAGTTCGTTCTCGATGAACTGGCGCAGTGCCGGCAGGGCGTCGTTGAGTACGCCGATCACGTGCGGCGCACAGCGCACCGAGTAGCGATCTTGCAGGCGCTTTTCATTACGGTGCGCCTGGTCGCAGGGCAGGTCGCGCTGCAGCCAGGCCGCCACTTGCTGCTGGCCCGGGTGTGGCTTGGCCGAGAACAGGGTGGCGTCGAAATGATGAGCGTTGCCGTCCAGCGTAAAGCTGCTCATGGCGGTGATACGGGTGGCCAGCTGGCACAGGTAGCGTGCGCGGTCGAAGGCCAGGCAGGCCAGCGCGGTCATGACGGCAGTGCCGTTCATGATCGCCAGGCCTTCCTTGGGACGCAGGCGCAGCGGCGTCATGCCGGCGGCGGCCAGCGCCTGGGCGGCGGGCACGGTGTGGCCATCGCGCCAGACATCACGTTCACCGCACAGCACGGCGGCCAAGTAGGACAGCGGGGTGAGATCGCCACTGGCACCTACCGACCCCTCGCAGGGAATCTGCGGCAGCAGGTCGTGGTGCAGCAGGCCGGTGATCTGTTCCAGCAGCGCCACGCTTACGCCCGAGAAACCCTGGCACAGGGAGTTCAGACGAGCGGCCAGGATGGCGCGCGATTGTTCGGGCGTGAATAGCGCACCCAGGCCGCAGCCATGATAGGTGTAGAGATGATGCGGCAGCTCCGGCACCAGTTCCGGCGGCACGGTCACCGTGCAGGAGTCGCCATAGCCGGTGGTGACGCCATAGATGGTGCCATCCTCGCGCAACAGGCGGTCAAGGAAATCGGCACCGCGTGCGATGCGCGCGCGGAAGCTGTCGGCGTCATGCAGTTGCGCGGTGCGCTCGCGCCGGGCCAGCGCAACCACATCCTCGATGGACAGCGGTTGTGCGCCGAAGCGGATCGGAGCGCCGTGGCGGGCAGAAGAAATGTCAGTTTGAGGCATGCTGTTCGTCCAGGGCCGAATCGGCCCAGAAATCATAGAAATTGAACCACTGGTAGGGCGCTTGCAGGCAATGCACCTCCAGCCGGGCGGCGTAGGCGGCGGCAAGTTCGGCCAGCACCTGGTCGCGTTGCTTGCGCGGCAGGACGACCTGGTCGCGAAACGCCTCGAAGCTCACCTCTGCTCCCTCGACGCTGCGTCGCGAGAACATCAGATAGGTCGGGCATTGCAGCAGCGCCGCCATGACATAGGGACCGATTGGGAACGGCGCACTGCGGCCCATGAAGCAAGCATGCGCGACCCGTGGTTGAGGTGATACCGGAACCCGGTCGCCGGCGATGACCACGAATTCTCCCTGCGCTACTTTCTCGGCTAGCACGATGGCGGTGGCCGGCGACATCTCGGTGACCTGCATCAGGTTCAGTTGGCTGCCCGGGTCGAGCTGGGCCAGCATCTGGTTGAATGCCTGGGCATGGCGGGTATGGACCAGCACGGTCAGCTTGAGGGCGGGATGCTGGCGGCCGATCACGCGGCACAGTTCCAGATTGCCCAGATGGGTGCAGATGATGAGCCCGCCCTGTCCGGCGGCGATGGCCTCGGTGATGTGCTCGCTGCCGTGCAGCTGCACCTGGTGCAGCGGGAACAGGCCGCCCCACAGCAGCATCTTGTCGAGCAGGCTTTCACCGAATGCCGCGAAGTGACGCAACACCCCGACCATCCCGGAGCGCACCGACAGGGCCGGACGATAGCGCCGGACCTGTTCGAGGAAATGGCGCGAGGCGCGGCGGGCCGGGCCATTGACCGCGATGTACCAGCACAGCACCGGATAGAGCATGAGGCGGAAAGGCAGCCGGCCCAGCAGGCGATAGACCGCGAACAGCAAGCGCATGCCGGCCACGAAGCTGACTTCATTGATCTGCGCCCAATGGCGCGTGCGAGGCGGCTGGCTCATGCGTGGTGTCCGCTGATGCGACGCCAGCAGCCGCGCCCCAGCAGCAGCGGCGCGCGCAGCAGCATGCCGAAGAACAGGCGGGCATGCATGCGCGAGATCAGTACGTTGTCCAGCCAGACCTGGAAGTGCGAGACGCCGTCGGCGGGGTAGCGCACCCGCGTGCCCAGGTTGTGTACGCGCAGACCGCGCCAGTAGAGGCGGACCAGGATCTCGGTGTCGAAATCCATGCGGCGGCCGATCGTGGCGCTGTCCATCAGCTGCAGCGTCGGCGTCAGCGGATAAAGACGGAAGCCACACATCGAATCGGCGATCTCCAGCGACAGCGTATTGATCCACACCCAGACATGGGTCAGGTAGCGGGCATAGAGCCGGCCCTTGGGGACGCTCTCGTCATAGATCGGCTTGCCATTGATGACGGCCTGCGGAGCCGCCAGCGAAGCGGCCAGGAAGCGCGGGATATCGGCGCTGTCGTGCTGGCCGTCGGCATCGATCTGCAGAGCGTGTGTGTAGCCCGCCGCAGCAGCATGGCGCAGGCCGGTCATGACTGCGCCGCCCTTGCCCTGGTTGCGGGCATGGACCAGCAGCGTGGTCCCTTGCGGATCGGCGGCGGCCAGTTCTTGCAGCACCGCAGCACAGGCCGGGCTGCTGCCATCGTCAACCAGGATGCAATGCAGCCCGTGGCCGCGCACGGCGGCCAGGACCGCGCCGATGGCGTGTTCGTGGTCATACACCGGGATCACGGCCACGGTGCTATGCAGGACAGAGGTGTTCATGCCGCCCCCAGCAGGAAGCGTCCGCTGGCGTGCTGGCCGCCTTCGGAATGCAGCCGGAAGGATAGCTGCGACTTGGCCGCATCGTGTTGCAGCTCCAGCAGAACCCGCATGCCTGGCGTGATGACGCGCTGGAACTTGAGGGCCTGCAGACCCAGGAAACGCGGCGGCAGGTCGAAGTAGCGCCGGCCCAGGGTGAGCGACCAGTCGGTCTGCACGACGCCCGGCAGGATGGGCGAGCCGGGGAAGTGGCCTTGGAAATAGAGCAGGTCGGCGGGAATCTCCAGCGCCAGTAGCACGTGTTCACTGCCGCGTTCAAGTTCGCTTACCAGCGGCAAGGTCGGCGCGCAGATCGTGGCTGCGCAAGCAGGACTATCAAGCAACGCAGTCAGCGCCGAGAGCGTGACCTTGCCCTGCGGGTTCAGCGGCAGCGCTTGCAGATAGCGCCACAGGCGCGGCAGGGCGATGGACTCGATGGCGCCGGCCAAGACGCTCTTGAGCGCGGTATTGAGGGCCAGCTTGCCTTGCGCAGCCAGCATGGCTTGAGCTTCTGCGGTCGGCACCACGAAGGCGGCGATGAACTGGCGCGCCCGGCGGCCCTGGTGGACGATCACGCGCACCTCTTCTACCAGCGGGCTGGCGGCCAGCAGCTGTTCGATACGAGTCAGCGAGATGCGCTTTTCTTCCAGCTTGACGATGCGGTCGCTGCGCCCGCGCAGTTCGAAGGACGCTGGCTGGCCTTCTGCCAGCACGGCGCGGTCGGCCATGCTGAACCATGCTTCGTCGGCCAGGTGCGGCGAGCGTACTTCCAGCTCGCCCTCTGCGCCGATGCGCACGGTCACGCCGGGCATGGCTTGCCAGTGTTCCTGGCGACGCAGGAGATCGCTGTCCGGCTGGCGCCAGGCGATGCCGCCGGTTTCGGAACTGCCATAGATCTCCAGCGGGCGCTGGCCCAGCAGGCGCGCGGTATCCGAGGCAGCCTGCGCCGGCAGCGGACCTCCGGAGGAGAAGATGGCGCGCAGTTGCCGGGCGTCCGGCTGGGTGGCCTGCTCGGGCAGCCGTTTCAGATGGGCCGGGCTGGACAGCAGCATCCACGGCCGCGTACCGGCCATGCGCTGCAGGTCTTCCGGGAAGAAGGCGCTGCCAGCGTGGATGGGACGTCCGGCGCACAGCGCCCACAGGACCTTGAACAGCAAGCCGTAGATGTGCTGGTGCGAGACCGTGGCGATCACATCGGCCTGGCCCGCGGTGGCCCCGAACAGCACCTCCAGCGTCGCCACTTCATTGGCCATCTGCCCCAGTTGCTTGGGGATGGCCTGGGCCTGGCCGGTGCTGCCGGAGGTATAGACAACCAGGCCGGCGAAGTCGGCGCGCAAGGCCGGCCAGGCTCCGGAATGGTCCTCGTACGCGGCGTCGGCTGAGGGCTGCAAGGCAGGGCAATGCGCACCGAACTCGCCGAGGAAAGCATCGACTTCGCCTTGCAACTGGCGACAGGTTTCCGGCAGGGCGTCGCTGGGCAGGTAAGCCGTCTTGCCGGCCAGCCAGGTCGCGAACAGGGCGGCGGCGAAATGCAGGGTGTCGTGATGGAACAGCGCGAAGCGCTGGCCCGGCGTAGTCTGGGCCAGTTGCTTCCAGCGCAGCAGGTCGGCGCGCCAGCAGGCGTAGGTGAGCGCGACGCCATCGCGCCAGCCGATCACGCGTTCGCCATCGAAGGCCTGGAACGGCAGTTGCAGCAAGTCCAGCCGCGTAGCGGTGCTCATCGCGGACGGCTCACGCATGATGCTGGCGCCGTACATACAGGCGCACCAGGTATTCGCCGGCAAACAGCAAGCCCATGGCGATATAGGAAATGACGCCGGTGTACATCGACCACACCTCAGGCGTAGCCCACAGGGCCGTACCCAGAGCGATGCTGCCGTTGATGGCGAAGAACAGGCACCAGACCTGGGTGACCCGGCGCGTATAGGCGATGACGAACAACGGCAGGTCAGGCGAACTCATGCGCGCCATCCGTTCGATCACTGTGGGCGGCTTGTACAGGCTGTAGCCGAACAGTGCCAGCATGCCGGCGCTGATGGCCACCGGATAGAGCTTCAGCGGCAGCAGCGCATTCCAGTAAACGGCGGGTGCGGCCAGCGCCAGCGCGGCCACGCCCATCCAGCGCAGGGGGCGGCCGGTGCGGCTGGCGAACAGACGCACCACGGCGATGAGCACCAGGGACAGCGCCAGCGTGCGTGGTTCGAGCTTGCCGTGGGCAATCCAGATCAGCAGGGGATACAGCAGGATCAGCAGCGGGCCGGCCAGCGTGGCCAGCCGAGACAGCGCGGGAGGCTTCATGCGCTCACGCGTGCGCTTGTTGGCGCATCAGGGTGGCCAGGATCTCGACCACGTCCTGCACCGTGCGCACGCTGCGGAAGACGTCTGGCTGGATGCGCTTGCCGGTGGTCTGGTTGAGTTTGACCACGATGTCCACGGCATCGATGCTGTCGATGTCCAGATCGGTGTAGAGGTTGGACTGGGGCGTGATGTCGGCTTTGTCGATTTCGAACATCTCGTGCAGCATATCGACGATCCACACGGTGATTTCGTCCTTGGTCATGTCAGGTGTCAGAGTGGTCATGATGTGCTTCTCTTGCAAAGGGCTTGGCGGGGTCGTTATGGTGGTGCGCAGCGTGGAGGGCTGCTCAGGCGGTTGCCTGGTGGCTGGCCACCAGGGCGGCCAGCGCCTGCACCGAGGCGAAGTGCTTGCGGGTTTCTTCGGAATTGGCCGAGAGCTTGATGCCGTAGCGTTTCTGCAGGCTCATGCCTAGCTCCAGCGCATCGATGGAATCCAGGCCCAGGCCGTCGCCGAACAGCGGCGCGGCGCTATCGATGTCCTCTGGGCCGAGGTCTTCCAGATCGAGGGCTTCGATGATGAGTTGCTTGATGTCTTGTTCCAGGTCTTGCATCGCCTAGTTCTCTTTCGTGAAGTACTGTTGCAGGTAGCTCGTCAGCTGCCGGGCTGCGAGCGTGGGATTGTCGGCATGGTGCGGCTGGCCGGCGCCGATGATGTGGTCGAGGTGGAGGTCGTCACCGATGTGCAGGCGGAAGTGCGCGCGCGTGGCCGGCACCTTCCACCATTTTTCGCCCTTGGAGAGGGTGCCGGGGGTGCAGCGGATGCGCACCGGTGTAATCGGACAGCCGCTGCGCACCGCGACATTGGCGGCGCCGCGCTTGAGGCTGATCTGGCCGTCGCTGGGCGTGCGGGTGCCTTCGGGGAAGATGATGAGATTGCCGCCGCTGCGGATGGAGCGGATGCATTCCTCGATCAGGTCCGGTCCCTGGTCATTGCTGATGTAGCCAGCTGCGCGCACCGGGCCGCCGGTAAAGGGATTGCGCCACAGGGCGTGCTTGACGATGCAATCGGCGTGGCGCACGAAGGCCATCAGCAGCACCGTATCGATCAGTGTCGGGTGGTTGGCCAGGATCAGCTGGCCATTGCGGTTCAGGCGTTCAAGGCCGGTGATTTCATAGCGGATCACACCGCTGACGCGCATCAGTTCGATGAACGCGCGAAACGCCAGGCGGATGATGTGGCGCGCACACAATACGCGCTGTTGCGCATCGCGCACCAGCAACTGCAGGATGGGGAACACCAGCAGCCGCAACACCAGCCCGCCCACGCCGAAGAGCGCAAAGCACATCCCCGTGGCGAGGATGCGCCAGCCACGGTCGATCAGCATGAAGATACGCTCAAGCATGGCGGATCCAGTGCCAGCGGCGACCGTCGGCCTGGCGCTGCAGGTCGGAGGCGTCAGCATCGAGGAAGAAGCGCAGCACCGCAGCCGCGCCCGCAATGGTGCCGGCATGGGCTGCAACGTCGCCAGCCGGCTGCGCCTGCTGCCATTGCAGCGAGAGCGTGGGCAAGGCCTCGTGTTCATCGGCCGCCTGGATCAGCCAGGACCAGCCGCAAGGCTCCTCGTGTTCATCGGAGAAATCGGAAAACAGCGTCGGCAGCGGCGCATCGGCCACCACCAGCAGGACTTGCCGCGCGCCATCGGCCAGCAGGCCGCAGGCTTCGATGACGGCATGTTCGACCGTGCTCTGGCCGGCCGCGATGGCCACTGTGTTGGCCTGGCTGCCTCGGGCGATGGAAAACAGCCCGGCGTTGGCGTTGTGGACCGACAGACTGAAGGCGGTCGGCGACATCGGAGCGGCTTCCGCCAGGGCCATCTGCAGCTCCACCGAACGGGCGCATTCGCCGTGGCGGGAGGCAAAGACGACGGGGATGTCGAGCGCGGCTGTCGTTGTGCTGGCGTCGTCGGACGGTGAAGATGGCGTGGCCGCCAATGCGCCATAGGCCGTTTCCAGCGCCAGCTTGCCGACCGGGCTGGTACGCCGCCGCAGCATGGGCGGCATGGCTTTGACGGCTGGTTCCCCCGAACCGGCCGTCTGGCGATCACCCCTGATCCATTGTTGCCAATCGGCGGCGGATTCGATACCCGGAACCCACTGCGCATGCGACGCAACTGAAAAACTGACATCCCCTGAATACATATCTCGAAAGCCCGAGGCTTCTTTCTGGCGGTGTTATCTGCCGGATTCTCCTGCTCACTGATGCATGCCGTTCCACGGTACGGCCATCAGCGCGCGGGCCGTCTTCTTTTTGATTTACGGCGTCTATCCGGGGGTCTTGAAAGTTACATTTTGTAAGACTTGGCAATGGTACGACAAAACCCTCTTCAAATAACACGATTTTTTCACCAAGAAACGCTGAAAGCCACGTCCAGGGGGCTTATGCGCTAAGCAAGCGTTGCCGATAGTTGACGTTTTCTTGTGTTTGGGCGCGGGTACGGGGGCTTGTGTCTCTGATTCTCTAACAAATTAGGCTAGAGGCGTATGAAACACGCAGGCGCAGACCAGAGAATTGTCCGTTTGATAATTTTGATCGCTATTTAGCGCCACGACTTGGCCGAGCCTGTAATGACCTAGTCAAACTACGGAACCGAACTGCAAACCACTCTTGTGATAAATAAGCAGCAATGCGGGCAATACCGTTTGCAATACGGATTACGTGCTACCCGACCGCGTGAAAACGATTATATCCTGACGACGCTTCAATCGTCTCTTGAAAAGCCGGGTACTTACGCTGAGAAAGATCAATGGTGCTGCGGCAGAAGCGATCAGTTGTCCCCTGAACCAGAAAGATGCAGCTGCCGCAGCACAAGTCAAAATGATCAACCAAATGGAATAAATTCGAATATAGCGTCCCATAGATGTTTCGACCGCACCGACAAAGCCAGCCTTTGACGCAAAAGTGGTAGCGACACCAACAATCAGCAAACACAAAAAAATACCACTCTCTTTCAGATTATTGAGCACTTCCAATAATGCAATCTGATTCGTAAAAACTGCGACAGCCCCAATAATTAAATACCAATTGACCCCAAGAATTATTCTGTTCAGAGGGTGGCCTCGTGAGAAAGATATAGACAGCGTAAGCTGTAAAACGGCTGCAGAGCCACCCCATATAAAGGCATTTAACCAGTCGGCTGCCTGGGGATTTCCATTTAGGAATGCAATCTGAAGGAAAACAGTCAGCGCAATGAACTGCAGTGTAAATCTGCCCAAGCTGAAAATCGCCTTCATGGGGCACCTATGCGCTGCTTATCAATTGCAAGAGACAATAACGCTAAGCGTCGTCTGTCCAGAGACATAACAATGTCTACCCAAGATTCAACTCCCGAATGAAAATCCGACCGTGACAACAAAGTGGCGGATTTTCGAATGGAAGACATGGTTTGATGCGAGGGAAATACGCTGTGTCGTTTTTTTATCCATTCCAGAATAGCCTGTTCTCCTTGGCCAGTCTCGGCAAGGAGATCAATCAACCCCATGTTTGCGAGTTCTTCAGCGGAGAAGCTGCGGCCAGATTGGCAGACTGCCTCGTAGTCGTGCTTGCTCAACCGTCGTGCAAGCAAAGGGAGCGCACCCATTCCGGGGAAGATACCTAGCTGAATTTCAGGGAAACAGAAATCGGCATGACGTTCTGCAACAATGTAGTCGCAGGCGACAGCCACTTCGAAACCTCCGCCAACACACTTCCCTTGCACCAACGCGACGGTGGTGGCATTTTTGTCGAAACCACTGTACAGGGCATACATCATGTCGGCAGATTGCTTCGCATAGGACAACAAACTTTCCCTATCTCCCGATAAGATTGTTTTCTTAAAAAAATCAAGGTCTCCACCGAGATTGAAGATATTTTTTCGACGTGATCGGAGGACAAAATAGCGAAACAGATCAGCAGCCTTAAAAGTGCCATCCTTTATGGTCGATATACCATAGTTCATATCATGCAGTAGGGTAGGGCTAAAGTAAGGTGGGCTCTCTGCCCGCCATACCGACCACAGAACACCGAGTGCTTCGTCAAACTCAACTACGTAATCATTCGAAATAGGAAAGGAGTGCATGGTTCAAAAATTTCTCTTGTAAATAATGAAAGCTCGTCTATTAATTTTGCTCGAGCCAAATTCGGTAAATTTTGAACCCGAATATCCATCAACACCAATTCGAAAGCTATCGAATTTTCCAACATCAAAATTCACAGTGCAACGTAAAAAATTGCTGGAGTCATCTAGGTTGTGAACCCATGTGAATTCGCCTTTCAGCTTATTGGAAAATGGGATATCACCAATTCTAAAGAATGAATAATTCCTCCGCAGGCTGGAGCTATTTAGCAAATTACCGGCCAGATAAGGATTACCTTGATTAGTGGTCAGTGTTCTAAAAATCCCAGTATATTCACTTTCAGAAAAACCGTTATTGTTACGCCAATATTCGGCGGCCAATGTAATGCCATTGTCTGTAGTGTATTGACCGCCTATGACAGTGTCAGCAATCCATTTATTAGCATCATCTACAGAGTCAATTACGACAGCATTCGATGACTGCACCGGACTTTTCCGGTCGCGCCCTCTACGCATGGCAGCTTCGGCGTAAACGGTTATATTTTCTCCAGAAAGAGTGGAGATATTCATGCCAAAAGACGGGTGGTCAGCATAATATGCAAGGAAAGAAAGATCTGTGGCCAGCGAATTCAAATTGATATTCACCTGCAGCATCGATCGAATGTGTTTGCGACTATTCCCAGTGGGCGCCCCCAATAAAGACTGTACGCTGTAAGATCGGCCGAAATATGACCAGCCTATCATGTCATCACCTTCTATTTCGGCTCGTCGATCTTCATCGTTCAATATACGATCCTGGGTTTTTCTCTGATTAAAAAAGTCCGATGGATTTCTGCCGATAGCCACGCCGTTGACAATTTTTCGGCGACCTAAGAAGATAAACGAACTGGCTGAAAATCGATGCTCCCAATACAATTCGTCCAAATAGGCGGATGTTTCAATGACGCTAGAATTGGTTGCGTGGGATAGTAGTGGTCGAATTTGAGCCACAAACGAGTCATGATCACCGTTCAAGCGCGATTTAAGTAGCCCGGTTGCGGATAGAAGACTAGGAGTGCTTCCATTTCTACCTTCGTTTTTTAGGCTGCGTAAGCTTAGATAACCGAAGGGCTCAAACTGAGATGTTTCAGTGCTTTGATTCAAATCAGCGGTCAGTCCGATGTTTTGCTGAAAGAAAAGAAATAGCAACACCCACATGCATATGCATTTACTAATTTGACAGCCTCCCCAAATAAGATGGCTGATAATATTCTTCTGGTGTGTCTTGGATTTTAAATTTGGAATAAATCAGGGTTGCCTTGATGGCCGGATTGATAGCATCGGATATTTGAACAATTGTGGGGCGTTGTCTGCCTAGTACGTTCTGATATCCGCCATACTGAATGGTACGAATTAATTTTCCCGAAAATGAAAAAAAATCGGCTTTCAATGGATGTAGATTAATTTCATTAACCCATAATTGAATCCGTTGGTAGGGAGCGTTACTTTGGCGAGCCCGCAAGTCAATTTTTAGAACGGCCAATTCATCAAGATGCTGTTTTTCAATGCTTCCCGCATGGTAATCAAGACTGAATACTACTCGCGCAACATCGGCATTCGATACTGCGCCGATAAGTTGCTGCTGCGGTGATATGCGCACTGGACGGCTGGTGCCAGGAATGTAAATCCACATATTGGTGCCATCCAGTAACAGTGCGCGACCACGCTGTTTGATCGGCAGTCGGTACAACACCAAGCTTTTAGTGCTGTTGCGCACCAATACTTCAAATTCACTTTCGTTTTCCGAAGATGATGTTTGCGCCTGCAATTTGACTGTGAATGTGAAATTTTCAGAAGGCGAACGGATTGCATCAACCTTTTCTAAGATAGATGTCGCATCCATCTCTTGCGAAAAGGCGGTAGAAAGCACTGCTAAAGCAGAAACTGCTGTTGCATAGAAGATGATTTTCAGTGGATTCATGTGTAGTGAAGAGCTTTGATAATGTCGATACGAGAGGCCAGCCAAGCTGGATAGAAAGACGACAGCGTAGATGCCATCAAAGCTGTGGAAAAAGCGTACAGGAGAGCTTCTGGACTTAGTTTGATCAGGGCGGTGTAGCCCGACGACATGCCAGGTGGAGCCGGTACCGCAATGCCGCCAGTTTGATTGACACCCCAAGCCAGGAGTGCACCAACCGAAAGGCCTAGCAGACCACCGATAAGGCCGATCAAAGCCCCCTCACAGACAAACAGTCTGACGATGCCAGCACGTGTTTGACCAATAGCGCGTAATGCTCCTATTTCTCGGAAGCGCTCAAAAGCGGACATGCTCATGGTGTTCGCGATGCTGAGAAAGACAACGGCTCCCAGAACAATAGAAGTTAATTTAAAGATGCTCGTATATAGATTGACTACGCCACGATAAAAGTCTGCTAGATCAAGCCAGGATTTGTATTCGAGATCTGGATGATTTGTAATCGTCTGTTCAACCAGGTTCTGAATTAATGGCATCTGATTCGTATCTTTGGCAAGCACCAGAATTTTTTCCACTTTGGTGGTATGAGCTTCCCCTGAAATTTCGCCTTCCATCGAGTCCTGTATAAAATCGACGGAAAGGAAGGAAATCAGAGATGTTCAAGGTACCGAAACAATCGTACACAGCGGAATTCAAGGTGGCAGCCGT